>Ga0233418_10000157_pt1 | contig 14187 bp, 14 predicted proteins | sample Sediment_Towuti__FD_189021 | JGI IMG/M metagenome (GOLD analysis project Ga0233418, IMG submission 189021) | Sediment microbial communities from Lake Towuti, South Sulawesi, Indonesia - Sediment_Towuti_2014_1_MG | ecosystem: Environmental > Aquatic > Freshwater > Lake > Sediment | place... | reverse complement strand
AGGTCATCGTGACACCGGAGGGCTAGGGACCGGCGCTCGAGTCAGGCCTCGTCCGCGTCTGCCTCGCGCGCCTCGTTCATCGCTTTGAACCCGCCGAGCCCGGCGACGGTGACGTCGGCGGCAACTCCCGCGAGGCCGAGGAGCGCAAGCATCCGGCGGCGCATCAGGATCCCGAGCAGGAGAAGCCCCCAGCCGGCGAGCCCCACGGGCCCGAAGGCGAGGGTCACCTCGCTCCGGTCCACCGTCTCCCGGTCTCCGCCGTGCGGCAGCGCGAGGAGGCGACGTCCCTCAGCGAGCCCACTCCGCGACCATCGCCGGCTGCGACACGGCTCCGATCCGGTCGATCATGTCCGCGTCCGCCGCATAGAGGTTGCGGAGCTGGACGACCCTGACCGCCGGCTCCACCGCGATCCCGAGCGACTCGATCACGGGCAGCAACCGCCGCTCGAGGAAGCCGCGAAACGCCTGCTCGGTCTGCCAGACGTCGCAGACCTCGAGCCCCTCGTCCGTCGCCGCGGCCACGTGGAGGATGGCTCCCGCGGCCGGGTTCGCGTCCAGGTCGAGGTGGCTCATGACGGAGTCGTACTGGTCGGACGTCATCCCCGTCCACCTCACGAAGCACGCGACAGCCATTCCAGTCCTCCTTCCTCGTGCGTCGCACGTGTCGCTCCTAGCCTAAGCGGCACACGGGCGGCACGCAACGTGGCTAGTCCGATCGAGGGAGGAGATTCACTCCTTCGGGGGACGCGGCCGGGCCTCAGCCGGACACGAGGGCACGCGCGTAGTCGCCCGCGTCGAACGGACGCAGATCGTCCACGCCCTCGCCGACGCCGACGAGCTTCACCGGGAGGCCGAGCTCGACCGCGATCGCGATCGCGACTCCGCCGCGTGCGCTGCCGTCGAGCTTCGTCAGCGCCACCCCGGTCACGCCCACGGCCTCGCCGAAGAGCCTCGCCTGCTGGAGTCCGTTCTGGCCCGTCGTCGCGTCGACGACGAGCAGCGTCTCGTGCGGGGCGTCCTCGACCCGGCCGGCGATCACGCGGCTGACCTTCGCGAGCTCGGCCATGAGGTTCGACTGGGTGTGGAGCCTCCCCGCCGTGTCCACGATCACGACGTCCCGCCCGCGAGCCCGGGCCGCCTCCACCGCGTCGAACGCCACCGCGGCCGGGTCGGCGCCCTGCGGCGAGCCGACGAAGTCCGCGCCGGCGCGCCCGGCCCAGATCTCGAGCTGCTCCTCCGCAGCCGCCCGGAACGTGTCGGCGGCGCCGACGAGCACCGAGCGCCCGTGCTCGCGGAGCTTGAGCGCGAGCTTGCCGATGGTGGTCGTCTTCCCGGTGCCGTTCACGCCCACGACGAGGATCACCGACGGGCTCCCGACGAGCGAGAGCGTCGGCGAGTCGCCGAACACCGCCTCCACCTCCTCGACCAGAGCATCCTCGAGCGACGCGACGGGGCCGCGGCTCTCGAGCCGGCGCACGAGCTCCGCGGTCGCCGGCACGCCGACGTCGCTCCGGATCAGCGCGTCCTCGAGCCGCTCCCAGGCGCCGGCGTCGCCGGGGTCGAACGCCGCCGAGGCCAGCTCCGCGGTCAGCGCGCGCCGGCTCTTCGCGAGCGACTCACGCATGCGTGCGAAGAATCCGGCCCGCTCGGGCGCGTCCGACGCAGTCGGCGCGTCGCCGAGGAGCTCAGCCCACGTCAGACTCAATTCGACGACACTCCCGGGTTCCTGGGGCGGCGCTGGCAAAGGAGGCGAGCGCGAGCCGCGACGGACAGTACAGGGAGTACGGCCGAGCGGCGAGCGCGACGCATCCTGCCGCCAGCGGCGTCAGGCCGCGGCGGAGCCGGGCTCTTGCCCCAGAACGTGCTGCGCACGTTCTGGGGACCCCGACGGCATGGCCCGGCGGGAGCCGCTGCCGGCCAGGGAAGCGGAGGGCAGGCGGCGGGAGACGACCTGGGAGACGCCGTCCGAGCCCATCGTGACGCCGTAGAGCACGTCGGCGGCCTCCATCGTGCGCTTCTGGTGCGTGACGACGACGAACTGCGCCCGGTCGGAGTAGCGCCTGAGGAGCTCGACGAAGCGCGCGATGTTCGTGTCGTCGAGGGCCGCCTCGACCTCGTCCAAGAGGTAGAAGGCGCAGGGTCGCGCGAGGAAGAGCGCGAAGAGGAACGAGATCGCACCCAGCGCCTTCTCGCCCCCGGACAGGAGCGAGAGGCGGGTGATCCGCTTCCCGGCCGGCCGGAGCTCGACCTCGACCCCGGGCTCGGACTGCCCGTCCTCGGCCTCGACGAGACGAAGGCGGCCCTCGCCTCCCGGGAACAGCGTCGACGCGACGTCCCGGAAGTGCGCCGCGACGGCGGAGAACGTCTCGGTGAACCGCCGCTCGACGGTCTCGACGAGCTCGAGGCGGAGTCGCTCGAGCTCCTCGAGGCTCCGCTCGAGGTCCTCCCGCTGCATCCGGAGCTCGGCGAGACGCTCCTTCTCGGACTCGTACTCCTCCTTCGCCAGCGGGTTCACCTGGCCGAGAGCGACGCGCCGCGCTTCGAGCCGCTCGGCACGGCTCTCGAGCGCCTCGCGGTCGTCGCCCCCGGCCGGCTCGACGGCATCCGCGGCTGCGAGGCGTCGCTGAGCCTCCTCTACCTCGGACTCGATGCGCGCCAGCTCCACCTCCGCTTCGGTGAGACGCGTGGTCGCGTCCTCCAGCTCTTGCCGGAGCCCGACCTCTGCGGCGCCGAGGCGCCGGAGCTCCTCACCGAGCGCCTTCGACCGCAGAGAGCCGGCGTCCACACGCGCGCGGAGGGGCGCGTCGAGCCGGCCGCACGCGGTCTGGCCCTGCGTGAGCCCCTCGGCGAGCCCGACCGCCGCGCGGGCGATCCGGGCAAGGAGTGCGGGGTCCACCCGTGGCGCAGGCGCGGGGCTCGCGGCGGGTGCGGCGGCACGATGCGCGGAGTCGGCTTCGGCCGCGGCATCCTCGAGCTCACGCGCTCTCTGCTCGGCGTACCGAGCCCGCTCGTCCAGGGCGCTCGTCTCGTCCGCGAGCGCGCGGCGGCGCGCCTCCAGCTCGAGGAGAACGGCCTCTGCGGCCTCGCCCGAGAACCAGAGCTCGCCCCGGTCGGGGTCGTACCCGAAGCCTTCCTTCGTCACCGACGGGACGCGCGCGTCGAGCAGGCGCGCGAGCGGAACCACCGGAAGCGCGTCGACGAGCTCCCGCGGATCCCGGCCCGCGAGGACGACCAGGCTGCCCAGGCCGTCGGCGCGCGCGCGCTCGAGCAGGGTGAGGCCGGCCGCGGCATCCGAAGCCAGCACCGCGGACGCGCGCCAGCCGAGCGCCGCCGCGACCGCCCGCTCGGATCCGGGCTCGACCTCCACCTCGGCGAGCGCCAACCGCTCGCCGGCCTCCGCGAACCTACGCGCCGCCGGGCCGATGCCCTCGCGCTCGGCAAGCGAGCGCTCGAGCGCAGCAAGGCGCTCCCGCGTCGAGCGTGCGCGCTCGACGAGGTCGTCACGGTCGCGCGCGGCCGCCCGCGCGGCGGTCGCGGCGTCCTCGGCCGCCCGGCGAAGGTCCAGCGCAGACGGCCCCGCGCGGTCCGGGGGGACGAGTCGCGCAGCAGCCAACTCCGCCTCGAGCCGGCCGGACAGGTCGCGTGCGGACTCGACGCGAACGGCCAGCCGCTCCGCCCCGGACTGAAGCCGGTAGAGGGCCGAGACCGCCGCCTCCCGGCTGCCTGCCGCGTCGGAGAGCTCGTCCTCCGCCCGCGTGCGGTCCGCGAGGAGCGCCTCGAGGCGGGATGCGGCGCCGCGGCGGGCGAGACGCGCCCCGTCCCTGCGCTCGGCCGCGCGCTCGTGACGGCGGTCGGCGTCCGCGAGGTCGAGCTGCGCGATCCTCGCACGCAGCGCCGCGATCTCGGCGCCGAGCTTCTCGGCGCGCTCCGCCGCGGTGGCCTGGAGCGCGAGCGGCCGGAGCCGCCTTCGCACCTCGTCCTCGACGTCCCGGGCGCGCTCGACCTGCACCGCGACGCGGGCGAGCTTCAGCTCGGCCCGGTGCCGGCGGCGCTTGAACTTGCCGAGGCCGGCGGCCTCCTCGATCATCGCTCGCCGCTCCTCGGGCTTGGAGGCGAGCACCTGCTCGACCTTGCCCTGGCCGACGATCGAATGCATCGCCGACCCGAGCCCGACGTCCGCGAGCAGCTCGACGAGATCCGTGCGGCGCACGGACGCCCGGTTGACGAGGTACTGACCCTCCGCGCCGCGGACGAGGCGCCGCATCACCGACACCTCGCTGAAGTCGAGGTCCGGCCAGCTTGCGTCTGAGTTGTCGAAGACGAGCTCCACCTCGCAGTGGGCCGCGGGCTTACGGTCGCCGCCGCCCGCGAAGAGGACGTCGTCGGGCTTCTCGGCGCGGAGCTCAGACGGCGTGAGCGAGCCGGCGGCCCAGACGACGGCGTCCGCGATGTTGGACTTGCCCGACCCGTTCGGGCCGACGACCACCGCGACGCCCGGCTCCAGCGTCAGCTCGAGCGGATCCGGGAAGGACTTGAAGCCGCGGATGCGGATCGTGCGCAGGTGCACGGAGCGGGATTCTCGTCGGCAGCCCGGACAGCGCCAGGTGACTAGGCCATCTCCGGAGTCACGCCGAGCGCCTCGAGCGCCTGCGCGGCCGCCTCCTGCTCCGCGGCCTTCTTCGTCGAGCCGCGCCCGATGCCGAGCTGCGCGCCCGCCACGTGCGCTGCACAGACGAACCGCCGATCGTGGGGCGGCCCCTCGACCTCGAGCACCGTGTAGTGCACCTGCTTCCCCGAGCGGGCGAGCGCCTCCTGGAGCTCGGTCTTGTAGTCGACGTGGCTCGAGCGTGCGTACTCGATCTTCTCGCTGAACGCGGCGACGATCGCGGGCTCGATCAGCTCGAAGCCGTGCTCGAGGTAGATGGCCGCGATCGCCGCCTCGAGCACGGCCGCAAGGACGTTGCGGCTCCGTGCGATGCGCCTCAGCTCGGCGGAGACGACGTCGCCCGCGTACGCCAGGAGGCGGTCCCCCAGGCCGAGCTCCTTCGCGACCATGGCGCAGCTCTGCCGTGAGACGACGTGCGCGCGGATCTTCGCGAGCCGCCCCTCCGAGGCGTCCTGGAAGCGGTCGAAGACCGCCCGGGCGATGGCGAGCTCGAGGACGCTGTCGCCGAGGAACTCGAGGCGCTCGTAGGACGCGGAGCGGTCGTCGGCCCAGGAGGCGTGCGTGAAGACCTGCTCGAGCCGGGACTCGGGCAGCTCCGAGATGAGGCGGCGGAGCTGCGCGGTGCCGGCCCCGTCCGAGACCTCAGTCCTGGTGCGCGATGACGTAGTCGATCGCCTTGCCGACGGTCGTGAGCCCACGGGCGTCGTCGTCGGGAATCTTGAGCCCGAACTGATCCTCGAGATCCATGACGACCTCGACGAGGTCGAGCGAGTCGGCGCCGAGGTCCTCCTCGAACGATGCCTCTTCCGTGATCTCGCTCTCGTCGATGCCGAGCTTGTCGCTCAGCGCGCTCTTCAGTTGCTCGAGAATCTGCTCACGCGTGTATGCCACCTGAGAACCTCACTTCTGTGCCGTCGGGGTCGTGGAGCGCGCCGATGCTAACACGCCGCGTGCGAGACGCTCGTCGAGCCTCCGCACGACGTCGTGCTCGACGCCCCTCGCGGCCAGCTCGATCGCGTTCGCGAGCGCCCGGCGCGAGCTCGAGCCGTGGGCGATCACGACGAGGCCGTTCAGCCCCAGCAGGTACGCCCCGCCGTACGTGTCCGGATCGAGCCGAGCCCGCACGCGCCGCGCCGCAGGACGGATCAGAACCCCGCCGAGCCTGCCCCGCGGCGAGGAGGCGAGCTCCTCGCGAAGCGAGTCCAGCAGCGTGCGGATCGTCCCTTCGAGCGTCTTCAGCGCCACGTTCCCCGTGAATCCGTCGCTGACGACGACGTCGCCGGCGCCCTCGAGAAGCAGCCGGCCCTCCGTGTTTCCCCTGTAGCGAAGATCGCTCTCCCGAAGCAGCTCGCCTGCGGCGAGACTGAGCTGACTGCCCTTCTCGTCCTCCTCGCCGATCGAGAGCAGGGCGACCTCGGGGTCGGCGACGCCCAGGATCTCCTCGGCGAAGACCGCTCCCATGTGCGCGAACTGCAGGAGGTGCTCGGGGCGGGCGTCGGCGTTCGCCCCTGCGTCGATGAGAACGCTCGGCCCGTGTCGCGAGGGGATCACGACCGCAATCCCCGGCCTGTGGACGCCCGGCAGGCGCCGGATGTGGAGCAGGGACGCGGCGAGCATGGCGCCGGTGCTCCCGGCCGACACGACGGCGTCGGCCTCGCCGTCCGCGACGGCGCGCACCGCCCGGACGAGCGACGAGCGTGGCTTGTCGCGCACGGCTTCCACGGGATGCTCGTCCATGCCGATCTCCTCCTCCGCCTCCATGAGAGGAAGGCCGGCGGTGTCGAGGCCCGCGGGCCCGAAGAGGATCGGGTGGACGGCCTCCGAGGCCGCGAGCGCAGCCCCGGCGACGATCTCCGCCGGCGCGTTGTCGCCGCCCAGGGCGTCGACTGCCACGCGAGTCATGACCGGAGTATCGACGGCGGCTAGGGCGCCTCGATCCGAAGCGGCTCGATCTCGCGGCCCTTGTACGTCTTGCAGTTCGGGCACACGCGGTGTGGGCGCTTGGGCTGCCGGCAGGTCGGGCAGATCTGCAGGCGCGGGCCCGCGATCCCGTGGTTCGCACGGCGCTTGTCGCGCCTGGATCTCGACGTCTTTCGCTTCGGGACGGCCATGAGCGGCTGCGGAGTATAGCGGGCAGAACCGCAGGCGGGCCGGTCTCCGGGCCGCCTCGCCGCGCCGGTCTGCATCAGGGCGCGGGTGTCGAGGTCGGCGCGGGGAAACACGCCCCGCGCCGACCTGCTCCTGTCGTCTGCCTAGCCCTGCGGATTGCAGTTCGGGAACTTGAACGAGGCGATCCTCGTCTGCCAGCCGACAGTCGAGCTCAGCTCTCCCTCCTTCGTGTAGTACTGGTTGATGTACCAGAACGTGCAGTCGTCGATCGGATCGATGTTCAGCGACGTGTAGTCGCCCCAGCGGGAGTTGGTCGTCCGCTGGATGCCCGAGCCGTCGATGACCACAGCCTCGCCCTGCGGCATCGTCCCGAGCGGATCCGTGGCCAGCCGGCCGGTATAGCGGATGCCCGCATACACGTCGGTGCCGTTCACGACGCTGTACCCGACTGCCATGTTGCCCTTCTTGTCCTGGGCGATCGAGCCCATCCAGCGGTGAATCCCGTCGCCGGGATCGATGGTGCCCTGCTGGCGGATCGAGTATCCGCTGTCGACGCGCTGGATCTCGTACCAGCGAGTCCCCCCCACACCGGGGCTGGACTCTACCGACTGGTTGGTGACCATCGACTCGTAGGTCTGCATCTTGCGATAGGCGAGCCTCCAGATCGGTCGCTGCCGGTACGACAGGATGTCGAGCATGCGCGGGTCACCGATCGGGACTCCCGGCTGAGGCAGGCAGTCGCGCGAGTTGGTGACAGGCGGGTTCGGATTGCACGGGAAGATCGAGTCGAACGGGTCGACGGGGAGCTGCGCCTTGAAGGCGAGCGAAGCCGTGACCTGGTAGCTGCCCCACTTCACCGCCAGCTCCCAGATGTTGATCGCGTCGGACGTTGCGCCGTAGAAGGCATTGTCGTCCTGGGTGCCGACGATCGGCGCGGTCGCGTACTTCGACCGTGAGCCGTCGGTGTCCGGCGGAAGCAGCCCGTCGCCGATGAGCGGCAGAAGCTCGGCGTTGTTCGCCAGCCCGTCGAGGAAGAAGCTGACGGAGCGGGCGTTCGGGTTGCCCTTGATCATCTGCGCCCGCTCGAGGGCGTACACGCCGATGCCGTACTCGCCGTTCGGCCCGAACTCCCGGCTCGTGTTGATGTACGAGTCCCCGAAGAACCCGTACTTCGGATAGTCGGGGAAGTTGAAGCCCGTCGAGAACGCGTACCGGTAGTACGTTCCCGTGGGGTCGGGTGTCGTCGAGATCGCGACACAGTTGTAGAACGGCAGCGTCGGGTCTGCGAGCCCGCGGGTCGTGAACTGGCTGAGGAGCCAGCGATCGGCCGTCTGGTCGTAGATCACGATCGGATCGCCCGAGGGATCCGTGCAGTCGTCCACGGCGAAGCCGGACCAGACCGAGCCGATGGCCATAGGCCCGAGCAGCTTGGTGCCCGTCTTCGAGTACACGCCGAGCACGAGGTTGATCAGCTCGACGTAGTGGTTCGGGCCCACGTCGCCGTCCGGATCCGGCGGGTTGATGCGGAACCCGTAGACGTTGAAGTTGTCCTGGTTCGACAGCCCCTCGAAGTTCGCCTTCGTCGCGGGCATCGCGGCTGCCGCCTGCTGAGCCGCTGCCCTCTGCGGCGAGACCGCCGCTGCCGCGCCGGAGCCGGAGGTCCTCGCAGCCGGGTCCGACACGACGTCGACGTCACGGTCGGCGCCGAACCCGCTCGCAGCCGGGGCTGACTTGCCGCCCTGCGCGCTCTGCGCCAGGACGGACAGGGGCTGCGAGACGTCGAACGCGACCGCCTTGCCGATGACCGGGTCCGCCTGCGCGGCCAGCGGGCCCGCTTGCGTCGTGCTCGCTGTCATCATGACCGCGAGCGCGATGAGGCATATGGGGACGGCACGCGTCAACCAGCGCCGTCCACCCGAATGCGCTCTGTCCATTAGTTCCTCCCCGGGTTGCCAACCAGAGCACCAGCGACGCTATAGCTTTTCGCGCCCCACTTCAACCGGAACCGTCCTGCGGCAGCGCCCCGGCGCCGGGGCGCTGCTAGAGGCGGTCCCGCAGCTCGTCGAGCGCCGCCCAGCGCGGATCCGTCTCCGCCTCGACATGCTCGTGCGGCGCGACGTTCAGGTCCGTGCCGCACACCGGGCAGAGCCCCGCGCAGTCGGCACGGCAGAGGATCTGGTCGGGGATCTCGAGCGCGACGGCGTCGCGAGCCCAGGCACCCACCTCGAGCTTCCCCTCGACCACGTAGTCGGAGCGGAGGTCGTCCCCGGCGGGCGCGTCAGGGTCGTGGAACTCCCGCGCCGAGACGTCGAGCCCGAGCTCGGCGAAGCCCAGGCAGCGCATGCACGGGCCGGTGAGCTGCGCGTGGAGCCGCAGGTCGAAGACGGTCGCCCCGGAGGCCTGCGAGATCGTCACCTCGACCGGGACCGTCGCCGGGCGCGCCTCGTACCGCTGCCCTCCGAGGAGGAACGGGTCGAGCTCGACGTCGAGGCGCTCGTGTCGCGCCTCCCCCGGGCGCAGGTGCAGCAGACGGAGATCGAGCGAGGCCATGCAGAGGGAGCGTAACGCGCCCGACGCTCGCGGTCAGATTAGCCGCAGTGCTCATTTGCTACCTTTCGATCATGGAATCTGATCGCTGGCTCGGACTCGACCTCCGCCATCTCGTGGCTCTCAAGACGATCGCCGACGAGGGCTCGTTCGGCCGGGCGGCTGAACGCCTCGGCTACACCCAGTCCGCAATCTCGCAGCAGATCGCGACGCTCGAGCGCATCGTCGGCCTCCGGCTGATCGACCGGCCCGGCGGGCCGCGCCCGATCTCGCTGACCGAGGCCGGCAGGATCCTCCTGCGCCACGCCGAGGCCATCCAGGCGCGCCTGCTCGCGGCCAAGGCCGACATGGCCGCGCTCGAAGCCGGCGACGTCGGACGCCTCCGCGTCGGCACCTTCCAGAGCGTGGGCACCCGCATCCTCCCGACGCTCCTCCGGCGCTTCTCGGAGACGCATCCGGGCGTGGAGATCCTCCTCCACGAGTCGGTGAACGAAAGCGAGCTCCTCGACAGGGTCGAGCGCGGTGAGCTCGACCTGACCTTCTGGACCCTGCCCGCGGAGCCCGGGCCGTACGAGTCCGTCGAGCTTCTCTGGGACCCGTACGTCCTCGTCGTTCCCGCTGGCTCGCCGCTGGCGTCGTCGAAGCGCCCTCCCTCACTCAGGGAGATCGCCCTCCAGCCGCTCGTCGGCTTCAACCACTGCTCGGCGACGGACCAGGTCGAGGCCCAGCTCTCCTCGAGCGGCGGCAAGCCGAACTTCGTGTTTCGCTCCGACAACAACGGCACGGTGCAGGGGCTCGTGGGAGCCGGGGTCGGCATCAGCGTAGCGCCGCTCCTCACGGTGGACGAGGACGACACGAGCATCGCCATCGTCGACCTGCACGGACGGATCCCGCCGCGGGTGATCGGCCTCGTCTGGCATGCCGACCGGCATCTGAGCCCGGCGGCAGAGGCCTTCGTGGGGTCGGCGATCGAGGTCTGCCGCGAGCTCTCGGTCGAGCCCGCCGCGGCCTGACGGAACGCTCAGCCGCCGAAGCGGTCGTACTCTTCCGGCTCGCCGGATTCGGGCGGCTCGGGCCCGATGCCGGCGACGACGGTCTCCTGCGAGCGCTCGTGGAGGCGTTCGCGACCTCGCTTCACCGCGGCGAGGAACTTGTCGAGGTTCACCTCGAGCGTGGAGAGGATCGAGTCGGCCCAGTCCTCCATCTCGAGCCGCGTCTCGCGCGCCTTCCGCCTGGCCTCCTCGACGATGTCTTCGGCCTGGTTCTCGGCCAGCCGCACTATCTCCGTCTGCGAGGCTTCGCGGAGCGCCTGCTCGCGGGCCTCCTGGACGATCCGGTCGCACTCCCGCTTGGCCTCCGCGAGCATCTCCTGCCGCTCCTTGACGATCCAGCGGGCCTGCTTGATCTCCTCGGGGATGGTCGCGCGCATCTGGTCGAGGATTTCGTAGACCTCCTCGCGGTCGACCCGGACCTGGTCGGTCAGCGGGACGGCCTTCGCGTTGTGCACGAGGTCGTCGAGCTTGTCGATGAGAACGAGTACGTCCATGGGTCGGGAAGTCTACTCCTGAGGTGGGACGTGGTTCGCTTTGCGGCCCCTACTCCTGGAGGCGAGACCGGAGCGCCGTGCCTTGCGCAAGGCCGAAATCCGCCGAGCGGATTCCGGCCGCGCCAAACCCCAGAGGCGCCCCGCTCTGACGAGGCGCTTCCGGCAGCGCTACTCCTGAGGCGAGACCGGAGCGCCGGGCCGGCCGTCGGGGTAGAGCTCCGCAAAGCGTTTCGCGACCTCGGGAGGCACGAGCTCGTCGACCTTGCCGCCGAAGGAGGCGATCTCCTTCACGCCGCTCGAGGAGACGAAGCTGTACAGCGGGCTCGCCATCACGTAGACGGTCTCGATCTCGGGCGCGAGCTGGCGGTTCAGGTGGTTCATCTGGAACTCCCACTCGAAGTCCGAGATCACGCGCAGCCCCTTGACCATGGTCTTCGCGCTGTGCTTGCGGGCGAAGTCGACCACGAGCTCGGAGAAGACGTCGACGACCACGTTCTCGCAGCTGCCTAGCGCCGCCTCCAAGAAGCCGACGCGCTCCTCGACCGAGAAGAGCGTCTGCTTGTGCGTCGGATCGCGGACGACCCCGACGACGACGCGGTCGAAGATCGCCGCCGCACGCCGGATGACGTCGACGTGCCCGTTCGTGACGGGGTCGTACGAGCCGGGACAGATCGCCGTGATCACTCCTCGCGCTCCTCGCCGGCGACGGCTCTCGCCGGGCAGCAGTTCGGGGTCCCCGGAAAGTGCGCAGCACTTTCCGGAGCTGGGCGCCCGAGGGGCCCGAGGAGAATGTCAGAGGCTTCCGAGGTCATCGAGTCGAGAACACCGTGATCCGTACGGAACCGTAACGGCGCGTCGTGACGAGGTCGAGCGGAAGCGCCGGCTCGACGCTGCCGGCGGTCTCGACGACGGCAATGCCGCGATCCTCGAGGACGGCGGGAAGGAGCGCCCCCAGCGGCCGCTCGTGCGCCGCCCACTCCTCGTACGGCGCGTCGACGAGCGCGAGGTCGAAGCGGCGACCGGCTTTCGCTTCGGCACGCAACGCAGACACGGCGTCCCGGCACAGGACCGAGCCCCCCTCGAGGCGTAGCTTCGCGAGGTTCCGCTCGATGACGCCGCAGGCCGCACGGTCGCTCTCGACAAAGAGGCAGCTCTCCGCTCCGCGCGAGAGCGCCTCGAGGCCCATCGCCCCCGAGCCCGCGAAGAGGTCGAGCGCACGCGCTCCTTCGACCGAGCCGAGGATCGAGAAGACGGCCTCCCGTACCCGGTCGCTCGTCGGCCGCGTGACGACGCCCTTCGGGGCCTCGATGCGGTGGCCCCTACGCGACCCGGCGACGATCCTCAGTGGTCTCTCCGGTGACGACGGTGCCCTATGGCCGGCGAAAGCCGAGCAGGCCAAGGACGCAGGGAGCGCCCATATCGAGGAGATATGGGCGCGACTGAGGACGCTGGCATGCGACGGCTTGCAGTCGGCCAGAGGGTGCCAGTTGTTGCCGGAGCGACCACTAGGAGTCGCCGGGGTGCTCGGCCTCGCCGAGGAGGCGGTCGACCTCGTCGGCCAGGACGCCCTCGTCAACGAGCGTACGGGCAGCGTCTCGCGCGCGCTCGAGCAGCTCCTGATCGCGGCGGAGGCGCACGAAGCGGAGGTCGGAGAGCCCCGACTGACGGGCGCCCAAGAGCTGGCCCTCGCCGCGGATCTCGAGGTCGCGCTCGGCGAGCTCGAAGCCGTCGGTCGTCTCCACCATCGCCTCCAGCCGCTCGACTGCAGCTTCGGTCAGCTCCTCTCGCGGGCATGAGACGAGCAGGCAGTACGACTGCTCGGCGCCGCGGCCGACGCGGCCACGGAGCTGGTGGAGCTGGGCGAGGCCGAACCGGTCCGCCTCCTGCACGATCATGATCGTCGCGTTCGGGACGTCCACCCCGACCTCGATCACCGTCGTCGCGACGAGGACGTCGAGCTCGCGTGTCTTGAACCGAGCCATCACGCTGCGCCGCTCAGCCGGCTTCAGCCGGCCGTGCAGGCACCCGACCCGGTAGCCGCGGAGCTCGCCGGCGCGCAGCCGCTCCGCCTCCGCCTCCGCCGCGCGCGCGACCCGCGTCTCCGACTCTTCGATCAGCGGGCAGACGACGTACGCCTGACGCCCGTCGTCGAGGTGCCGGCGCAGCCTCCGGTACGCCTCCGAGCTCCGGTCGTCGGTGACCCAGGCAGTGACGATCGGCTTCCGGTTGGCCGGCGGCAGGGCCAGCTCGCTGACGTCGAGATCTCCGAACACGGTGAGCGCGAGCGTCCGCGGGATCGGCGTCGCGGTGAGGTGCAGGACGTGAGGGCTCCGCCCCTCGACGAGCGCGCTCCTCTGGCCCACCCCGAAGCGGTGCTGCTCGTCGACCACGCCGACCGCGAGGTCGCGGAACTCGACCTCCTCCTGGATGAGCGCGTGGGTTCCGACGACGATCGACGCGTCCCCCGATGCCACGAGCTGGCGCACGACGGCGTGCTCGCGCTTCGGGACCGAGCTCGTGAGGAGGGAGACGCGGACGCCGAGCGGAGCGCAGAGCTCGTCGATCGTCAGGAAGTGCTGCTCGACGAGTGTCTCGGTCGGCGCCATCAACGCCCCCTGGCGCCCGGCCTCGACCGCGCGCAGGAGCGCGTACAGCGCGACGACGGTCTTCCCGGAGCCGACGTCTCCCTGCAGCAGCCTCCGCATCGGGGTCGAGCGCGCGAGGTCGCCGTCGATCTCGGCGATCGCGCGCTCCTGGTCAGAGGTCAGCCGGAACGGAAGCGACACGCGGTACCGCTCGAGCAGCCCTCCCGGCGCCGGAAGCGGCTCTGCCGACGCGTGCTCGCGAGCTGCGGCCGAGCGAGCGAGCGCGAGCTGGAGGACGACGAGCTCCTCGAACGCGAGCCGCCGGCGGCCCGTCTCCGCCTCCTCGAGCGAGCGAGGCCGGTGGAGGACAGCGAGGGCGTCGGCGCGAAGCGGAAGCGGCTCGCGAGCGCAGAGCTCTGCCGGGAGCGGCTCTCCGGCGTCCCGGACGAAACCGAGCGCCTGCGCACGCAGCTCCCTTAGCTTCTTCTGCGAGAGGTCTTCGGTCGCCGGGTAGACGGGGGCGAAGTCCGCGGTCTCCGCCTCGCCCTCGAGGTCGTACGACGAGACGGCGAAGCCGAACCGGTTCGTTCTACCTCGCAGCCGCACCCGGGTGCCCGGCGCGAGCCGGCTCTCGAGCCAGGGCTGGTTGAACCAGGTCGCCTTGATCTCGCCCGTCGCATCGGCGACGCTCGCGGTGAGGATCGAGAGGCGCCCGCGCCGCCGGCTCGAGGCCG
>Ga0233418_10000156_pt1 | contig 14190 bp, 7 predicted proteins | sample Sediment_Towuti__FD_189021 | JGI IMG/M metagenome (GOLD analysis project Ga0233418, IMG submission 189021) | Sediment microbial communities from Lake Towuti, South Sulawesi, Indonesia - Sediment_Towuti_2014_1_MG | ecosystem: Environmental > Aquatic > Freshwater > Lake > Sediment | place... | reverse complement strand
ACGCACCTGGCGACGACCTACGACGGGGCGACACTCAGGCTGTACGTCAACGGCGTGCAGGTCGCGAGCAAGGCGCAGACCGGCACCCTGACGACGTCTGCGAACCCGCTCACGATCGGTGGCGACACCATCTACGGGCAGTACTTCGCCGGCTCGATCGACGAGGTGCGGGTCTACAACTACGAGGTTAGCCAGACGCGAATCCAGACGGACATGGCGACGCCCATCGGGGGTTCTCAGGACACGCAGCCTCCCACCGACCCCACCAACCTCTCCGCGACCGCCGTCTCGCAGAGCCAGATCAACCTCGGCTGGACCGCCTCGACGGATAACACCGCGGTGACAGGCTACCGCATCGAGCGCTGTCAGGGCGCGAGCTGCTCGACCTTCGTCGAGGTAGCGACTGCGCCTACCAACTCTTTCAACGACACGGCTCTCTCGGCTGGAACGACGTATCGATATCGAGTCCGCGCCCAGGATGCGGTCCCGAACTTCAGCGGGTACTCGAACATCGCGACCGCGACAACGCAAGGAGTTCCCAATACGCCGCCGAGTGCGACCATCTCGACTCCCCTCGCCGGAACGACGTGGAAGGTCGGCGACACCATCTTCTTCTCCGGCTCCGCCACCGACACGGAGGACGGAGGCGCTCTTCCCGCGTCTGCTCTTACCTGGACGCTGGTCTTGAAGCACTGCTGGCAGTACGACCCGTCGAGCTGCCACTCCCACGTGCTCCAGAGTTGGACCGGAGTCGCAAGTGGCTCTGCCCCAACGGTGGATCACGAATATCCGGCGTATCTGGAGCTGAGTCTCACCGCGACCGATTCGGGAGGGCTGACGGACACCAAGACGCTTCGGCTCGACCCGAAGACCGTCGTCTTGACCTTCCAAAGTACCCCGTCCGGGCTCCAGCTCACAGCCGGAAGCTCGAGCTCGACCACCACGTTTGCGCGAACGGTGATCGAGGGTTCGACGAACTCGATCAGCGCACCGTCGCCGCAACCCCTGGGCGGCACCGTCTACTCGTTCAGCTCGTGGTCCGACGGTGGCGCCCAGAGCCATGACGTCGTCGCGTCGACAGACACGAGCTACACGGCAACCTTCCAGGCGACTGGCCAGCCCGCCCCGGTCGCCGCCTACGCCTTCGACGAAGGGGTTGGGACCACGACTGCCGACGCGTCCGCAACGGGAAACGGAGGCGCGATCGGATCGGCGACCTGGACGACCGCGGGCAAGTACGGAAACGCGCTCTCCTTCAACGGCACGAACGCCAAGGTGACGATCCCCGACGCACCCTCGCTGCGCCTGACGAGCGGCATGACGCTCGAGGCCTGGGTATTCCCGACTGCGGTGACGAGCGCCTGGCGCGACGTCGTCTACAAGGGCGACGACAACTACTACGTGATGGCGACGTCGGAGCCCTCGGGTCGACCCGCAGGCGGCGGCGTCTTCTCGGGCACCTACGGCGAGACCTTCGGTACGTCCAACCTCGCGCTCAACACCTGGACGCACCTGGCGACGACCTACGACGGGGCGACACTCAGGCTGTACGTCAACGGCGTGCAGGTCGCGAGCAAGGCGCAGACCGGCACCCTGACGACGTCTGCGAACCCGCTCACGATCGGTGGCGACAGCATCTACGGGCAGTACTTCGCCGGCTCGATCGACGAGGTGCGGGTCTACAACACGGCGCTGTCAGCAGCCCAGATCCAGAGCGACATGAACACGCCGGTAAGTGGCGGAGGGCCGCCTCCCGTGTCGGCGGATCTCTCGATCACGAAGACCGACTCGCCGGATCCGGTGCCGGTCGGCGGCACACTCACCTATACGCTGACGGTCGCCAACGCCGGCCCCAGCAACGCGACCTCGGTGACGGCGACGGACACGCTGCCTTCCGGTGTCACCTTCGTATCGGCCTCGACGGGCTGCGTCAACGCCTCGGGCACGGTCACCTGCACGATCGGTGGCTTGAGCGCCGGAGCCAACGTGACCCGCACGATCACGGTGACGGCCCCCAGTACGGCCGGCACGATCACCAACACGGCCTCGGTCACGGGCTCCGAGAGCGATCCGAACAGCGCCAACAACTCGGCGAGCGCGTCGACCCTGGTGCAGAGCGCTCCCTCGGCGGATCTCTCGATCACGAAGACCGACTCGCCGGATCCGGTGCCGGTCGGGGGCACACTCACCTATACGCTGACGGTCGCCAACGCCGGCCCCAGCAACGCGACCTCGGTGACGGCGACGGACACGCTGCCTTCCGGTGTCACCTTCGTCTCGGCCTCCACGGGCTGTACCAACGCTTCGGGCACGGTCACCTGCACGATCGGCGGCTTGAACGCCGGAACCAACGTGACCCGCCAGATCACGGTGACGGCGCCAGCGACGGCCGGCACGATCACGAACACGGCCTCGGTCACGGGCGCCGAGAGCGACCCCAATAGCGCCAACAACACCGCGAGCGCGTCGACCCAGGTGCAGGCTGCGCCGCCTCCGGCCTGCTCGCGCACCTCCGCCCTCTGGCTCACGGGCATGGAGCACGGCGTCGTCTCGACGGCGGGCGGCGGCATCTTCTCGACCCTGACGGGCGCACCCACCGCCGACAATGCCGTCTTCCGCACCGGCGCCTACTCGCTCCGGATCGCCGATGCGAGCGGAGGGTCGACGGTGCGAGCGTTGCGGTCGTTCACCGCCTCGAGCGTCGTCGTCGCCCGCTTCGCCATCCGCCTGAGCTCGCTCCCGAGCGTGAACTCAAACCTCGCCTACATCGACTCGGGCACAGACCTCGTCTTCGGCTACAACGCGGGCTCGCAGCGCTTCCAGCTGACGGCGGGCGCCTCGACCGCCACCTCGACGGCCACGGTCAGCGCCGCGACCTGGTACGTGATCGAGCTCCGCTACGACCTGAGCGCGAGCACCAATCTCGGCGACTGGCGGGTCGACGGGGTGGCGCAGACGCAGGTGTCACGGGCCGCAACGGCAACAACCGCGAACGGATTCGGGATGGGAGCGACCGCGAACGCGAGCGTCTTCACCGCGAACTACGACGACATCCTGGTCACCAACCAGCCGTCGGCGTACCCGCTGGGGGACGGCCGCGTCGTCGGGCTCGTCCCCGACTCGATGGGGACGTCGTCCGGCGCGACCAACTTCAGCAACAACGACGGCACCGCGATCGACGCCACCTCCTGGCAACGCCTGGACGAGCTGCCGATGACCTCGATCGCCGACTACCTGCGCCAGCAGGCGATCAGCGCCACGAGCTTCCTCGAGCTCGGCTTCCAGGACACAGCCGAGACCTGCATCCGTGACCTCTCGGCCGTCCTCTCCTACCACGCAGCCGGAACCGCCGCCGACAACGGCAAGACGAGCATCTTCGACGGGGCGACGGAGTCGGTCGTCTTCAGCGGTGACATGAGCGAGACTTCGCTCCGGTACAAGAGCGCAGTCGTCACGCCTGCCGCCTCACCCTGGACGCAGGCGGCAGTGAACGGCCTGGTGGCTCGGATCGGCTACTCGACCGACTCGAGCCCGAACCCGTACTGGGACGCGATCGTGCTCGAGGTCGCCCTCTCCTGACCTCGTCGTCCGGTCGAGGTCGAGGCGGCGGTCGGCTGCAGCGAGAGCGGTACGACCGTCCCGGTTTCGTCACCCCGTCGGGAACCTCCCACAACGAGAGGCTTCGTGCAGCCTTGAGGAGTCCGAACACGATCCCCGGGGTCTTGGAGAACTCGCCGAACGGATGGGCGGAGTTGGATCTCTAGTCCGACGTTGCGCTATCGAAACAACGATCAGACAGCCGTTAGGACGAGCACCCAGTCGCCGTCGCCATCGACGTTCTGCCGGGGGGCGCCAGCTTCTCGGCTCCCGAGTGCGAGAAGGGCGAGCGCTGGATCACCGAGAAGGTTCCGGTCGTCGGCTCCCACCAGCGGGCACGGACCCGGCTACGGTCCACCCATTCGTCGAGTCGTCGGCTGCTTAGTCCCGTCTATGCTCCGTAGGCAGGGAAAGCCGCTATAGAACAGGGCCCGTTACAGAACCGGGAGGGAGAGGTCATCGTGAAACGCTTAGTTATGTTCGCCGTCGTGGCGATCGCAGCACTGACGCTCGCAGTTCCGGTGGCGCTCGCCACGGGGTCTGACGTGCCGCAGCAGTGCACAGGTATTTACAACGTCGTACTCGAATACTCCGGGACTCATAACTGGGTACTCGACGTCGCGTACACCAAGCCTGGGACGACGTTCGGCGGGACTGCTACCGAGGATGTGCCGTCGGCCTCGGGTACCGTGACCGGCACGTTCTCGGGCGGCACGATGCCGTTCGTCGTCACGTACGTGTACGGCGGCGTCACGTACACGTGGCAGGTCGACGGTCTCCCCATTTCGGGCGGCACCGCGACATCGAGCATCCAGAATGGCTTCGCCTTCCCGCCGGGTTCGACAACCATGACGCCCGGTGCCGAGGCCTGTGCCAGCAGTGCTCGAGCTCCAGAGCCGGCGCGGGTCGCGTACTGCTCGGTTGCTGGTAACGAGCTTCCGAACGGCACGCCGCTCGCACCGGGGACGTTCCTCGACCTTCTCGCGGGACAGCCAGACACCGACGCCCACTTCAAAGGCGCGACCCCGGCGTTCTGGGTCGAAGACGTCGGGCTTACGTGCTCACTGACCCCGGCACAGGCTGCCCTTGCCAAAGCATCCACGGTAAGGGTGGGCGGCGGCGGTACGCCACTCCCTGCTGAGCTCGGTGGGTTCTACACCTTCATTCCGAGCAAGTAAGCACTGACGGATTCCTCCCGTCCTGAACGGGTGCCCCGCTCCGGCGGGGCACCCGCCCCGGAGGCCGTCCTCGCCCGCCACCGTTCCAGATCCTTTCCGTACGGCCCGTCGAGGGGCTTGCGGGCCGTCCGGCGCCGAGGCAGAGGCGCCGGGTCTCCGAACACCAACAGCGCCTCGGTCACCGGCGACCGGGAGCGATCCCAACCCGGCCAACAACTCGGCCTCCGCGACGACCCAGGTGCTCGCGGGCAGCACCGGCCTCGTCGCCGCGTCCGCGTTCGACGAGGGGTCAGGAGCGTCCTTCGCAGATGCATCGGGAACCGGCAACGCGGGCACCATTTCGAACGCAACGTGGATCGCGGCGGGGAAGTACGGGGGCGCGCTTTCCTTCAACGGGTCGAACGCGCTCGCAACCATTCAGGATGCCTTTCGCTCCACCTCACCACCGCGATGACCCTCCAAGCATGGGTGTATCCGACCGTCGTCGACCGGGCGTGGCGGGACGTCGTCTACAAAGGTGACGACAACTACTACCTCGAGGGGACGACCCCGAGAAATCCGGGCGTGCCTGCCGGCCGCGGTTCGGGAGCGCAACGTACGAAACGCACGGGCCGTCTGCGCGCGCGGCGAACAGGTGGACCCACCGTGCCGTGACGTACGACGGGGCCACATTCTCGCTCTATGTCAATGGAGTCCAGGTTTCGAGCCGAGCGCGGACGGGCACCATCCGGACCTGACTCACGCGTAGCGACTCGTTCGGCACTCGAACTGCGACGCCAGAAGAGGACAGCCTCAGGCCTGGAGTCGTTCGCGGCCGGCGTATGAAGGCCGAGACAGCGGCTCGAGAGCAAGGGTGGGTGGGTCGCGGCGATCGACCCGAGACTCGAGACAGAGAAGGTGCGAATCGGGTTCCCACCCCTCGGACGAGCAGCTCACGACAGACATCGTTGCGCCCGCCGACGGTGCCGGCTCGTGCGGTCGCAAGGAGGTCATCCCCGTGAAGGGGACGACCTCCTTGCTCTCGATGCGACCGCCCAGCGGCGACTACGGGAAACTGAACCCGCAGGGGGTCGCCTGCACGAATGTGGAGTTGTAGTTCGCGTCGTACAGAACACCCTTGAGAGCTGCCTGGTACGCGCGATAGGCACTACCGCTCTTCGTCAGCCCGTGGAGCCCCAGCTCGGCGTTCGCCTCGGACATCACGGCGTTGACGGTCGCGTATCCCAACGTGTTGGCGCTCGTCGTGCCCGGAGCGTAGATCAACGTGTTCCCGGCCACCGTGCCGTTGAAGACGTTCAGCTCCATGGCCGCGAGCTGAACCGATAGGGCGTAGGCCATGTTCGTGGCTGTCACTTTCCCCAGCCAGCTACTGAACGCGGTGTAGCTCACCGGGTCGAAGTTCGAGCCGTCGGCGTTGCGCAGGTTGAGGCTGACCATGAGCGCGAGATCGTCCGCCCCGAAGAGCGCCTGGCCGTTCTTGTTCCCCCAGAAGCCGGGGGTCCGTGCGCCGCCCGCCCCCAGGCAGAGGTTCCCGAAGGTCACCGCTCGCTGGTCGTGGGCGCCGAGGGAGACCTTCGCCGAGCTCGCGGTCGTGTGCCGCCAGTTCGTCTGCGTCGGGTCCGACTCGGTCACGGCGTACTCGCCGGGATCGAGCTTCAAGGTGTTCGGCGTCAGGTAGTAGCTGCCACCGACCTGAATCTGCCAGCCCGCAAGGGAGCTCTCGGAGGCATCGAAGACGCCGTTGGCGTTTGCGTCGTAGAACTTCGTGAGAGCGAGCGTCGGCTTCAGCGTGAGCGTCGCGCTCGTCTGCGACGTCGATCCGGCCTGGTTCTCGGCGGTGACCCGGCAGCTGAAGGAGCCGGGCTCGGTCGGCGTGAACTGAGCCGAGTTCGCACCGACGATGTCGCTTCCATCGGAGAGCCACTGATAGGCGAGGCTGCGCGGCGCCCTGAAGAGGAACGCTCCCAGCAGGTTGGGCGCCCAGCTTCCCTCACTGCAGGTGAGGGTTTGCCCTACGTCGCCTCCACCGGAGATCGTCGGTACTCCGGTACCCAGGGGCGCGCGGAGGAGGACTGGGAACGCTGGGCCGGCTTCGCCGCTATAGAGCGTGGTCGCGCCCGTGCCGTCGAGGTTACCGACCCGGATGTTGCCATCATAGAAGTTCGCCCAGTAGATCCTGCCTGCCCCGGGGTCGACCGCAAGTGCGCCAGGACTGTCCTCGCCGCTGAAGAGAGCCGAGGCACCTGTGCCATCCGGGTTGCCGTACCGGATCTGCCCCGAGCCCACGCACCCTGACAGGCGACAGCCAAGCGCGGCCCAGTACACCTTGCCCCCGGCGAGCGCCACGCCGACCGGGGCGTCGCCGGCGTCGGCGGGCCCGAACAGGGTCGAGGCAGAACCCGAGCCGTCCAGGTTCCCCACCCGGACCTCGTCCGAGAACTGGTTCGCCCAGTAGATCCTGCCGTTCGCAGGATCCACTGTGACTCCGCTGGGGCGGCTTCCCTCCGGATCTTCGAACAAGGTCGAGGCCCCGGAACCGTCGAGGCTTCCAACCCTGATCCGGTTCAAGCCGAAGTCAGCCCAGTAGATCTTTCCTGCGGCAGGATCGATCGCGACGCCGCAAAGGGAGCTCTGACCGTCGAAGAGCGTCGAGGCGCTGCCGGTGCCATCCAGGTTCGCCACTCTGACGCCGCCCGAGAAGAAATTGGCCCAGTAGATCTTCCCCGCGGCAAGATCGACCGCGACGCCACACGGACCGCCCTCGCCACTGAATAGGCTCGAAGCCGTGACCGAGCCGTCAGGATTTCCTACTCGAATCGCGCCTCCGGTCTCGGCGCTCCAGTAGATCTTGTCGCCGCTACCGTCGACTGCCCCCGCCCCGGCTGGCAGGAGCACTGCCAAGGCCGCGAACAGGACGAGCGCACCAGGCCGCCTCGCTGCTGGCGCCACTCGACCACCGACACGCAAGAACAGGACAAACCCTCGCCGCATCTGGTCCTCCCCAGTACCGCCCTCTCCCTGTGACAGGGCCCGCGCACAAGATACGTATCCGACACGGCCTTGTCTAGAGGCGTTGAGGTGAGCGCCCGGGGCGGCCGAGCTGCCTGTCGAGGTGGATGGCGGCGGTTCAGGGCGCGGATCTCGCCGCGATCCGATCCGGCAGACGAGTCCGTCCGGGGTCTTCGCCAGGAGCTGAGCAGGGCGGGCACCGCCTCGCGCTCGGGCGTGGAGGCGGGCACGAGGTCGAAGTCGCGGATGCAGCCGTCGCGGCCGCACCAGAGCACAGCTCTTGCCACAGCACGCGGAGAGGGATGAAGAAGCGACCTGTCGTCGCCCCCCGACGGCGCGATAACCGGAATCCGGGCCGCGCCTCGACGGTACACGCCCGCCGTGTGAACTGAACGAGCGTGGGGTTGTCGTTCGCCCGCGGCCTCGTGCGTGGCGCCCCTGGTAGCGAGCGACGCTCCCGCGAACGCGGATTCTCTTGGGCCCGCAGAGCTTCTCATCCGTCCCGACCCCCGTCAGGGTGATCAGACCTGGCTTGCGCGGGTTGGTCCCGAGCACCGCCACACCTTTGCGCTTGGACTTCGCCGCCTTGACGACCCCCGGGCCGCTGACGACGGCGTGCGCCCAGGAGATCTTCCCGGCCGCGGGGTCGAGCGCGACGCCATACAGCCCGCCCTCGCCGCCGAACAGCGTCGGAGCGGTACCCGAGCCGTCCAGGTTTCCGAACCGCACCGCCCCGGCACTCTCGGCGGCTCGGTAGATCGTGTCGCCGCTACCGTCGACCGCGCCGGCGCTCCCGGCAGCAGCACCGCCAGGCTTCCCCGGCGGCGACTTGCGGGCTCTCGTCAGAGCATGCGGGCGTTGAAAGGGCGGCACGCGCAGCTGGGAGGCGCGTGATCGCGATCACGAACCGGCGCTACCCGCCGCCGCCCGAGGCGTTCGCCCGAGCACGCTCGGCCCACTCCCACGCCGGGCTCACGGCCGCGGTCGTCCCACGACAAGACGAGGGCCCCGGTGGGGGCCCTCGTCAGAGCGACATGACATGCGTCTCGACGGGCTGGCTACTTGCCTCCGCCCTTCTTCGCGTCGCAGGTGAAGTCCGAGAGGACGAGCTTGCCCGGAAGGTTCGTCGAGGCCGCCAGCAGGGTCCCGGTGGCGTCGACATAGAAGTGCTGGGCGCTGCCTGTGTTCTTGCTCGGCCCCACCGGGCCAACGGTACCGCCGGTGAACACGGCCGTGAGTTGGCCATCCGCCGCGCCTCCGGTCTTGTTGTTCACGAAGTGCCACGTGCCGCCGAAGTCGCCGCAACTCTGCCCACTGCCGTTGCTCAGGTCCGCCGCATAGGCGACGAGCGGAATTGCGAGACCCACGAGCATCGCCGCGATCACCACGAGCTTCCGCATCTTTCCCCCCCTTTCCCCCTCGATTGCCGCACATCCCCCAACTGGGATGCGATGCGCGGACGATACGACCCCCCGTCCGCCAAGTCAAGAGCGACACGGGCCGTCTGCGCCGAGTGAGGCTCGGCCCCCGCGGTCGGGGTCGAGCCCAGGACGGCTACTCGGCTCCCGGCACTGCGCACCCGAGCGGGACGCGAGCCGGCGGGCGCCAGTCCTCACGCTCGGCGCGACGAGCCGGGCGGAACCGCGGATCGCGACAGCGAAACTCAGCCGACCGCCGTTGCCGCCCGCAGCGGGAGATCGCGATCGCACGCTCTCCGGATGACCCGGATCGTCCAGCGGCCGGCTAGGACGGCGTGGGCCCGGTTCCGATCACGGCTGCGACGCGCCCGTCCGGCGTCGTCCGCAGGTCGAGGTCGACCCACGTGCGGTTGTTGGCACGGGTCGTCTCGCGGAACCAGTCCCGCTCGTCGACCTCCGTCCACAGACGGTACTTCCCGTCGGGGAGATCGGTCACGTCGATGCTCTGCCCGGGAAGAGAGGCTCGATACGTGTCGTTCCACCCCGGCGAGAGCCCCATCCCGACAACAATGTCATCCGTGCTGTGCCCGCAGCTCTTGTGGGAGTAGACGGCCTCGTCGGGACCCCGAGCGAGCTCGTGGGTGTGGTCGTAGAAGCAGAACCCGATCTTCGTGTCGATCAGCTCCCTCGACTCGCTCGTGGGCCGGCCGCTCGCGTCGAGCGGCACGAGCCACAGCGAGGCGACGCGAACGATGTGCCAGTGGTCGTGGCCGTCCCCGCCCCAGGCCAAGGGCGCGTCGATCGCGACGCGCTTCGCCCCGCTCGTCGAGTACTGGACGTCCTGCTCCGAGCTCCACGTGCCGCCGGGGAGGCGCGTCGCGCGCAGGACGAAATCGCCCCGCCCGACGTTGACGATGAACGTGCTGAACCTCATGTTCCATCTGCCTTTGGCGCGCTGCATCTGCACGTTGAGCTGAGGCTTCGGCATCAGGTCGGGCAGCACCGGCTTGCCGACAGGGGGCTCGGGCTCGGCGATGGTCGCCGAGGCGCCGCCCCCGCACGCGGTCGCCAGCAGGCACGCCATCGCCACCGGAACCGCCACAACTCCAGACCATCTCCGCATCGCTCGACACCCCTTATCGGCAGGTCAACGGGCGGGCGCGAGTATAGAGAGGAAGACGATGGACAATCACGCAGGCGCGCGCCCGAGGAGGACGCAGGCGTTGTGGCCGCCGAGGCCCATCGCGTTCGAGAGCGCCACGTCCACCTGTACCCTCCGCACCTCGTTCGGCACGTAGTCGAGGTCGCACTCGGGATCCGGGCTCCGGTAGTTGATCGTCGGCGGGAGCACGCCCTCGTGGAGCGCACGCACGCACATCATCGCCTCGACCGCCCCCGCCGCCCCGAAGAGGTGCCCCATGACCGACTTCGTCGAGGAGACGGCGAGCTCGTACGCGTGCGGGCCGAACACCGCCTTGATCGCCTTCGTCTCGGCCAGGTCGCCCTGCGGCGTGGAGGTGCCGTGGGCGTTGACGTAGCCGACGCGCTCGGGCTCGACGCCCGACCGCTGGAGCGCCGCCCGCATCATCTCCGCGACGCCGACCGACTCGGGATCGGGCTGGGCCATGTGGTGCGCGTCGTTCGACGTCCCGTACCCGAGCACCTCGGCGTAGATCGGCGCGCCCCTGGCGACCGCGCGCTCGAGCTCCTCGAGCACCATCACGCAGGCGCCCTCGCCCATGACGAACCCGGCACGCGTCGCGTCGAAGGGACGCGAGGCGCGGGTGGGATCCCCCTCCTCGGCCACGAGCCCGCGCATCGCGCAGAAGCCGGCGAGGATCACCGGGTGCATGCACGCCTCGGTGCCGCCGGCGAGGACGACGTCGGCGTCGCCGCGGCGGATGGTCTCGGCGCCCTCGCCCACCGCGTGCGACCCCGTGGCGCACGCCGAGACGGGCGCGTAGTTCGGCCCGCGCAGGCCGAGGTCGATCGCGATCTGGCCGCTCGCGGAGTCGACGAGGACGTTCGGGAGGAACCACGGCGAGACCCGGTCGGGGCCTCGGTCGCGCCGGACTTCGTCCTGCGCGAGCACTCCCGTCACGCCGCCGATCGCCGACCCGACGAGGATGCCGGCCCGGGCGGGATCGACACCCTCGACGCCGGCGTCCGCCCACGCCTCCCGCGCGGCGGCGACCGCGAGCACGACGTTCCGCTCGAGGCGCCGCGCGTCCTTCGGCCCGACCACCGACTCGGGCTCGAAGCCCTTCACCTCGGACGCGATGCGCACGGGGTAGGCGCTCGCGTCGAAGGAGCGGATCCAGTCCACCCCGCTCCTCCCCGCGACCGCCGCGTCCCACGTCGACTGCGCGTCCAGGCCGAGCGGGGTGACGGCTCCGAGGCCGGTGACGACGACGCGGCGCACGATCCCGAGAGCGTAGTAGCTTGCGCCGATGGCCCGATCGCGCATCGGCCCGCGCGGGCCCGTGGAGCGGCCGGCCGACCTGCACCCCTCCATCCCCTTCCCGCCGATGGAGGCGGAGCTCGTCCGCGAGCTGCCCGAGGGGAACGAGTGGCAGTACGAGCCGAAGTGGGACGGCTTCCGCGGCCTGCTCGAGAACGGCTCGGGCGAGCTTCGACTCTGGTCGCGGAACGCGCGCCCGCTGCTCCGCTACTTCCCGGAGCTGCGGCCGCTCGGGAAGCTCCTGCCGCCGCTGTCCGCGGTCGACGGCGAGATCGTCATCGTGCGGGAGGGCGTCCTCGACTTCGACGCGATGCAGACGCGGCTCCATCCGGCCGAGAGCCGCATCACGAAGCTCGCGGGCGAGATCCCCGCCCGCTTCGTCGCGTTCGACCTCCTCGTCTGGAGGGGCGAGGAGGTCTGGCGCGAGCCGCTCTCGCGCCGGCGCGCCCGTCTCGAGCGGAGCGCGAAGCGCCTCGAGCTCTCCCCCGCGACGCGCGACCGCGCGGAGGCGCTCGGCTGGCTCGAGCGCTTCGAGGCGATCGGCCTCGACGGCGTCGTCGCGAAGCGCCGCGATCTCGCGTACCTCCCGGGCTCGCGCGAGGGCGTCGTGAAGGTGAAGCCTGAGAAGACGGCCGACTGCGTCGTCGTCGGGCTCCGCTGGAAGTCGCGTCCCGACCGTCTCGCGACCCTCCTCCTCGGCCTCTACCGCGACGACGGCGAGCTCGACTACGTCGGCTCGGCGGCCGTCGCCCCCGCGCGGCACGACGAGATCGCCGGCCGCGTCCTCCCGCTGCTCGAGGAGGCGCCGGACCGTCGCTTCTCGGAGCCCAACCGCTGGGGCAGCGGCGAGCTCGAGGAGGCGCCCCTCCGCCCGGAGCTCGTCGTCGAGGTGCGGTACGACAAGGTGCAGGCGAACCGCTTCCGCCACGGCACGAGGCTCATCCGCTTCCGCGACGACAAGGAGCCGGCGCAGTGCACGTGGCGCGAGCTGCGACCCGCCTCCGCTCCCCGCTCGACCGTCGAGGCGCTGCTCGCGCCCGGCTGAGCGACCCCTCGGTCACTCGATCTTGGTCGCGATCCAGATCTCCTCGCTCGGCCAGCGCTGCGCCCACTCGGGAGTGACGAAGTCGAACCGGGGCTTCGCCCGGGGAGGGGGTCTCGTCTCGACGAGGTTCTCGAGGACGAAGCCGTTCGCACGCAGGAGCCGTACCCAGTCGCCATGCCCGAGATGGAACTCCACCGCGTCGTCCCCCGGAAACTCGACGCGACACCTGGAGAAGTAGTCGCGGACGAGCTGGTCGCCGGCGCGCCCCCCGGACTCCGGCGTGCACGTGATGAGAAGCGCACTCGAGGTCACGAAGATCAGCCGCCCGCCCGGACGGAGCAAGCGCGATGCCTCGGGAATCCAGCGACTCGGGTTGCACCACAGGCTCGCCCCGTACTCCGAGATCGCGCAGTCGAAGCTCTCGACGTCGTAGTGGAGCTGCTCGGCGTTCGCGCAGAGGAGCGGGAACGAGACGTCGAACTCCCGCTCGAAGCGGGCAGCCGCCTCGAGCAGGGGGCGCGCGATGTCGACGCCGACCGGATAGAAGCCCCGCCGGGCGAGCCAGGCCGAGAGCGAGCCGGTGCCGCAGCCGAGCTCGACGATGTCCGACCCGGCGACGAGGCCGTCCAGGAGCTGGAGCTCCGACTCGCGGACGCCCCACATCCCCCAGCGCAGCTCGTCCGCCGCCCATGCCTTCCGGCCCTCGGCGAGGTACCGGGGCGCCCAGCGCTCCCAGGCCGCCTTGTTGCGTGCGACGTCGTCGAGATACTCGCTCTCGGGGAGCCGCGCCTCGACGGACGGTCGCCTCGCGGAGGCGCCGTTCGTACTCTCGGCCGGCCGCTTCGTCTCGAGGGAGGCCACTCGAAAAGGCTAACTCGGTCGAGGGAGTTCGTCCAGGGTCGACCCCGCCGAAGTGGCGGCTTTCCAGGCTATTCGGGCCGTCGCGCGCGCGACGGCTGCACGCGCGGCGGCTCACCGGGCATCTTCGGGAAGTTCGGCGGGTACGGAGCCTCGCCCAGGCCCTCCGACTCGTCGCGCTCGACCCACTCGAGCAGCGCGCGGAGGTCGCAGACGGCCTCGTCGATCCCGGCGTGGACGTCTCCCCTCGCCGCGAAGCGCGCAGGCACCGTCGCCATCGTGAAGTCCTCGGTCTCCACGTCCGGGAGCTCGTCCCAGGTCACCGGCGCCGAGACGGTCGCGTCCGGCCGTCCGCGCACCGAGTACGCCGAGGCGACCGTGCGGTCGCGCGCGTTCTGGTTGTAGTCGATGAACACGCGCCTCCCGCGCTCCTCTTTCCACCAGGCCGTCGTCACCTTCCGCGGCAGCCGCCGCTCGACCTCGCGCGCGAAGGCGAGCGCCGCGCGCCGGACGACAGGGAACTCCCAGCTCGGCTCGATCCGGCAGAAGACGTGGATGCCGCGGTTGCCCGACGTCTTCGGCCAGCCCGTGTAGCCGATCTCGGCGAGCACCTCGCGGACGAGC
>Ga0233418_10000153_pt1 | contig 14322 bp, 13 predicted proteins | sample Sediment_Towuti__FD_189021 | JGI IMG/M metagenome (GOLD analysis project Ga0233418, IMG submission 189021) | Sediment microbial communities from Lake Towuti, South Sulawesi, Indonesia - Sediment_Towuti_2014_1_MG | ecosystem: Environmental > Aquatic > Freshwater > Lake > Sediment | place... | reverse complement strand
CACCTGGATCCTGATCGCCGCGGTGCTCGCCGCCGCGCTCAACCCCGCCGTCGAGGCCATCGAGCGGCGAGGGCTGGGGCGCGGAGCAGCCGCGAGCATCGTCTTCGCGACCGCCCTGCTCGTCGTCTCCGCGATCGGCTACCTCGTCATCCCGCCCGTCGTCACGCAGGTGACCGACTTCGTCAACGCCGTGCCGGGCTTCATCGACGACCTGACGGCGGGGCGGGGCCCGTTCGGCTGGCTCCAGGAGCGGTACCAGATCGTCGACCGGGTGCGCGAGGCGATCCGGGAGCAGGGCGTCGGAGGCATCCTCGGGCTCGGGGGGCCCGTGCTCGACGTCGTCCGGAGCGTCGTGACCGCCGTCGTCGGCGTGATCACCGTGATCTTCCTCACGTACTTCATGCTCCTCGAGGGCCCGCGGACGATCGACCGCCTGCTCGGCCTCCTGCCCGAGGCGACACGGCCGCGCTGGGAGCGTGTCGGCTGGGGGATCTACCGCACGATCTCCGGCTACGTGACCGGCAACCTCCTCATCAGCGTCATCGCGGGTGTCCTCGCGACGATCCTCCTCTTCGCGGTCGGCAGCGAGTACGCGATCGCCCTCGGGGTGCTCGTCGCCGTGCTCGATCTCGTGCCTCTCGCCGGGGCGACCATCGCGGCGATCGTCGTCACCACCGTCGTCTTCATCGAGACGGACTGGATCCGGGCGCTCGTCGTGGTCGCGTTCTTCGTCGCCTACCAGCAGTTCGAGAACCACGTGCTCCAGCCGCTGGTGTACGGGAGGACGGTGGAGCTCTCGCCGCTCGTCGTGCTCTGCGCAGTTCTGATCGGCGCCCAGCTCGCCGGGATCTTCGGCGCGCTCTTCGCGATCCCGATCGCGGGCTCGGTGATCGCCGTCGTCCGCGAGGTGCTCGCCTACCGGCGCGAGACGGCCGGCGAGCGGGCCTGATCGATCAGGCAGGGGCGACAGGACTCGAACCTGCAACCCCCGGTTTTGGAGACCGGTGCTCTACCAGTTGAGCTACGCCCCTGGGTTGCGCGGGCGAATGGTACCCCGGTGCCGAGGCGGGAATCCGCGCTTGGCATGATCGCCCGGTGCAGCGGCGCCTGCTGGGCCTCCTGTTCGCGGTGCTCTCGGCGGGGCTGGGCCTGATCGCGGTCTTCTCCGCGGCCGAGGGCGGCCGCGCCTGGGTGATCGCGGCGGCCGCCGCGGCTCTGGCCGTGTGGATGGGCGACCTGGCGAGACGAGCTCTGACTCCCCGCCGCTGAGGAGTCCGCCTGCGGGCGGCGTATTCTCCTCCCGTGGCAGCAGTCGACGACACCCAGGCGCTCTGGCTCGAGTACCGCAAGTCGCGCGACCAGGGGGTCCGGGACCGCCTCATCCTGACCTACGCGCCGCTCGTGAAGTTCGTGGCGGGGCGGGTGGGCGCCAGCCTCCCGGCGCACGTCGACGAGCAGGACCTCGTCTCCTACGGCTTGCTCGGGCTCATCGGGGCGATCGAGCGCTTCGACCCGGAGCGGGAGATCAAGTTCGAGACGTTCGCCATGGCCCGGATCCGGGGCGCGATCATCGACGAGCTCCGCTCGCTCGACTGGGTCCCTCGCTCCGTCCGGACGCGCGCCCGTGAGATCGAGCGGGCGATCGCCGCGCTCGAGAAGGAGCTCATGCGCGCCCCGACGGACGAGGAGATCGCCAGGAAGCTCGGCGTCTCGGGCGATGAGCTCGAGGAGAGCCTGCACGAGATCGCGCGCTCGTCGATCGCCGCGCTCGACGAGCTCTGGTCACCGTCCGGGAGCGGCGACCAGATCGCTCTCATCGACACGATCGAGGACGAGTCCGGGCCGGATCCGGAGTTCTCGCTCGAGCAGACGGAGGTGAAGGAGGCGCTCGCCGAGGCCATCTCCGAGCTTCCCGAGCGCGAGAAGCTCGTGGTCACGCTCTACTACTACGAGGAGTTGACGCTCCGCGAGATCGGCGAGGTCCTCGGCGTCACCGAGTCGCGCGTCTCGCAGCTGCACACGAAGGCGATCCTGCGCCTGAAAGCGCACCTCTCCGGCGTCCAGCGCCAGCCCTCCGAGGCCTAGACACGAGGACCGGGGCTCCGAAGCCCCGGTCCTCGTGTCTCGATCGCTAGCAGTCGGCCGGATCCGCGGGGATCAGGAGCGGTCCGCTCGCGGGTGCGCCGAAGAACGTGGCGAAGAACACCGTAGGGGCGCCCGTGGGATTGAAGGCGCTGTGGACGTGTCCGTGACCTGGGTCGACGAACGCCTCCCCGGCGCCGTACGTCCGGTTGGCGCAGTCCTCGGCCGGAACGTAGGTCAAAGCGCCCGAGACGATGTTCACGACCACGGGGCCGGCATGCGAGTGCCACGGGAACTGCGCCCCCGGCTGGACCGTGTACTTGACGACGACCGTGCGTGACGGGTCGCCCTGGTTGACGACGTCTGTCGCCCCCCCGTCCTCCTTGAGCTTGATCTTCATGTCGATCTCGTCGGGGAAGACCGACCGTGGCGTCTGCGGCTCGGCGAGGATCGGCGGCGGCGGATCCTGCGCCCACGACGGAACCACGTTGACCCCGACCACCACCGCCGTGATCAATGCAACCGCGAACGCACCTCGCTTCTTGCTCATCTTCTTCTCCCCTCTTCTTTGCGACCGGAGCTCCCCTCGGCCCGGTCTCTCCTGGCTGCTCAACGCCAGCGGGCTCGACACCGAGTCGGCTCTGCCCTGTGGAGGACGAGGCTCCGCGCTGGCGCGCGGGCGTCGTCGTCGCGCGCCGCCGGCCGGACCAGCCAGCAGGACGAGCCGGCGGGCGGCCGCTGACGGGCATCATCCTCGCGAGGAGGCGGCGGCGAGCGCCGCCTCCTCGCTGGTCGGCGCCTCACCCCACGGGCTGGAAGTAGTGCTTGCGGAGCCAGTGAGAGACCTTCCTGCCGATCACGGCTCCCTGCACGTCCGCGGAGCGGAAGTGGATGCCGCCCCAGACGCGTGCGTCGATGACCTCCTTGGTGGCGTCCGAGAAGCGGTCGAACTCGCGCGGTGGAATCAGAACGCCGTTGAGCGACCGTCCGCCGACGACCGCGAACGAGACCTTGTCCGTGCCGAAGAAGTCGGCGAAGGTGTCGAGGACGGCCCCGCTTACGCAACCGTGGCCCGACGGGTGCTCGGGGAACGGCGGCGTGCCGAGCGGCGGTGTGGTGGGCGTCGCCGGGGCGAACAGCGACTCCCAGCTCGGGTCGGCGACGGTCGCGGGGTTGCCGTCGGTGTCGGCCTCGCGGATCGCAGCCCGGGGACGCCAGAAGCTCCAGCGGTACTTGTCGTACCAGCAGGCGATCGCCCCGTCGGCGGCGGCGAGGTTGATCATGGCGTAGAGGCGGGCCTGAGCGGCGGCGTCGAGGTCGTAGCGGCCGGCGAGCCCACGGGCCATGGGATTCCAGAGGGCGATGGGCGGGAACTGCCAGAAGACCGCCGCCTTCGTCTGGTCGTCGGTGCGCCTGGAGCTCTTGAGCGCGCCGAGCTCCTTCACCTCGTCGAACTCCTTCGTGTACTCCTCGCTCGTGAGCGGGTTCGGCCCCTCCGTTCCGAACTGCGAGGAGCTCGTCATCAGGAACGGCTTCAGGTAGCCGACCCAGCCGTCCGGATCGTAGACGGGAGCGGTGGGCCATCCGATCGGCCGCCAGTCGCCCGGGCCGGTGCCGATCACGGGGGTGAACGGGGCCATGAACCCGTCGCCCTGCCGCGAGGCGAGCATCGCGGCGGCGGCGGCCTCGCCGGCGTCGATCCCCTCCTGCTTGGCAGGGCCGTCGGGGATCGTGAGCAGCGTGCTCGCGTAGGCGAGGTCGAGGCCGGGGTGCCGGGCAGGGGGCGTGATCGCCTTGAGCACGCGGTAGGCGGCGGTCGCGGCCGCTGCCCCCTGCGAGCCCTCGGGATCGAACGTCGCCTCGAGCAGGTACGGCTGGTAGCCGCCGGCGATCGCGTTGACCGCGTCGTAGACCGCGCCCTCGACCATCGCGATCCCTCGCGTCTGGCCGTGGGCCGTCGGCCGCAGCGGGATCGTCTCGGTCTGCGCGATCGCGTTCCACTGGGCGACGATGCCGGCATCGAGCGCGCTCGATGCGGTGGACGAGGAGCCGGCTGCCGCGACAGACGTCAGCGTGACCGCTGCCGAGAGCACGGCGAGCATGGCGAGCCATGCCTTCGCTTTCATGCGTTCCTCCTTCCAGGACTCGCTGTCGAGTCGACGATCGTAGCCCACGACCCACGTGCGACGGAGCCTCACGTGGGCGCTCCGCTCATGGCTCCTCCTTCACTCGACAACCGCGCCGGCAAGCGTGGTCGTGGGTGCTGAGGAGGCGCTGAGGGCGCGCTGAGGCCCCTTGTCCCGAGCGCTGCTCGGAGATACGGCTCGCTGCGACGACGGGCGCGTAGGCGCGCGTAGCTCCGCGGGACCGCGACTAGTCTTTCCTCGAACCGACTCCGAGGAGGACTGATCGCCCATGCCCGAGCCCGCCAAGATCCGCAACGTCGCCGCCGTCGGCCATCGCGGGACAGGGAAGACGTCGCTGGTCGAGGCGCTCCTGTTCCAGTCGGGCCAGGTCAACCGGCTCGGCACCATCGAGGCAGGCACGACGGTGTCGGACTGGGACGAGGACGAGCACGCGCGGCGGCTCTCGATCTCGATGTCGCTCGCGCACGCGAGCTGGCAGGGCCGGAAGCTCAACCTGCTCGACGTCCCGGGCGATCCGAGCTTCCAGGGCGAGCTGCGGACGGCCGCGCGTGTGGTCGAGGGCATGCTCGTGACCGTCTCGGGCGTGATGGGCGTCGAGGTCGGCACGTCGCGGGCGTGGAGGCTCGCCTCCGAGCTCGACCTCGCGCGCCTCGTCTTCGTGAACATGCTCGACCGCGAGCGCGCGGACTTCTTCCGCACGCTCGAGCAGCTCCAGTCCCAGCTCTCGCCGCACTGTGTCGCGGTGCACGTCCCGATCGGGTCGGAGCACGAGCTGACTGGGATCGTGGACGTCCTGCACATGTGCGCGTACACGAGCCCCGATGGCGGCAAGGAGGGCGAGCCCGGCCCGATCCCCGACGACCTCGCCGACCTCGTCGCCGAGTACCGCGAGAAGCTCCTCGACGCCGTCGTCGAGACGGACGAGGAGCTGATGGAGCGCTACCTCGACGGGCAGGAGCTCGGCGCGGACGAGGTCGCCACGGCGCTGAAGGAGGCCGTCACGAACGGCGAGGTCTTCCCGGTGGCGTGCGGGGTCGCGACGAAGAACCTCGGCACGCACGCGGTCCTCGACCTCCTCGTCGAGGGCGTGCCCTCGCCGGCGAAGAAGGGCTCGCCGATCGACGTCGACGGCGCCTCCACGGCGGCCTTCGTCTTCAAGACCGTCGCCGACCCCTTCGCGGGCCGGATCAACCTCTTCCGCGTCCTGAAGGGGACGGTGACCGCGGACGCGTCCCTCGTGAACCTCCGCGCGAAGTCGAAGGAGCGCATGGGCACCCTCCTCGACGTGCAGGGGAAGGAGCACAAGCCGGCGCTCGACTTCCCGGAGGGCGACCTCGGCGCGGTCGCCAAGCTCAAGGAGGCACAGACCGGAGACCTCCTCGCCGACAAGGAGGTCGCGGTGGAGGCCTCCGACTTCGGGTTCCCTGAGCCGGTCATGAGCTTCGCGATCACCCCTCGCTCGAAGGGCGACGAGGAGAAGATGGCGACCGCGATCCGCCGCCTGGCCGAGGAGGACCCGACGCTCCGGCTCCGCCGCGACCAGCAGACGGGCGAGGAGATCCTCTCGGGGATGAGTCAGATGCACGTCGAGGTCGCGCTCGAGCGTGCGAAGCGGCGGTTCGGCGTCGACATCGAGCTCCATCCGCCGCGTGTCCCGTACCGCGAGACGATCCGCAAGGAGGCTCGCGCGCACGGCCGCTACAAGAAGCAGACCGGCGGCCGCGGGCAGTTCGGCGACTGCCACATCGTCGTCTCGCCACTCCAGAACGGCGACTACGAGTTCGTGGACAGGATCGTCGGCGGCGTCATCCCGCAGGGGTTCCGGCCGGCCGTGGACAAGGGGATCCAGGAAGCGATGCAGCACGGAGAGCTCGCAGGCGCGCCGGTGCAGGGCGTGCGCGTCGAGCTCGTCGACGGCTCCTACCACACGGTCGACTCGTCGGAGATGGCCTTCAAGATCGCGGGCTCGCTGGCCTGGAAGGACGCGTACATGCACGCGGATCCGGTGCTCCTCGAGCCGATCATGGAGCTCGAGGTGACGGTTCCCGACGACGCCGTCGGCGCGGTGAACGGCGACCTGAACTCCCGCCGGGGCCGGCTCCAGGGCATGGAGCCCCTGGGCGGGATGACGACGATCCGCGCGGAGGTCCCGATGGCCGAGCTCCTCACGTACGCGCAGTCGCTGACGTCGATGACCGGCGGTCGCGGCGACTACGCGATGCACTTCCTCCGCTACGAGGAGGTGCCCGCGCACGTCGCCCAGAAGGTCATCGAGGACGCCAGGCGGGAGCGCGAGGAGGCCAAGGCCTGACCGTCCCTCGCGGACACGTCCGGGGGTCTGACCCGGGACGTGTCTGCTGTGGATAAGGGGTCAGACCCCGGACGTGTCTTCTCGGGCTACTCCAGCACGACGATGTTGCGCGCGGCGCACATCTCCCGGAGGATGCGAGGCCAGACGGTGACGCTGACCTCGCCGAGGTGGGCCTTGCGGAGCAGGAGCATCATCGTCCGCGACTGCCCGATCCCGGCGCCGATCGAGAGCGGAATCTCGTCTCGCAAGATCGCCTGGTGGTACGGGAGCTCCAGGAAGTCGAGCTGGCCCGAGAGCTCGAGCTGGCGGACGAGCGACTCCTTCGTGACCCGGATGCCGCCGGACAAGAGCTCGTGGCGCCTCCGCGTCACCGGGTTCCAGACCAGGATGTCGCCGTTCAGCCCGTGCATCGGGCGGCCGTCCCACGACACGGTCTCGGTCGACCAGTCGTCGTAGTCCGCCGCACGCAGCTCGTGTGGGAGCCCGTCGGCGAGCGGCCAGCCGATGCCGTAGATGAAGATCGCCGGACGCTCCTGGAGGATCTTCGTCTCGCGCTGCTTGCGCGGGAGGTCGGGGTACGCGCCGAGGATGTCCTCGGCGTGGACGAACTCGAGCTCCTTGGGGAGTCGCGGGTAGCGCGGATCGGCGAGCTGCGGCCACTCCTCGAGGAGCATCGTCTCGGTGTCGACGAGCACCCTCCAGATCACCCGGATCGTGTCCGTGAGGTAGTCGAGCGTCCGCTGCTCGGCGGTGATCGCCTTCTCCCAGTCCCACTGGTCCACGTACGCCGAGTGGTCGTGGTCGAGGAAGTAGTCCTTCCGGACGGCCCGCATGTCGGTGAGCAAGCCCTCCCCCGGCGCCATGCCGAACTGCCGCAGCGCAAGCCGCTTCCACTTCGTCGCCGCCTGGACGACCTCCGCCTCCACGGGGTGCCGGTCGAAGTCGTTCGAGATGTGGAAGGCGACCGGGGTGCGAGAGCCGTCGCGGTCGAGGTAGTCGTTGACGCCGCTCGAGGACTCGACGATGAGCGGCACCTGCACGAGCTGGAGCCCGAGCCGCTCGCACAGCAGGTCCTCGATCAGCCGTTTCGCCGCGTAGAGGGCCGCCATCGTCTCCCGTGGCGAGAGGAGGGGCTCGTAGTCGCTCGGGAGGATCGTCTCGAGCTCCGCGTAGTCGCCGATCCCCGGCCCTGCGAGGTCCGCGCGCTTGTCGGTCATCGTGGTCATCGCTTCCTCCGATCCGTGCCGTCGCCCGGACCCTCCACCCGGAGGCTCGGAACGGCATCGTGGCGGCCGCCGATCCCGCTACGGGGAAGTACCGAGGGACGTCTACGACACCGCGACGCGCGTGGGAGCGAGCGAGACCGGCTCGGAGGCACGACCGTCGAGCATGTGCGCGATCCGGTCGGCGCGGCCGGCGACGTTCGCGTCGTGCGTGACGAGTACGAGCGTGGCCTCGCGCTCGTCGCGAAGGCGGACCAGGAGGTCGAGGATGGTGCCGCCGGCCTTCGAGTCCAGGCTCCCCGTCGGCTCGTCCGCGAGCAGCACCGACGGGCCGTTGGCGAGGGCGCGCGCGATCGCCACGCGCTGCCGCTCGCCTCCGGAGAGCTGTGCCGGGCGGCTTCGCTCCCGCTCCGAAAGCTCGACGAGCTCGAGCAGGCGTCTCGCGCGCGCACGCCGCTCCCGCGGCCCGACGCCCAGCTCGAACATCGGGACCTGCACGTTCTCGACGGCGGTGAGCGTGGGGAGGAGGTTGTGGAGCTGGAACACGATTCCCACGTGCCGGGCGCGGTAGTGGTCGAGGTTCCGCTCGTGCGCGAGGTCGTGGTGCGCGACCCGGATGATCCCGGAGTCGGGCCGGTCGAGCGCCGCGACGAGGTGGAGGAGCGTCGACTTCCCGCACCCCGACGGGCCCATGACCGCGACGAGCTCGCCCGGCTCGACGACGAGGTTCATCCCGGCCAGCGCCCGGATCCGCCCGTCCTCGTACGTCTTCACGACGTCGAGGCACTCGATCATGGGGGCGTCACTCATGGCGCAGAGCCTCCATGGGAGAGAGGCGCACTGCGCGGTACGCCGGGTACAGGGCGCCGACGAGCCCGACGCTCACGGCGATGACTACGCCTCGGACGAACACGCCCACCGTGTACGTCGGCTCCAGGAAGTGCGCGATGGTCTCGATCATGAGCACGCCTTGCACCGCGAGGAGGCCGAACGCGATCCCCACGACCGCGGCGACCAGGCAGAGCGCGAGCGCCTCGGTCAGGACGAGCCGCATGATGCGCGAGCCACGCCAGCCGACAGCGCGGAGGATCCCGAACTCACGAGTGCGCTCGAAGACGGCCATGATCATCGTGTTCATCACCGCGATGGCGCCGAGGACGACCGCCAGGATCGAAACGGCGAGCTCGAGGGCGTCCATGATCTCGATCCCCTGGTCGACCTTCCCGTACTCGGACGCGGACGCGACCGTGGTGAGCGTCGGAAGCTCGTCCTCGATCTTCGCGGCGAGCGCCGCCGGGTCGACCCCTGGGGCCGCCTTCACGTACACCGCCGTGACGACGTCGGGCTTCCGTGCGATCTCCCGGACCGTCGCCAGAGGGGCGTAGGCCCCGCTCGAGTAGAAGACGTTGTCCGCCCGGAAGATCCCGACCACGTCGAGCGGTCGGTGGTCGATCTCGACGACGTCGCCGGGCGCGAGGTCGTTGTCGGTGGCCGCGCTCTCGCCGAGGATCACCTCGTCGGCTCCTCTCGGGAGACGACCCTGGACGACCTCCGGAGGCGAGACCGCGAGCTCGTCCGGCCTCATGCCGAGCAGTGGGAAGAACGGGTTGGAGCCGTAGCGCGTGATGTAGATGAGCACGCCGCGAGCGCGCTCGACGCCGGGAAAGGAGGCCACCTGCGCCCATTCGTCCTCGGAGACGGTGGAGAACGAGAAGTCCGCGGATCCTCTCTGGGCGACCATGAAGTCGGCGCCTCCCTGGCGGATCACCGCGGCCGCGGTCTGCTTCATCCCACCGGTGACCGCGCCCAGCGCGACGACGATCGTGATGCCGACGCTGATACCGACCACGGTGAGCGTCGTCCGCATGCGCTGGCGGAAGAGGTTCCGGAAGACGAGGGACAGGAACGACATCGCTCCTCTCGAGCCAGTCTCCGTCGCATGGCAGCCACGGGCATCGGTGCCCTCGACCATCGGGCCTGCGGGTTTGCCACAGGGTGTGGACACCCGAAAATCCCTGGTAGGGTCCGTTTCCATGCGGGTGACGAAGGCGACGGTCAAGCGGTCGTGCGCCGTCTGCGAGCGGACCCTGCTGCAAGGCGAGCACGCGTACCGGTTCTCGCCGGACGGCGTCGAGTTCGTGGACGTGTGCCCGCTCTGCCAGGAGGTCGCGCTCGAGTACGGGTGGGTGCGCGAGGGAGGGCCGATCTCGCCGGCGCTGTCCCCGCACGGGCGCCGCAAGCGACCGCGCTGGGCGCAGCTCCTCGGCGTCGGGAACGGCGGCGCGAAGCCGGTCGTGCCCGAGCCCGTGCTCCGGCGCCTCTCCGACTCGGAAGCGGCGCTCGTCGAGGCCGCCGACCTCTTCAACGCGAGCCTCTTCACCCGGACCGTGCAGGGCGTGGCCCGGGCGCTCGGCTCGCCGCTCGTCTCGATCGTCCCGCTCTCGGGAGTGACCGGCGAGGTCGTCCTGACCTTCGCCTGGGAGATCACCTGGTACCAGTACCGCGTGATCCCGGAGGCGCCGCAGCCGATCCGGCTCGCCGACCGTGGCTCGGACCTCTCGGAGATCGAGGCCGCCTTCACCGCCTGGAACGCCCAGCTCGACGAGTCCGGCCGCGTCGTCCCCGACGTCGCCCGCTAACGGCGTCAGCGTCTTCCCGGACGTCCGCGTACGTCGTGACGCGGATTGCATCGCCGTCGTCCTGCGCGATGCTTCGCACCAGAGGATGCGATGAGCTCGACGTTTCCGGGGTCCGAGGCGGCGCCCGCGGGCACCGGTGGCGGTGCTGCTGCGTTCGCGGAGCCCGCGCCGGCGTCGCGTCGCTTCGCCGCCGGGGCGGTGGACGCGCTGCTCCTCGGCTGCACGCTCGGGCTCGTCCTCGCGACCGAGCTGGCGATCGCCTCCGAGGGGGAAGCCACGTGGGTCGTCTACGGCTGGTGCGCGCTGTTCGCGCCGCTCTACTTCGCGCTCTACCACGGCTTCGGCAGGGGCGCCACGCCGGGACAGCGGGAGCTGCGGATCGGGCTCCGCGACGCGAGGACGGGCGCGCCGCCGGGAGTGGGGCGCGCGCTGGCGCGGGCGTACCTCGGGCTCGGCTTCCTCCTGCTCGTGGTACCGGCCCTGCTCGACGTCCTCGTCCTCGGTGCCTCGGGACGCTCGCTGCGCGACCGCATGACGCGCACGGCGGGCGTGCGGATCGCGCTCGAAGGAGCAGTTCCGGAGCTCGCCCGGCCGACGGTCGCAGAGCTCGAGGCGATCTTCGAGCCTCCCGCGGGCACCCGGCGCTACCTCCGGCGCGGATGGCGGCTCGTCCTCGCGCGACGGCGGCTCCTCCTCGGGCCGACCGCCGCGCTCTACGGCGTGTTGCTCGCCGTCGCGGTGCTCCTCGCGTTCCTGACCGTCGTCGACGAACCCGACCCGCTCGTGATCTTCGGTTTCTTCGCGCCCCTCACGATCCTCCTGCTCGCGAGCAGCGTGTACTGGACGCAGGCAGTCGTCGTGACCGCGGTCGAGGAGGCGCGGGTCGGCGATCCGAGAGCGTCCGTCGCGGGAACGCTCGAGCGGGCCTCGCACCGCGCGAACGCGCTCACGGCGGCGCTGCTCCTGCTCCTGCCGCTCGTGCTTCTCGCGATCTACGTCCCGTACGTCCTCGTCACCCTCCTGCTCCTCGCCCGCTTCACGCTCGTCGCCCCCGCTCTCGTGCTCGAGGACCGGCGGGTGCTCGGCTCGTTCGGGCGCAGCTGGCGGCTGACGCAGGGACGCTCGTGGCGGACGCTGTGGCTCCTGCTCCTCTGCGCCGCGATCCTGTTCACGGCCGTCGTCGTCGAGCTCGTGCTGGTGCTGTGGGGCGCCGCCTCGACGGAGAGCCTGGTCGGCGCCGCGCTCGCCAGCTTCCTCGTCGCGACCATGCTTGCGATCCCGTTCGTCGTCCTGCTGGCGTGGATCGGCGCCGCCTGGGCGCTCCTCTACGAGGACGCCCGCCGAACACGGCCGCCGAGGAGCGATCCGTAGTGCTCCCGCTCACCGACGCCGTCCGTCCGCGGTCGTTCCCCTGGGTGACGCTCGTCCTAGTCGCCGCGAACGTGGCCGTGTGGCTCGCGTACCAGCTCACGACCGGGTTGGACGAGTCGATCGACGAGATCGGCTTCCGCGCGTGTGGCGTGGCCGGCGACTGCGAGCAGGACGTGCTGCCCTGGCCCGTGACCGCGACGGGGTCGATGTTCGCGCACGGCGGCTGGGCGCACCTCGTGGGGAACATGCTCTTCCTCGCCGTCTTCGGAATGCGCGTCGAGGACCGGCTGGGGCGGGTGCGGTACCTGGCTCTCTACCTCGTGTCCGGGTACGCGGCGACGGCGCTCGAAGGCGGCGTGACGCTGGCGCTCATGTCGGACGAGCGCGCGAGCATCCCCGGCATCGGAGCGAGCGGCGCGATCTCGGGCGTGCTCGGCGCCTACCTCGTCCTCTTCCCCCGCCAGCGGGTCCTCGTCGTCCTCCTTCCCGCGTTCTTCCTGCGCGTTCCGGCGGTCGGGCTCTTGGCCGTGTGGCTCGTGCTCCAGGCGCTCGAGGGGACGTACGGGCTCGCGCACCCCGAGGAAGGTTTCGCCGGGATAGCGTTCTTCGCGCACGTGGGCGGGTTCGTCGCCGGCGTGCTGCTGGCGACCGCGATGGCTCCTGAGAGCTGGCCGCGGGCGGGGTTCCGAGCGCTCGCCGGTGGAGGCCAGACCGCGCGCCACTAGACTGGCTGCATGGCTACCACAGGCGTACGCACGTACCAGAACTACATCGGCGGCGAGTGGGTCGACGCCGCCTCCGGCGACACCTTCGAGTCCACGAGCCCCGCCGACGGCGAGCCGATCGGCGTCTTCCCGCGCTCGGGCGCGGAGGACGTCGACCGCGCGGTCGCCGCGGCGAAGGCGGTCTACGAGGAGTGGCGCCTCGTCCCCGCGCCGAAGCGCGGCGAGATCCTCTTCCGCTTCGCGCAGCTCCTGATCGAGCACAAGGCCGACCTGACCGACCTGATGACGCACGAGATGGGGAAGGTCAAGGCCGAGGCCGGCGGCGACGTCCAGGAAGCGATCGACATGAGCTACTACATGGGCGGCGAGGGCAGACGCCTCTTCGGCCAGACGACGCCATCCGAGCTCCGCGACAAGTTCCAGATGTCGGTCCGCATGCCGATCGGCGTCATCGGCGTCATCACCCCGTGGAACTTCCCGATCGCGATCCCGTCCTGGAAGATCGCGCCCGCGCTCGTCGCCGGGAACACCGTGGTCTTCAAGCCCGCGACCGATACGCCCGCGCTCGGCCAGCGCTTCGTCGAGCTGCTCGACGAAGCCGGCGTCCCGAGGGGGGTCGTGAACATCGTCCACGGCGGCGGCGGTGCCGTCGGCGACCGGCTCGTCCGGCACCCCGACGTTCGCGTCATCTCGCTCACGGGGTCGCGCGAGACGGGGGTCAAGGTTCTCGAAGCGGCCGCAGAGGGCCTCAAGCACGTCCACCTCGAGCTCGGCGGAAAGAACGCGATCATCGTGATGGACGACGCCGACCTCGAGCTCGCGGTCGACGGGATCGTCTGGTCGGCCTTCGGCACCTCCGGCCAGCGGTGCACGGCGGCGAGCCGCGTGATCGCGCACGAGAGCGTCTACGACACGGTGGCGTCTCGGCTCGTCGAGCGCGCGGAGTCGCTACGGCTCGGCGTGGGCTGGGACGACGAGACCGACGTCGGCCCGGTGATCAACGGCGCGGCGCTCGAGAAGATCCACTCGTACACGCAGATCGGCATCGACGATGGCGCGACGCTCCTCACCGGCGGCGAGATCGCGAGCGAGGGCGACCTCGCGAAGGGCTTCTACTACCGGCCGACGATCTTCCGCGACGTCGATCCGGAGATGCGAATCGCGCAGGAGGAGATCTTCGGGCCGACGCTCTCGCTGATCTCGGTGCGCGACGAGTCCGAGGCGGTCCGCGTCTCGAACGGCATCCGCTACGGGCTCTCTTCCTCGATCTTTACGCGCGACGTGAACCGCGCCTTCCGCGCCATGCGCGACCTCGAGGCGGGGATCACGTACGTCAACGCGGGCACGATCGGCGCGGAGGTGCACCTCCCGTTCGGCGGCGTCAAGGAGACCGGCAACGGCCACCGCGAGGCGGGGCAGGCGGCGCTCGACGTGTTCACGGAGTGGAAGTCCGTCTACGTCGACTACTCGGGGACCCTCCAGCGAGCGCAGATCGACACGGTCGACTGACGCGGCAGCTCTGGTGGGCGGTCGCGCTTGCTCCCGTGGTCCTGGGCGTAGGGATCGGCCTCTACGCGGGCGCTCAGGACTGCGACGTGGCAGACCCCTGGAGCGCCGTCGACGTGATCCTGTACACGTGGCTGGGGGCGGTGACCGTGGCGGTGATCGCGTCCTGGCGCTCGCTCCGAGCGAAGGGGCGCCTGGCAGCCGGGCTCGGCGCGTTCTTCGGCGGCGGAGTCCTCTACGGGTTCGTCCTCGCCACTCTTGCCTTCTACGTCGTCGTCCTCTCGGTCGTAGCGGCGGCGTGCTGAGCGAAGGGTGAGA
>Ga0233418_10000145_pt1 | contig 14595 bp, 12 predicted proteins | sample Sediment_Towuti__FD_189021 | JGI IMG/M metagenome (GOLD analysis project Ga0233418, IMG submission 189021) | Sediment microbial communities from Lake Towuti, South Sulawesi, Indonesia - Sediment_Towuti_2014_1_MG | ecosystem: Environmental > Aquatic > Freshwater > Lake > Sediment | place... | reverse complement strand
TGCATCGCCGGAAGACGCAGTTCGCGCGCCGACTCAACCGCGTGCTCCCCGACCGCGTCGATCCGTACGCAAAGGCCCTCGAGAACCGCAGGATCCGCGCGACCTACGAGCTCCACGACCGCCTGCTCTCGAACCGGCGCAGCCGGGAGCTGTTCAGGCACGAGCAGCCCGGCCTGGACGAGGTCCAGCGCCGGGTGGTGTCCGAGGTCGAGAGCCAGGGCTACTCGCTCCTCGCCTTCTCCGACCTCTTCCCGGAGGAGTCGAGGTGGCAGGAGCTCGAGGCGATGCGCGACCGCTTCGTCACCGAGACCGAGGAGGACCTCGCCGCGGGCGGCCAGCATGTCCGCGTGCGCGAGGGCAAGGAGTTCGTCGTGCGGCTGCACAGCTACGGCGTCACGCTCGGCCTCGACGACCCGTGGTTTGCGGTCTGCGCCTCCCGGCGCATGCTCGACATCGCGAACGCGTACCTGCGGATGTGGTCGAAGCTCGAGTACGTCGACGTCTGGTACTCGGTGCCGCAACCGGAGGGCGCGCAGCGCATCTCCTCCCAGCTCTGGCACCGCGACTACAACGACAAGCACCTCCTGAAGACGTTCCTCTACCTCGTCGACGTCGACGAGGAGATGGGGCCGTTCCAGTACATCCCCGGCAGCCAGCCCGGCGGCCCGTACGCGGACGCGTGGCCGTGGAAGCCGCTCGGGCAGAACTACCCGACGGAGGAGGAGCTCGAGGAGCGCATTCCGGCCTCCGCGGTGCGGACCTTCGTCGGGCCGAAGGCGTCGCTGCTCTTCTGCAACACGGCAGGGTTCCACCGCGGCGGGTTCTCGACGAGCGCGCCCCGCATCCTCGCGACCGCGACGTACTCCTCGCCGGCCTCGCTCGCGTCGCTGACCGAGCGAAGCTACGACTTCGCCGGCTCGCTCGACGAGCTCGACCCGGTCACGCGGTTCGCGCTCAGCTGATTCGCGCCGACGAGAACGGGCCGAGCCGATACCGCCTCGACACAGCGGAGGCTGCAGCGCGCCTCATCCCCGGAATCGTGGAGACACCACGGTAGACTGCTCAGCCCGGAGGAACCGACGTCTCACGTCACGTGATGATGTCAACGAGTTGATGGCCCACGCCGCTCGCCCAAAGACCGTCGAGGACGTCCAACGCTACTGGGACGCACGTCCTTGCAACGTCCGTCACTCGCCGAAGCCGGTCGGTTCCCGCGAGTACTTCGACGAGGTCGAGGCGCGGAAGTACCTCGTCGAGCCGCACATTCCCGGCTTCGCGGAGTTCGACCGGTGGACTGGGAGACGTGTGCTCGAGGTCGGGTGCGGCATCGGCACGGACACGATGAACTTTGCCCGGGCCGGTGCGAACGTCACTGCGGTCGACCTCTCCGGCGAGTCATTGCGACTGGCTGAGGAGCGGGCACGGGTGATGGGAGTTCACCAACAGGTCGAGTTCGTACAGGCAAACGCGGAGGAGCTCGCTTCCGTGCTCGGCGAGCGAACCTACGACCTCGTGTACTCGTTCGGCGTCGTCCATCACACCCCGCACCCCGAGCGCGCCCTCGCGCAAATGCGGGCCCTCACCGAGCCCGGCGGCACGCTCCGGCTCATGGTCTATCACCGGCGCTCCTGGAAGGTGCTCGCCGTCGTGGCACGGGATGGCGGTCGTTTCTGGAGGGCGGACGAGCTCATCGCGATGCATTCGGAGGCCCAGACCGGGTGCCCGGTGACGTACGCCTACACACGCCGACAGGCGCGGGAGCTCGTCGAGCGGGCAGGGTTTCGCGTTCGCACGCTGCGGGTCGACCACGTCTTCCCGTACCGGATTCGCGACTACGTCGAGTACCGGTACGTCAAGGAACCCTACTTCCGGTTGCTGCCTGCGCCCCTCTTTCGCGCTTTCGAGCGTCGCTTCGGGTGGCACGTCATGATCGACGCGGAGGCACCCCTCTGATGCGGGTCGCGGTCGTGGGACTGGGCAAGCTGGGTGCTCCGCTCGCCGCCGTCCTGGCGAGCAAGGGGCACGACGTCCTCGGGATCGACGTGAGTGATCGCGTGGTGGAGCTGGTCAACGAGGGCGTCGCCCCTGTCGACGAGCCCGAACTGCAGGATCTCGTCTCCGCCAACCGGGAGCGCCTACGGGCGACGACCGACCTGGCCGCGGCTGCCGATGCGGACGTCTCCGTCGTCCTCGTCCCCACGCCCTCGGACGACTCGGGCGCGTTCTCGAACGCCCACGTGCTCGCCGCGACCGACAGGATCGGCAAGGCGCTTGCACGACATAGCGCGTACCACCTCGTGGTGGTCGCGAGCACGGTGATGCCGGGAACATGCCAGGCCGAGGTCTTGCCGTTGCTCGAGGAGGCGTCCGGGAGACGCGTCGGAGAGACGTTAGGACTGTGCTACAGCCCCGAGTTCATCGCGCTCGGGAGTGTCATTCGGGACATGACCACACCGGACATGGTGCTGATCGGGGAGTCCGACCCTCGGGCCGGGGAGGCCCTCGAGCGGCTCTACCGAACGGTCTGCGAGAACGATCCGCCGTTCCGCCGCATGAACCTCGTGAACGCCGAGCTGACCAAGATCGCGGTGAACACGTACGTCACGATGAAGATCTCGTACGCGAACGTCCTCGCCGAGATCTGCGAGCGACTCCCGGAGGCGCACGCAGACACGATCACGGACGCGCTCGGCCTCGACTCCCGGATCGGGTCGAAGTACCTGCGCGGCGCGATCGCGTACGGCGGCCCGTGCTTCCCGCGGGACAACAAGGCGTTCTCCACGTTTGCACGCCGCCTCGATGTCGACCCGTTGCTCGCAGAGGCCACCGACTCGGTCAACCGGAGGCAGGTCGATCGGCTGGCGCGCGTCGTCCGATCGCATCTCGGGGAGCACGACGCCGTCGGGATCCTCGGGCTCGCGTACAAGGCCGGCACCGGGGTCGCCGAGGAGAGTGCCGGAGTGGCCCTGGCCCGTCTACTCGCGGAGTCCGGGTACGACGTGCACGTCTTCGACCCGCTGGCCACCTCTGCGGCGATCGCCACCCTCGACGGTCTCGTCCATACGTGTGGATCGGCGGAGGAGCTCCTCGAGCGGTGCGACGTCGCGGTGATCGCCACTCCCTGGCCCCAATTCGCCGAGCTTCCGATCGAGCGAGCGGAGCGGCCCGGAAGGCGGAGAGTCGTCGTCGACTGCTGGGGCGTGCTTTCCGACGAGATGTACGGCGAAGCACTGAACATCGTCCGCCTCGGGCACGGTCCGGACACCGCGTCCGCGCTCGAGCTGGTAGGAGGGAGTGATCATGGCGAGCGCCGTCTCACGTACTGACTCGATACTCGTCGGCGGTGCCGGCGGGTTCATCGGTGGCTGGCTCGTTCGCCACCTCCTCGAGAACGGATTCGAGAACGTGCGTGCCGCCGACAACAAGCCGCTCGACGACTGGTACCAGGTGTTCGAGGAGGCCGACAACCGCGTCTCGGACCTCCGTTCGCTCGACGTCTGCCGGGACGTCGTCGAAGGGATCGATCACGTCTTCAACCTCGCCTGTGACATGGGCGGCATGGGCTTCATCGAGGCGAATCGTGCTGCGTGCATGGTCTCCGTCCTCATCAATACGCACCTCCTGATGGCAGCCCAGGAGGCGGGCGCCAGACGTCACTTCTACGCGTCGTCGGCGTGCGTCTACAACGTCGAGCTCCAGCAGGACGCGGACGTGACCGCGCTCCGGGAGGAGGACGCCTATCCCGCCTTGCCGGAAGACGGCTACGGCTGGGAGAAGCTCTTCTCGGAGCGGATGTGCCGTCACTTCTACGAGGACTACGGCATCGAGGCCCGCGTGGCCCGCTACCACAACGTCTACGGACCCCACGGAACATACGACGGGGGGCGCGAGAAGGCGCCCGCGGCGATCTGCCGGAAGGTTGCCGCCGCAAAGCTCCACGGCCTCGACGAGATCGAGATCTGGGGGGACGGCGAGCAGACCCGCAGCTTCATGTACATCGACGACTGCCTCCACGGCACGCTTCGGATCATGGAGAGCGACATTCGCGAGCCGATCAACCTCGGCTCGTCGGAGCTCGTCTCGATCAACGAGCTCGTCGACGTCGTCGAGGAGATAGCAGGCGTGCGACTGCGGCGGCGGTACGACCTCGATGCACCGAAGGGTGTTCGCGGGCGCAACTCGGACAACACGCGGATCAAGGAGCGCCTCGGTTGGGAGCCCACCACTCCGCTCGCTGTCGGCCTCGAGAAGACGTACGCCTGGATCTACGACGAGATGCGGATCGCCGCCCGCCTGGGGCAGCCGGCGGTCGCGTCGTCGTGATACGAGAACCGCTGCAGCCTCGCACTCGTCAGCCGTGATCTCGGTCCTCGTCTACGGTCGGAACGATGCTCACGGGTACAACCCGCACCGGCGGGTAGCCCTGAGCCTCAACTGCATCGCCGAGGTACTCACGGACCCTGACGACGAGATCGTCTACGTCGACTACAACTCGCCCGACCAGCTCCCGACGCTCGTCGAGGCGCTCGCCGACACGTTGACCGAACGCTGTCGGTCACTGCTCCGGGTACTACGCGTGCGTCCGAGCGTACACACGCGCCGTTTCGCCTCGCGTACGCACCTCGGGATCGTCGAGCCGGTCGCCAGGAACGCTGCAGCGCGACGTTCGAATCCCGCCAACCGGTGGCTTCTCTCGACGACCACGGACATGATTCTCATCCCGCGGGAGGACCGGAGCCTGAGCGAGATCTGCGCCGAGCTGCCCGACGGCTTCTATGGCCTTCCGCGGTTCGAGCTCCCCGAGTGGCTCTGGGAGAGCCAACCGAGAAGCGATCCCCGAGCCGCGATGGCCGAGATCGAGCGTTTGGGCCCCGCTCTGCATCTGGACGAGACCATCGTCAGCCACGACGCGATGCGGTTCGACGCGCCCGGGGACTTCCAACTCGTCTTGCGCCGCGACTTCTTCGCGATCGACGGCTTCGACGAGGAGATGGTCCTCGGTTGGCACGTGGACGCCAACCTGAGCAAGCGGCTCCTGCTTCATCGCGGCGCCATCGAGAGCCTCGAGGACGACGTCGCCGGCTACCACTGCAACCACCACCGAACGCCGACGGTCTACCACGGCACCGAGGTCGCGAACGACCTCGGGCACTTCTTCCACCGCGTCGACCGCGTCGAGCTGCCGGCGCAACGCGAGACGTGGGGTCTCGCCGGCGTGACCCTCGAGGAGACGAGCCTGCACGACGAACGAGACAGCGCGTTCACATCGGCCGTGCGCGCGACGCTCGCTTCTGACTCGTCGTCGCCCGCGTGTGTCGACGCACGGGACACGAAGTACTCGCTCGAGTACGACTCGAGTCACGCACTGCCCTTCATCGCCGACGCGCTCCGTGTGTCGCGAAGCGACGCGACCATCGCCTACATCGGAGCCAACGCGGCGCTCGAGGAGCTGCTTGCCACGCTGATCGGAGAGTTGGACAGCCGGAGGTCGTTCACCGCGGCCGAGCTCGAGAACCATGCCTCGATCGCCCAGCTCGATCGGGACACCGAGGTCTTCATCGTCGATCTCGGGATCGACTCCTCGCTCCTCGGCTCCCCGCTCGCCACGGCGAAGGGCGAGGAACCGGCACGCCTGCGGGGGAGGCTGGTTCGGGCATTCGTCATACTCGGCCTCGTCGTCGAGCTGGAACGCGCACGACTGCGGCGGGGAGAGCAGGAACGGGCGTTCGTTCTTATCAACAGCGCTGCGGTCTTCTGGAATGCATACGTCCAGGCGCACATGCATTGCAGCTCGACGACATCTCATTCGCGCATCAGACACGCCGTTGTCAGGCCGAATGCCGACCGTGGAGCCACGGCGGTGGCCGCCGAGCGCCGCGCCGACCAGCTCCTTCGCTGGATCAGGCGGCGCGACTCGGGGTTCCGTCGCATCCCCATTCGACCCGGCGAGACCGTCGAGATCGCCAGTCTCGGCAGCTACTCGGGGTTCGGCGACGGGTGGACGATGCCGGACCGAGAAGGTGTCTGGACACAGGGACCGAAGGCGGAGCTTTCGTTGTCGCTCTCCCAATCCGTCCCGGAGGCATCGACGCTCACGCTCTGGTTCGATCGTGTCGACCAGCGGCCGGGCGAGTCGCTGGCGGTCAGCCTGCTTGCGAACGGCGCTTGCCTGGGCAGCTGCGAGATCCCCCCCACCGCGAGCCGGAGCCGTCGGCGCGACGGCGTTCGCGACACGTCGCGGACGCCGATCCGGCGGCCTCTCGCCTGGCTCCGAGCGCAGGCGCAAGTGCACGGAGTCACGCGCATTCGCCCGCTGCTCTGGCTCTTCATCCGCGGTCTCGAGTTGCGATCGGGGGCCGGCTCAGTCCTAGGACTCAGCCCACGCGCCAAGTACAGCTGGCGCGTCGCCATTCCGCCTGATGTGTCAGCCGGAGGCGAGGTCGACCTCGAGCTCGTCATTCACGAGCCCGTGGACTGGCTCGACGATCGCCGCCGCGGCCTGCACCTGAGGTCTCTAACCCAGGATGGCGGTCGCCCGCGGATGCACGTTCCTCTTGATGAGGCCATGCCAACCGAGGTCGAGAGCACGAGATGACGTGTGCACCGCGAACCCTCTCGGGACGTGTGACGCCGCCTGCTCGACGGGCCGTCCGCGTTTCGTGCGATCCTCGGACCCGATGACCGTTGGCGCAAGGCCGGTCGACGATCGTGAGTCGACCCTCGGCGTGGCAACGCGCGCGCCACAGGCGATGAGGGAGAGCGACACCCTGCAATGCACAAGGGCGGCCAGCATCACCGTTCCACTGGCAGCCGGCTCCATCTACGCGCTCCTGGTCGCCGTGCTCTGGCTCCCGTTCGGCTCGAAGAGTGGGATGGGCTACGAGACGACTCTTGTCTACCTCAGCGAGTCCCGATCGTTCGTCGATGGATTCTTCTACGACTGGGACCCGCTGCGGCACTACATGCAGCTCTTCTACCAAGTCGGCTACCAGCTCTCGAATGTTATGGGAATCGATGGAAGCTTCCTCGGCAACCAACTGGTCTACGCAGCGCTGTGGTGGGGTCGTGGGTTCCTTACCTTCCTCATCATTCGGAGGCTCTTCCCCTCAGCGCCACTCCTTGCATATGCGACAGGCGCACTCGTAGTCGTCCATGCGTCGGACCATGCCCTCAACTGGGTGGGGCAGCTCAACCAATTCGGCGTGATGTTCTGGATGCTGCTTGCTGTGTATCTGCTTGTCGTTGCTCTGCAACAGACGACCTCTGGCAAGACCATCGTGTTCACGGCAGCTGCTGCCGGCGCCACCTACCTCTGCCTGTGGAGCTACGAGAGCCCCCTGTTCATCCTCGTGCTGGCCCCCGCGCTGCTCGTCCCCCTCGTCGGTCTTACACGGCGAACTGCGGCGGTGTGCGTTGCCTTCTACTTGATCCCACTCGTGTTTGTGCTGGAGAACCTCAGTCGCTACGTCGGCAACGACGCTGCCACGTACCAGGAAAGTGTGCTCCGCGATGACTTCGCGCCGACCAGACTGATGGGGGACCTCGTCTACAACGTCCGGGCAAGCATCCGGTTCGACAAGTGGGGTGACCTCGTTCCACAGGTTGCCAGCTCGCACCGAGCGATGCTCGCCGGCCTGGTTGCGGCCTCGGTCTTCTCACTCGGTGCGCTGCTCGTTTCACGTATCGCTCGACGCCAGGAGGAGCAGGTCGCTCGCCGAGAGCTTGCGCTGCTACTCAGCGCGGGCATGATGCTCCTCGTCGCCAGCTTCCCCGCATACCTCGCCCTCGAAGGCCCGCGGAGCCTCTGGCGAACACAGTTCCTTTCGGGTATAGGCTTCGGCATCGCTGCCGCCGCGTTGCTCGTGTTGGTTGCGTCCCCGCTCAGCGATCGTCGTGTTCGCGTGCTTCTTGTCGTCGTTGGGGGTGCCGTTATCGCGTACGCGGGCGGCTCGACTGCGTACCGTACGGCCGCCTACCACTTCAGCGTGTGGGAGCGCCATCGCGAAGCGATGGCCCAGGTGTTACAGATCGCGCCACGCGTCCGACCCGAGACCGTGATCGTCCTTACGAACGTTCCGCGGGGCGCTGATCCATTCGGGCACAACATGTGGTTCGACGTCGCCCTCCGGCTCGCATACCCGCACACGGCCGTCGCTGGCCTCTACTACTACCGGGGTGGCAAACCAGCGCCTGGCGCGAATCTCGTGGTTCATGACGGTATGTGGAAACCGACAGAAACGGGATTCCCCACGTTGTTGAGCGGGGCGCCCTTCTCGAACACATTGATCATTCGGTACTCGGAGTCAGGGAGACCGGTGCTCGTGAAGGATGTGCCGTCACTCCTGCACGCTGGCAACAGAGCAGCGGCCTCATACGACCCGGACGCAGCGATCGAGGGACGTGAACCGTCACCACTCGCAACGAGACGTTACGGGGCGAGCTAAGCGTGTGACTATCGAAGCTCCGCGCCGAGACTACACTGACAGCACGAGCGACGTCCTGCCGCGCCTCCTCGTCTTCATCGTCGCATACAACGCGGAGAGTACGATCGAGAACGTTCTAGGGCGGATCCCATCGAGCCTGCTCGACGAGTACGACGTCGAGGTCCTCGTCATCGACGATGCCTCCAAGGACAGGACATTCGAACGAAGCGAGACGATCCGGCGGGCAGAGGTACTCAGGTTCCCACTCCACGTTCTCTTCAACCCGGTCAACCAGGGGTACGGTGGGAACCAGAAGATCGGTTTCCACTTCGCGATACGCGAGGGGTTCGACTATGTAGCCCTCGTCCATGGGGACGGGCAATATGCTCCGGAATGTCTTCACGATCTCGTCAAGCCGCTGCGGGACGATGAGGCTGACGCGGTCTTCGGCTCCCGGATGCTCGTCAAGGGGAGCGCCCGGCGGGGTGGGATGCCGCTCTACAAGTTGCTCGGGAATCGGGTTCTCAGTCGCTTTCAGAACGCGCTTCTGGAATCACGTCTGAGCGAGTTCCACTCAGGCTACCGGGCGTACTCCACCCGGGCTCTTCGGAGTATCCCGTTCGACCTCAACACGAACGACTTCCACTTCGACACGGAGATCATCATCCAGCTCCTGTATGCGGAGCGTCGGATCCATGAAGTACCGATCCCGACCTACTACGGGGACGAGATCTGTCGTGTCAGCGGGCTCAAGTATGCGACCGACGTCGCGCGAACCACGATGAGAGCACGCGCGCAGAGTCTCGGCCTGGTGTACGACCGGAAGTTCGACATCAAGCTGGGTGAACGTGAGAACGAGCAGTACCGACCCAAGTTCGGCTACGAGAGCCCGCACTCATTGGCGCTTCAGTACGTCTCCCCCGGCTCACGCGTCCTCGACCTCGGCTGCGCAGGCGGTTGGGTGGGAGCGGAGTTGCGCCGGAAGGGGTGCTACACGGTAGGCGCCGACGTGACTCCGCTCCGTGCGGGGATCCAGCTCGACGAGTTCCATCTGCACGACCTGAACGAAGGGTTACCGAGGATCGCTTTGGACGACTTCGACGTTGTCCTCCTCCTCGACGTGATCGAGCATCTGCAGAATCCGGAGGCGTTTCTCGAAGAGCTCTACTCGGCCCTCTCGCTCAGTCCGAAGACCAAGCTAATCGTCAGCACAGGAAACATCGCCTTCGGAATGACCCGGCTGCTCTTGCTCGCTGGACAGTTCAACTACGGTAAGCGCGGAATTCTCGACCTGACGCATACCAGGCTCTTCACGTTTTCGACGTTGCGCCGCCTCCTCGACGGAGCAGGCTTCCGGATCGTCGAACTCCGAGGGGTTCCAGCCCCATTTCCGCTCGCGCTGGGGGATTCGAGAACGGCTCGAGCACTTGTTTCTGTGAACCGCTACGGCAACCGCCTGTGGAAGAGGTTCTTTGCATACCAGATCTACGCTATTGCCGAGCCTCGACCATCGCTTGATCTGCTGCTTCGGGATGCGCACGTTCACTCAGCGACCCGAGCCAGAGCGATCGGCCAAGATCCTTGAGCTCGACAGCCGTTGCTGTCTCCCGACCGCGCCGCGCGTTGCACGCGCTGCTCGCGCCGCGGCGTAAGTTAGCTATCAAGATCGCCCTCTCGGTGACGCTCGTCGTATGGCTCGTCCACTCGACCGATCGCGATGCGCTGACCACAGCCCTGCTGGAGGTAGATCTCTTGAACGCACTGCTCGCCGTCGTACTCCTCTTCATGCTGATCGCGATCCAGACATGGCGATGGGTGATCGTGGCGCAGGCGATCGGCGTATCGTTCCCCTTTGTCCCGGCGTGGCTGATCAACCAGATCGGTGCGTTCTTCAATCAGGTACTCCCGTCATCGATCGGCGGCGACGCGATCCGCGTGTGGCGCCTTCGCAGCGGCGGCGTCCGAACCGGTCCGGCCGTCGCGAGCATCGTGATTGACCGTCTCGTCGCGCTCGTGGGAACCATCCTCATCGTCGTTGTCGGCTTGTGGTGGATCCTCGGCTGGATCGACATCATCGCGTTGCGCGTCGGAGTCTTCGCCACCGTGCTGACAGCAGTGGTTGGTGTGACCGTTCTGCTCTTCGCCGACCAAGTGAGCTCGGTGCGCCGTCTCGCTCGCCGATCAGGCCTAGCCCGCGTTCTGCGTTTGCCGGTGATGGCCCGCCTCGTCTTGTTCAGGCCGAGAACTGCAGCTCCGGCGCTGGCGTTGTCTGTGACCATCCACCTCGGCGTTGCATTGTCGGTGTGGGTGCTCGCGGACGGGATCGGCGTAGAGCTCACCTCGGCCGAGGCTGCCTTTCTCGTGCCGGTCGTGATCCTGTTCTCGATGGTGCCAATCACGATCGCAGGGTGGGGTGTGCGGGAGGGAGCCATGGTTGTAGCCCTCGGTACGGTCGGTGTCGGACGCGAAGAAGCGCTCGCCGTCTCAGTGTTGTTTGGAATCGCGAGCGCAATCGCTGCCTTACCGGGCGGCGCGATATGGCTGGCTACGGGCCGATCGCGCGAGACCGGCGCCAGCACGGCTGCAACGACGTAACAGCGGGCGAGCGTCGATGCCCGAGTGACGTGACCCCCTGAAATCGGTCCGGTCGTTGCGAGAGTCTTACCGCCCGACCATGGGCAAGGAGGACAATCGGAGCGATGGGACACAGGAGACGCCGGCACACGCCGGAGCAGATCATCAGGAAGCTGCGGGAGGCCGACCGACTGCCCGGGGAAGGTGTCGAGGTGCCAGAGGTCGCCAAGCAGCTCGAGGTCTCCGAGCAGACGCTGCACCGCTGGCGTCAGCAGTACGGAGGGCTCAAGGCCGAGGACGCGAGGCGGCTCAAGGAGCTGGAGCGCGAGAACACGAAGCTGAAGCGGATCGTCGCCGAGCAGCTGCTCGAGAACCAGGCCCTGAAGGAGATCGCGAGGGGAAACTGGTGAGCCCGTCGCGCAGACGCGAGGCCGTGCACATGCTCAAGGCGCGGCTCTCGCTGTCTGAGCGGCGGGCGTGCCGGATCACCGGGCAGCACCGCTCCACTCAGCGCCACCGACCGCGCACGGCCGACCGCGACGACGCGCTCCGGAGGGAGTTGCGCCGGCTTTCCCGAGCGCATCCACGCTGGGGCTACCGGAAGGCGTGGGCCTCGCTGCGCGAGGCGGGCTTCCGGGCGAACCGCAAGAAGATTCAACGGCTGTGGCGCGAGGAGGGCTTGCGGGTGCCGCTCAGGCGGCGCAAGCGCTACCGGCTCGGGGCTTCCACGACCGCGGCAGCGAGGCTCCGGGCCGAGCGGCCCGACCAGGTGTGGGCACTCGACTTCCAGTTCGACACGACCGCAGACGGTCGCCTGCTCAAGCTCCTGCACGTCGTCGACGAGCACACCCGCGAGGCGCTCGCCATAGAGGTCGAGCGGCGGATCGACGCCGACCGCACTGTGAGCGTGCTCGAGCGGGTCGTCGCCGACCGCGGCCGCGCACCCGAGCTCGTGCGCATGGACAACGGCCCCGAGCTGACCGCCAACGTCCTGCGCGACTGGTGCCGCTTCTCCCGCGCGGGTAGCGCCTACATCGAGCCCGGCTCGCCCTGGGAGAACCCGTTCGTGGAATCCTTCGCCTCCCGCGTCCGCGACGAAGTGCTCGCGGTGGAAGCTTTCCACTCGCTGCCCGAGGCGAAGATCGTGATTGAGGAGTGGAGAAACACCTACAACACCCTGAGGCCGCACTCGAGCCTCGGCTGGCAGACCCCCGCCGCCTACGCAGCAGGATGGAGGACCTGAGGAAGCCCGACTGTCATAGCGAGTGGACCGACGAACGGGGTCTGGTCACGAGCACTCGGGCACGAGCAGCCTGGGCACCTGAGTCTTAGAACTCGTCTCAGAATGACGGCTGCAGCCTTCTGAAGCAGATGAGGCAGCAGGCGAGGCCGAGGAATGCCTCGTGCATCTCGTGGCGGCGGTCGTAGCGGACGAGCAGTCGCTTGAAGTGGTGCAGCCAGGCGAAGGTGCGCTCGACGACCCAGCGGACACGCCCGAGGCCAGAGCCGTGTTCGGTCTGGCGGCGTGCGATCTCCGAGGCGATCCCGCGCCGGCGCAGTTCGCGCCGGTACTTGTCGTGGTCGTAGCCGCGGTCGGCGGTGACACGGTCGGGCCGCCTGCGGGGTCGGCCGACCTTGCCGCGCACCGGCGGCACGCGCTCGATCAAGGGGACGAGTTGGGTGACATCGTTGCGGTTGCCGCCGGTGACCGTCCAGGCGAGCGGGATCCCGGTGGCGTCTACGAGAAGGTGATGCTTGGAGCCCGATCTGGCTCGATCAACCGGGCTCGGGCCCGTCGCGGAGCCCCCTTTTTCGCCTGCACGTGGCTGGAGTCCGCGACCGCCCGCGACCACTCGATCTCGCCGGCGGCGCGAAGCTCGGCCAGCAGCAACTGGTGCAGACGCTCCCACACACCGGCCCGCTGCCACTCATCCAGGCGACGGTGACAGGTCGAGCCGCCACCGAAGCCGAGCTCGGCCGGCAGATGCCGCCACGCGATCCCCGTGTACAGCACGAACAGGATCCCCTGCAGCGCCTGCCGGTCAGGCAGCCGCTTCCGGCCCGGATAGCGAAAGCGCCGCTCCACCTTCGGCAGCAGCGGCTCGATCCGCGTCCACAACTCGTCCGACACGACCCAAGGTGCGACAGCCATCGGTACCCCTCCCAGCTTGACGACAGGTACCGACGGCGTTCGACCTCAGCGCACGGGTCCCTTCTCCATGAAGAAGGGCCGGTGGTCAAGCGGACGGCGCGGTGCTCTACGGGCCGCGTGGCCGTCGTCTCAGTGCTCGAGCGCTGCTCATTTCTCCATTGCACCCTCGCCGGGGTGATGAGTTTCGTTGGGGCATGCTCCGGTAGCGCAATTCATTTGAGGACCGTCAGGCGGTCAAAGGGACTCTGGCGCCTGCCGGAGCAAAGGGACGGTCACGGGTGAGCATCCACCAGCTCGCCTCGGCGAGCTTGCGCGCGACCGTGATCGCGGCGACGCTCCCGCCACGCTGGCGGCCGAGTCGGGAGCGTTGCCGGTCGGCGAGCGCGCGGTAGGGCGGGTAGCAGCGGATCGCGTTGTGCGCCGCCTCGATCAACGCCCACCGCAGGTAGGGCGGCCCGTGCTTGGAGAGCGCGCCGCGCCGGTCGACCTCGCCCGACTGGCGCACGCGCGGGCACAGGCCCGTGTAGCTGATCAACTTCGCCGGCGTCGCAAAGCGCGCGACGTCGCCGATCTCCGCCGCGATCGTGTAGCCGAGCACCCAGCCGATCCCCGGCGCACTCATCAGCAGCCGCAGGTAGCGGTGCTCGGCACCTTGGCGGCGCAGCTCGCGCTCGATCCCGTCGATCTGCTCCTGGAAGACGTCGATTAGGTACAGGCTGGCCTCGACGCTGGAGCGCCACGGCTCGGCTAGCTCGCATCGCTCCAGGAAGCGCCGCCCGCCGACGCCGAAGAGATCGGCGACCGGCGCATGCAGGCCGTGCTGGAAGAGGATCGCGTGCACCCGATTCTTGAGCGAGGTGCGCTTGTGCACGAGCTGAATGCGGAAGCGGGATCGCTCCCGCTCGCCCCGCACCTCGGGCCCCGGCAGCCAGATCTCGGGGATCAGGTCGCGGCGGGCGAGCTCGGCCAGCACCCAGGCGTCGATCCGGTCGGTCTTGCACGCCAGCGGCGCGATCCCCTTCGCCCGCTGCGCGTCCGCGATGCGCACGTCCCAACCCGCCAGCTCGAGCTGATCGTGCACGAACCGGGCGCCCGTCATCGACTCGATCGCCGCCAGCACCGGTCCGCCATGCTCGCGGTCGACCTCATGCACCAGGTGCGCGAGCCCATCCCGATCGGGCGGCGAGGCGCCCCGACCAATCAGCCCACCGTCAGCGGCGAGCGCGTGCCAGTCGAGACGCTTGCGACTGAGATCCAATCCGACGTACAACATCCGTTGGGCCTCCTTCGTTGATGACCCGCCGGAGTCTCTCCGGCGAGCCGGAGGCCCTTCTTCATCGGATTCATTTCGGTGCGAGTTCTAAGGCGATGGAAGGGGTTCGGGAGGGGTTCCGGTACCCCCGAGACGGAATCTCGCTCTATGCGCGCCGAGGGAGTCGGTCGATG
>Ga0233418_10000143_pt1 | contig 14752 bp, 15 predicted proteins | sample Sediment_Towuti__FD_189021 | JGI IMG/M metagenome (GOLD analysis project Ga0233418, IMG submission 189021) | Sediment microbial communities from Lake Towuti, South Sulawesi, Indonesia - Sediment_Towuti_2014_1_MG | ecosystem: Environmental > Aquatic > Freshwater > Lake > Sediment | place... | reverse complement strand
GCAGATGGGATCGCTCGTGTCGACCGCGCACCGCGACCGCGTGCACGGCTTCGTCGAGCGGGGAGCTGCGGGAGGGGCCGAGGTCGTCACGGGAGGCGCAGTTCCGGAGGGAGCGGGAGCGTTCTACCCGCCGACGGTGGTGGCGGCCTCGAACGAGCAGGAGATCGCGCAGGAGGAGGTGTTCGGCCCCGTCGTGACGGTGATCCCGTTCGAGGACGAGAAGGACGCGATCCGGCTGGCGAACGACGTCCGCTACGGGCTCATGGCAACGGTCTGGACGGGGGACCCCGCACGAGGGCACCGGATCGCCGCGCGCATCAAGTCGGGGACCGTCGGGATCAACATGCCGTACACGGCATTCCCCGGGATCCCCTTCGGCGGGTACAAGCAGTCCGGCTTCGGGCGGGAGCTCGGTCTCGAGACGCTCGAGCTCTACCTGGAGACGAAGAGCGTCGTCGTCTCGACGGGCTCGCGGCCGATCAACCCCTTCGGGCTGTAAACGCTGACTCGTCGCGACGTCGGCTCGTGAGCACGACGCGCTACCGGTGGGTCGTTCTCGCCGGCGGAACGGTCGCCGTCGCCGCCGGTGCGGCGATGTTCGTCACCGGACTGCCCGTCCTGGCGCCGACGCTCCAGGACGAGCTCGACCTGTCGATCGGGGAGATCGGCGTCCTGCTCGCGGCCGCGTGGGTGGGGTCGGCGCTGACGCTGCTCCCGTGGGGCCTCGCCGCCGACCGCTACGGGGAGCGGGCTGCCCTCGCTCTGGGGCTCGGAGGGTGCGCGGTCTTCCTGGCCGCCGCCGCGTTCGCCACCGCGTACTGGGCGCTCTTCGTCCTGCTGGCCCTCGCGGGGGCATCCGGCTCGAGCGTGAACTCGGCGAGCGGCCGGGCCGTGATGCAGTGGTTCGGCGCGAGCGAGCGCGGCCTCGCGCTGGGAATCCGACAGTCCGCGGTCCCGGCAGGAGGCCTGATCGGGGCGCTCGTCGTCCCCCGCCTGGCTGCCGTCGGCGGGTCGGAGCTCGCTCTCCTCTTCCTCGCCGCCTTCTGCGCGCTCGGCGCGCTCACCGGTGCGATCGTGCTGCGAAGCGGCGACGCGGGAGAGACGCTCGACTCCGCGTCGGTGAGGGGGATACTCGCGAACGCGAAGCTCTGGCAGCTCTGCCTCGGGAGCGGGGTCTACCTGTACGCGCAGCTCGCGCTGATCGGGTTCACCGTCTTGTTCCTGCACGACGAGCACGACGTCTCCGCGACGAGGGCGGCGCTCGTCGTCGCCGTTGCGCAGATTCTCGCGGTCGGGCTGCGGATCGCAGCCGGTCACTGGTCCGACGTGGTCGGCTCCCGTGTGGGCCCGCTCCGGATCGTCGGTCTCGCCATCGCGTCAGGCCTCGTGGTCACGGCGGCGCTCACGGGCGGGCCGGTCGGGCTGCTGGTCGTCGCGCTCGCGCTCGCCGGAGCGATCTCGATGGCGTGGAACGGGCTCGCCTTCACCGCTGCGGCCGAGCTGGCCGGCGTGGGCCGCAGCGGCGCCGCGATCGGGTTCCAGCAGACGGTGCTCTCGGGAATCGGGGTCGTCACTCCCCCGCTTTTCGCCGCGACCGTGAGCGCCGTGTCCTGGCAAGCGGCCTTCCTCGTCGCGACCGTCTTCCCGCTCGGGGGCTGGCTCGCCCTGCGGCCGCTCGACACGAAGTAGGCTGCGGCGGTGCGCCTGCTGGAGCGACTGGACGAGCTGTACGCGATCGGCGGCGGACCGGGCGCGAACCGTCTGCACGGATCGCCCGAGGAGGACGAGGCCCACGAGCTCGCGGCGGGATGGCTGCGCGGGGCCGGGCTCGAGGTCGAGGTCGATCGCCACGACAACGTGCTCGGCCGGTCGGTGACCCGGCCGGACGTCTGGGTCGGCTCCCACCTCGACAGCGTCCCGCGCGGCGGCCGCTACGACGGCGCGCTCGGCGTCGTCGCCGCGATCGAAGCGGTCGAGCGCGTCGGCGCCGGCTCCGTGGTCGTGTTCCGGGGAGAAGAGGTCGGCTGCATCGGAAGCCGCGCCCTCTGCTCCGAGGGTGACGGGCTCCCGTCGGCGTTTCTCGAGCTGCACGTGGAGCAGGGCCCGCTCCTGGCCGACGCGGGCGCGCCGCTCGGCGTGGTCACGGGAATCGTCGGCTATGCACGCGGCGAGCTCGTGCTCGAGGGGCGGGCCGGCCATGCGGGCACGACGCCGATGGCCGCGCGCTCCGACGCGCTGGCGGTGGCCGCGGGCGAGATCCTGCGCATTCGAGATGCCGCCCTCGCCGTCGAGGGCGCCGTCGCAACGGTCGGGCAGGTCGAGGTCGAGCCGGGCGGCACGAACGTCATTCCGTCTCGCGTGCGCCTGAGCCTGGACGTCCGCGCGCCGGACGCGATCCGCCTGGACGCCCTGATCGCCGACATCGGCTTCGAGCCGGGGTACCGGGTCGAGCCCGTGAGCCTGGCCGGCGCCGCGCGCGACGCGCTCCGGGCCGCCGTCGTTGAGCGCGGGTTCGAGGTCGTCGAGCTCCCCTCGGGCGCCGGCCACGATGCGGGCATCCTGGCCGCCCGCGGGGTGGATGCGGCGATGCTCTTCGTTCGCAGCCTGAACGGCGGGGTGAGCCATTCGCCGGACGAGCTCTCGTCGGACGAGGACGTGGCGCTGGCGGTCGAGGTGCTGACGACGGCGCTCGCGCGCCTCGTCAGCGCTCCCTGAACGCGATCTCCTGGGCGCCCTCCCAGAGCATCCGGCGGCCCAGCTCGCGGAGGTTCTCCGCCCCCTCGACGATCGTCGCGAAGTGGTTCCCCGCGAGCGCGCCCGCCTTGCTCGCGAACGCCACGTAGCCGTAGGCGAGCAGGAGCTCCGTCTCGCTCACGCCTCCCGGGTAGAGGATCAGCTCGCCGGGGCTCGGGTAGCGCGTCGCGTTCTCCGGTCCGATCCCGAGGTCGAGGTCGCCCATCGGGATCCACCCGCCCTCGCCGGACCAGCGCACGTGGATGATCTTCGACTCGAGCGGGAGCATCCTCCGAAACGCGGCGACCGTGTCCGGCGCCGCCTCCTCCTCGAGGCGGGCACGGAAGTCGAGCCCTCCGGCGGCGATCTCCAGCACGGGCCGAATCTACACGGCGCGGGGCCGGCCGAAGCCGGCGCCCGCGCGTGTATCAGCCCTAGGCGTGAACCGTCGCGCCCGGTGCGACGTAGGCGATCTCGCCGGCCTTCTCGATCGCCTCGAGCGCCTCGCCCTGCGTCATGAGGATGTGCGTCTCGAACTTGCGGAACGCACCGCTCGAGGTGATCGCGATCGCGAGCCCACCCGCCGTGATGTTGTCGGGGGCCTCGATCAGCGCGAAGCCGTCGGTCTCGCCGAACGCGTACCACAGGCTGTGGAGCTTGCACCCGGCGTCCTCGAGGATGCCGCGCACGATCTCCTCGCGGTTCTCGGGGCTCTTGACGAGCCCGGCCCACGCTTCCGGCGTGTAGCCGAACTCGATCATGTAGAGGGGCATGAAGACCTCCTTCCGTCCTCGGGGAAGGACCACCCCGATGATGCGACACCGCGTCGACGAGCGCAAGTGCCTCTGCGCCCCTGAAGGCGTCCGCTTCGCGGCCGCGTGCGCCTACCGGGAGGCGATCCAGGCGGCGAGGAGCGCTCGCTCGTCCTCGGTCATGCCGGTCGCGTTTCCCGGCGGCATGGCGTGGGTCAGCACGGCCATCCGCTCGATGTCGTCCGCCCGCGCCTCGATCTCGGCCCGCGTGTCGAACCGGACGCCGAGGGGCGCGGATGCGCCCGAGTGGCAGGGAGCGCAGCGCTCGCCGATCACGCTCCCGACCTCGGCGAAGGACACAGGCGCCGAGCGGGCGGGAGCCGGCGCGTCCGGCTCGAGCCAGACTGCGAGGGCGACGACCCCGGCGAAGACCACGGCGGGGATCCACCAGACGCGCTGCCCCGTGTGCCAGCGGCCGAAGAAGACGCGGGCGAGGGCGGTGAGAACCGCGATCAGGACGAAGACGAGCCACGCCTCGTCCGCGCCGAAGACGAACGCGAAGTGGCCTGCCAGCATCGTGAACAGGACCGGCAGCGTGAGGTAGTTGTTGTGCACCGAGCGGTTCTTGGCCCGGAGCAGCGGTGCCGGGTCGGGCTCGCGCTCTTCCTCCATCGCGGCGACGAGCTTGCGATGGGCCGGGATGATCACGAGGAGGACGTTCGCGACCATGATCGTCCCGAGCATCGCGCCCACCTGAATGTACGCCGCCCGCGCCGAGAAGAGCTCGCCGGCAGCCCAAGCCGCGAGCGCCACCAGACCCGTTCCGGCGATCGCCAGCGCCGCCTGGCTCCGTTCCCCGACCGTGCGGCAGAGGACGTCGTACACGAGCCATGCGAGCGCCAGCCCGAGGAGGCTCAGGGCGACCGCCTGCCACTCCCTCAGGTCGGCCACCGCGGGGTCGACGAGACGCACGTCGGCGTCGAGGTAGTAGAGGAGCACCATGAGCCCGAAGCCCGTGAGCCACGTCGTGTACGCCTCCCACTTGAACCAGTGCAGGGGCTCGGGCATCTCCGCAGGGGCGAGGCGGTACTTCTGCGAGTGGTAGAGCCCGCCTCCGTGCACGCCCCAGAACTCGCCGGCGACGCCCGCCTCCTCGTCCTCGCGGCGCTTTGGCCTGCGGAGGCCGAGGTCGAGGCGGACGAAGTAGAAAGACGCGCCGATCCACGCGATCCCAGCGATCACGTGCAGCATCCGCAGGCAGACGTCGAGGACGTCTCTCAGGTACGGATCCACCGGTCCCTCGCGATCGCGCAGAGCTCCCGGCAGCCGGTGTCGAGCTCCTCCTCACGCATGCGCCCGATGCGCTCCCGAAGCACCTCGAGGATCTCGCTGCGCGGGCGGCCGGCGACGAAGACGACGAAGCGGAAGCCGAACTTCTCCTCGTAGACCTGGTTCAGGTGGGCGAGATCGGAGAGGACGATCGGGTTGGCATCCGTTCCCTGCTCGGCAGCGGATCGCTCGGACACCCCGGCGCGCTGCCCGATCGCCGGGTGCGCGTTCAGGGCCTCGACCTTCTCCTCCTCGCTCGCCCGGGCGAGCACCTCCTCGGCCCGGCCGAGCGGGTCCTTGGTCTCCGCCAGCCGCTCGACGAGGCGCGTGCGCCCCTCGAAGAGCTCCGCCAGCTCGTCGACGGTCAGCTTCCGCGGTAGCTCGCGCATCCGTACGGGGACACGAGGAGCGGGATGTGATAGTGGCCCTCGACGAGCTCGACCTCGAGCTCGACTCGCCTGAAGAAGGGCGACGGGGGATGGAAGACGAGCGAGTACGTGCCCGCCTCGAGCCCCGTCGCGAGCGCGGCGATGCGACCGTCCCCGTCTGTCACGCCGCCGGCCGCGGGCATGCCGTCGCGCAGCAGCTCGACGCGGACTCCCGCCGCCGGCGCCCCTGCGCCCGTGTCCAGCACGTGCGTCGAGACCGAGATGCTCATCCTGCGAATCTTCGCGCTTGGGCCCGATGGTCACGCGCGATCTCCGCCTCGTCGGCACGGACGAGGGCCCCGCCGCGCACGACGTCCTCGCCGCCGACGACCAGGCGGTCGACCCGGTGCGGCGCCGAGAGGACGAGCCCCGCGACAGGGTCCTCCGCCCCGCCGAGCTCGAGCCCGTCGGTGCGCCAGACGGCCAGGTCCGCGCAGCGTCCCGGTTCGAGGGAGCCGAGGTCCTCACGGCCGAGCACGGCCGCCCCGCCCCGGGTACCGAGGCGCAGCGCCTCGCGTGCCGTCAGAGCCCGCGGCCCCCCCCGTCCCCGCGCGACGAGGAGCGCCTGCTTCACCTCGTGGAGGAGGTCGCCGCGCTCGTTCGAGGCGGAGCCGTCGACACCGAGGCCGACGCGAACTCCCGCCGCGAGGTACTCGGCGACGGGCGCGACTCCCGCTCCGAGGCGCAGGTTCGAGGTCGGGCAGTGCGCAACCCCGGTGCGCGACCCCGCGAAGTCCGCGACCCCTTCGGCGGAGAGGTGAACGCAGTGCGCGCACCAGACGTCGCCGCCCAGCCAGCCGAGGTCCGCGAGGTACTCGACGGGAGTGCAGCCGTAGAGCTCCAGGCAGTACGCCTCCTCCTCGAGCGTCTCGGCGAGGTGAGTGTGGAGCTTCAACCCGAGCCTTCGCGCCAGCGACGCCGACTCGGCCATCAGACGGCGCGTGACCGAGAACGGCGAGCAGGGCGCGACCGCGATCTGCACGCGGGCGCCCGGGCCCGACTCGTGCAGCGCCCCGGCGAGGCGCTCGGTGTCGGCGAGCACCGCATCGAGCTCCTCCACGAGCCCGTCGGGGGGAAGACCGCCCGCCGACTCGCCCAGGTCCATCGAGCCGCGGGAGGCCACCAGCCTGACGCCGAGCTCCCAAGCAGCCTGGACCTCGGCCTCGATGAACCCCGCGCGGCCGCGGGGAAACACGTAGTGGTGGTCGAAGACCGTCGTGCAGCCCGAGAGCGCGAGCTCCGCGAGCCCGGCGCGCGCCGCCGCGTACTCGGCCTCGGCGTCGATCCCCGCCCAGACCGGGTACAGCTCCCGGAGCCAGCTGAAGAGGTCCGCCTCCTGCGCCCGGGCTCGGGTGAGGGTCTGGTAGAGGTGGTGGTGCGTGTTGACGAGCCCAGGCGTGACGACCGCGCCGCTGAGGTCGATCCGCTCGTCGGCGTCGGGCTCCGCGCCGTCGCCGACGGCTGCCACGAGACTGTTCTCGACCATGACCCAGCCCGCAGGAAGCTCGGTGCCCGCCTCGTCGCAGGTGACGACCCAACCGTTCGCGTAGAGAGTGGACATGTGCGGTCAGACACCGGACACGTCCGGGGTCTGACCCCGAACTGCGTCGTTTGCGCGCAGCGGCACGAGCTCGAAGCGGTCGACGTCCACGAGCCCGCGGTCCGTGATCTTGAGGTGCGGGATCACGGACAGGGCGAGGAACGAGAGCGTCAGGAAGGGCGTCGCACCCGTCCAGCCGAGCGCGTGCGCGGCCTCGTTGCAGGCGCGGCTCCGGCGGATCACCTCGTCCAGCGGTGCGTCGGAGAGGAGCCCTGCGACGGGGAGCGGGCACTCGGCCAGGACCCGACGGTCCTCGACGGCGACGATCCCACCGCCGATCTCGGCGAGCCGTCCGACCGCGAAGGCCATGTCCTCGTCGCTCATGCCCACGACGAGCAGGTTGTGCGCGTCGTGGGCGACGCTCGAGGCGAGCGCGCCGCGCTGCAGCCCGGAGCCGGAGACGAAGCCGAGGCCCACGCGGCCCGTCGCCAGGTGGCGCTCGACCACGGCGATCTTCGCGAGGTCCCGTCCGGCGTCGGCGACAGCCTGCCCGCCCTCGACCGCGGGCTCGCACACGAGGGACTCGGTGACGACCTGGTCCTCGATCAGGCCGATCGCGCGCACGCTTCCTCCGTCCCAGGGAATGGCGAAGTCGGCTCCAGAAATCGGCGTGATCCGAACCGACTGACGCACCCACTCGGGGATCTCCACCTTCGGAACCTCCTCGATCGGGCGGCCGCGTTTCAGGACGACGCCCGGCTGGAAGCTCACGAGATCCGGAAGCACGAGGAGGTCGGCCTGGTAGCCGGGCGCGATCGCGCCGTGGTGGCGAAGGCCGTGCCAGAGCGCGGGGTTGAGGGAGGCCATGACGAGCGCGTCCTCGGGAGCGATCCCCTCGGCGACGGCCACCCGCACCATCCCGTTGATGTGGCCCGAGTCCGCGATGTCGTCGGGATCGCGGTCGTCGGTGCAGAACGCGATGCGCGCCGAGCCGTACTCCTCCACGAGCGGCAGCAGCGCCTTCAGGTTCCGCGCCATCGACGCCTCGCGGACGAGGAGCCACATCCCGGCACGGATGCGCTCGCGGCCCTCCTCGACCGTCAACGCCTCGTGATCGGATCCGATGCCCGCGGCCGCGTAGGCCTGGAGCCCCTTGCCGAGGAGGCCGGGGGCGTGGCCGTCGACGTGCGCGGAGCCCTCCAGCGAGAGCTTCTCGAGCTCGGCCGGAGAACCCGAGACGACGCCGGGGAAGTTCATCATCTCCGCAAGTCCCAGCACCCGCGTCCGGCGCATGATCGCCTCGAGATCGCCCGGCGTGAGCGCGCGCCTGGGAGACTCGAAGTGCGACGCCGGGACGCACGACGACGCCATGAAGAACACGTCGAGCTGGAGGTCGGCCGTCGCGTCGAGCAACCAGTGCACGCCGTCGACGCCGAGCACGTTCGCGATCTCGTGGGGGTCGGCGACGACGGCCGTCGTGCCGAGCGGCAGCACGAGCCGCGCGAACTCGTCGACCATGAGCTTCACCGACTCGAGGTGCATGTGGGAGTCGATGAAGCCCGGCACGACGTACCTGCCCGCGGCATCGAGGATCTCGCGCCCCTCGTAGTCGCCGAGCCCCGCGACCGTTCCGTCCGCGATCGCGACGTCGGCCTCGAGCCACTCCTTCGTGAACACCGAGAGCACGCGCCCGCCGCGGACGACCAGGTCGGCGGGCTCGTCCCCACGGGCGACGGCGAGGCGGCGCTGGAGGCTCTCCATGGGTCGGCAGCCTAATACGGACTTCCCCCGATGCCGTAGGTGCTGGGCGCGTCGAAGCTGTCGTATAGTCGCGCCGTCAGTCGAGGCGCAGGCGACAGGAGGGTCACGATGAGAAGAAAGTACGTACTGGGCGGGCTCGTCCTGGCGCTCGCCGCGACGGCTCTCGCGCTTGCCGCGACCGTTGCCGCGAAGCCCGGTCAGGAGCAGTTCAAGGCGGCCTGGATCTACGTGGGGCCACACAACGACGGGGGCTGGTCCCAGGCACACGACCAGGGCCGCCTCGCCGTGCAGAAGGCGCTCGGGTCCAAGGTCAAGACGACGTACAAGGAGAACGTCCCTGAGGGCCCGCAGGTCGCGCAGGTGATCGAGAGCCTGATCCGTGACGGCAACGAGATCATCTTCGCGACGTCGTTCGGCTTCCAGACCGCGATGGTCGCGGCGGCGAAGAAGCACCCGGACGTCTACTTCGAGATGGCCACGGGCACCGCGACCTCGAAGAACATGGCCGAGTACTTCGGCGCGGGCGAGGACTCGATCTACCTCTCGGGGATGGCCGCAGGCGCGGCCACGAAGAAGGGCGTGATCGGGTACGTCGTCCCCTACCCGATCCCCGAGGTGATCCGCCACGCGAACGCGTTCGCGCTCGGCGCGCAGGCCATGCACCCGGGCGCGAAGGTGCGGCTCGTGTGGACGCACTCGTGGTTCGACCCGAAGAAGGAGCGGCAGGCGGCCGAGAGCCTGGTCGCGGCCGGCGCCGACGTCCTGGGTCAGAACGTGGACAGCCCGTCGGCGGGCCAGTACGCGCAGTCGAAGAAGATCCCGTGGGTCGGTTACGACGCCGATGCGCGCAAGTTCGCGCCGACGTCATGGCTCACGGCCGCGATCTACGACTGGGGCGTCTACTACGTCCCGCGCGTGAAGGCCGCCATGAACGGCACCTGGAAGACGGGCTTCTACTACGGGACGATCAAGGACGGCTTCACGGACATCGCACCGTACGGGCCCAAGGTGTCGGCTAAGACGAAGGCGGCCATCGCCGCGAAGAGGAACGGTCTGATCAAGGGCACGTTCTACGAGTTCACGGGGCCGATCTACGACCAGAAGGGAAAGCTCCGCATCCCGAAGGGCAAGCAGCCCGGGGTCTGCTGCAAGAAGACGGACCTGTACGCGATGGACTGGCTCGTGAAGGGCATCATCGGAAGCGCCAAGGGCTAGCGCGACCTGGAGCCTTCGGCTCCCACCGCGCGCTAAGACCGTGCCAGGCCCGCTCAACGACACCTCTGCCACAGTCGCCCCGCAAGGGGCGGCTGTGGCAATGCGCGGGATCACGAAGCGGTTCCCCGGCGTCGTCGCCAACGATCGGGTCGACTTCGAGGCCGAGGTCGGGGAAGTGCACGCGCTGCTCGGCGAGAACGGGGCGGGCAAGACCACCCTCTCCAACATCCTCACGGGGCTCTACCGCCCGGACGCGGGCGAGATCGAGCTGTACGGCGAGCCGGTCCGCTTCCAGTCCCCGCGGGACGCGCTCGCCGCGGGCATCGGGATGGTGCACCAGCACTTCCGGCTCGTCGCGCCCTTCACCGTCGCCGAGAACGTCATGCTCGGAGACCACCGCGACGAGGGGCGGTCGTTCGTCCTGCACTCCCGCAGAATCGAGCAGCGGGTCGCAGCGCTCGCCGAGCGCTACGGCCTCGACGTCGACCCGCAGGCGCACATCTGGCAGCTCTCGGTCGGCGAGCAGCAGCGCGTGGAGATCCTGAAGGCGCTCTACCGCGACGCCCGGATCCTGATCATGGACGAGCCCACGGCGGTGCTGACCCCGCAAGAGGCGGAGACGCTGTTCACGACGCTCCGCGCCATGGCCGCCGACGGCCGCACGGTGATCTTCATCTCGCACAAGCTGCACGAGGTGATGGCGGTCTCGTCGCGGGTGACCGTGCTCCGCGCCGGCAAGAACGTCGCCACGGTCGCGACGACCGATTCGACGCCGCAGTCCCTCGCGGCGATGATGGTCGGGCGGGAGATCGCCGAAGCACGGCGGATCGCCCGCAAACGCCCGCCGGGTGAGGTCATTCTGGCGCTCGAGGGGATCGTGGTCGCCGGCGACCGAGGCGGTCTCGCCGTGAAGCAGGTGTCCTTCGAGGTTCGCGAGGGCGAGATCGTCGGCGTTGCCGGGGTAGCGGGGAACGGTCAGCGCGAGCTCGCGGAGGCCGTGGTCGGCATCCGTGCGCTCGAGGCGGGCGCCGTGCGCGTGAACGGACGAGCGCTGCACGCCGGCGACCCGCGCGCCGCGATCGCCGCGGACGTCGCCTACGTCCCGGAGGACCGGCTCGGGACCGGGCTGGCGCCGAGCCTGAGCGTCGCGCAGAACGTCGTCATCAAGAGCTACCGCCACGCACCCGTCTCACGGGGCCCGCTCCTCGTCCTCCAGCGGATGCGGGAGCTCGCGCTCTCCCTCATCAAGCGGTACGACGTCAAAGCCCCGGGCCCGGACACGCCGGTGCGGAACCTCTCGGGCGGGAACCTGCAGAAACTCGTCCTCGGGCGGGAGTTCGAGGGCGATCCGCGCGTCCTCGTCGCCTCGCAGCCGACTCGCGGCCTCGACGTCGGCGCCATCGAGACGGTGCACGGCTACCTCGGCGAGGCGGCGTCCAGAGGAGTCGCAGTGCTGATGATCAGCGAGGACCTGGAGGAGCTCACGGCCCTCTCGGACCGCATCCTCGTCATGTACGAGGGCGCGATCGCGGGCGAGGTCGACCCGGAGTCGGCGAGCATCCAGGAGATCGGCCTGCTCATGGCCGGAGGCGCGTCGTGAGGCTTGAGCGCCGGCTCGAGCAGCCCCGCTGGCTGTCGGTCGTGGTTCCGATCGGATCCCTCGCGGTGGCGTTCGTGCTCATGGCGATCGTTCTTCTGGCAACGGGGCATCAACCGCTGTCGACGTACCGCACGCTCTTCGACTCGGCGTTCTTCGCCGACGGAGCGCTCACCTCGACGCTCGTCTTCTGCACGCCGATCGTCTTCACCGGCCTCGCCGCGGCTGCAGCGTTCCGCATGCAGCTCTACAACATCGGAGGCGAGGGGCAGTTCTACTGGGGCGCCATCGCCGGCGTCGGGATCGCCCTCTACCTCGGCGACCGGGGCGTCTCGTCCACGCCGGTCTTCGTGCTCGCGATGGTGGCCGCAGGAATGCTCGCCGGGGCGGCCTGGGCCGCGATTCCCGGCGTGCTCCGGGCCTTCTTCAGGACGAACGAGATCATCACCTCGTTGATGCTCAACTACGTCGCCGGCCTCGTCCTGACGTACCTGATCATCGACTCGAAGTCCTACTGGCGCGACCTCGAGAGCTTCGAGGGGCAGACCTTCCCGCTCGGCAAGAGCATCCCGGAGGAGGCGAAGTGGCCGAGCGCCGACCTCGAGAGCCTCGCCGTCCCCCTGGGATTCGGGATCGCGATCGTGGTGGCCGTCGCGCTCTGGGGGCTCTACTCGCGCACGCGGTTCGGCTTCGAGCTGCAGGTGATCGGGGACTCGCAGCAGACCGCGCGCTTCGCGGGAATGCGCCTGCGCCGGAAGATCCTCGCCGTCATGTGCATCTCCGGGGCGATCGCGGGCCTCGGCGGCGCGAGCTACGAGGGCGACTTCGCGTACCAGATCGACCCGACCGGCCTGCAGGCGTCCTTCTTCGGCTACACGGGCATCGTCGTCGCGGCGCTCGCCCGCTACAACCCGCTCGCCGTCGTCCCGGTCGGCTTTCTCCTGGGCGGGCTCCAGAACGCCGGCTACACCCTCCAGGGCGCCGACTTCCCCTCCGGGCTCGTCGGAGTGATGCAGGGCCTGATCCTCTTCTGCGCGCTGGGCGGGGAGGTGCTCGTCCGCTACCGCGTGCGGGTCGGGCGCCGAGCAGCGCCCGCGGCCGCAGCAGCCGAGGCGACCTCACCATGAGCACGCTGCTCGCGAGCGGGGTCAACGACCGCTTCCTCGTCCTGATCCTCGCGTCCGCGGTTCTCTACGGGACGCCGCTCCTGTTCGCCGCGCTCGGCGAGCTCCTCGCAGAGCGCTCCGGCGTGCTGAACCTCGGCGTCGAGGGGATGATGCTGCTCGGCGCGGTCATGGGCTTCTGGGCGGTGCAGTCGCTCGAGGCCGCCGGGGGAGTGACGCTCGCGGCCGCGCTCGTCGTCGCCGCGCTCGCCGGGGCGCTCATGGCGCTCATCCACGCCTTCCTCGTGATCACGTTGCGGGCGAACCAGATCGTCTCCGGCCTTGCGCTCACGATCTTCGCCGGAGCCGCCGGGTTGTCGTCGTACCTCGGAAACGACCTCGACCTGAGCGGGGCGCCGGCGGACCGGACCTTCGTGCCGCTCGACGTCCTCGGGCTCGGCGATCTCCCCGTGCTCGGACCGATCCTGTTCGACCAGTCCGCGCTCGTCTACCTGTCGTGGGCGTGCACGCTCGCCATCGGGCTGTACCTCGCACGGACGCGGCCCGGCCTCAACGTCCGGGCGGTGGGCGAGTCGCCCGCCGCCGCAGACGCGATGGGCATCAACGTGACCGCCTACCGCTACGCCCACACCCTGGCCGGCGGCGCGCTCGCGGGAGTCGGCGGCGCGTGCTTCAGCCTCGAGATCACACCGCAGTGGGTCACGGGTCTCACCGGCGGGGCCGGCTGGATCGCAGTCGCGCTCGTCATCTTCGCGTTCTGGCGGGCGGACCTCTGCCTCGTCGGCGCCTACCTCTTCGGCGCGTTCTCCGCGCTGCCGCTCCTGCTGCAAGCGCGCGGCTGGCTCACCGGCGTCCCCGCGGAGGTGTTCCAGTCCCTCCCATACGTCATGACGATCGTGGTCCTCGTCGCCGTCTCGTCGAGCGCCGCCAAGCGCAGGCTCGGCGCTCCCGCGGCGCTCGGGGTTCCATACGTTCGCGAAGAACGGTAGAACCCCACACATGGACGTCCTCACGCCCCGGACGCTGGACGAGGCGCTCCGGTTGAAGGCAGAGCACCCGGAGGCCGTGCCGATCCAGGGCGGAACCGACGTCATGTTCGCGCTCAACTTCGGCCGCGAGCGCCCGGAAGCGCTGCTGAACCTGAACGAGGTCGCCGAGCTCCGCGGCTGGTCGCGGGAGAACGGCTCGCTCCAGCTCGGAGCGGGGCTCACGTACACGGAGGCGATGGCTGCGGCGCTCGCCGAGAGGCTGCCCGCCCTCGCGGAGGCGTCGCGCACGGTCGGCTCGCCGCAGATCCGGAACCGAGGAACGATCGGCGGAAATCTCGGGAGGGCCTCCCCGGCCGGAGACGCGCTGCCGCCGCTCCTCGTGGAGGGCGCCGAGGTCGAGCTCGCGAGCACCCGCGGCCGCAGGAGGCTCCCCGTGAGCGACTTCCTGACCGGACCCGGGCGCAACGCCCTGGCCGCGGACGAACTGGTCGTCGCGGTGCACGTGGTGCCGAGCGGCCAGCCGCAGACCTTCATGAAGGTCGGCACGCGCAACGCCATGGTCATCGCCGTCTGCTCGCTCGCGCTCGTCGCCGACCGGGAGCGGGGAGAGTTGCGCGCCTCATTCGGGTCTGCCGGCCCCGTCCCCGGGCTCGTCGTCGCTCCGCTCGACGACGCGGACGGGCTCCCCGACCGGGTCGTGGAGGCCTCGAGCCCGATCGACGACGTGCGCGGCACGGCCGCCTACCGCCGCCATGCCCTCCGCGTTCTCAGCGCTCGAGCTCTCGAGAGGTGCCTGGCATGAGGATCAGCCTCACGGTCAACGGCGAACGCCACGAGGCCGACGTGTGGCCGGGTGAGAGCCTCCTCACGACGCTCCGCGACCGTCTGGGTCTCCCCGGCTCGAAGAACGCGTGCGAGCAGGGGGAGTGCGGCTCGTGCTCGGTTCTCCTCGACGGGACGCTCGTGTGCTCCTGTCTCGTGCTGGCCGTCCAGACGGACGGCCACGAGGTCGTCACGGTCGAGGGGCTCGCCGAGGGCGATGCTCTCCACACGGTGCAGGAGGCGTTCGCGGAGACGGGCGCCGTCCAGTGCGGCTTCTGCACGCCGGGCTTCGTCGTCGCGACCGCCGACCTCCTGCGTCGCTCGCCGAGCCCGTCCGACGACGAGATCCGGGAGGCGCTGTCCGGGAACCTCTGCCGGTGCACGGGGTACCAGAAGATCCTCGACGCCGTACGGCTGGCGGCGTCCCGATGAGCTCCACCATCGCAACTCCCGGGTGCACGC
>Ga0233418_10000142_pt1 | contig 14818 bp, 12 predicted proteins | sample Sediment_Towuti__FD_189021 | JGI IMG/M metagenome (GOLD analysis project Ga0233418, IMG submission 189021) | Sediment microbial communities from Lake Towuti, South Sulawesi, Indonesia - Sediment_Towuti_2014_1_MG | ecosystem: Environmental > Aquatic > Freshwater > Lake > Sediment | place... | reverse complement strand
ACGCCGAGAACTGCTAGCGCTCGAGCCACCAGTTCTCGGCGTTCCAGGCGACGAGCGGCTCCGCCGGCGTGAAGCCACGGAGCGTCGAGCGAAAGGCGGCGATGCTCGGCTCGTTCCAGAGCGGGATCACGGGCACGTCTCGAGCCATCTGGACGTCTGCCCGGTTCAGCGCTGCGGCATACTGCGCGGGGTCGAGGATGCGGCTGGCCTGGTCGAGCTCGGCCGTCACCAGACGCTGGCAGTAGCCCGACACGTTCGCCTCGCCCTGACAGCGGAAGGCGATGTCGCGAGGCGCTTCGGGGAGGTAGAAGTACGAGATGATCCAGACGTCCCACTGGCCGCTCGGGATGATCTGGCCGGTGAGCACGGAGCCGGGCGCGAACTTCGGCAGCACCTCGACTCCAATCCGCCGAAGCTGCGTCTGGACGAGCTCGAGCGCGCGGCTTCGGCTGACGACGCCCGAGTTGGCGACGAAGCGGAGCGAGAGGCGCTCACCGGCGCACGAGTAGATGCCGTCGGACCCCCGCCGGCACCCGGCCCGCTCGAGCAGCCGCCGGGCCTCGTCCGGCCGGTATCGGTACCCGAACCAGTTCTTCTCGTAGTACGGCTCTGAGGGGAGGAAGACGGCGCTCTGCACCGGCTGGATCCGGGGGACGAGCTGCCCGAACACGCCGCGCACGAGGGCCGCGCGGTCGATACCGTAGGCGAGCGCCCGGCGGACGAGCTTGCCGCCAACGAACTTCGTACCAAGCGCAGGGTGGCCGCCCGGGCCCATCCGGATCTCGAAGTGCTCCCAGCGCGCCCCGGCGAGCCTGAACCGGTACGTCACTCCCGGAATGCGCTGGAAGTCGCGCGCGACCTCCGGGTCGAGGCCGAGCCGAGCCTCGTACACGTCGAGTACGCCCTCGCGCAGAGCCTCCAGAGGGTCGCCGAAGCCGAAGCGGATGACGAGCCGATCGATGTAGGCGGGATGCGGCCCCCAATAGTGTGGGTTTCTGCGGAGGACGAGCTGCTTGCCGCGCTCCCAGCGCTCGACGAGGAACGGGCCGCTCCCGATCGCCTGGCCGGTCTTCGGATTGTCGATCCGGTCCGTCCAGACGCTTCCGAAGTCCTCGCCGCGGAGAGCGTGCTCGGGAAGTACGTGGAAGAACAGACCTCCGCGCCAGCCTGCGAAGCGGGAGCGCAGCACGACCCGCACCGTCTTGGCGTCGAGCGCGCGGACGGAGCGCACGTTCGCGTGAGACGTGTCGTCCGGGGTGTACCTGCGAACGGTGCGGTGGGTGAACACGAAGTCTCGCGCGGTGACGGGTGCCCCGTCGCTCCACCGGGCCTCGGGCCGAATGTGGTACGTGAGCGCGAAGGGAGGCGACTTCCTGATGTCGACACGGCTGACGAGGCGAGGATGGACGCGATCGGGACCGACCTCGTACGCGCCGAGGAGGACCTGCGTCAGGTGGGAGCTCGCATCCTCGAGCCCGCAGCTGCGGAGCGGGTTGAGGCATCCGGGCTCGACGTTGCCGGCGAAGACGCCCGGGATCGTGACCGTGCCGCCGCGCTTCGGCGTCTGCTGCGTCGCCGCGCCGCCCGCTCCCGAGACCGCGAGCAGCGAGACGGCGATTGACACGGCCGCAGCGGCGAAGCGGCCGCCTTTAGGGATCTGTGCGCAGCCGGAATCCGCGCTAGGGGACTCCGGTCTTGCGCGGAGTCTCAGCGCTCGAGCCACCAGTCCTCCGCGCGCCAGGGCAGCGGAAGGGGATAGATCGTGTAGCCGTGGACAGTCTTCCTGAGCGAAACGCGGCCTGTCACGTACCAGAGCGGGATGACGGGAACGTCTAGCGCCAGCTGCGCATCGGCGCGATTGAGGACGGCAGCCCGGCGGTCGGCGTCGAGGATGCGGTCGGCCTGGTCGAGATCGGCGGTGACGAGTCGCTGACAGTAGCCCGTGAAGTTGAAGCCGCCGCCGCACCCAAGCTCCTGGTCGAGCCCCGCGAGGAGAGGGTCACGCAGGTAGAAGAACAGCGCCGCGTCGAAGTCTCCGCGGTCGAGGACGTCGCGGATCGGCACTGCCACGTATACGGGTACGACCTCGATCCCGATCTCGCGCAGCTGTTGCTGGACGAACCTCAGCGTCCCCTCACGGCGGCCGACCCCACCGGTCGTGACGAAGCGAAGAGTGAGCCGCCTCCCACCGCAGGAGTAGACCCCATCCGTCCCGCGCTCGCACTCTGCCTGCTCGAGAAGCCGGCGGGCCAGATCCGGCCGGCGTCGGTACCTCGCCCAGTGCGGCTCGAGATATGGGCTCGCCGGAGGAAACATCACGCTCTGGCTGACCAGTCGCACCGGATCGATCTCCTCCTCGAGGCGTCGCTGAATGCCGATGCGCTCGATTCCGTACGCAAGCGCCCGTCGCACGAGCTTGCTGCGGAGAGCCGGGTGCCCGCCCCCACCGATGCGGATCGAGAACTGCTCCCAGGCGAGAGTCGGAGTCCACAGGACGCGCGCGCCCGTGAACGAGACCCTCCCTCCCAGCTGATCGACGGCACCGGTTCGGAAAAGCTCCTCGCGATCGGCGTCAGCAGGGAAGAAGCGGTACACGAGACGATCGAGGTAGGCGGCATGGGCACCCCAGTACCGCGGATTGCGCACGAGCACGATCTGACTCCCGCGCAGCCAGCTCTGGACGAGGAACGGGCCGGTCCCGATCGGCCGTCCGGTGTCGGGATCGTCCACGCCGTCCATCCAGACCTGCGACAGGTCCTTCCCCTGCAGCACGTGGGACGGAAGGACGTACTTGAAGAGCGAGCGCCACGATGCGTTCTTCTCGCGGAGGACGACCCGTACGGTCCTGCCGTCGGTCGCGCGCACCGAGCGTACGAGCGTGAGGTGGAGGTTCTCGGGATCGAAGGCCGGCAGGTACCTCTCGAGCGCGCGCTGCGTGAACACGAATTCGCGTGCCGTTACCGGAACGCCGTCGCTCCAACGAGCCTCCGGCCGGACGTGGTACGTGAGAGTGAACGGAGCCGTCGTCGTGAAGTCGACGCGAGCGAGCCGCGGACGATACGTCAGGTCGGGGCCGACCTCGAACGCGCCGTCGAGGACGACATGAAGGATCGATTCGGACACGCCCGTCGCGGGGCACCGTTCGAGGAGGACGTTCAGGCACGCTGGCTCGCCTCCCCCGATTGCGCCAATCACGAATGCGCCGCCGCGCTTCGGCGTCTGTGAGTTCGTTCCGCCCGCGCCCGCAACGGGTAGGAGCGCCGCCACAAGCGCAGCCGCCAGGACTAGTCGTCGAGCCACCAGTCCTCCGCGTTCCAGGTGCGCACCTGCTGATAGGGCGCGAAGCCCTTGACGGTCGATCTCGCGACTCCGTAGATCGGGATCTGGAAGAGCGGGATGACCGGGACGTCTCTCGCGAGCTGCCGGTCGGCCCGGTTCAGGGCGATCGCTCGGCGTTCGGCGTCGAGGATTGCGTCCGCGTCGTTCAGATCGCGCGTGACCAGCCGCTGGCAGTAGCCGGTGAAGTTGAACTGCGCTCCGCAGTTGAAGATCTCGTCCGGACCGAACGTGCCGCCGTACAGCCAGCTGAGGAGAACGACGTCGAGGTCGCCTCGCGTGAGCACCTGGCCGAGCACGCGGCTGGGGGCGTACTCGAGGCGAGTCTCGATCCCCACGGCTCGGAGCTGGCGCTGGATGATCTCGAGCGTCTGGGTCCGCCTGGGGAACTGAGCCGTCGTGAGCATGCGCAGCGAGAGCCGCTCGTCCGCACATTCGTAGATCCCGTCGACGCCTGTCCGGCAGCCAGCAGTCTCGAGAAACCGCCGGGCGCGCGCTCGTCGGAGCCGATACGTGCCCCAGTTCGGCCGGTAGCTCGAGCTCTGGCTCAGGACGACCGCGCTGTCGAACGGTCGCGTCGACGGCACGAGCGATCCGAAGAGCTCCCGGACCAGAGCATCGCGATCGATGCCGTAGGCCAACGCCTGGCGTACGGACTTGACGCGAAGCGCGGGATGTCCACGGGCTCCTATCCGGAGCTCGAGATGCTCCCATGTGCGGCCCGGAGCAAAGCGGATGACGGATCCGGAGACGGCCGACAGAGCTCGGACGAGGTCGCCGTCGACCGTCCCGACCCCGACGTCGTACTGACCGGACCGTAGAGCCTCGGCGAGCTCACCGGGAGTGTCCGCTGTCGCGAGATACCGAACGACGAGCCTGTCGAGGTAGGCGGCGTGACGCCCCCAGTACCTCGGGTTTCGACCGAGAGTCAGCCGCTCGCCGCGATCCCAGCTTCGAAAGAGGAACGGGCCGTTGCCGATCGGCTGACCGGTCTTCGGATTGTCGATGCGGTCGATCCACACCTTCGTCAGATCCTCGCCGCGAAGGGCATGCCAGGGAAGGACGGGCGAGAAGAGCGCACGCCAGTCGGCGAAGCGCATCTTCAGCACGACGCGAACGGTCTTCGCGTCGACGGCGCGAACGCTTCGGACGTGCGCGGCATGGAAGCTGTCCGGGACGAGCGCGACGAACGCCTCGTGCGTGAAGACGAAGTCTCGGGCGGTGACCGGGATGCCGTCGCTCCACCGAGCCTCGGCACGGATGCGGTACGTCAACGTGATGGGAAGCCGCGTCGTGAACTCGGCTCTCGCGAGGTACGGCTGCAACGAGAGGTCAGGGAGCAGGCGGTATGCGCCGCGAAGCACGGGCTCGACGACGTCGTTGAACGCCCCGGCCAGACAGGCGTCCAGGAGGACGTTCAGGCACGGCTGTTCTCCCGCGCCGTTGACGACGACGGTGCCCCCGCGCTTCGGCGTCTGCTGCGTCGCCGCGCCGCCCGCTCCCGAGACCGCGAGCAGCGAGACGGCGACCGCCGCGGCTAGCGCGACTCCGCGAGCCACCAGTTCTCCAGGTCCCAGAACCCGGAGCCGACGCCGTTCTGAACCACGCCCCGAACAGCCGTCCTGCGGGCGGTGAGGTACGTGTACTGAAAGAGCGGGATCGCGGGCACGGCCCTCGCCAGCCTCACGTCGACCCTGTTCAGGAGCTTCACGCGCCTGGTGAGGTCGAGGGTCCGCGCAGCGTTGACGAGGTCGCGGGTGACCAGGCGGTCGCAGTAGCCGTAGTAGTTCCGCGGCTGCTGGCAGCCGAAGATGTCCGCTGGGCCTTCCGTCCCCGCGCCCAGGACCCACGCGAAGAGGAGAATGTCGAAGTTCCCCTGCTGCAGGAGGCTGTCCGCCGACGTGACGACCGCCGAGGACGGCCCGAAGACAGGGACGACCTCGATCCCCACCTCCCCCAGCTGAGCCTGCGCGAGCCTCACCGTGAGCTCCCGTCGTTCGATGCCCGCAGTCGCCGCGAAGCGGAGCGAGAGCCGCTCGCCGTCGCAGACGTAGATGCCGTCTGCTCCACGGCGGCAGCCCGCCTGCTCGAGCAGCTGCCGCGCCCGAGCCGGCCGGTGGCGATAGGTGCTCCAGTTCCGCTCGTGGTACGGGCTGTTCGCCATGAAGACGACGCTGTCGAGCGGCTGGCTCGCCGCGGCGCTCGCGAGGGTCAGTGCTGCGGCCTCACGCGCAATCCGGGCGCGGTCGATCCCGTACGCGATCGCCTGCCGGACGAGGCGCTTCTTGAGAGCGGGGTGGCCTCCGGGGCCAAGGCGGATCGCGAAATGCTCCCATTGTGCGCCGAGAACGGTGTCGAATCTGATTCCCGGCGCCCGCTGCCGGTGCAACTCCAGCGCCTGGGCCACCAGCGACTGCCAATGGGGATCGATCATGTCGATCTCCCCGCGGCGCAACAGGTCCGCCGTGTCCTGCGCGGGAAAGAAGCGGAACTCGACTCGATCGAGGTAGGCGCTGTGCGGTCCCCAGTAGCTCGGGTTCCTGACCAACGTCAGCTGCTTGCCGCGCTGCCAGCCCGCGAGGAGGAAGGGCCCGCTGCCGATCGGCCTTCTCGTCCTCGGGTTCTCGATCCCGTCCTTCCAGAGACTCTCGAACTCCTGGCCGGCGACCGCGTGCCGCGGCAGGACGATATCGAAGAGAAGCCGCCAGTCGACCCAGGGCGCGCGCAGCACGACCTCGACCGTCTTCGCGCCGACGGCACGCACGCGACGGACCTTGAGATGATCCTCGAGCACGCGGGGGTGGTCGACGCGCATCTGGTGCGTGAACACGAAGTCCCGGGCGGTGACCGGCACCCCGTCGCTCCAGCGAGCCTCCGGACGTATGCGGTAGACGATCGTGACGGGCTGCCTCCTGACGATCCGTGCGCCCGAGACGAGGTCCGGCCGCAAGGTCGCGTCGGGCCAGACCTCGAAGGCGCCCGAGAGGATCTCCTCCACCAGCCACGGGAAATTGCACGTTGGGACGAGCACGTTGAGACACGCCGACTCGCCCAGCGTCACCGTCCCGATGACGAGCGTGCCTCCGCGCTTCGGCGTCTGCTGCGTCGCGGCGCCGCCCGCTCCCGAGACGGCGAGGAGCGAGGCGGCGAGCGCCGCCGCGAGCGCTAGCGGTCGAGCCACCAGTCCTCCGCGTTCCAGAGCGGATTGGTGGTGGAGTGGACGAATCCGCGGACGGTCGTACGGTGCGCCGCGGGCAGCGGGATCTGAAAGAGCGGGATCGCAGGAACGTCCCGTGCCATCTGCCTGTCGGCTCGGTTCAGCACTCGCCCCTGTCGAGGAGCGTCGAGGATGCGGTTGGCCTGGTCGAGGTCGCGCGTCACGAGCCGCTGGCAGTAGCCGTAGTAGTTAGTGGCCCCTCCACAGCCGAAGACTTCGTGCATCCCGGTGCCGCTCGGATCGTGCTGCCAGGCGAAGAGCGCGACGTCGAAGTCACCCTTCGGCAGGATCTGGCCGAGGAACACGGGAGGCGGCGCGAAGGTGGGCACGACTTCGATGCCCACCTGCCGCAGCTGCGCCTGCGCGAGCGAGATGGTCTGCGCCCGAGGCGGGATGCCCGCGCTCGTCACGAAGCGCAGTGAGAGGCGTTGTCCCGAGCACGAGTAGATGCCGTCGGCGCCCCTCCGGCAGCCCGCCTGCTCAAGCAGTCGTACCGCCTCGGCGGGACGGCGGCGGTATTCGTTCCAGTTGTGTCGATAGCGCGGGCTCGGCTCGCCGAGGACGAGGCTCTGTAGGGGGCGGAGGTCGGGGGGGAAGTCCCCGAAGACCCCCCGGACGATCGCGTTGCGGTCGAGCCCGTACGCAAGTGCCCGACGCACGAGCTTGCTCCTGAGCGCGGGGTGACCCCCCGGGCCGACTCTGATCGCCAAGTGCTCGAACCTCGGCGTGGGCTCGGCGAGCACGCGGATGCCGGGCTCGCGGAGGAGAGCCGCGACGGCGGGCGGGAAGAGGCCCCCCCACGCGACGTCGACCTCGTTCTGTCCGAACCACTCGACCGGATCGTCGCTTCCGAGACCAACGCGCAGGACGACCCGGTCCAGATAGGCGGGATGCGCTCCCCAGTAGCGCGGGTTGCGCACGAGCGTGAGCTGCCCGCCGCGATCCCACCGCTCGACGAGGAACGGACCGCTGCCGATCGGCCTCCCGGTCTTGGGATTCACGATTCCGTCGGTCCACACGGTGGCGACGTTCTCGCCCTGGAGGGCATGCCTCGGCAGGATGTTCCCGAACAACGCGCGCCAGCCCGCGAAGCGGCTGCGGAGAACCACCCGGACCGTCTTCGAATCGACTGCGCGGACGCTGCGAACTTGCTCGAGGTATGGTCTTTCGAACGGCATCTCATCCTTCCGGGCGATCCTCGTGCGGAGCGTGAACACGAAGTCTCGAGCGGTGACCGGAACTCCGTCGCTCCACCGGGCGCGGGGATGAATGCGGTACGTGAGCGTGAACGGCGGCCTCTTCGTGAACGTGACGCTGGAGACGAGCCTCGGCCGCCACGTGAAGTCCGGGCCCACGTAGAACGCGGGCTCGAGGATCTTCTCCGCGAGAAGCGAGAGTGCTGGTCCACTCTCACCGCACCTCTCGAGAAGGACGTTGAGGCAGGCGGGCTCCGCGAGCACCCCGAAGCGTACGGTCCCACCACGTTGCGGCGTCTGCGCGGGAGAGCCGGCCGCGGGCGCAGCCGCAAGAACGCCGGCCACGGTGAGCGCTGCGAGGGCGAGCGACGTTGGTCTCATCACAGCTCTACCTTCTTTGACCGCCCGCCTCTACACGATCTTCCGCGTGCGGAAGCCTACAGGCGGCGCGGCTCACGGCTCAACTGCCTCGTCAGCGGGGGCACGCACGGTGACCCAGACGCGGCCTTCGCCCGCGGCGATCCCCTGCGGCTCGTTGCCGACGCCGATGGTGGCGACCACGTCGCCCGACGCTGGGTCGATGCGCGTGACGGTCGCGTCCAGCTGGTTCGCCACCCAGACGCCTCCCTCGCCGGCGGCGACGTCGACGGGGCCGTCCCCGACGGGGATCGTCGTGATCGTCGGCGTTTGCCCCTTCCCGGGGATCTGAAGGCGGGTGACCGTGTCGTCCTCGAAGTTCGCCACCCAGAGCGAGTCCTCGCTCACGGCCACCGCCCGGGGATCCTGGCCGACCGTCAAGGAGCGGAGTCGCTGGATCGTGATCGGGTCGACCTCGATCACCGAGTTGGTCGCGCTGTCGACGATCCAGAGCGACTCGAGGCCGTACGCGACGTCCTCGAACACGGGGAGCACCGAGCTCGACGAGAGGACGAGGCCCGCCTCGAGCCCGACCCGGCGGCCGATACCCGACTCGAGGTCGAACCGGCCCAGCTCCGCCGCTTCGCACGCGAACCAGATGGCCCCCGCGCCGATGGTGATGCTGGCGCCGGGCGCGCCGCACGGGGCTCCGTCGCCGAGGGCCGAAGACGGGCTGGCCGCGCTCAACTGCTCGGGGTTGATCGCGACGAGCTCGGCGAGCGCGCCGAGACCGACCCAGATCGAGCCGGATCCGGGCGCGACGTCGCTCGGGTAGCCGCCGACCGGGATCGTGTTGGGAGTGGCAGCCGTGTCCGAGGGGTTGATCCGCGAGACCGTCTCGTCCTCGACGTTCGCCGCCCAGACTGCGCCTTCTCCGACCGTGACGGGCCCCGGGTCGATGCCGACCGGCACCTCGGCCACCACCCTGTCGGACGACGGGTCGATCACGCCGACGGAGTTGGGCGCAACCGTCGAGATGCCGCCCGACCCCCGGGTCAGCAGGAAGGCGAGCAGCGCAGCGGCGACAACGAGCACGGCGACCGCGATCAGCGCGATCAGCCGGCGCGAGCTCCTGCGCTCCGCCGGCGGCGCCTCGACGAGCTTGAGCGCCGACCGCGTCGCCGCCACGAGCTCGCCTGCCGACCGGTAGCGGCGGCCGGGCTCCTTCGCGAGCGCGCGTGCGAGTACCGTATCGAGCTCGCGGGGAAGCTCTGGGCGCGCCTGGCTCGGAGGGGTCGGCTCCTCGTGGACGTGCGCCCACAGGAGAGCGACGTCGGTCGCCCTGGGGAAGGGCGCCTGCCCGGTCAGGCACTCGTAGAGGACGCAGCCGAGCGAGTAGACGTCCGAGCGCTCGTCCAGCGAGTCGCCCGTGATCTGCTCCGGAGCGACGTACTCGAGGGTGCCGACGATCTCTCCCGCGACCGAGACCCCCGAGAGCGAGCCTGTGCGCTTGGTGAGGCCGAAGTCGCCAAGGTAGCAGTGCTCGCGGCCGGCGGCCTCGGCGATGAGGACGTTCGAGGGCTTGACGTCTCTGTGGACGAGGCCCTTCTCGTGCGCGGCGTCGAGCGCCTCGGCCACCTGGGAAAGCAGATCGAGGGCCCGCTTCGGCTCGAGCGCCCCCTCCTCGGCGACGAGCTTGGCGAGGTCGGTGCCCTCGACGTAGCGCATGGCGAGGAAGAGCAGCCCGTCCTCGTCGCCCGCTTGGTAGATGGGGATGACGTGCGGGTGGTCGAGCGAGGCGGCGATCCGCGACTCGCGCAGGAAGCGCTCGCGGAAGCGCTCGTCGGAGGCGAGCTCGGGCGCGATGACCTTGAGCGCGACCTTGCGTCCGAGGCCTTCTTCCTCGGCGCGGTAGACCGCGCCCATCCCCCCACGGCCGATGAGCGCTTCCACCCGGTAGCCGGCGACGGTCGTTCCCGGCTGGAGTGTGGAGCCCGCGACGTTGCTCACGACGCAAGTGTCGGGCACGCACGCGCGGCGTGCAACGTCCGGAACCGCCGCCCAGAAGTGTCACGAGCGTGACACTCGCAGCGTCACGCCCGCGAACGACACGGGGCCCGCGACCACCTACGCTCGTTCCATGACGGATCGGACGGGAAAGGGGCACACCATGAAGCGCACAGCAGTCATCGTCGGAATCGCCGCAGCGCTCGGCGTCGCGCCGTCGGTCGCAAGCGCCGCGAACGTCGTACAGGTCTCGAGCCTCCAGGTCGCGAAGCAGCAGATCCATCTGGTGCAGCGCGCGCAGGCGCAGCGGGCGGTCGTCCAGAAGGCGAGCGCACAGCGGGCGACTGCCGAGCGGGCGGCCGTCCTGCGGGTCTCGCTGCTCCGCGCCCAGATCCGCTAGAGCTCTGCTCCCCTATCCATCCGAGAAACGACGGGGCCGAGAGGCCCCGTCCCTCGTGCATATGTCTTGACGAATTCGTATGCTTTTGATCGCTCTTCGATGCGTATCGTCTGATGATCAAGCGAACGTCGCTGAACCTCGATCTGGACCTCGTCGCCCAGGCACGCGACGTCCTCGAGACGCGCACGACGACGGAGACGATCCATCGCGCGCTCAACGACGTCATCAGGCGCGACGCGCTGCGCAAGCTTGCAACCTGGCGCCCCGATTACACGCTCGAAGAGCTGGAGCAGCTCCGGCGCGACTGGTTCCGCGAGGACGAGTGACGGAGCTCGCCGACACGAGCGCCTGGACGGCATCGGCTCAAGAGGTTGAGCTACGTCAGCGCTTCGACGAGTCGGTCGCGTCAGGAGAGATCGCAACGTGCGACGCCGTCGTGTTCGAGCTCCTGCACGGGACGAGGAACGGTCACGAGTTCTCCGAGACTCGCACGAGGCTCGGTCTGCTCCCCCACTGCCGAATTGGTCCTCGCGAATGGCAGCGGGCACTCGACGTCTACGAGATGCTCGCGCACCAGGGTGGCATGCACCATCGGCGCGTGAAGCGGGCCGACCTGCTGATCGCAGCTGCCGCGGCTTCGGCCGGCGTGACGGTGCTGCACTACGACGAGGACTTCGACGTGATCGCCGAGATCACGGGCCAGCCGACCCGCTGGCTCGCGCCTCGCGGGTCCCTCTGATCGATCTTCTGAAGCGAGACGACCCGCGCCGCCATGTCATCCACGACGTCGGGTGCCTTCTCCGCGTGATGTCAAGGCGGGGACCGTGGTGGCGGTTTATGGTGCGCGGTCATCACCCTCGACCAAGGGAGGAAACGAAGACCATGTCCAACGGTGACACGCTACGCCGGATCTTCTCGCTCATGGACGAGAAGGACTTCGCCTCGATCCGCGAGCTCCTCGCGCCCGAGTTCAGTGCAATCCTCGGGGGCAATCCGCCGATGGGCGTCGAGGAGTGGGCAGGGATGGGCCAGATGTTCTATGCCGCGTTCCCCGACGGAAGGCACGCGATCGACGAGATCTTCGAGGTCGGCGATCTCGTCGTCATGCGCGGCAGCTTCTCCGGCACGCACACGGGCGACTTCATGGGCATGCCGCCAACGGGCAAGAAGATCACGGTCACCGAGATATCCATCGATCGCTTCGCCGACGGCAAGCTCGTCGAGCACCGCGTGGAGGCCGACATGTTCGGCCTCATGCAGCAGCTCGGCGCCATCCCCTCGATGGCGACGACGTAGGCGAGAGCGCCGGCTCGCTAGAGCCCGACGATGTCGTCCGGGCGGACGGGAACCCGCGCGAGCTCGCGTCCGGTCGCGTCGCGCAACGCGGCGACGATGGCGGCGGTGGAGACCACGGTCGGCGGCTCGCCGACTCCCTTCACCCCGTAGGGGGCGTCCGGCTCGGGCACTTCCACCAGCTCGGAGACGACCGGCGGCATGTCGAGGAACGTCGGGATCAGGTAGTCCGTGAAGCTCGCGTTGACAATCTCGCCGCCCGAGGTCTGGATCTCCTCCATCAGTGCGAGGCCGAGGCCCTGTGCCGTCCCGCCCTCGATCTGCCCCTCGACCGCCGTGCGGCTCAGCGCGTTCCCCACGTCCTGGGCGGTGCCGACCCAGACGACCCGGGTGAGGCCCAGGTCGACGTCGACCTCGGCGACGACGCGCATCGCGGCGACCGCGAGCGCGACGTGCGCAGGGCCGTCGGTGACCTGGCCGGTCTCGGGGTCGAGCGGGAACGTACGGGGGTGCCTGTAGACGCGCTCGACGTCCACGTCCTCCCCCGGCCGCCTCTCCTGCTCCTCGAGGGCCGCCCGACACGCGAGCTGGACGGCGCCGGCCGCCATCCAGGTCATGCGTGACGCGGATGTCGAGCCCGCCGAGCCGACTTCCGCGGTCGATCCCGTCGCGAGCTCGACGTCGTCGGTGCCGAGCTCTCGGCGGGCGACCTCGAGGATTACGTCCGAAACCCCCTGCCCGACCTCGGCGGCGGCGCAGTGGATCTCCGCGCTCCCGTCGGCCCGGAGCCGCACCCGCGCGGCGCAGTAGTCGTCGAACCCCTCCGAGTAGCAGACGTTCTTGAAGCCGACCGCGAAGCCGACTCCCCGTCTGACGCCCTCCCCGCGCGTCGTGTTGCCCGCACCGCCCGGGAGCCTGATCGCGTCGCGCGGGAGCTCATCGGGCTCGGGCACGGGGAGCGCGGCGGCGCGGCGGATCACCTCGCGGGTGGGCAGCGATCCGGTGACGACCTGGCCGATCGGCAGGCGCCCGCCTGGCTCCAGGGCGTTGAGGAGCCGGAGCTCGACCGGGTCGATCTCGAGCGCGGTCGCGAGCTTGTCCATCTGGGCCTCGGCCGCGAAGCACGTCTGGACGGCGCCGAACCCGCGCATGGCCCCGCAGGGCGGGTTGTTGGTGTACACGGCGAGCCCCTCGATGGAGACGTTCTCGACCACGTACGGACCGACCGCGAACGAGCAGGCGTTCGAGATTACGGCGCTCGAGCTCGAGGCGTACGCGCCTCCGTCGAGGAGGATCCGCATCCGCACCGCGACGAGGCGGCCCTCCCGCGTCGCTCGGTGCTCGGCCCAGATCCGGGCCGGATGGCGGTGGACGTGTCCGACGAACGACTCCTCGCGTCCGTAGACCATCTTCACGGGCCGGCCGGTCCGGAGCGCGAGCATCGCCGCGTGGATCTGCATCGAGAGGTCCTCGCGGCCTCCAAACGCCCCTCCGACGCCGGCGAGGTGGATGCGGACCTGCTCGGGCCGGAGGTCGAGGCACGGCGCCACCTGGTCGCGGTCGACGTGCAGCCACTGGGTGGCGACGTGGATGTCGACGCCGCCGGCGCCGTCCGGGCTCGCCAGACCGGACTCGGGGCCGAGGAAGGCCTGGTCCTGCTGGCCGAGCTCGTAGATCCCGGTCACCGTCACGTCGCCTTCCGTGTCGGGGTCGCCGCGCCGGATCACGAGCGAGCGAACGACATTGGGCCGCGGGTCGTCGCGGTTGCCGTGCCCCATGGTCGGGCGATCCGGGTGGAGCGGCTCCATCTCCGTGGCGCGCTCGGGGTCGACGACCGGCTCGAGCGGCTCGTACTCGACGCGTACGGCTGCCGCGGCGCGCCGCGCCTGCTCGGGCTCCTCGGCCGCGACGATCGCGACCGGCTCGCCGAAGTAGCGGGCGCGGTCGATCGCCAGCACCGGCTGGTCAGGGAAGTCGAGCCCATAGGTCTTCTGCCCAGGCACGTCCTCGTGCGTGAGGACGGCGTGGACCGCGGGCACGGCGAGCGCCTGGGAGACGTCGATCTCGACGATCCGCGCGTGGGCGTGCGGGCTGCGGACCGTCCTGCCCCAGAGCATCCCGGCCGCGCGCAGGTCGCTCGAGTAGGCGAACTCGCCCGTCACCTTGGGGACGGCGTCGTGACGCGAGGTCGCCGGCTCGGCGTGGCCCCGGCGGAGAGTTCGGGTAGGGGCGGCGAGGGTGGAGCTCATCGGGACGCAGCCAGCCGTACGGCGTCGAGGATCTTCTGGTACCCCGTGCACCGGCAGAGGTTCCCGGAGAGCGCCTCCCGGATCTCGTCCTCGGACGGGCTCGGCGATCTTCCCAGGAGGTCGGCGGTCGCGACGACGAAGCCGGGCGTGCAGAAGCCGCACTGGACGGCGCCCGTCTCCGCGAAGGCCTCCTGCACGGGATGGAGTGCTTCTGCACCGGCGAGCCCCTCGACTGTGACGACGTCGTGACCCTCCGCTTGCGCGGCCAGCACCAGGCAGGAGCATACGAGCGTCCCGTCGAGGAGGACCGAGCACGAGCCGCACTCCCCCTGCTCGCAGGCGTTCTTCGACCCCGGGAGGCCGAGGCTGTCGCGGAGCGTCGTGAGGAGGCTCTCGCCGGGCCACACGTCGGCCTCGTGCCGCTCGCCGTTGACGGTGAGCCCTATCCTCACGCCAGGCACCTCTCGAGAGCTCGGGCCGTGAGGACACGGAGGGCATGGCGGCGGTAGGCGGCCGTGCCGCGGACGTCGTCGATGGGGCTCGCCGCGTGAGCCACGCGATCCGGGAAGCTCTCGACCTCGTCGAGCGGAGCTGTGACGAGCCCGGGAACGGGCCCCGCCGAGCCGAACGCGGCACGCACCTCGCCGTGCTCCCGGTCGGCGACGAGCGCGAGCGAGCAGACGGCGATGACCATGGCGTTGCGCGTGCCGACCTTCATGAAGGTCTGCGGCTGGCCGCTCGGCACCACGTGCACCGCGACGAC
>Ga0233418_10000141_pt1 | contig 14876 bp, 15 predicted proteins | sample Sediment_Towuti__FD_189021 | JGI IMG/M metagenome (GOLD analysis project Ga0233418, IMG submission 189021) | Sediment microbial communities from Lake Towuti, South Sulawesi, Indonesia - Sediment_Towuti_2014_1_MG | ecosystem: Environmental > Aquatic > Freshwater > Lake > Sediment | place... | reverse complement strand
CGGCCGGTGAGCGGCAGCCGAGGAGCGCAAGCGCGTTCTCGATCTCGTCGCGGAGGATCCCGAGCACCTGCTCCACGCCCCTCGCTCCTCCGAACGCGAGCCCGTACAGCACGGGCCGGCCGAGCAGCACCGCATCGGCTCCGAACGCGAGCGCGGTGAGGACGTCCGTCCCGCGGCGGACGCCGCCGTCGAGGTAGACCTCCGCCCGCCCGGCCACGGCCTCGACGACCTCGGGCAGCGCCTCGAGCGAGGCGATCGAGCCGTCGAGCTGCCTCCCGCCGTGGTTCGAGACGACGACCGCCGCAGCTCCGTGCTCGCACGCGAGCACCGCGTCCTCGGCCGTGACCAGGCCCTTGACGATGACCGGCACGCCCCAGCGCTCCCGGAGCTCGGAGACGTAGCTCCACTCCAGACCGGACTCGAGGAGTCGGAGGGAGTGATGGCCCTCGGCGTCGCCGCCGCGGTCGCGCGCGGCGACGATGGCGGGAACGTCGTCCTCCGGAGCCTCGAAGCCAGTCCGCGCCTCGCGGTGCCGGATGCCGTACACGGGGAGGTCGGCCGTGAGGACGAGCGCGGAGAACCCCGCCTCGAGCGCTTGCTCGATGACCTGGTCGCTCACCTCCCGATCGCGGAAGACGTAGATCTGGAGCCAGCGCGGCGCTTCCGGGGCAGCAGCAGCCACCTCCGCAGGCGTCGACGTGGCGACGGTCGAGAGACACATCAACGTGCCCGCGGCCGCCGCGCCTCGCGCGGTCGCGACCTCGCCTTCCTCGTGCGCGATCTGTTGGAAGGCCATCGGCGCCACGACCACCGGCATCGAGATCGGCGTGCCGAGGACGGTCGCCTCCGTCGAGACGTCGGACACGTCGACGAGCACCCGGTACCGGAGCCGGCAGCGCGAGAACGCTTCCCGGTTCCAGCGCAGCGTGCGCTCGTCCCCGGCGCCGCCGGCGATGTAGCTCCAGGCGTCGGCGGGCACGACCTTCTCGGCCAGGCGCTCGGCGTCGTCGAGGGTGAGCAGCTCGTCCACGGCTACGGAGCCTACCGCGGCCTCGGCGCCGCCCTCCGACAAGCTCGAGGACGGTCGTGCAACCGCCTCCTCGCGGATTGTCGCCGCCGTGGGGATACACTCGAGGCCTTGCGGGTTCGGAGAGGAAAGGAGACGACGCCTCGTCGGCGCCGAGTTCGCAAGCTGCGGCTCGCGGCGCTGCTCCTCGTCCTGACGCTCCTCGCAGGCCTGGCGTTCACCTTCGGCGTCGTGCGCGCGATCGCGAGCGAGATCCCGTCTCTGGATCCGTCCGCCCATCGGACCGAGGTCGACACGGTCGTCTACTCGTCGAACGGAAACAGGGTGCTGGCGGTCCTACGCGGGAACGAGAGCCGCATCCTCGTCGGCACCGAGGACATCGCGCCGATCATGCGCCAGGCGATTGTCTCCGTCGAGGACCAGCGCTTCTTCGACCACAACGGCGTCGACCTGCGCGGCGTCCTCCGGGCGCTCTGGTCGGACATCCGGCACCAGGCGATCGTCGAGGGCGGCTCGACGATCACGCAGCAGTTCGTCAAGAACGCGTACCTCCGGAACGAGCGGAGCCTCGGGCGCAAGGTCCGCGAGGCGGCGCTCGCCTGGCAGCTCGAACAGCGCTGGACGAAGGACCGGATCCTCACCGCCTACCTCAATACGATCTACTTCGGCAACGGCGCCTACGGCATCCAGCAGGCGTCTCGCGCGTACTTCGGGAAGAGCGCGCGCTACCTCGAGCTGCACGAAGCCGCTCTGCTCGCCGGGATCCCGGCGGATCCCTCGCGCTACGACCCGGTGACGCACCCACGCGCCGCGAAGGAACGGCGCCGCCACGTCCTCCGGGTCATGCTCGAGCAGGGGAAGGTCACGTATGCCGACTTCGTGCGGGCCAGCGCGATGCCGCTGCCCGACCCCGAGCGCGTAGGCCTGTCCGGGACGCGCGGCCCGGCCCCGTATTTCGCGAACTACGTCACGGAGCAGCTCGTCGAGCGCTACGGCGCCGGGCGCGCCTTCGGTGGAGGCCTGCGAGTGATCACGACCCTCGACCTCGACCTGCAGGAGAAGGCGCGCGCGGCGATCGAGAAGGTCCTTCCGGACCCGGACGGGCCGGCGGCCGCGCTCGTCGCCATCGATCCCCGGAGCGGCGCCGTCAAGGTGATGTTCGGAGGCAGGAACTTCCGGCGGAGCCAGTTCAACCTCGCGGCGCAGGCGCAGCGCCAGCCCGGCTCGGCTTTCAAGCCCATCGTGCTCGCCACGGCCATGCGCGAGGGGATCTCGCCCCAGACGATCCTCGAGTCGAAGAAGGTCTCCATCGACGCGGGCGACCGGATCTGGACGGTCACGAACTACGACGACACGTACCTCGGCCCCGTGAGCCTCTCGCGGGCGCTGGTCTCCTCCGACAACTCCGTCTACGCACGGCTCACCGACCTCGTCGGCCCGAAGAAGATCGTCGAGACGGCGCACGCGCTCGGCATCGAAAGCCGGCTCCCTGCGTACTTCTCGATCGGCCTCGGCTCGGTGGCGGTCAACCCACTCGAGCTCGCGCGCGCGTACGCGACGATTGCCGGCGGCGGCATCCGGATAGACGGCTCGCTCTTCGGCGACCGGCCCCGGGTCGTCCAGAGCGTGGATCGCATCCGTTCGAGCCGGACCGACCCGAACGTCCCGGAGCCCGTGCAGGTGCTCGACTCGGGACCCGCTGCTCTGCTCACGGACATCCTCGAGGACGTCGTCAACGCGGGGACCGGCCGGCGGGCCGCGATTCCCGGACGGGACGTGGCTGGCAAGACTGGCACGACGGACAACTACGGCGACGCCTGGTTCGTCGGCTACACGCCGGAGCTCGTCGCCGCCGTCTGGGTGGGGTACCCGGATCGCCTGCGCCCGATGCTCACGGAGTTCGGCGGAAAGCCGGTCACCGGCGGGACGCTCCCTGCGCAAATCTGGAAGGCCTTCGTCGAGCAGGTGGAAGAGGACGAGACGAGATCCTTCGCTTCCACCCCGTACCTCGGCGGCGCCTCCACGTGGGTCGTCAAGCGCGGGGGCAGGTGGAAGCTCGACAACGGGTCCTGCAGCGACAGCCGGCTTCTCGTCTTCTTCTCCGGCGATCAGCCGACCGACACCGCGGACTGCAAGCCGAACGAGGTTCCGGTCCCGGTCGTGGTCGGGCTCAGCGCGGGGGCCGCGGTGGAGCGCCTCGCTTCCCAGCCGCTCGAGGCCGAGGTCGCGTACGTCCCGGCGAAGGCCGGAAGGCGGCCGGGGCTCGTCGTGAAGCAGGATCCGAACGGCGGCGGCCTGTCGGCGCACGACACCGTCTTGCTCTTCGTCTCCAAGGCCCAGCGCGGCCTCGTCCCCAACTTCGTGGGCTCGAGCCTTGCCGATGCGAGCCGCGAGATCGAGCGCCTGAAGCTCGAAGCGAGCGTCGTGACGGCGCCGGGCGCGATGGGGGTCGTCCTGCGCCAGAACCGGCCGCCGGGCGTTGCGGCGGCGCCCGGTCTCTCCATCAGGCTCGTGGTCGGGGACGGCTCACGAAAGCGGACCCCCTGAGGGCGTAGCGCCAAGGGAGGTCCGAGGCCCGCGTGATGCCGACGCGCGGCCCCGCCACCACCTCCTCCGGTGCGCGTCCGCCGAGGAGGAGAGCCGGCGGGCGGTCGAGGTGGAGGCCGTCGTGCGCGCCCGTGAGGCCGAGAGCTTGGGCCAGCCGCCCCGGGCCCGAGCAGAGGAGCAGCGGATCGGCGAGTCCCCGCCGGGCGACCATCTCTTCGAGCCCGGCGGCCGGCTCGAGCGCGCGCAGGAGGACCGCCGCGCCGACGCCCTCCTCTTCGCAAACGACGTTCGCGCACCAGTGGACGCCGTACGAGCGGTACACGTACAGGCGGCCGGGCGGGCCGAACATGGTCGCGTTCCGGGCCGTCGGCCCTCCGTACGAGTGACTGGCCGGGTCGTCGGGAGCGTACGCCTCCGTCTCGACCAGGACGCCGCCGACGCCGCCGACGAGGAGGGTCGTGCCGACGAGCTCCCGCGCGACGACCCGGACGTCGCGCTCGAAGAAGGCGGCATCGAGGACGCGGGGGTCGGCTGCGTGCAGGGTGCTCAGAACAGCTGCTCGGCCTCGCCGGGCTTGGCGGTCGCCGCGAGCAGCCTTCTGGCCCTTCGCCCGAGGTCGCTCAGGTCGACACGCCCCTCGTCCGCGGCCGCGACCAGCCGCTCGGCGAGGTCGAGCGCCCCGTCGAGGAGCGCGGAGTCGCCCGCGTCGTGGCCCATGTCATGAAGGATCGTCCGCTCCGTGCGCGAGGCCACGAGCGGTTGCTCGACGCCCTCCACCCACACTCGCGTCCGCCGGCCGCCGCCGCGGTCGTCGCCCACGAGCGGCTCGAGCGCGTAGATCTTGTCCGCGCGCGCGTACTTGCCGAACCCGAGGAAGACCATTCGCGTCGCCATCAGCGGGGATTATCGCCGCTCGAGGCGGCTCGGCGCTCGAAGCGGAAGACGACGTACGCGAGGACGGTCAGCCCGAGCGTCACGAGCCAGATCCAGTGGAGGCGCGGGAGCAGCGCGCTCGGAATCTTCCAGTCCACCCACCCCCGCTTGACGACCTGCTCGTGCCACCCGTCCTCGGCGAAGTTGACGAAGCCGTACGCGAACATGAGCGAGACGTACCCGAGCAGCGCCGTCGCGAGGCGCACGTCGGCCAGACGGACGCGCGAGAGGAGGAGCGCGAAGAGCACGAGCACGGTCCCATCGAGCCCGTGGTGGTGTCCGAGGTGGACCGCGGCACGGGCCCCGTCGCTCTCGGTCACGACGCGCGACGTGAGGAACACCGCGTTCCCGAGGTAGAACCCGAGCTCCGCCGCGACCCACGGCGCCGACAGGACGACGACGACGGCCCCGAGGGCGATGCGCGCGGGGTCACCCGGCAGGCTCGGAGCGAACGCGCGTCCCGCCCGTCTCGTCGCCCATACCGTCAAGACGAGCGCAAGCGCGACCCCGAGCGCGGGGATCACGTTCACGGGTCGCGCGTCGAGATCCGACTGGCGCACCTGCCCCGGCCAGGCGGTGACCAGGCAGAGCGCGATCGCGGGCCCGGCGATCCACCAGGCTTTCGACGGCAGCACGGTGACGGCGATGAGCACGAGCGCGATCGCGACGAGCGACACGCTCGGGAAGTTCGTCTGCACGAGCGCCCGGCCGGCTCCTCCGGCGAGGCCCTCGACGCTCGTGTTGTAGAGATCCTTCGCCGGCAGCCGCCAGTAGGTCGCGAAGACGGCGCCCACGAGGAGCGCCATCAGCCCCCAGACCACGAGCGCCTCGCCCTGTCCTGGTTGCGCAAGGCCGGGATCCGCGGAAGCGGATCCCGGCCGCGCGAAGACCCCTAAAGCGCGGCCGCTGTCGCGGCCGCGGGCGGAGCGGCTCGACGACATCGTCAGACCAGAGCGTCGCTGAGCGCGGACGCCACGTGGACCTGGTCGTCCTCCCCGAGCCGGGCGTGGAACGGAAGGGCGAGCGTGCGCGAGCTCAGCTCCTCGGCCACCGGACAGAGGCCGACCCGAAAGCCGAACCGCTCCTGCATGTAGGGCTGCAGGTGGATGCAGGGGAGGTAGCGGGCGGTCTGGACGCCGCGCCGCTCGAGCAGGTCGATCACGGTCTCCCGATCGGCGCCGGCGGGAAGCGTGACCACGTAGACGAACCACGAGCGCTCGTGCTCGGCGTCGTTCGGGCACGGCAGCTCGAGCCCCTCGATGTCCGCCAGGAGGTGACCGTAGCGGGCGGCGACGGCGGCGCGGGCCTCGAGGATCGAGTCGAGCTTCTCGAGTTGGCCGAGGCCGATCGCGGCTCGGACGTCGTCGAGGCGGTAGTTGAAGCCGAGTCGGGCGTGCTCGAGCCAGCCACCGGAGTCGGCGCGGCCCTGGTTCCGGAGGCTGCGGAGGCGGCGCCACTCCGCCTCCGAGTGCGTCGTCACCATCCCGCCTTCGCCGGTCGTGATCTGCTTGTTCGGGTAGAAGGCGAAGACCGCCGAGGGGCCGTGCGAGCCGAGAGGGCGCCCGCGATACCTGGCGCCGAGCGCCTCGCAGGCGTCCTCGATCAGCACGAGCCCGCGGCGCTCGCAGATCGCGCGCAGCTCGTCGAGCTCGCAGGGGTAGCCGTACATGTCGACGGCGACCACCGCCGTCGTCCGCTCGGTCACTGCTGCCTCCACCGCCGCCGGGCCGAGGTTGAGCGTCCGGCGATCGACGTCCGCGAACACGGGGACCGCCCCCTCGTAGAGCGCGCAGTTCGCGGACGCGACGAAGGAGTAGGGAGACGTGATCACCTCGTCTCCCGGACCGATGCCGGCCGCCACGCACAGCAGGTGCAGCCCGGCGGTGCCGCTCGAGACTGCCGCGGCGTACGGGGCGCCGACGGCGTCGGCGAACGCCTCCTCGAACGCGTCGATCGTCGGCCCGAGCGAGAGCCGGCCGGAGCGGAGCACCTCGAGGACGAGCTCCCCCTCCCGCTCGTCGAGCCATGGGCGCGAGAGCGGAACCTGCCGGACCGCCGCCATGAAGGCGTTACGCTTCGGCCGGAGAGCGCGACATCTCGACGACGTCCAGCCAGTGGCTCCAGCGCTCGGTACGGCCGTTGACCGTGTCGAGATAGGCCCTCTGAAGCTCGAGCGTCACCGGCCCGACGCCGACCTCCCGATCGTCCACGGCGCGGACCGGGGTGACCTCGGCCGCGGTTCCCACCATGAACACCTCGTCGGCGAGGTACAGGTCGGTACGGATCAGGTGCGCCTCCTCCACCGTGTAGCCGAGATCCTGGGCGATCTGGATGATCGTGTCGCGCGTGATCCCCGGCAAGATCGACGTCGAAAGCGGGGGCGTCCGCAGGCGCCCGTCCCGGACGACGAAGATGGTCTCGCCCGGGCCGTCCGCCACGTAGCCGTCCTGGGAGAGCATGATCGCCTCGTCGTAGCCCGCGCGCCGCACCTCCATCGTCGCGAGCATCGAGTTGAGGTAGATGCCCGTCGCCTTGGCCGCGTGCGGGATCACGTTCGGGCCGACCCGCTCCCAGCTCGAGATCTTCGCGCTGATGCCGAGCGCTTGGCTCTCCTCGCCGAGGTACGCGCCCCAGGGGAAGCTCATGACCACGACATCGACCGGGTTTCCGGTCGACGCGACGCCCAGCTCGCCGTAGCCGTAGAACGCCAGAGGTCGGATGTAGCAGGACGGCAGGCCGTTGGCGCGGATCACGTCGTGCGCGGCCGCCCGGATCTCGTCGACCGTGTACGGCAAGTCCATGTACAGCACCTTCGCGGAGTTCTCGAGGCGTACGAGGTGGTCGCGGAGCCGGAAGACCGCCGGCCCCGTCGGGGTGTCGTAGCAACGGATCCCCTCGAATACGCCGGAGCCGTAGTTGAGCCCGTGCGAGGCGACGTGGATCCTCGCGTCCGCCCAGTCCACGAGCTCGCCGTTCATCCAGATCTTCTCGGTCTCCTGCATCGTGTCAGCGCTCCTTCGTGTCGGTTGAATCGTAGGTCGAGTCCGCGACGGCGTCCACGGGGCGCGCCTTCGCGAGGCGCACGAGCTCCCCGGGGGGGAGGCCGACCATGTGTCTCGGCGACCCTCCGCCCACCCAGACGAGCCGGTGACGCAGGAGCGAGCGGTCGATGAGGACGACGTCCACGCTCGCGAGCGGGAACGGCGCGACGGCCCCCGGCTCGAAGCCCGTGATCTCGGTCACCTCGGCGGCAGTCGCGACCCGCGCCCGATCCGCCCCAGCCACCCGCGCGACCTTCGCGAGGTCTCCGCGCCGGTCGCCGGGCACGAGCGCGACGAGCGGCCGCTCGTCGCACAGCAGAACGAGGGACTTCACGATCTGGTCGAGGCCACAGCCGACCGCCGCAGCCGCATCCGCGGCCGTCGGCGTTCCCTCCGGAAACTCCTCGATCCGGGCCTCGGCCCCGGCCTCGCGGAGGAAGGAGGACACGCGCCCGACGGGCTCCGGCCAGGCCGCTACCACGCGGAAAGCCTATCGATCGCGAGTCAATAGACGAAAGGGATGACCGCGTTGCGTGTCTGCTCCGCGTACTCCGGATACGAGGCGCGCAGGAATCGCTCCTCGATCCGCGACTTCGTTGCCCGGACGGGCCGAGGACACACGCGGCCATCGCCACGCCCATGAGCGCGAGCTGGAGCGTGACCTATCCTTCGCCACGCCTCCCGAGGGCGGGAATCTCAGGCAAGGCTGATGAAGCGGACCTCGTCGAAGCCGGAGGCCGCGACCCGCTCGACGAGCTCGGGCGGAGCGGGACTGTCGATCGAGAAGGCCATCAAGGCCTTCCCGCCTTTGTGCGTTCGGGACACGGCCATGTTGGCGATGTTGACCCCGGCCTCGCCGAACATCATCCCGACCCGTCCGATCACCCCGGGGACGTCGTCGTAGGCGAGAAGCGCCATCCGCGGGGCGAGCTCGATGTCGATCGCGTAGCCGAGCGCACCCGCGAGGAAGAGGCGGTGCTCGGGGCCCACTGTCGTCCCCGAGACCTCGACCTCCTCCCCATCTGCGGCGATCACGACCCGGACGAGGTTGATGTAGTGCTGCGATGCGGCGAAACGCTGCTCGGAGACCTCGATCCCTCGCTCTCTCGCGATCAACGGCGCGTTCACGACGTTCACGGCCTGGTCGACGCGGTCCTGGAAGGCGCCGTTGAGGGCGGCGACCGTCAGCAGGCGGGTGTCGTAGTCGGAAAGCGGCCCGTGCGCGGCGACGACGATCCTGCGCACCCGGTCTCTGGACAGCGCCATGGCGAGCCTTCCGAGCCTCGACGCGAGCGGGATGTACGGGCCGAGCACTTCCAGGTCGGACTGGTCGACCACCGGGATGTTCACGGCCGTCTGTACGAGCTCTCCCTCGAGGGCGGCCGCGATCTGCTCCGCGATGATGACGCCTGCACGATCCTGCGCCTCCGTTGTCGACGCTGCGAGGTGGGGCGTGACGACGACCTCGTCGAGCTCGAGCAGCGGGCCCGAGTACGGCTCCGGCGTGAAGACGTCAAGCGCGGCGCCCGCGACCTTCCCGGCGCGGATCGCGTCGACGAGCGCTTCCTCGTCGACGAGGCCGCCGCGCGCGACGTTGATCAGGCGCACCCCGTCGCGCATCCGTGAGATCGCCTCGCGGTCGATCAAGCCTGCCGTGCTCTCGCCGAGCGGGAGGTGGAGCGTAATGAAGTCGGCCTCCCGGTACACGTCTTCGAGCGCCGGCGCGTGCTCGACGCCGAGCTCGCGGAAGCGCTCCGGCGAGACGTAGGGATCGCAGGCCACCACGCGCATCCCGAGCCCCAGCGCACGGCGTGCGACCTCGCGGCCGATCCGGCCGAGGCCGACGACGCCGAGCGTCTTGCCGGCGAGCTCGATGCCGGCAAATCGCCCGCGCTCCCAGCGGCCCGACTTCAGCGCCGCGTGGGCCTGAGGGACGTTGCGGGCGAGGGCGAGGAGCAACGCGATCGTGTGCTCGGCGGCGGAGACGACGGTCGACTCGGGCGCGTTGCAGACGACGATCCCCCTCCGCGTGGCCGCGTCGACGTCCACGTTGTCCACCCCAACTCCGGCCCGGCCGACGACCTTCAGCCGGTTCGCCTTCTCGATCAGCCGGGCGTCGAGCGCGGTGGCCGAGCGGACGACCACGGCGTCGAAGTCGCCGATGATCGCGTCGAGGTCGGAGTCGGGGTCCTCGACGACGTCGAACCGAGCGCGCAGGAGCTCGAGGCCGGCCTCGGCGATCGGCTCGCGCACGAGGACCCGCGGCCGGCCCGGCTCAGACATGCACGGCGTCTCGGTACGCGTCGAGCGCGCGTGCGACGGCGACCCCGGGCTCGACGTCCGCGCCCTGCTCGACGAGCAGAGACTCGACCGCCGCGAGCGCCGTCGTGATGTCGAAGACGTCGTAGTGCCCGATGTGGCCGATGCGGAACAGCCGCGGCGCGAGCTCGTCGTGGCCGCCCGCGACGGTGATGCCGAAGCGCTCGCGCAAGGCGAGAACGACCTCGCGGGCGTCGACGCCCGCGGGGGTGAGGATCGCGGTCACTACCGCGGAGCGATCCTCGTCGGGAGAGAAGAGCTCGAGCCCCATCGCCTTCGCGCCTTCGCGACAGGCCCGCCCGAGCGCCGCATGGCGCCTGAACGCGTGCTCGAGCCCCTCTTCCAGGAGCATCCCGAGAGCCGTGTCGAGCGCGGCGACGAGCGAGACGGCGGGCGTGAAGGGGGTCGTTCCCGTCTCGAGCGACGCGTGGAGGCGCGCCCAGTCGAAGTAGAAGCGCGGGCTCGTCGAGCGCTCGGCCCTCTCCCACGCGGCTGGGGCGACGGTCACGACGGAGAGCCCCGGCGGGCACATGAGCGCCTTCTGCGAGCCGGAGACGACGACGTCGAGGCCCCAGGCATCCGTCTCGAGCGGGACGGCGCCGAGGCTCGAGACGGCGTCGATAACGGGCATGGCGCCGGCGTCCCGCGACGCGCGGGCGATGGCCTCGACGTCCGCGACGACGCCGGTGGAGGTCTCCGAGTGCACGACGAAGACGACCTCGGCGCCGGTCTCCTCGGCGCGCGCCCGGACGTCGTCCGCGCGTGGCGTCTCGCCCCAGGCGTACCGAAGCTCGTGCACGTCCGCCCTGTACGCCTGCGCGAGCTTCGCCCAGCGGTCCCCGAACGCCCCCGCGGTCACCGCAAGCACGCGGTCACCCGGCGAAACGAGGTTCGCGACCGCGGACTCGAACGCGCCCGACCCGGACGCGGTGAAGAGGAGCACGTCGTTCTCCGTCCGGCACACCGCCCGGAGGCGCTCGAGGCAGCGGAGCATGAGCTCGCGGAAGTCCGGCCCGCGATGGTGGATGATCGGCTGTGCGCCCGCCGCGAGCACTTCCGGGGGCACCGGGGTCGGCCCGGGAGCCATGAGATAGCGCTTCTCGGCCATTGCTCGGAGCCTATCTCGCCGGCTCTCGCTCATAGAGTCCGCCCGGAATGGACGCTCTGCTCGCCTTCGCGGCGGCTCTCGTGGCGCTCCGCCTCTCAGGCGACCTCGCCCGTCGCTACCGGGAGCGGCGCGCGCCGCAGCTGGCCGCCTGGTCCGCGGCCCTCGCGGCGTACGCGCTCTCCGCCGCCGCCCTGGCCTGGGGAGCCGCCGCCGGCTGGAGCGTCGCCGCCTACCGCGTGTACTACGTCGGAGGCGCGCTCCTGACCGCCGCGCTCCTCGGAGCGGGCTCGCTGCTGCTCGTCGGACGTCGTTGGGCGGCCCCGGTCGTGCTCGTCTACGCGGGCCTCGCGATCGGCGTGGCCGTGGCCGTTCCCATGGCCGACGTCTCGGGCACCGCGGTGCCCGTGGCCCAGGACGTCCTCGAGCTGTGGCCCGCCCGCGTGCTCGCGATCGTGGGCAACTCGCTCGGGACGCTGGCCCTGGCCGTCGTCGCGCTGGCGACGATCCGCCGGCGCCCGGTCGGGAACGCGCTCATCCTCGCCGGCGTCGCCGTCGCGGCGCTCGGGAGCGCGCTCGCCGGGCACGGCGTGGGCGCCATGGCCCCGGCGCTCCTGCTCGCGGCCGTCCTCCTGTATGCGGGCTTCGTCACTCCGAGTCGTGGTCCGTGAGCTCGCCGGCCCTCGGCTCCTCGAGCTCGCCCTTCCCGGCTCGCTCCCGCAGCCAGACCGCGACGAGCACGCCCGCGACCGCGAGGACCACGAGCGCCTCGGCGACGGCGCCGGCGACGCCGCCGTGCGCGAGGAGGGCTATCCCTGGGAGAGCAGCCACAGGCCGCCGACCGTGTAGAGCACCATCAGGGCGAGCATCGGATACTGGGAGCGTAGGGCGTCTCGCCGATCCTCGAAGAGGGCGACCGCGCGGTCGTGTGCGACGGCGAGGCCCGCGACGTGCCCGAGCGTCAGCGACACGACCTGCACGTACCACACCGTCTCCGGCGAGACGATGGTCAGGTTCGGGGCGAAGTTGGCCGTGCCGAGCAGGTCCCAGCCCCGGCCGAATGGGTCCGAGGCGAGCAGGACGATGAACTGCCCCTGGAGGGCGAAGAGCGAGAAGTAGTGCGCGACGAGGTACGCGAAGGCGACCGGGACGAGCGGCTGGACGAAGTCGGGGACGAGCGAGCGGGTCGCGTGCACGAGCCTCCGGGCCCATGCGACCGCGGTGAGATAGGTCAGCGCCACCGCGAGGACGAACGCAGCCAGACCGAGCGCGTTCACCAGGGTCAGCACGAGGTCGATCGTGCGCTGCGATTGGCCCACGAGATCGAGGCGGACGTCCGCCAGAAGGTTCTGCCACGTGCTCGTCCGGCTGAACCCGTCGAAGCTCGTGGAGCCGAGCATGACGGCGACGAAGCCGAGCGTTCCTCGGATCCGCTCGCTCCCCGCGAGGCCGGTGAGCGGCCAGCGGAGCACGACGACGCCGTCCCGCACGGCGAACGGCGCGATGCGCGCGAGCAGCGAGAAGGCCACCGCGAACCCCTCTCCCTGGCGAGTCCACGCGTCGCGCCCGTAGATCGCCATCCCCCCGAGCGCCCAGTACGTGTAGAGCGCGATGGCCACCCCGAGCACCCGGGGATCCGCTGGTCGCTGGTACGCGAGCTCGAGGGCGACGAAGGCGAAGAGCGCGGCGGCGGCCGGATAGCGACCCACGCCCACGGGCGGCGGGAGCAGCGCCCGCGGCTCACGCCCGGCCTGCGCGATCGCCCAGGCCGCCCCGTCCGCCATCGCGCGCCACGGGCTCAGCACCCGCCAGACGTTCCCGAAGAGGACGGACAGAGCCGGCATCCCGATCCAGAAGATCACGTACACGAAGGTCGGGGCGAAGTTCAGGACCTCGATCGTCGTGCCGAAGAGCGCCGTCGCGAGCACGAGTACGAAGAGCGCTGCCGACGCTGCCTGGAGCGCGACCCGCAGCGCCCGCGAGAGCAGCACCGTCTGCAGGAAGCGGGGAAGCCGTCGTCCGTCCGCGTGCCGCTCGAGCAGCGGCCGCTGCCAGAGCACGCCGAGGAGCACGAACGAGACGACGAGGACGACCGCTGCCGTCGAGAAGAAGAAGGACTCGGGAACGGGGAGGTCGCGGACCCCTCCGATCCCGTGCGCGAGCACCGTCACGGCTCGACCGTCAGCTCGCCGACGATGATCTCCGGCTGCGCGTGCAGCTCGATCTCGAACCGCCCGGGTATCGTGGCCCGGAAGCGGATCCGTGCGGGATCGCCGGGCGCCACCGACTGCTCCAGGTCGTATCCGTGCAGGTGCACGTCGCCCGAGACGTCGGCGTCCACGACCAGGACGACGCGGTCGTCCTGCGAGACCTTTGGCCGGGCCAGCCCTCCGACTGGGCCCCCGTCACGGACGAGGATGCGCACCGTGACGGCCGCGGCGGGGGCCGTCTCGGTCTGGGTCGTCTCCGTCTCGGTGGTCGTATGCCCTGCGTGTGTCGTCTCGCTGGCAGTCGGCGCGGCCGCGTCGTCGCCGGACCCGCAGCCGGCGAGCGCGAGCCCCGCGGCGCAGATCACCGAGGCCAGCTTGATCCTCTCCATCGAATGCTCCTTCGTCGTCGAGCCGCCCGCAGGCGGCGAGGGTCAGCGTCGGCGAGCGGAAGGAGGGCCGCGCCCGGGCAGCGGCCGGACCGGAACCGGGACGACGTCGACTCCTTCCGGAAGGAGGAGCTCGTGGAACAGGCGCGGCAGCGACCTCCGCCGATGGGCGAGCTCGGCGACCGCGCGCAGCAGCGCGCGCGCCAGCGCCCACGCGCCGATCGCCACGGGAACCTGGAGCAGGAGGCCGACGAGGAACGACGGCGATGCGAGGAGGATCGGGAGCTCGCCCGTGTGCACGAGGCGCTCCACGTGCTCCTGCACCACGAAGGTGGCAAGAGCTGCGGCGGGGAAGGTCCAGGCGGCCGGGGCCCGAAGCCGCGAGCCGAGGCCCGCGAGCGCCAGAGCGACGATCGCGGTCAGGACCAGGACCTGCGGCGCATGGCCGAGGTACGAGTGCAGCGGGCCGCTCGAGGTGCCCGTCAAGCGGTACGCGAGCACGTGGGCCGCGAGGACGCCGGCCCCGACCACGGGTGACACGGCGAGCCACGCGCGCGTGCGGTCCATGCTCCGATCATATGGACGTACTCGGCGCGTGCCCGCCGGAAGGCGACCGGCCCCGTCGCGGGCGGTTCGATACGTTCCTGTCAGCGAACCCGTGAGCGAACCGCGGAGAGGAGGCTCGGATGGAGCGCGAGGAGCACGTCGTGTGGATCACGACGCGGAGGATCAAGCCCGGGAGCTACGAGGAGTTCCGGCAGGCGTGGAGGCCGAAGGAGTTCCCGGAGGGGATGCTGCGTGCCTACGAGTGCTTCTCGGAGGACCGCGGCGAGGTCGTCGGCGTCTCCGTCTGGGACTCCGAGGAGTCACGCGAGCGCTACCGGCTCTCCGACGTCGAGGCCGAGCGCCGCCGCGCGATGGCCCCGTTCGTCGAAGCGGAGAGCTCCGGCCTCTACGTGGGCCGGGAGCTCAAGATCCCGAAGGCGTAGCGCAGGTCATCCGGCGAGCTTCGCCCGCACGAGCTCGTTGACGACGCGCGGGTCGGCCTTCCCCTGCGTCTCGCGCATCACCTGGCCGACGAAGAAGCCGAGCAAGCCCTCCTTCCCGCCGCGGTAGGCCGCGACCTGGCCCGGGTTCGCCTCGAGGATCCGGTCGACGATCGGCTCGAGCTCCGCGGTGTCCGAGACCGCCTCCTGCGCAAGGTACGGATCCGCCGAGAAGCCAGGCTCGGCTAGCCTCGAGATCGCCTCGTCGAAGGCCGCCCGCGGGACCCGTACCCGCGCGTCGACGAGGCGCGCCAGCTCGACG
>Ga0233418_10000139_pt1 | contig 15210 bp, 17 predicted proteins | sample Sediment_Towuti__FD_189021 | JGI IMG/M metagenome (GOLD analysis project Ga0233418, IMG submission 189021) | Sediment microbial communities from Lake Towuti, South Sulawesi, Indonesia - Sediment_Towuti_2014_1_MG | ecosystem: Environmental > Aquatic > Freshwater > Lake > Sediment | place... | reverse complement strand
CCCCACGCGTGCCGAGCGTGCGAGGGGCCTACGGACGGCGATCCGGCCGGGCCTGCGGCCGCGCTTCGTCAGAGCGCAGGGAGACGTGCTGCTCGTGCGGCTCTCGCGAGGCCTCCTCGCTCCCGCGGCGCCGGAGACCATGCGGACTCGTTTGGCGCAGATCGCGGCCACGCTCGCGTGGCTCGGGCGCCCGGAGCTCTTCGCCGCGATCTCCGCGGAAGGAAGGTTCGTCACCACGCTGCGCCTCGGCGTGAGGCAGGCGACGCCGACCCTCGCCGAGGGCGAGGGCGGCTACGCGTACAGCCTCCGGGGGGTCCAGCTTCGCCTCTGGAGCCTGGGCTACCTCGACCGCGCGGACGTCTCCGGCTCGCTCGATGACGCGACCTCGCAGGCGCTGCTCGCGTTCCAGGGCTGGGAGGGGCTTGCGCGCACCGGGACGGTCACGGGCGAGACGCAGGTCGCGCTCTTCAAGGCATCGGAGCCCATGCCCTTCTCGCGCCGGCCCGGCCGCAGGATCGAGATCCATCGGGACCTCGGCGTGTTGCTGCTGGTCGAGGACGGCGAGGTCCAGCGCGCGGTGCACACCTCGACCGGCGCGGGAGGCGCCACGCCGGCGGGCGAGTTCCGCGTCTACCGCAAGGAGCTCCTCTCCTGGTCGGTGCCGTTCCAGGTGTGGATGCCGTACGCGTCGTACTTCAGGGGCGGGATCGCCATGCACGAGTACTGGTACGTGCCGGAGTACCCGGCCTCGCACGGCTGCGTACGCCTGCCCGAGAGCGAGGCCGAGCGCGTCTACGGCTTTGCCGAGATCGGGACGCCTGTCAGGGTCTTCTGACCAAGTGGAGGAGGCTCACGAGGTCGGAGGGCGATGGCCGACCACGTGGCTGATCGTCCGGCACGTGGAGCACGCGCCGACGTAGGACTCGCCGGCGAGCGCCTTCTGCACCCGCTCGGGAAGCGGAGGCGGCTCGGCTCCCCGGGCCCTTGCCTGCTCGGCCAGCGTCGCGTAGCGCGGCTCGTGCTCGTGCTCTCGGAACCCGACAGGGGTGCCACACCAGGGACAGAATCGCGGCGCGCTCATCAGCAGATCCTCGGCAGCGGATCGCCGACGAGCATGTCCACGATCCGGCTGCCGCCGAAGGCCGTATCGAGGAGCACGAGTCCCTGCGGCTGTGCCTGCACCTCGCCGGCGAGCGCGGCCTCGCGACCGAGCGGGTGTGAGCGCAGCGCGGCCAGCGCCGCGTCAGCGTCCTCGGGCGCCACGACGGCGACGAGCTTCCCCTCGTTTGCGACGTAGAGCGGGTCGATGCCGAGGATCTCGCAGGCTCCCACGACCTCGGGGCGCAGCGGGAGCGCGTCCTCGTCGAGCCGCACCGCGACGTCGGCCGCGAGCGCGAGCTCGTTGAGCACCGTTGCGAGACCGCCCCGGGTCGGGTCGCGAAGCCAGCGGACGCCGTCGACGGCCTCCAGCAGGGTGTCGACCAGCCCGGCCAGCGGCGCGGTGTCGCTCTCGAGCTCGACCTCGAGCTCGAGCTCGCCGCGGGCGATCATGATCGCCACCCCGTGGTCCCCGAGCGATCCGGAGACGATGACCCGGTCGCCGGGCCGGACCCGAGCCGGCGACAGCTCGTTGTCGCGCTCGAGCACGCCCACGCCCGCGGTGTTCACGTAGACGCCGTCGCCCTTCCCTCTCTCGACCACCTTCGTGTCGCCGGTCGCGACCGCGATGCCCGCCTCTCTCGCGGCTCGGGCCATGGAAGCGGCGATGCGTCTCAGGTCGGCGGTCGGGAAGCCCTCCTCGACGATGAAGCCGGCCGAGAGGTAGAGCGGACGCGCGCCGACGACCGCGAGGTCGTTCACCGTTCCGTGCACGGCGAGCGAGCCGATGTCCCCGCCGGGGAAGAAGAGCGGCTTGACGACGAAGGAGTCGGTCGTGAAGGCGAGCCGCGTGCCCCCCTCCTGGAAGAGCGCGGAGTCCGCGAGGGGCTCGAGCAGCGGGTTCCGGAGCTCGTCGAGGAAGAGAGCGCTGACGAGGACCTGGGTCGCCTTGCCGCCCGCGCCGTGCGCGAGCGTGACGCGCTCGTCCCTGAGCTTCGCAGGCTTCCGCCTGCGAAGCTCTATCGCTTCCAGGACCCGCCGCTCCCGTTGATCCATCAGGTCACCACTAACCGGCTTTCGCGGTTCCGCGAAAGCCGGCCGTAGTTGTAGTACGCGGCGCAGGCGCCCTCGCTCGAGACCATGCACGTCCCGATCGGTCGCTCGGGCGTGCAGGCGGTTCCGAAGACCTTGCACTCCCAGGGCTTGATGACGCCCTTCAGCACCTCGCCGCACTGGCAGGCCTTCGGGTCGGCGACGCGCACGCCCGGCACCTCGTACCGGAGCTCGGCGTCCCACTCGGCGAACGCGTCGCGGAGACGGAGCGCGCTCTGGGAGATGAAGCCGAGCCCGCGCCACTCGAACGTCGTCCGCAGCTCCATCGTCTCCGCGATCGCCTCCAGGGCGCGCGGGTTCCCCTCCTCGCGGACGACGCGCGTGTACTGGTTCTCGATCTCGCACCGCCCTTCGGCGAGCTGGCGCAGCACCATGTAGACGGCCTGGAGCACGTCGAGCGGCTCGAAGCCGGAGACGACGAGCGGCTTCCCGTGCTCGTCCGCGATGAAGCGGTAGGGGCGGGTGCCGATCACGGTCGAGACGTGCCCCGGCCCGATGAACCCGTCGAGCCGGAGGTCGGGCGAGTCGAGAATCGCACGGATCGCCGGGATGATCGTGACGTGGTTGCAGAAGACGTAGAAGTTCGCGATCCCCTCCGCGCGGGCGCGGAGCAGGGTGAGCGCCGTCGAGGGCGCCGTCGTCTCGAACCCGATCGCGAGGAAGACGACCTCGCGGTCGGGGCTCTGCCGCGCGATCTTGAGCGCGTCCAGGGGCGAGTAGACCATCCGCACGTCCGCGCCTCGCGACTTCGCCTCGAGCAAGGAGCCGGAGCCTCCGGGCACGCGCATCATGTCGCCGAAGGTCGTGAACGTGACCTCGGGTCGGTCGGCGATCGCGATCGCGTCGTCGACGCGGCCCATGGGGATCACGCAGACGGGGCAGCCGGGGCCGTGGACGAGGTCGACCTCGGCCGGGAGGAGGTCCTCGATCCCGTGCTTGTAGATCGTATGCGTGTGTCCGCCACAGACCTCCATCAGCTGGTACGTGCGGCCGGAGTCGACGAGCCCCGCGATCTCGGCGGCGAGCCGTCGCGCGACCTGCGCGGACCGGTATTCGTCGACGAACCTCACGGCCGGTCTCCGACCACCTCGAGGAGGAGATGGTAGACGGTCGCGTGCGCTTCCTGCAGGCGCGGGACGTAGTCGCTCCGGGTCACGAAGAGGTGGTCGAGCCACGGGAGCTCGGCCAGCCGACCGCCGTCGTAGCCCGTGATCGCGCAGGTCAGGAGCCCGCGCCTGTGAGCCTCTTCGAGGCCCGCGAGGACGTTGGGCGAGGAGCCGCTCGTGGAGATCGCGAGGGCGACGTCCTCCGGCCGGGCGAGCGGGATCAGCTGGCGTGCGAAGACCTTGTCGAAGCCGACGTCGTTGCCGACCGCGGTAACCGTGGCCGCGTCGTTCGTCAGGGCGAGCGCAGGCCAGCCCCGCGCGAGGCAGTCGCAGACGACGTCCTGAGCGTCGGTCGAGGAGCCCCCGTTGCCGAACGCGATCAGACGGCCGCCGCTCTCCAGGCGCTCCCTGATCGCAGCGCCGCACGCGCTCACGGCGTCGAGGTCGATCCCGCGCCGGAGCTCGATCACGTCGGCGCCCTTGCTCACGGTCGAGGCCTCGACGTCGGCGAGGACGGTCGGCAGGTCGGTCTCGTGCCTCTCCAGGAACGGGTAGAGGAACTCCGTCACGGGAGCTTCTCCAGCGCCACCCCCGCATGGCAGAGGAGGACGTCGCCCACGGCGACGTTCTCCTCGAGCAGATCGACCGCCACGTGCTCCCGGGCGCCGTCCTTCTCGATGACGGCGAAGCCGTCATCGAGCCGGGCGACGACCCGCGCCTCGACGGCGACGTCGCCGCAGGTGATGCAGGCAGCGCCGGAGGCTTGACGGAGGCGCCCAGGAGCGGAGGTGCCGGCTTGGCCGGCGCCGGAGCGGGAATCATCGAGCAGGCCTGGGTGCTCGAAGAACACGTGGACGAGCTCCCAGAGCACGTGGTAGACGGTCTCCTGCACCTCCTGCACGGTCTGCTGGTCGCCGCACGCGACGGCGAAGGAGAAGTCGGCGGCGGGCGGATCGCCAGGCCCCCAGAGCGCGATGGTCAGCAGCCCGCGGCGGCGCGCCCCGTCCAGGAACGCGCGCACGGCTGGATCGTCGCGCCCGTGCACGATGCCGAGCGCGATGTCGCCGGGCGCTGCGAGCCGCGCCAGCGTCGAGGCGGCCGTCGGATCGTTCGCCGGCGCGAGAGCGGGCAGCGCACGCTTGCCCACGATCACGGGGTGCATGAACTCGACGGCGACGTGCGCCGCGTCCGTCGCCGCTGCGCCGGTACCGAGCGGGATGAGCGTGCCTCCGCGCGCGAAGGCGCGGGCCAGCGCGTGGCAGCAGAGCGCGAGGCCGCTCTTCTCGCGTTCGAGGAACGACGAGAGGACGAGCTCTCGCTCGGCGAGCCTCCTAGCCAGATGCGAAGCATCTGGCATTACTCGATCGAGCTCGACTCGAGCTCGGCGAGCTCCTGCTCGTAGGGCTCGCCCAGCTGGCGGAGGAACTCGAGCGTCTCCCGCGCCTCCGCCTCGTCGATCCTGGCCAGCGCGAAGCCGACGTGGATGAGCACCCAGTCGCCGACTCCGACGGCGTCCGAGCCCTCGGCGACCAGGCCGACGTTCACGTTCCGCCGGACGCCGGAGACCTCCACCTTCGCGATGTGGTACTCGGGGTCGACGATCTCCACCACCTGCCCCGGGATCCCTAGGCACATGACGCAGTCCTCCTGGCCGCGATCGCAGCCTGACCGTAGCTGACGCCGCCGTCGTTCGGGGGGACGCGGCGGTGGGTGAGAACGCGGAAGCCGCCCGCTTCGAGCCGTCGGTGCGTCGACTCGAGCAGGCGCAGGTTCTGGAAGCTTCCACCCGAGAGGACGATCGTGCGCGGTTCCCCGACCTCGGCGCACGCTTCCGCCGCGGCTGCCGCGATTCCCTCGTGGAAGGCGGCGGCGATCTCCTCCCGCGGCCTCCCCGCCACGAGGTCGTCGTGCACCCGCGCGACGAGGGCCGCGCCCTCGCCGAAGCGCCACGGGTAGGGCTCGGCCGCGGTGTCGCCGGCGAGATGCTCGAGCTCGATCGCGGCCTGGCCCTCGTAGCTCACCTGCTCGCGGACGCCGAGGATCGCCGAGACGGCGTCGAAGAGCCGACCCATCCCGGACGACAGCGGCGCATTCGCCTTCAGGCTCTCGCGCACGAGCCGCCAGCGCTCCCACGGCACGGGGCGGCCGGCCCGCTCCAGGTAGACGGCCGCGGAACGCCACGGCTCCCTGATCGCCGCCTCGCCGCCTGCGAGCGGGATCGCCTCGAGGTGCGACAACCGCTCGAACCCGGCGAGGTTGCAGCGGAGGAGCTCGCCGCCCCAGAGCGTCCCGTCCGTGCCGTAACCCGTGCCGTCGAAGACGAGCGCGAGCGCCGGCCCCTCCTCGCCGTGCTCGGCGAGGCAGGCGGCGGCGTGGGCATGGTGGTGCTGGACGCCGACGAGCTCAGCCTCCTGCTCGAGCGCCCACTTCGTCGCCAGGTACTCGGGATGGAGGTCGTAGGCGACGATCTCGGGCTCCACGGCGAGCATCGCCAGGTAGAGCTCGAGGTCGGTCCTGAAGGCCCGGTAGGCGAGCTCCGAGTCGAGGTCGCCGAGGTGCGGGGAGAGGAACGCCTCGTCGCTGCGGGCGACGCAGAAGGTCGACTTCAGCTCTGCGCCCGCGGCGACGATCGCCCGCTCCGCCGCCACCGGGAGCGGCAGCGCGACCGGCGTGTGACCGCGCGAACGACGCACCGGGAAGGCGGCGCTCACCACAGAGTCCTCGCAGCGGCGGTGGATACGCCGATCGTGTGCGAGGAAGGCATCGGCGATCCCCGCGAGGCGCTCCCTGGCCTCGCGATCGTCGTAGGCGATCGGCTCGTCGGAGCGGTTGCCGCTCGTCATCACGAGCGGCCGGCCGGCGTCCGCGAGCAGCAGGTGGTGGAGCGGCGAGTACGGGAGCATGATCCCGAGCCGGGGGTTGCGCGGGGCCACCGACGGCGCGACACGCGCATCGCCGCGTCGCCGTAGGAGAACGATGGGCCTCTCCGGTGACTCGAGGAGCGCCGTCTCCGCCTCGCTCACCTCGGCCAGCGAGCTCGGCTCGCTCGCCATGAGCGCAAACGGCTTCTCCTCGCGGTGCTTCCGTGCCCGCAGGCGGGCGACGGCGTCCTCGTTGGTGGCGTCGCAGGCGAGGTGGTAGCCGCCGAGCCCTTTCACGGCGACGACGGCCCCGTCCGCGAGCAGCGCGACCGCCTCCTCGAGCGGCATGGACAGGCGGGGCCCGCACACGGGGCATGCGATCGGCTCGGCGTGGAAGCGGCGGTCGGCCGGGTCCTCGTACTCCGTCCGACACTCGTCGCACATGGGGAAGGAGGCCATCGTCGTCGACGGGCGGTCGTAGGGAACGTCCGTGACGATCGTGAATCGCGGCCCGCACTGGGTGCAGTTGACGAAGGGGTGGCGGTAGCGCCGATCCGCAGGATCGAAGAGCTCCCGCAGGCAGTCGTCGCAGGTCGCGACATCGGGTGGAATGAGGGCGCTGCGCGCGGTCACGGCGCTCTCGGCGATCCGGAACGTCGTCTCCCCGAGCGGGGGGAGCGGGGAGGCCGCCACGGCGCCGACGCGCGCGAGCGCAGGGGCCTCCACGCGGAGGGCCTCGGCGAATGAGTCCAGCCGGGCGGGATCGCCCTCCGCCTCGACGACGACGCCGGTGCCGTCGTTCAGCACGAAGCCGCCGAGCTCGTGGCGCCGCGCGAGCCGGTAGACGAACGGCCGGAAGCCGACGCCTTGGACGACCCCCTGGACGCAGAACCGACGCCGCTCGGCGAGCACGGACGAAGCATGGCGGAAGCCGATCCGGGCGGTATCGGGGCGCCACCGACCACCGGTGCGGCAAAACCGCATACCGATCAGGCGGCCTACCGATGCCCCGGCCGCGTCGGCCGCTCGATGCTGGCTCCATCAGCGAACCCGCAGTCATCCAGCCGGAGACGCTCGACGAGCTCGTCCAGGAGCTTCGCACCCGCGGCTACCGGGTCCTGGGGCCGACGGTCCGGAACGGCGCGATCGTCTACGACGACCTCGAGCGCGCCGCCGACCTGCCCGTGGGCTGGACGGAGACGCAGGACGCCGCGACCTACCGCCTCGAGCGCCGCGAGGACGAGGCCCGCTTCGGCTTCGCCTCGAGCCCGCACTCGTGGAAGCAGTTCTTCTTTCCCTCGCGCGTGCGCCTCTGGCGGGCACGACGGAGCGGGGACGCATTCGAGGTTCAGGCGGGGCACCCCGAGGACCCGCGTCCGCTCGCTCTCATCGGCGTGCGCGCCTGCGACCTGCACGCGATCGCCGTCCAGGATCGGGTCTTTCTCGGCGGCGCACACGTCGAGCCGGACTACGCGGCCCGCCGCGAGGGCGCCTTCCTCGTCGCCGTCGACTGCCACGAGCCGGGCGGAACGTGCTTCTGCACCTCGATGGGGACGGGTCCGAAGGCGGAGGAGGGCCTCGACCTCGCTCTGACGGAGCTCCTCGAGGGCGGGCATCGCTTCCTCGTCCGGGCGGGCAGCCCCCGCGGCGAGGAGGTGCTCGCGGCGCTCACGCGCCGAGACGCGACGTCCGAGGACGTGCGCGCGGCCGAGGCCTCGCTCGAGCGCGCCCGCCAGCGGATGGGCAGGAGGGTCGAGGCAGGCGACCTGCGCGACCTGCTCGCCCGCAACCTCGAGCACCCGCGCTGGGACGACGTCGCGGAGCGCTGCCTCACCTGCGGCAACTGCGTCCTCGTCTGCCCGACCTGCTTCTGCACGAGCGTCGAGGACGTGAACGACCTCGAGGGCGGCGCCGAGCGCTGGCGCCGCTGGGACACCTGCTACTCAGTCGATCATTCGTTCATCCACGGCGGCAGCATCCGGCGCTCCGGGCGCTCGCGCTACCGCCAGTGGCTCACGCACAAGTTCGGTACCTGGCACGACCAGTTCGGCACGTCGGGCTGCGTCGGCTGCGGACGGTGCATCACGTGGTGCCCCGTCGGCATCGACGTCACCGAGGAGCTCGCCGCGATCCGTGCCGGAGAGGAGGGTCGAGATGGAGACGATCGAGAAGCTGCTGCTTGAGGTACCGGTCTTCGCCGGGCTCACGCCCGATCAGCTGGAGTTCGTCGCGGGCTGCGCGTCGAACGCCCGCTTCCGGGACGGCGAGATGCTCTTCCGCGAGGGGGACCAGGCGGACACCTTCTACGTGATCCGGCACGGGAGCGTCGCGCTCGAGATCTTCGCCCCGCCGTCCGGCGCGGTGACCATCGAGACGGTCGAGCCGGGCGAGGTGCTCGGCTGGTCGTGGCTGTTCCCGCCCTACCGCCGGTACTTCGACGCGCGCGCGGTCGGCCTCGTCCGGGCAACCGCGTTCGACGGGACCTGCCTCCGGGACAAGTGCGAAGCCGATCCGGCGCTCGGCTACGAGCTGATGCGCCGTTTCGCCCAGGTGCTGATCGAGCGGCTCCAGGCCACGAGGCTTCGCCTCCTGGACATCTATGGCTACGCCCGCAGCGACTGAGGCGCCGATGGTCCCGTCGCCCTTCCGCGTGACGCGGAGGCGACCCGAGACGCACGACACCTGGACCCTCGAGCTCGAGCCCGTCGCGGGCGAGCACCCCGAGATCGCGCCCGGGCAGTTCACGATGGTCTACGCGTACGGCGTCGGCGAGGTGCCGGTGTCGGTCAGCGCCTTCCCGCTGGCTCAGACAGTCCGAGCGGTTGGCCCGGTCACGCGCGCGATCTGCGCCTCGCAGCCGGGCGACGTCCTCGGTATCCGGGGCCCCTTCGGGAGCTCCTGGCCCGTCGCCGACGCGAGCGGCGCCGACATCGTGATCGTCGCGGGCGGAATCGGGCTGGCGCCCCTGCGACCCGTCGTCCTGCACGTGCTCGAGCACCGTCGGGAGTACGGCAGCGCTGTGCTCCTCTACGGCGGCCGGACCCCAGCAGACCTCCTCTATCGCCGCGAGCTCCAGCGCTGGCGGGGCCGCCTCGACGTCGACGTGGACGTGACGGTCGATCTCGCGCCGCACGACTGGCGGGGCAAGGTCGGCCTGGTCACCAGGCTCATCCCGCGTGCGCACTTCGAGCCGGGCTCGACGATCGCGCTCGTCGTCGGCCCGGAGATCATGATGCGCGTCACGGTTCTCGCCCTCCTCGACCGGGGCGTGCCCGCCGACCGGATCTTCATCTCCATGGAGCGGAACATGCGCTGCGCGGTCGCGCACTGCGGCCACTGCCAGCTTGGTCCGACGTTCGTCTGCCGCGAGGGGCCCGTCTACCGCTACGACCGGATCGCAGCCCTGCTGGGGGTGCGAGAGCTATGACCGTAGGCTCGACGGAGGTCACGAGTGAGCGGAGGTGCCGGCTTCGCCGGCACCGGAGCGGGAGATGAGCGGAAAGCCGAAGCTCGCGGTCTGGAAGTTCGCCTCCTGCGACGGCTGCCAGCTCTCGCTCCTCGACTGCGAGGACGAGCTGCTGCGGCTCGCCGAGACGGTCGAGATCGCCTACTTCCTCGAGGCCACGAGCGGCGTCGTTCGCGGCCCGTACGACCTCTCGCTCGTCGAGGGCTCGATTACGACCGTGGAGGACGCCGCGCGGATCCAGCAGGTCCGGAAGGCGTCGAGGCACCTGGTCACGATCGGCGCCTGCGCGACCGCCGGCGGGATCCAGGCGCTTCGCAACGGCCGCGACGTCGGAGAGTTCCTCTCGCTCGTGTACGCGACGCCCGAGTACGTCTCGACGCTCGCCACCTCGACGCCCATCTCCGAGCACGTCAAGGTGGACTTCGAGCTCCACGGCTGCCCGATCGACAAGCGCCAGCTGCTCGAGGTGATCATTGCGTTGCTCCACGGCCGCCGCCCGGGCATCCCCTCGACGAGCGTGTGCACGGAGTGCAAGGCGCGGGGAACCGTCTGCGTCATGGTGGCGCGCGGGACGCCGTGCCTCGGGCCGGTCACCCATGCCGGCTGCGGCGCTCTCTGCCCTGCATACGACCGCGGCTGCTACGGCTGCTTCGGCCCCATGGAGAGCCCCAACGCGCCGGCGCTGACAAGGCAGCTCCGCGTCCTCGGCATGGATCGCCCGGACGTCGAGCGCGTCTTCCAGACGTTCAACGCGGCGACGCGGGAGTTTCGGGAGGCCGCGACCCGTGGCTAGGGCCAGGAAGCGCACGATCAAGACCGACTACCTCGCCCGGGTCGAGGGCGAGGGCGCGATGCGCGTCGAGGTGCGCGACGGCGAGGTGACGGACGTGAAGCTGAAGATCTACGAGCCGCCCCGCTTCTTCGAGGCGTTCCTGCGCGGGCGCGCGTTCACGGAGGTCCCGGACATCACCGCCCGGATCTGCGGAATCTGCCCCGTCGCCTACCAGATGAGCTCGGCGCAGGCGATGGAGCGGATCTGCGGCGCAGAGGTGGAGGGGCAGCTGCGCGCGCTCCGCCGTCTCCTCTACTGCGGGGAGTGGATCGAGAGCCACGCGCTGCACGTCTTCATGCTCCACGCGCCCGACTTCCTCGGCTACGAGAGCGCCGTCGACCTCGCGCGCGACCACCCGGAGGTCGTCCGCCGAGCGCTCGAGCTGAAGAAGATCGGGAACGGTCTCATGACGCTGATCGGCGGGCGCGAGATCCATCCGGTCAACGTCCGCCTCGGCGGCTTCTACCGCACGCCGGAGCGTCGGGAGCTCGAGGCCCTCGTCCCGCAGCTCGAGCGCGCCGTGGAGCTCGCGCAGGACGCGGTGCGCTTCACCGCCGGCCTCGACTTCCCGGACTACGAGCGGAGCTACGAGTTTGTCGCGCTCAGGCAGCCGGGGGAGTACCCGATCGAGCGCGGCCGGATCGTCTCGAGCGCAGGCCTCGACATCGACGCCTCCGAGTACGAGGAGCACTTCGTCGAGGAGCACGTCTCGTGGTCGAACGCGCTCCACTCGCGGCTGCGCGCGCGCGGGTCGTACCTCTGCGGGCCGCTCGCCCGCTACGCGCTCAACTCCGAGGAGCTCTCGCCGGCTGCCAAGGCTGCGGCTGCGGAGGCGGGGCTCGGGGCCGTCGAGCGCAACCCCTTCCGCAGCATCGTCGTCCGGTCGGTCGAGATGGTGTACGCGGCGGAAGAGGCGCTTCGTATCGTCCGCGGGTACGAGCGGCCGGACCCCCCGGCCGTGGACGTCGTCCCGCGAGCGGGAGTCGGGCACGGGTGCACGGAGGCGCCTCGGGGGATCCTCTACCACCGCTACGAGATCGACTCCGAGGGGACGATCCTCTCGGCGAAGATCGTCCCGCCGACCTCGCAGAACCAGAAGGCGATCGAGGAGGACCTGCGCGGGGTCGCGGAGCGCTACCTCGACCTCCCCGAGCCGGAGCTCGCGCTCCGCTGCGAGCAGACGATCCGAAACTACGATCCCTGCATCTCGTGCGCGACTCACTTCCTCCGGCTCGAGGTCGACCGGTCGTGAGGCTCATCGGGGTCGGCAACCGGTTCCGGGGGGACGACGCGGCCGGCCTCCTCGTCGCCGAGCGGCTGCGCTCCGAGCTCCCCGAGCTCGAGGTGCTCGAGCTGGAGGGCGAGCCGGCTGGCCTGATCGAAGCCTGGGACGGCGCGGGCGCTGTAGTCGTCGTGGACGCGGTGTCCTCCGGCTCGCCGCCCGGGACGATCCACCGCCTGGACGCGATCGGAGAGGGTCTGCCCGCTGACGTCTTCCGGGCCTCGACGCATGCGATGGGTCTCGCCGAGGCCGTGGGCCTCGCTCGCGCGCTCGGGAGGCTGCCCGGCTCGCTCGTCGTCTACGGCCTCGAGGGCAGCTCGTTCGAGGCGGGCGAGTCGCTGTCACCACCGGTGCAGGCGGCAGTCGAGCGGGTAGCGACACTCGTTCGGCAGGAGGTGGCGAGGTTCACGAGCGGCACCTGATGGAGGACCTCGTCCGCAAGCTCGTCTCGGTCGCCGAGGAGGAGGGAGGGAGGATCGCGTGCGTTCGCGTCCGCCTCGGCGCCCTCTCGCACTTCACGCCCGAGCACTTCCGCGAGCACTTCGAGGATGCCGTTCGCGGCACATCGGTAGAGGGCGCCGCCGTGGACGCGGTGCTGTCGGGCGATCCGCACGACCCGAACGCGCTGGGCGTCCTCCTCGAGAGCGTGGACCTCGAAGCTGACTGACGAGTCGATCAGCAGACGAGGGGGGCTTGGCAACGCGGAGGTTGCGGTGATGATCGACTCGTCAGTCGACAAGTTGTCCCGACGTCAGGTCACGAGCGAGGGTCGGCCGTCACGGCGACGACCTCGATCCCGCTGCCGCCCTCGATGCCGGAGAGCGCCCCGCACGACGGGCAGACGAGCACGTGTCCCACCAGGTCGTCGCGGGAGACGAGCCAAGACCTCCCGCACGTCGCACACGTCCGCTCGTCCGGAAGCTCCTCGACCTCGAGCCGGGATCCCTCGAGCGGCGTCTCCCCGGTGAGCAGCTCGTACGCCTGCTGCAGCGCCTCCGGCGAGAAGACGGCGCTTGCTCGGATCCGGACCGCGTCGACGCGCTCGAGCTCGTCGCCGTCGAGCTCGGCCGCCAGCCGCTCGACGAGCGCCTCGACCGCGTGGTAGTCGTGCATGCCGCTCCTCCCGGCGGGCGGACGACTAGCCGCCGTCCTCCGACGCCCAGCGCTCGACCTGGTCCCGCACGCGCCGCGCGAGCTCGTCGACGGCGCTTGCGACGGGCTCGCTCAGCTTGGTGCCCATCGTGTACGGGTCCAGCACCTCGACCGCGAGCACCCGGGTCTCCGCGGGGAATCCGAGCCCGAGCCGCTCGGCGACGGCGGCCAGCTCGGGCAGGCCGGCGTGGTGGAGGCTCGGCGCGACCACCCGGCCGACCTCGTCGAGCCCCAGCTCGGTGACGGTGCCCGGCGGGTTGCGGCCGGTCCGGACCGAGTCGACGACGACCGCTCGGTCGTACCCGGCGAAGATCTCGAGCAGCGCCAGGCCGGAGGCCGAGGTCTCCACGACGTCCGCCGCACCGGAGACGTTCTTCCGGACTGCTCTCGCGACGAGCACGCCGACCGCGTCGTCGCCGGCGAGCTCGTTTCCCAGTCCCAGGACCAGCGTGCGCATGCTCAGTCGCGCCGGATCTCGCGGAGGACGTCCCCGTCGGGATCGTGGATCTGGACGATGAGGGGCATCTGCCCCGGCAGGCTGTGCGTCGCGCAGCCGTAGCAGGGGTCGTACGCGCGGAAGGCCATCTCGACCTGGTTCAAGAGGCCCTCGTCCATCTCGCCGCCCGTGATCAGCCTCCGGGCCGCCTTGTCCACGGACATCGCGATCCGCGCGGCGTTGTTCTGAGTCGCGACGATGAGGTTCGCCTCGGTGACGAGCCCGCGCTCGTCGGTGCGGTAGTGATGGATGAGCGTCCCGCGGGGAGCCTCGACGACGCCGATGCCTTCCTCGGGAGTCGCCACCGGCAGCGTGCGCACGTCGGGGCTCAGGAGCTCGGGATCGGCGGCCAGCTCGGCCATCCGCTCCGCGGCGTACAGGAGCTCGACGATCCGCGCCCAGTGGTTGGCGAGCGTGTAGTGGACCGGCTTCCCGCCGAGGGTCGAGAAGAACTCCTCGTAGGCCTCCTGCGCGCGCGGGGTGGCCATCCCCTCGGCGGTGTTCAGCCGCGCCAGCGGCGCCACGCCGTACACGCCGCTCTCGGATCCGTCGGTGAAGCCCTTCCAGCCCACGTCCTTCAGGAAGCAGAACTTCATGTAGCTCCAGGGCTCGACGTGCTCGGCGATGTGGTCGAGGTAGTCCTCCGGATCGAAGGCGAGGAACTCCAACCCGTCCGGATCGACGACCCTGAGCGTGCCGTCGTAGAACGCCACCTTGTTCGCGCGGTCTACGAGTCCCATGTAGTAGGTGCGGTGCGTGTACGCCTCGGACGTGATCAGGTCCACGTACTCCGAGCTCGAGAGGACGACGTCCCTGAACACTCCGAGCGCGAACGTGCCGAACTCGACCGCTCGCGCCGCGGCGGCGGCGAGCTCGGGCTGGAGCTCGGGCGAGAGCGCACGGGAAACGCCGCCGGGGAGCCCGAAGACCGGGTGGATCGCCCGTCCGGCGATCTGCGCCATGAGCTCGCGCAGCTCCTTGCGGACGGCGATCACCTCCTTGCCGACCTCGAGCCCCACCTTGCCGATGACCCCGAGGACGTTGCGCTCCGCCTTCGGAGCGGCCGGTCCGACGACGAAGTCAGGCCCGCCGAGGAAGAAGAAGTGGAGCGCGTGGTCCTCGACCATGAAGATGCTGTAGACGAGCTCGCGGATCTTCTTGGCCGCCGGCGGCGGGTCGACCTGGTACAGGTCGTCCAGGGCTTTCGTCGCGGCCATGTGGTGGGCCGTCGGGCACACCCCGCAGATCCGCGAGGTGATCTGCGGCATGTCCTCCGCGCGGCGGCCCTCGACGAACTTCTCGAATCCGCGGAGCTCCGGGATCTGGAGGAACGCGCGGTCGACGCCGCCCGTGTCGTCCAGGAAGATGTGGATCTTCCCGTGCCCCTCGAGCCGGGTGATGGGGTCGATGAGGATCTCGACGCTCACGTGGACGGCCCTCCTTGGCGGACGAGCGCGCGGCGGTGGAGGAGCGACGCAGGCAGGCTGTAGCGGTAGAAGGTGCCCACTGGGTCGGCGATCTCGCCGGTGAGCGCCGCGATCTCCCCCTCGTCGGTGGAGTCGATGAGCGACGCGATAGCGGACAGGGCCTTCGCCCCGTAGTCGACCACCCTGCTCGTCGGGCCCATGCAGCCGGTGCAGGGCATGTTCCCGCCGATGCAGGCAGCCCCGCAGCCGGCCCGGGTTGCCGGGCCGAGGCAGATCAGCCCCTGTGCGAGGAGGCACACCTCGGGGTCGGCCACGATCTCGTGAGGCCGCTTGTAGCCCTTCACCAGGGGCTTCTCGGGCTTCGTCCCCAGGCGCGG
>Ga0233418_10000136_pt1 | contig 15274 bp, 10 predicted proteins | sample Sediment_Towuti__FD_189021 | JGI IMG/M metagenome (GOLD analysis project Ga0233418, IMG submission 189021) | Sediment microbial communities from Lake Towuti, South Sulawesi, Indonesia - Sediment_Towuti_2014_1_MG | ecosystem: Environmental > Aquatic > Freshwater > Lake > Sediment | place... | reverse complement strand
CATCACCAAGTTGCTGGACTGGAGTCCTCAGGCAGCAACTTGGTGATGGGTACCTGGTCATTGAGGAAGGACTGAATGGGCGCACTACGGTTTGGGATGATCCGATCGAGGGATACAAGAGCGGAAAAGACTACCTCATCCCGTGCCTCGAGACCCATCGTCCAATTGATTTGGTTGTAATTATGTTGGGTACCAACGACCTCAAGAAGCGTTTTTCCCTATCGGCCTATGACATTGCAAATGGAGCTGGTGTCCTGGTCGATATCGTGCAGAAGAGCGGGTCCGGGCCGAATGAAGGCCAGCCGAAGGTTCTGCTGGTGGCGCCACCTCCCGTTGCCAAACTAACTGAATTCGCCGAGATGTTTGAAGATGCCGAAGGCAGGTCAGGAAGATTCGCCCAGCACTATCGGCGCGTCGCAGAGGAATGCAGGTGCGCGTTTTTGGACACGTCGCGGGTGATCGTGTCCAGTGACAAAGACGGCATTCACCTTGAATTGAGCGAGCACCGCAAGCTGGGCGAAGCGGTTGCCGAGATGGTGAAGACCATCCTGTAAATGAGGCCCTCAAGGAGCTGGGACCGCGTGAAAGGGCATCGGTGATGCTGGCGGAAGCGCCCATCACCCAGGTCATGTCGGCAAGACAGACGCGCATAGGCATGTATCGGGCCCTGGCGGCGCAACCCGAAAAGACATCGAATTGCTGCGAGCCAGTGGGCCGACTCCACAATTAGAAGAGCACCTGAGCATCCAGGAGGGCTGGTGTGATGACGCTTGGAAAGGCAGTGCGCTTGGCAAGAATGAAGAACCCACAGTCGGGGCGGATTCTCACAGTAGCATTGGACCACGCGCCGAGCTATGGGGTGCTGAAAGGGCTGGAGCATATCAGTGCAGTGATTGAGAAGGTAGCCAGCGGCGGCCCCGATGCCATGTTGCTGATGAAGGGAACCGCTGAAAGGTGCTTCCAGCCCTACGCCGGTCGCATCTCCCTGATACTGAAATGCTCTAGCTTGTCACCGTTTCACGCAGAGAACGATGTATGGGTGAGCCACGTCGAGGATGCGCTACGCCTGGGAGCAGATGCCATTGCTATGGCCTTGACGGTTGGCAGTGTCCAGCAGCCCAAACTGCTCTCCAGCCTGGCGGCGCTGGTGCGTGAGGCGGAAACCGTGGGCATGCCGGTGATCGTCCACGCCTATCCCAATGGAGAACTTATCCCGCCCGAGGAGAGGTACACAGCGCAGCAAGTTAGATACGCTGCCCGATTGGCCATGGAGCTGGGAGTCGACATAATCAAGACATTCTACACAGGGTCGGCTGAGACATTTGCTGAGGTGGTTAAAACAGCAGCCCCGGCGTTGGTGGTGGCGGCTGGCGGACAGCGCCTGGATACAGACACCGATGTCTTGCGCATGACTCACGCCGTGGTCCAGGCAGGTGCGGCAGGTATCACCTTCGGGCGAAACATCTGGCAAGCCGATCATCCGGACCTGATCATAGGCGCGTTGCGAACTATTGTGCACCATTCAGGCACTGCTGAAGAGGCGATGGCCCAGCTTGGCGGTTGCGCGGCGAGGTCGTGATGGCGGCCGCCGCAAGAACCAGCACGATTTCTGCGCTGAGGTCGAAAACAGGACGCGTTGTTTTCTAACCTGCTACCCATCGAGCCTTGCAGCGGGGCATCAGGGTGATGGTCAGGCGGTTTCGTGCCGGAGCTGGCCTGCGCATGACTATAGATTGCAAATCAAAAGAAGGAGGCCGACATGAGCGAACGCAAATACGCGATTGGCGTGGATTTTGGCACCGAGTCGGGACGGGTAGTGCTGGTCGACGTGGCCGATGGCCGGGAGGTTGCCACGGCTGTTCACACCTACGCCAACGGTGTGATAGATGAGAAGCTGCCGGGCACGGACATCCGCCTTGAGCCGGACTGGGCGCTGCAGGATCCCAATGACTATCTGGAGGTGTATAAGAATGCCATCCCGGCAGTTCTCAGGTCGAGCGGCGCCAGCCCACACGACGTGATTGGGCTGGGCATTGATTTCACGGCCTGTACGATGATGCCTACCAAGGCGGATGGCACGCCCCTGTGTTTTCTGCCGGAGTGGCGCGATAACCCCCATGCCTGGGTCAAGCTGTGGAAGCACCATGCGGCCCAGCCCGAGGCCAACCGACTGAACGAGATTGCACGCGCGCAAGGTTACACGTTTCTCGATCGCTACGGTGGCAAGATTAGCTCGGAATGGTTCTTCCCCAAGGCGTGGCAAATCCTGGACGAGGCCCCGGCGGTATACGCCGCGGCCGACCGGCTGATCGAGGGGGCGGACTGGGTGGTGTGGCAGTTGACGGGACTGGAAAAGCGTAACGCATGCACGGCGGGCTACAAGGCTATCTGGTCCAAGCGTGAAGGGTTTCCGCCTGACCAGTTCTTCAAAGCGCTGGACCCACGCCTGCAGCATGTCGTGGACGAGAAGATGTCGCGCACTCTATACCCGCTGGGAGCAAAGGCGGGTGGCTTGACCCAGCAAGCCGCAGGCTGGACCGGGCTCGATCCAGGCACCGCAATAGCCATCGCCAACGTAGATGCCCACGTATCGGTTCCGGCCGCGACGGTGGTGGAACCGGCTCGAATGGTGATTATCATGGGCACGTCGAACTGCCACATGGTGCTGGGCACCGAGGAGCGGCTTGTTCCCGGCATGTGTGGGTACGTAGAAGATGGCATCATCCCCGGTTTCTTCGGCTACGAGGCGGGTCAGTCGTGCGTGGGGGATCACTTCGCCTGGTTTGTGGAGAACTGTGTGCCGGCAGCATACGAGCAGGAGGCTAAGGCTCGTGGCATCGACATCCACCAGTCACTGGAGGATAAAGCGGCCCGGCTGAAGCCCGGCGAAAGCGGCCTGGTGGCGCTGGACTGGTGGAACGGGAATCGCAGTGTACTGGTCGACGTCGACTTGACCGGCCTGCTGGTGGGTGCGACGCTGGCCACCAAAGCCGAGGAAATCTACAGGGCGTTGATCGAAGCCACGGCGTATGGCACACGTATCATCATCGAGACGTTTGAGCAGAACGATGTCCCGGTCAGCGAGATTGTGGCCACGGGCGGGCTGCCTGATCGCAACAAGCTTCTTATGCAGATCTACGCCGACGTCACTGGGCGCCCTATTCGAATTGCCGAGACGCGCCAGGGCGGCGCTTTCGGTTCGGCCATGCACGGCGCCGTGGCAGCCGGCAAGGCAGTTGGGGGGTATGACACTATTGCCGAAGCCAGCCGGAATATGGCACGTCTGCGTGATGAAGCTTACCATCCCATACCACCGCACAAAGAGGTCTACGATCAACTATATGCCGAGTATGTAGCCTTGCACGACTACTTCGGAAGAGGGACTAACGACGCCATGAAGCGCCTCAAGGGACTCAGAGCCAGGGTCCGGGCCAACTCCTGATTGGCGAAACGAGGAGGTGTTAAGCTTGTTAGAGTCATTGCGTGAGGAAATCTGGCAGCTACATCTTGAGCTACCCAAGAACAACTTGGTCACCTGGACAGGAGGAAACGTCAGCGCGCGGGACCCCGATACCGGCTACGTGGTCATCAAGCCCTCTGGCGTACGCTACGACGTGCTCCGCCCCGAACATATGGTCATCCTGGATCTGGATGGCAACCACATCGAGGGCAGCCTGAAGGCCTCCTCAGACACGGCCAGCCATCTGTATGTTTATCGTCATCGCCCGGACGTGAACGGTATTGTCCATACCCATTCTGCCTTCGCCACGGCCTTTGCGGCAGTAGGACGACCAATCCCTGTCTACCTGACCGCCATCGCTGATGAGTTTGGCGGTCCGATTCCCTGCGGAGGCTTTGCCCTAATCGGAGGTGAAGATATCGGCCGCGTGGTAGTGGAGTCGATCGGGAATGCGCCAGCGGTGCTGCTCAAGAATCATGGCGTATTCACCGTTGGGCCTACCGCCACGGCTGCCGTCAAGGCGGCAGTGATGGTGGAGGATGTGGCACGCACTGTCTGGTATGCGCTTCAGATCGGGCAGCCGGATGAGATTCTGCCAGAAGACGTGGCCAAGCTACACCATCGCTACACTCACGTCTATGGCCAGTAGGTTCGCCATAATAGCGGAACTGTGCTGCAGAGTGAGTTGAGGGGATTCGACGGACGCACAGGACGTTGTCCAGGACGGTGACGAACCTGAGTTGCGCCCTCGACTGCAGCACAGTTCCATGCCAAGGACCGTAACCACCTGGCCGGTTCGGCTGGCTGTGTCTTGACTATTTTTGACCTGATGCTACAAAAATGCTGACCGTCGCGCTCCCACATCCAGAACTGGACTCAGCACAGCAGTTTTCGCCAACACAGTCGATCTGGATATCTCTTAAACCTGCCTGGCTGAGCCAGAGCCGGACCTCCTCTCTCTTGAAGCCCATCCAGCGGTCGTGCTGCTCCGCCCGCAAGAACTCAAACTCGTGCTCGTCCAGGTCGGTGATAACTACCTTACCCCCAGGCTTCACGATTCGCACCATCTCCTGGATGGCCATGGCTGGCGACTCGACATGGTGCAAGTACATATTCGAGAACGCATAGTCCACACTCCCGTCCGGAATAGGCAGGTTCTGGGACTCTCCAAGGCGACAATCCAGCGTGTCGAATGCGCTAAACTTCCTCGTCATTTCCGCCAGCATGGCTTCCGATTGGTCAATGGCAATCACTCTCAAGCCTTTGTGCAGCAAGCCCGCCGTCATGAAACCTGTGCCAGCGCCAACGTCTGCGGCTAGCCGCCCGGCCTCCACCTTTGCCGTCGCCATAGCCACGTCACGAACACTGTCGGGGAAAAAGCCCTGCCGCATTTGGTCCCATTGACCAGCAACCTGTTCAAAATAGGCTTTGCTGCTCATTTCCGTTTCACTCCTGTTGTCGTCCTCCAGGCCCATTCTACACCCAGTCTCTATTTTGGGACAACGGCCGGGTCACCGGGTGCTTTATCAAGGAGTTGTGCACGGCAGTCGCCTGGCCTGCGGCGAGCGGTGGACTAGGGTGATCAACAACAATGTTGCTGCGCAGGACCTGCCTCGCCTCTGAAACGGACCCAGTCGCGCCGCGCATCCCTTGGCGCGGCCTGAGCGTCAGCCTGGGCCAGCATCTGTCGTGCCCGGAACAGGCGCGATTTGACAGCAGGCAATGTGGCGTTGAGCGTCTCGGCCATTTCCTCATAAGACAGCTCGTGCCAGTAACGCAGCACCACGGCTACGCGGTAGCCAGGGGGCAGAGTATCCAGCAATTTCTGTACACGGCGCTGGGTCTCGCGGCGAAGCGCTGCTTCTTCAGGACCGGGGTTCGGGTCTGAGAGATTCAGGCCGTGGCATAGATAATCCCAAGAGACCCGTCCGTGTCGCCTCGCGCGCAAACGGTCAATGCAATAATGGGAGGCGATGGACAGCAGCCAGGTTGAAAACTTGCGCTGCGAGTCGTACGACGCGAGCCGCGTATAAGCGCGTAGAAAGGTTTCTTGGGCTGCATCTTCGGCCTCAGTCGGATCGCCCAGCATGCGATAGCATAGGTTGAAGACCGCTCGCTGGTAGTTCTCCACCAGTTGCGCGAAGGCGTTATCATCGCCATGCTGGCTGCGCATAATCCAGAGGCGCTCATCGCTGTTCGTTCCCATGGCTTCAACCCCCCTGAGGGCAGACAACACACATCATCCCGGCTGGTTCTTACTCTCAGCACTCGCCAACCGAGAGGGTGGCCTCCTGGGACCTTTCGCGGCGCTCCAGCCGTGCCCCCGCACTTACCAGCAGGTGTTCCAGGCTGCTCAGTAACCTGCCCAGGCGGCGGGATACCCCTTTCCTCTGGACCTGGCCGGACTTGTGCAGCAGGCCATCCATTTCAGCCTGTCGCAAGGTGTCGCGCATCCGCTCTCTTGCCATATGTTCCAGCAGATAGTCGTTGTGAATCATCGCCTGCCTCCTTACCCGATTCACCCAGCCTGCGCCGATTCTTCTTTGGTTCCATGCAACTGCGAGGATGAGTGAGCAATAACCCACGCTACCAGAATACCAGAATCTTGTCTCTCTGACATCGGAAGAATGATAGATTGCGGCCTAACGAAAAAGGATCGTGGAGCGAGGCATCTGATGTTACATTCGTCGCAGCGTGCCTGCAACATTTGTGGTAGCCTGGTGCAGCCCAGCGGCCGAAACGCTTATACTCTCAGCCGCAAGTCCATCCCAGGGGACATCGCCAAGCCGACAAAGGCAGGGTAGATCAGCAGGTAAACCCATAGCAGCGGGCTTGGAATTTGGGCGATCCGGCTGGTGTTCCAGGCAGTGTGGCCGTACGAGGAGGGGCCGGCCCAGGCGACCGGGAGGAGCAAGACATAGAGCGTTGTGGTACGCCACCGGAGCAGAGGCGACTCGGTCTCAACAATTCTGTGCTGGTCCGCTGGACAGGCGCGGACTGATTCGAGGCAGGTTAGCTGGCTGCTCTTCAGGAAGGTCCAGGCGCTTCTAGTTTACATCCAGGTTTTCCGCAGGCTGTTTCAATGTTTCAAGGCGTGCGCGCAGCTCGTTCAAATCTTGCACCCGGGCACGCAAGTGGTGGGACAGTACCCGGATAATTCCGCGCGTGAATTCAATGCGATCGTCCATCAATTCGTAGAAAGGTTCCTGGTCAAGGCGCAGCAGCAGCGTGTCGGTTACCGCGGTTACCGAGGCAACCCGAGGTTCCGCGTCGAGCAACGCCATCTCGCCGAAGACTTCACCTTCTCTTAAATGGTTGAGCGTACGCTCTCCATCGTGAACACGTACTTCGCCGTCCACGATGATGTACATGCAATCACCCAGGTCACCTTTCTCAATGATAGTCTCCCCCGCACTTTTCAAAGTCTCCTCGAGAAGTGCAGATACTTCGGCCAGGATGTCATCGGGTGTCTCGGTAAAGAGGCCAACCCTTTTCAGGATGATCACTTTCTCGATGGTTGACAGCATTCTCTCGTCTCCGTTATAGGTGTTTAGCCCGCGCTGGATGCCACGGGCGGCCTGGAGGCCGGGGTCATTGCACAACTGGCCGGCATGGCCTTGCAGGAGGTCTCTGTCTAACCGAGACAGTGCCCACACGGCTGTTTCTCTGGCCAACGCATCTGGCGCGTCCAAGGCATTAGCCACCGTATCTGACAGGTTCGCAGCCATCAGTCTTCCGGCAGCATAAAGGGCACAGGCCTTGGTCCAGCCATTGAAGTATTCGTCCGACCCACCTATGATCTCGCGCAAACGCGGGATGAGTCCCAATTGGGGCTGGGGATAGGAGGCGCTCAGGCTTAGCCGTTGCTGGTTGGGCTCGGCGACCTGCAGCAAAGGCAGCAGAAATCTCTTGATGTCCTTGGAGATGAGGATGTCGAAAACCTCGACGGCATACGCGCGCTTTTCCGCGGACGGATGGGCCAGATTGTCACGCGCGCACAGCACAGTTTTGGCATCGTGGAGGAATGACAGCAGGAAGAAGAGTCGTGTGCGCGTCTGGCCAAGCTTGGCCGCCAATGCCCCCTTCAAGAGCGCGACCACCTCGCCATCACCAACGTCTGAGAGGGCCGCCAGTGTCCAGGCAGCTACGGCAAATTCGGCCTGGATACATCCCTGAATCATACTGCGCTTTTCCGTATCCTGGGGCTGATAGCCGCATCGACTGAGAGCGGCCAATATACGGGTGCGTACCTCCTCATCCGGAAAATCAAGCCTGTTTCTCAAAAGGGCGATGGCATCGTCTTGATGGATGCGAGCCAGGACGCCTGCCAGGCGGATCAGGACCTCGCGATCCTGTTCCCTCTTGGCAAAAGCCGCACCCATCTCGGGCAGGGCACTTGCTCCAGCCGACGCCAGAGCTGTTGCGGCTGCGGCCCTAACGCCCCGCTCGGCGAGGTTCTCGATCACCAGCGGCCACAGGTCTGGGTTCTGTAGTTTCCCGGCTGCCTGTAGAGCTGCGCGGCGCACCGTAGGGTCGGCATCGCCGAGCAGTTTCAGCAAGGACTTGCTACAGCTCTGGATGCGGGCCTCGCCCAGCACGTACGCTGCGAAGGCTCGCTCGGATGAGCAGGGAGAATTGACCAGGGCGTTTAGTTCCTCACCGGCAGATGCAATGGCCCCCATCTCCCCACTGCGTAGCAGGCCAACTATGGCCCCTGACCTCATCTGTGGATCAGGGTCTCTGAGGTAGTGGGAAATCTCCTGGAGAAAATCGGCACCGCCTAAGCTAGCCAGGGTACGCAGCGCAGCGCTTCGCACGCTGCCAGACGTCTCCGCCTGCAGCCGGTGCTTGATGGTGTTCAACATCGAGGTCAAGCCGAGTCGCTCAATCCGATTCAATACATCCACACGCACTTCGGGTGCAGGGTGCTCGAGTAAGCCCGTTAAATAGGTCGGCAACACCTCAGGTTCGTTAGCCTCTAACAAGTCCAGGCAGTAAATCACGGGCCCCGGATATGGGCTGTGAAGTCCCTGCTCCAGGATAACACGACTTGACTTATCTACTATCAGTAGCTCGGCCTCGCCCAGGCGGCGCCGGGCAAGCGCCCGCGTGAGCATAGACCAGTAGGCCCGGCCAGCCAGGAATGCCATCCCAAGCCAGGTCAAGACAACAACCAGCAAAGCATAAGTGAGCTGAGCTGTGCTGGCCACGAGACTGTTTAGAGTCAGGAGGGCCAAGCCCGCCAGTCCGCTGGCCAGTGGCTGGAAGATTCCCTCTGCTGTTGTCTGTACTCGGCTGCGCTGATGTACCGGCAGGGGCTGGTAAAGAATGAGGAATGCTGAACGGTCAACTGAGTACCCCAGGGCCGTGTCAAGCAATTTGGTCAGGACGGTCAACCAGAAAAGGAAGCCTATCGCCCCCGGCATGCCGACGATCAGGGTCATGGCACCTACACCCATCAGCAGCGTGCCTGGCAACACTAACAGGCCTACTCGTTCACCGAAGCGGCTGAGGATTGCTCCAGAGAGGAAGGTGTTGCCAAGCAACGCGAGAACTCCCAGCAAGGACAGGTAGAGGCCCAGGAAGCTGGCCAGTTGTGTCTCGTCGGGATACCTTGTCGAGGCGCGCTCGTAAAAGATATTGTCGAGTACGAAGAACTCAACCCAGGCTACCAACACCAGAGCGAGAATCAAGATCACGTAACGGTTTTTCAACAGGTTGCTGGAAGAGACCCGGTCTTCAGCCGTCGTACTCTCCGATAGTACAGCAAGTTGAGTAGAAAATGTGTGCGTGGTTTGAATCAGCAACACCAACGCACCCGCCAGGCCTGCGGCGGCCAGGAGCAGCAGATTGGCTGTGCCGATGCATGTCACCAGGGGCGGTATCAGCAGGCCGGTGATCACAATCGCGGCCCATTGACCTGCCCCAATCAGCCCGAAAAGGCGCTTGCCTTGGCGCAGGTTGAGCAGGCGGCCGCTCAGGGTCCAGAGCTCGATATTGGCCAGGTTCAACAATACCTGAAAAAAGACTGGCAGCGCGAAGACCAGCCATAGGGCTGCTGTCAGCGCCAATCCCAGGCGAAAGCCGAGTGCGCATATCAAGAGAAAGGAGAGGTTGGCGACCAGCAGTCTGGAGAAACTAAGGCGTTGGCCCAGCCTCAGATAGACAAATGCAATAAGGCTGGCTATGATTGCGTTGGCAATATATACGAGGGGAAGTTTTTGCGCGCCGAACTCGACCAGGAACAAAGTGAAGGCGGCTGTCTGCGTGAAGTTGAAGGCGGCTCCCAACAGAAAGTAATGGAGAAAAAGCAGCGACACTACGCGGCCTTCGCCTGGGCGGACTTTGAACAGCGCCTTCAGTCTGTTCATGGGTGGCAGTCCAGTCAGCTCCTAAACGTCAGCGTGTCTTGAGTCGGCAAATGCCTGACCAGAACACACGCAACCGCGCGTGCCAGCGCGCTCTGCTGGTGCCTCTGATGACTGCGGTAATCTGAGGGGCATCCATGTCCGCACAGCAGAAGGGACATAGTCCCCAACGGTACGATGACGAGTGCTTCGTTCTGGAGGGATTTACGCCGAGCCGATCCTCGCCGAGGAAGGCGTCGACTCCCAGCGCCGTTGCCGCTGGGCTCATTATAGTCGTTTTAGGGGGCCAAGGCAACCCATGCTGCGATGGCGGCGATGTGGACGGCTTGATCCGCCCACATGGCCGTAGCCATGGCGGCTGGGCCATTCGTTGTCTGCCTGAAGAACCGCTGCCACCAGCGCAAGGGCAGCCGCGTATCGAGAAGGAGATGCACAGCCGCCAGGACCAGGCCACCCTGCCAACCCAAGGCCCAGGTCAGCAGAGCGAAATGGATACCAGTATGCACCCAGGCAGCCGGATGTAGTAGGTTGCTCTTGTTCCTGGCCATCCAATCGTTCTGAAGCAGCCAATCACCGACCAGGTTAGCTACGAAGCCTCGTTCAAATGGTGTTAGCATGGGCTAATCTCACCTCGCTTCGCCAGGGACATCAACGGAACTCTCCGAACCATCCGGGTATTGGGTCCTCACGCTCAGTCGACCGCCCGTGATCAGGACCATAATACCTCCAGGCTCCATGTCGAAAAAGCACCTCGCCCTGTGCCAAACTCATCTACCGCAAACCCTGGTCGAGTTGGCTGTTCAACACGCGGGCCTGGGCCAGGTCCGCTTGCGCGCCGAGTTTCTCGAATGTTTGGATAGCCTGCGCCAGCAGGGCCCGGTCTGCTGCCTGGGGACCGTTCTCAAGTGCCAGCCGAACCAAGGGCAATACAGTCTTGGCCGCCTCATATTCGCTGTTGAGGTCGGTCAAGACCTGGAGGCTTCGACGCAGCGCCTCCTGGGCAGAGTCTTTGTCTCCCTGTGCCAGATAAACCTGGCCCAGGATGCGATATGACATGCCCTCTTCAAGTGGGACCTCTTGCACCCCGGCCAGCTTGATTGAGTGGAGCGTGTGAGCCAAGGCCTGATCCAGTTCGCTGGTTTTCAGGTAGAATTCCCCCCAGCGTCGTTCCAGCTCTGGCAGATACTCCTCGGAGCCGATCTCGGCGAAGAGGGTTTCACTGCGAGTCAGGCACGCTCGCGCCTCGGCCCAATCTTCCTGGTAGATGCGTACCTGGGCCAGATTGCTCAGAATAAGTGCCTCGCCCCATACCGAGCCGACCTGCTGCCAGGTGGCGTGGCCTTGGGCAAAGAGCGCGGCCGCCTGGTCCCACTCGCCCCGATCCAAGAGGATGTAGCCCAGGTTGTTTGCCAGGTAACCCTGGCCATAGACATCGCCAATCTGCTGTTTGAGGGCCAGACTCTGGCGCAGGGCGTCGCCAGCCCGGTCCCACTCTCCCTGGTCAGCATAGACATTGGATAAGTTGATAAATGCCTCCGACAGGCCGGCGATGTCATCGATTTCTTGGTAGATGCGCACACTTTCGTGGCAGAAGTGCGCCGCTTGTGTCAAGTCACCACGTCGCCAGAAGATGCCGCCCAAGTTGTAATAGGCGTGCGCCACCGCCCGATGACCCGCGGGCGTCTCGATGCCCGAAGCGGCATCCAGGCTTTTCTGGCACCAGGCAACCGCCTCTTCGTATTTGCCCTGGCGGCGGTGCACCAGCGTGCCCCGGTTGTAGATACGTGCCATTTCAATAGTGGGTTCAAGCCGGTCCAGGTAGCCCAGTCCTTTTTCCAGCCACTCAAAGGCGATCTCGTACTCACTGCGCCGTTCATACACCTCGGCTGTTTTTCGGCATAGATCGGCTAGATGGCGGCTTTGTTGATCTGATGGCACTTCGGCCTCCACCAGCGCCCGGGCAGCGGCGTAGTGCTCCAGCGCCTGGTCGTACTGGGCTATCAGGGTCAGCACCTCACCCAACGACTCGTGCGACTGTAACTTTTCGGCTCTTGCGTCCCAATCTAACTTGATGGCCGCCTCCAGGGCACGTTGGTAGCCGGCAACGGCTGTGTCGTTGGCAAACTCCCGCTGAGACTCCTGGGCCGCCAGCAGGTTGAACTGCAGGGCCTTGCCCCAGTCCTGCCCTTCCCAGTAGTGATAGGCCAGCAGGTGCACGTACTGGTCCAGTGAGTCAGAATATGCCCGCTCAATATACTGGCCGATCTGGGTGTGTAGCATAGCCCGGGTGGCGTAGGGCAGGGTCTCGTAGGCAACCTCCTGGGTCAGGATGTGCCTGAAGAGATACGCAAGTTCTGGCTCTGGGGTATCCAGCGGCGTCAGGTCCAGGCGTGCCAAAACGTCCAGGTCGGCCTTGACCTTTTGCCGCTCGCCCAGTTGAGGATAAACGCCCCACAGCATGGCGGCCTTGAAAAGACGTCCAATGACACTGGCTACTTTCAAGGTGATCTTCTGGCTTTCGGTGAGTTGATCTATGCGACTGAGGATCAGGCTGTGCAGGCTGGCAGGGAGCTCAAGCTGCTCCAGGGCGTGGGTGTCCCGTGGGTCGATATCTTTGTCTTGGAGATAGTTCAGCAGTTCTTCAATATAGAAGGGATTGCCCTGGGCTCGCTGGGTAATGCGCTCGACAAGAGCACGCGGCATCTCCGCGTGCGACCTGAAAAACTGGGTGAGCTTCAATCCAATCAACTGCTCGGCCTCACGCGATGTAAAGTCGGCGAGCCGGACTTCGGTGAAGTGAGCAAGCTGACTGATCCGCAGTGCCTGCGAGCGATCCATTTCGGGCGGTCGGTAGGCCAGCACCACCAGAACTGGCAAGTCGACAATCGCTCGCCCGATGACTTCCAAAAGATCATGGGACAGAGGATCTAGCCAATGACAGTCTTCCAGGACCAGGAATAGGGGACCTATCGAGGCTCGCGCCCTCAAGCAGTCCACCAGGAGCGCCTCCAACGACGTTTTGCGGAGTTTGGCGTCGAAGGAAGCGGTGAGGTCGTTGTCGGGGATAGACAGGTTGAGCACACCTCCCAGCAGCGGTAAGCGTGGCACCAGCGCAGGGTTGATCCAACCCAACTGCGTCTTGAGAGCCTCCACCTGGACCTGAAGGGGCCACTCTGGACTCAGGTCGAAGAAGCCTCGCCAGATGTTCTGCCAGACCAGGTAACTGGTGTTGGTGCCGTACGATTGGCACTCGCCACCATAGCCCGTCAAATCCAGCTCGTTGGCCAGGCAAATGGCCTCAGCCACCAGGCGCGACTTGCCCATGCCTGCCTCGGCAGTGATGCCGATAAGCTGTCCTTGCCCTTGCAGAACGCGGGCCAGTTTTTCTCGCATCAGGGATAGCTCGGCCTCACGCCCAACCATGGGCAGGCTGTACTTGGGCTCCTGCAGGCGGATGGACCGGCTTTCTTTGATGCCAATGAGACTGAACGTAGGTACTGGCTCGGCCTTGCCTTTAACCCTGAGATCCGGCAGCCTCTCCCAGACAAATGCCTCGCTGGTAGCATGTTGGGCGACCTTGCTGACCAGAATCTGACCCGGCCCTGCTGCTTGCATCAGGCGGGCGGCCAGGTTTACTTCATCGCCTAAGACGCCATATGTACGGCGCATGATCCCCCCATAGGCGCCCGTTCGCATGCGACCCTGGCTGATCCCAATCTGCATGCCGTGAATGAAATCGAGGGTTGGCGTCAAGGCGCGTAAGTCCAGGGCCGCGGACGCCGCGCGGGTGGCATCGTCTTCGTGCGCCAGGGGAGCGCCAAAGGCAGCATACAGATAACTACCCTTGTCACCAATGGTTAATTGGAGCAGTGTCCCTTCATAACGGGCCAGAATGCGCTGTACCTGTCGGATATAGGTATCCAGCTTGTCGGCTGCGGCTTCATCCTGGTCATAGTCAATCCCGCCGAAACGCAGGAATAGCGCCACGGCCGGGCGCAGCTCAGCCAGGAACTCGCCCTGCCCACTATGCAGCCGCTCATATACCAGCGGCAGGACCCAAGGGCGTACCTGTTCCTCAGTGAGTGCGTTGGGTGGGATGGGGTCCCACGGGCTTGGAGGAATCTTGACCGCCAAGCGGCTCACCACCCCAAAGCGCTCACCCGTCTCCTCGTCGTCGCGCCAAGCTGCGATCTCAGCCCGCTCGGCGAGTGAGGCGACTGCAGCCGGATCCAGTACGACTTCTCCCTTGTCAGCATGGTGCTCCGCGGCGGCTAGCTGGTCCAGCGTGGCGCCGGCCAGCACGTCGATAATCTGGATCTCCGGGTCGCCCACCAGGAAGCGGCGCACGACGCCGGTCGCTACCGCCGCTTTCATGGCCAGTGAGACTGTCCTGCCCGAGGGGATGGCCACCTGTGCAAAAAGGCTCATGGCGCCTTGCATGGCCAGCGCGCACGCCGTGGCGCGCATTCCGTCGTCGCCGTCGAACCAGCACGTAATCGCATCCCCGCTAAAGCCAATTACGCTGCCGCGGAAACGGTGTAGCTCAGAAATCAACGAGTCGTAGACCATGTTGAGGTGGCGGGTGAGCTCCTCGGCGCCCCGTTGAGGACCCAATTCACGCACCAGGCCCTCCGTCAGCGGGGTGAAGCCGGAGATATCGGCAAACAGGGCCGCCCCCTTCAGGTGGTCAGGCAGGGATGCGCCTGCAGCCAGCGCCTGGCGCCTGTCCATGGGGATATAGACACTCGTTGCTTCAGTTGCGTGCATTGCCCTTCTTTGTCTGCCTCCCAAAGGCGCAGCAATTTGTAGGCCCGCTTCTGCTGGCTCATAGCCGTTGCCCTCGGCGCTGCGTCATGGTAGCAGTATAGCATTAAGAAAACGTTAAGCAAAGCCCGTCTGAGGGCTATACAAGAGGAAAGCGGAGCCAAGACATCCTGGCTCTGCCTTCCTGATTTCGATCGATCCCCAGTCATCCCCGGCAGGCTCGCGGCCTGCCTTTCTGAGCCGGGTTAGATTGCGGCCACGGTTTAGGTACTTCTTTCGATCCTATTAGTTGAGTGGACACCCCAGGTTATTGGCGTTGGCCAGTTGGGTCGCTTCTGGTTCGCCAGGCGTGGCGTCGTCGGACAGGCCGCTTTGAATCATGCTTACCACCTCATCGTAGGTGTAAGGATAGTGGATCCCGCTCTTGACACTCATCACCGCCGCCGCGCCGTGCCTGGCCAGCTTGTTGAAACCGCCGGCAGTCTTATTGACTGCTTGCTCCAATGTCAGCGAGTCGTCGAAAGGCGGGTAGGTGACATCGAACGTTCTGTTAAAGGATGCAGTCGGGTCCAAAGGCGAGTTGGCAAGGTGGTTCCGCCAGTAACCGGGCGAGCAGCCCTCGTTGGCCGGCACGTTCTCAAGTGTTCGCAGCAGCCAGTTGCGGTTGGCATCATCCACCACG
>Ga0233418_10000134_pt1 | contig 15318 bp, 16 predicted proteins | sample Sediment_Towuti__FD_189021 | JGI IMG/M metagenome (GOLD analysis project Ga0233418, IMG submission 189021) | Sediment microbial communities from Lake Towuti, South Sulawesi, Indonesia - Sediment_Towuti_2014_1_MG | ecosystem: Environmental > Aquatic > Freshwater > Lake > Sediment | place... | reverse complement strand
CATCCGATTCGAGCTATCGTCATCTGACAGGGGAGTCTCACGAAAGGGGGACACACGAAAGTCTCGCTCGCCGTGCTCGCCGTGCTCTCGGCGGCGCTCACGCTGTCGGCCGTCGCAGCGGCCGGCCCCAGCTCCACCGCTCTCGATGCCGGCATCGTCGCCCAGTGGAACGGAATCGCGCAGACCGAGACCGTGCTGCTGAGGCCGACGGCTCACGGCCAGTCCCGGGGAATCGCGATGGTCCAGGGAGCGGTCTACGACGCGGTGAACGCGGTCGACGGTGGGCACCAGCCGTACCTCCTCGACGCCGAGTTCGATCCCGACGCCTCGCAGGGCGCGGCCGCCGCGACCGCGGCCTATCGCGTGCTCCTGGCGATCACGCCCGCGTCCCGACATCCCGGTCTCGACCTCTCGTACGCGAACACGCTGCTGACGATCCCCGACGGTGAGGCCAAGCAGGAGGGGATCGACGCCGGCGAGGCCGCTGCCGCCGCGATGCTCGCCTCGCGGCAGGGAGACGGGTTCATGGCCCCGTTCATCCCCGAGATCGGCGACGAGGCCGGCGACTGGCGGCCGATCGGGTGGCCCTCGGCTCCCGTCTACGACCCCGACGGGTGGGTCGGCAACCTGAAGCCGTTCCTGATCGAGAGCCAGTCGCAGTTCCGCTCGGGGGGCCCGAATCCGCTGACGAGCGACGAGTACACGAAGGAGTTCAACGAGGTGAAGGAGCTCGGTGCCTTGAACAGCACGAAGCGCACCGACGACCAGACGAAGGCCGCGGTCTTCTGGCAGTTCGCTCCGATCGCGCTCTGGAACCCGCTCGCCCGTGTGCTCGCAGATCGGTACGACCTCGACGCAGCGGACCAGGCTCGCCTCTACGCCATGATCGACCTCGCCGCCGCCGATGCGGCGATCTCCTGCTGGAACGACAAGTACTACTGGAGCTTCTGGCGGCCGCGGGCGGCGATCCGCGAGGCCGACACCGACGGCAACCCGGCGACGATCGCCGACCCGAGCTGGGAGTCGCTGTTCGCCCCGGCGACGCCGACCACACCGCCGCTCTCGACGCCACCGTTTCCCGATCACCCGTCGGGCCATGGCTGTCTGACCGGTGCCGTAATGAACACCTTCGCCGAGTTCTTCGGTACGGACAAGGTGTCGTTCGAGGTCGTCTCGGGTCGCTCCTACAACGGCGTCCCGATCCCCGCGCGGGAGTTCGACCGCTTCTCGCACGTGACCAAGGAGGTCATCGACGCGCGCGTCTGGGGCGGGATCCACTTCCGCACCGCCGACGTGGTGGGGACGGTGATCGGCAAGAAGGTCGCCCACTGGCTCGAAAAGCACTACTTCCAGCCCGTGGAGTAGAGCAACGCATCGGACGGGCCGCGACCGGCGGCCCGTCCGGCCTCTCTAGCGGAACGCGTTGGCGCCTGTCAGGGCCTCGCCGACGACGAGCGTGTGCACCTCGTGCGTGCCCTCGTAGGTGAGGACGGACTCGAGGTTGTTCACGTGCCGGATGACGGGGTACTCGAGGGTGACGCCGTTCGCGCCGAGGATGGTCCGCGCCGAGCGCGCGACCTCGAGCGCCCCGCGCACGTTCCCCATCTTGCCGAGGCTGACCTGAGCGGGTCGTAGCGTGCCGGCGTCCTTCATCCGGCCGAGGTGGAGGGCGACGAGGAGCCCGCGGTTCAGCTCGAGCGCCATCTCGGCGAGCTTCTCCTGCGTGAGCTGGTAGGCGGAGATCGGCTTGCCGAAGACGATCCGCTCCTTGGCGTATTCGAGCGCCGCCTCGAAGCAGGCGCGACCGGAGCCGACGGCGCCGAAGACGATCCCGAACCGTGCCTCGTTCAGGCACGAGAGCGGGCCCCGCAGGGTCGTGACCTCGGGCAGCCGGTTCTCCTCGGGCACGCGGACGTCCTGGAGGACGAGCTCGGACGTGACGGAGGCGCGGAGCGAGAGCTTCTTGTGGATCTCGGGCGCGGAGAAGCCGGGCATTCCCTTCTCGACGATGAAGCCGTGGATCGCACCTTCGTCGGTGCGCGCCCAGACGATCGCCAGGTCGGCGATCGTGCCGTTCGTGATCCACATCTTCGCGCCGTTCAGGATCCAGTCCGACCCGTCGCGCCGAGCATGGGTGCGCATCGAGCCCGGGTCGGAGCCGGCATCCGGCTCGGTGAGGCCGAAGCAGCCGATGACCTCGCCGGCGTGCATGGGCGGGAGCCAGCGTTCCTTCTGCTCCTCGGACCCGAAGCGCCAGATGGGGAACATCGCCAGCGACCCCTGCACCGAGACCGCGCTGCGCACGCCAGCGTCTCCGGCCTCGAGCTCCATGCACGCGAGCCCGTAGGCCACAGCGCTCGCGCCAGGCAGCCCGTGTCCGTCGAGGTGCATCCCGAAGAGGCCGAGCTTCGCGAGCTCAGGTAGCAGCTCGCGCGGGAAGATCCCCTTCTCGAACCAGTCGCCGACCTCGGGCAGGACGTGCTCGCGGACGAACTGGCGGACCGTGTCCCGGATCGCGCGCTCCTCGTCGTCGAGCAGCGTGTCGAGCGCGAGGAGGTCGAGCGGATCGAGGGCGGGAAGCTCGGTCGTGGTCGTCGCCACGGCCACATCCTACGAGACGCCCTCGGGCGCTTGACCCGAGTGCTGTACACGCCTAGACTGCCGATTGACTGACTAGTCAATCGACAGAGGAGCCGAGGACATGACCACTGTGGAAGCCGGCGTCGCCGAGGGCGTCTCGTTTGCGCTGACGCCCGAGCAGCGGGAGTTGCGCGCGCTCGCGCGTGAGTTCGCCGAGAAGGAGATCCGGCCCAAGGCCGCCGAGTACGACGAGCGTGCAACGCATCCCGTCGACGTGATCCAGAAGGCGCACGAGCTGGGCCTGATGAACCTCCACATCCCGGAGTCGTTCGGCGGCCCGGGCCTCACGGCATTCGACGGCATGCTCGTCGGCGAGGAGCTCAACTGGGGCTGCTCGGGCATCGGCACGTCGATCCTGGCCAACGGCCTCGGCGCGGCGCCGGTCCTCATCTCCGGCACCGACGAGCAGCGCGAGCGGTGGCTCCCTCCGCTCTTGGAGGCGCCGATCCTCTGCTCGTTCGGCCTCACCGAGCCGGACGCAGGGTCCGACGTCGCCCGCATGAAGACGACTGCGGTGCGCCACGGCGAGGAGTACGTTCTCAACGGCTCGAAGACCTTCATTACGAACGCCGGCCATGCGTCCTGGACCGTCGTCTTCGCGAAGACCGACTCGAGCCAGGGACATCGCGGAATCTCTGCGTTCGTGGTGCCGATGGACGCGCCTGGTGTCCAGGTCGAGAAGCACCTGGACAAGATGGGCCAGCGGGCGACGGACACCTCCGCGTTCGCCCTCGCGGACGTCGTCGTTCCGGCGGAGAACAGGCTCGGCGAGGAGGGCGACGGCTTCAAGATCGCGATGCAGACGCTCGACTTCACGCGTCCTGGCACGGCGATCGGCGCAGTCGGGGTCGCGCAGGCCGCGTACGAGCTCTCTGTCGAGTACGCGAAGGAGCGGGTCGCCTTCGACGTCCCGATCGCCATGCATCAGGGCGTGAACTTCCTGATCGCGGACATGGCCGCAGAGATCGAGGCCGCCCGGCTCCTCACCTGGCAGGCCGCGTGGATGCTGGACCAGGGCTACGGGCGCAAGGCGACGCTCTACTCGTCGTTCGCGAAGCGCTTCGCGGCGGACACCGCCATGAAGGTGACGACCGACGCGGTTCAGATCTTCGGCGGCTACGGCTACATCAAGGAGTACCCGGTCGAGAAGCTCATGCGCGACGCGAAGCTGTTCCAGATCTACGAAGGCACCTCGCAGATCCAGCGGCTCGTGATCGCGAAAGAGATCTTCATGCCGCGTGCGGACTGAGCGTCCGCGCGCGGGTTAGGGTTCGCGCCGTGGCCTTGCAGATCGATCTCTCGGGGCGGGTCGCGTTCGTCACGGGCGGGTCGCGTGGGCTCGGACGTGCGGACGCGCTGACTCTCGCGCGGGCCGGCGCGGACGTCGCCATCGCGGACATCCTCGTCGAGTCCGAGCTCTCCGAGGAGACGGATCGCTACGGCGCTCTGGCGACCGCTGCTCGCGTGCAGGGGATGGTGCACACGGAGGAGACGGTCGAGGAGATCCGCTCGCTCGGGAGACGCGCGCTCGCGGTTCGCTGCGATGTGACTGATCGCGACGAGGTTGCGGGGGCGGTGGCACGCACAGTCGAGGAGCTCGGCTCGATCGACATCCTCGTCAACAACGCGGCCACGCTCGACCATGTGGGGCAGCTCGACGACCAGCGCCCCGAGCTGTGGGAGCGCGACCTCCGGGTAAACCTCTCGGGCTCGTTCAACTGCGCGCAGGCGGTCTGGCCGCACATGAAGGAGCGCGGCTGGGGCCGGATCGTGAACATGGCCTCCGTCGCGGGCACGCTCGGAGGCTTCGGTCAGGCGAGCTACTCGACGACGAAGGCGGGCGTGCTCGGGCTGACACGGACGCTCGCCATGGAGGGTGGGCGGCACGGGATCACGTGCAACGCGATCATCCCGGGCGTCATCGGGACCGAGGCGTTCCACATGGCGAACCCGGTGATGAACGAGCGGATCGTCGCGCGAACCGTGTTCCGGCGGCCCGGCGAGCCGCAGGACGTTGCGAACGCGATCGCGTTCCTCTGCTCCGACCTTGCCTCGTACATCACGGGCGTCGGCCTGTGCGTCTCGGGCGGCATCGAGCTCTTCGTGTTCTGAGGGATCGATCTTCGCTCGTAGCGGGAGCCGTATGGGGCACCCCATCCCACCACCCACTTTCCATTTTAGTCGTGAAGTGGTTACGGGTGTTGACCGAGACGAGAACGATTCCGAGCAAATCGTGGTGCCGGTCGAGCGTTCCGAGACCGCAGTGGGACGAGGGTCGGGCCGGTAGAATCTCGCCTCCGGTGGGCGGCGAATCACCCCTATTCGCGTCACGCGTGCGCCGACGCCGGCGGAGCTGGTCGGTCTCGCGCTCGCTCGCCCTTGCGACGGGCGTCATCGTCGTGCTCGTCCTGGCCGTCGGGCTCGCGTTCGCCGGTTCTCGCCGGGAGCTCGCCGAGGGCACCCAGGTCGCCGGCATCGACGTCGGTGGGCTGACGCGAGGCCAGGCCGTCGACATGCTCGAGGCGCGGTTCGCCGAGATCGTCGCCGAGCCGGCTTCCTTCACGGCCGGGAGCGAAGCGTTCTCGTTCGCTCCCAACCAGCTCGCCGTGCAGCCGGACTGGAGCGGCGCCGTCGCCGCGGCGGCGCGGTCGAGCGGGGGGTTCGCGCCGATCCGGGGGCTCCGGAGGCTGCACACGCGGGTGTTCGGAGCGGAGGTCTCGCCGCGGATGGCGGTCTCCAACGGCGCGCTCGACTTCGCTCTCGACCGGATCGCCGAGCAGGTCGATCGGGTACCCGAGAGCGCAGCGCTCGTCCGTCACGGCCTTCGCGTCGTGACCAGCTCGGAGCGGAGCGGAGCGCACCTCGACCGTGACATGGCCGCGGAAGTGATCGTGCGCACGCTCGGCTCGCTCGAGCGCAGCGACGGCTCGATCGCGCTCCCGGTCGTCACCACGAACCCGCCGGTGACTGCGGCGATGCTCGCTCCTGCCGCCCGGCGAGCGGGCATCGCGCTGTCGGCGCCGGTCGTCCTTCGGGGCCCCGGGCGCAGCTGGCGGCTTCCGCGCTGGCGCATCGCCCAGCTCCTTGCACTGCCGAGCGGAGGCGCGACGAAGCTCGCAGTCGCAGGGCCTCTCGCGGACGACTACTTCGCCGCGCTCGCGCGCCGCGCGTCTAGACCGGCTGTCGACGCCCGCTTCGCCGTCTTCGGCGAGCGAGTGGAGGTCGTGCCCTCCCGACCCGGTGTTGCGGTCGACATCCCGCGTACGGCCCGCGCGCTCCTCCGAGCCGCGATCTCCCCGGCGAACCGCGTCGCGAAGCTCGCCCTCGCACGAGCGGAGCCTGAACGGACCACGGCCGCCGCCTTGGCGATGGGGATCGACAGTCGTCTGAGCGCGTACAAGACGTACAACGCCGGAACCTGGGACCGGATCACGAACCTCCGCCTCGGCGTCACGCTGCTCGACGACACGCTCGTCCCGCCCGGCGGGACCTTCTCGCTGAACGGAGCGATCGGCGAGCGGACCGTCGAGCGCGGGTTCCGCTCGGCCCCGGTCATCATCGGAACCGAGTACGAGGAGGAGGTCGGCGGAGGCACGTCACAGGTCGCCACGACGGTCTTCAACGCGGCCTGGGAGGCCGGCCTCCGGATAACGGAGCGCAATCCGCACTCGCTCTACATCAGCCGCTATCAGCTCGGCCGCGACGCGACCGTCTACTGGCCGTCGCTCGACTCGAAGTTCGTGAACGACACGAAGCACTGGGTGCTCGTGAAGGGATTCGTCGAGGCCGACGGCATCTCGGTCGCCATCTACGGCGGAGAGGATCGCAGGGTCGAGAGCTCGCCCGGGACGAGGACGATGACCGGCGCGGTCCCCGTCAAGCGGGTGAAGGACCCGACCCTCGCGAAGGGGAAGACGGTCGTCGAGAGCGAGGGCAGCCAGCCCAGCAGGACGGTCGTGACGCGGACGATCTACGGCGGCGACGGCACACTCCTGCGCACCGAGACGTGGACGACGTCCTACAGGGGGGAGACGCGCGTCGTGCGGCTCGGGACGAAGCGGCCCGCCAAACCCCCGAAGGCCGCGAGCGAGAAGCCCAAGCCGGGCGAGAAGGCCACGACTCCCACCGACGGGGCTACGCCGGCACCGACTCGGCCCTAGCGATCGCGGTCGCAAGCCAGTCCGGGACCCGCGTCGGCCGGTACGTCTCCCGATCCACGATCGCGTGCCGCGTGTACCCGTCGGCCACGAGCTCGCCCGCTCGCTCGATTCGGTACTCGTACCGGAACCGCGCGCCGCGCAGGTCGACGCACCGCGCCCACACCGTCAGTGCGTCGTCGAAGCCGGCGGCGCGGTGGTAACGAAGGTGCACCTCCGTGGTCAGCGCTTCGATCCCGCGCTCGCGGATCGCCTGATACCCGCCGGCGTGTCGCTCGAGGTAGGCGACGCGCGCGACCTCGAGCCAGACGACGAAGGATGCATGGTGCGCGATGCCCTGCGCGTCCGTCTCCGCGAACCGAACCCGGATCTCCGTCGAGAACGAGAAGCCCTCCATCGGCGCAACCCTAAGATGCGCGCGTGTCGGCCGCCGAGCTAGCCGGCCTTCTCCGCGAGCGGCAGCCGTGCGTCGTCCTGACCGGCGCGGGCATCTCGACCGAGAGCGGTATCCCGGACTTCCGCTCCGACACCGGCATCTGGGCGCACGTGGATCCGCTCGAGGTTGCCTCCATCCAGGCGTTCCGGCGGGATCCCGAGAGAGTGTGGTCGTTCTACCGCGGCCGCATCCAGATGCTGCTCCAAGCCGAGCCGAACGCGGGCCACTTCGCGCTCGCCGAGCTCGAGCGCCGCGGGCTCGTGCGCGCGGTCGTCACCCAGAACATCGACACGTTGCACGCGCGCGCGGGGAGCCGGGAGGTGATCGAGGTGCACGGCTCGATCCAATCGGCGGTGTGCCTCCGCTGCCTCTGGACCGAGGGCGTGGAGGGCGTCCTCGCGCAGCTCGAGGAGCGGCCGGCGCCCGTCTGTCCGCAGTGTGGGGAGATCCTGAAGCCGGGAGTGACGCTCTTCGGCGAGCTGCTACCGCCCGGGGCGATGGAGCGAGCGACCGAGCTCGCGCGTGCCGCCGCGCTCGTGCTCGTCGTCGGCTCGTCGCTCGAGGTCTGGCCCGTCGCCGGTCTTCCGCTCGAGGCGCGCGCGTTCGCGATCGTGAACCGCGGCCCGAGCGCGCTCGACGAGCACGCGCTGCTCCGGATCGATGCGGGCGCAGGCGAGACGCTCGGCGCCGTCCTCGCCGAACTCGGCTAGCGGAGCTTCGCCGAGACCGCTTCGTGAACAGCGAAGGCCGTCGCCGAGCTCGGCCCTGATCCGGACGCTCTCTATCCATGTGCCGACCGCGACGACGGCGCTGACCCTGAGCCTCAGGCGCGTGACCGTCGCCGTTCCGCGGTTCGAGGTCGGCTCAGGGACGCGCGTGGGCTCGTCGGTCGAGGCCGTGGGTTCCAGCCGGACGTCGACGGCCTCGGACAGGGCGGCGGCGGACGGCAGCAGCGCGAGTGCGTCCGCTACGGCGAGTGCCACAGGAGCGTGAACCGGCGCATCGGAGCGCGAAAGTCCCACACTCGTGCGGATCGAGTCAAGACTGGCACGAACGAGCCCGTGCGGGGGGTGCTATGACTTCCGCATGGCCACGACGACGAAGAAACGGACGTCCTCGGCGAAGGGCGCCAAGCCGGCGGAGAAGGATCTCGTCACGCGGCTCGCCGACGCGGGCGAGGAGGCGATCCAGCGGCTGGCCGACCTGCCTGGCGGCCAGCGCGCTGTCAACGCGGTGCACGAGCTGCGCGTGCGGGTCGACGACCTCGCCAAGAAGGTGCGCGGGATCGACGAGCTGGAGGCGCGGATCGCGAAGCTCGAGAAGGAGGTCGCGGAGCTCAAGCCGAAGCGTCGAAGCGCCGGGACACGCACGTCCGGCTCGAAGCGCGAAGGAACCGGGGGTGGCGCCGCGGTGTAGCGCCGGCATGAGGCGCTCCGTCACCGTGCTGCTCGCCACCGTCTGCACGCTCGCGGCGGCCACGGCGACGCCCGCCAAGGAGGGGGTCGTCGCGCGGATGCTGACGCCGATCCCGCGCGAAGCGCCCCCGCGCACGAACGTCACCGTCGTCTGGACGCTCCAGAGCGTGGAAGAGGGGAGGCGGGTCACGTTCGGCGCGGGCGGTGTCTTCATTCGCCTCTTCGGTCCCGGTATCGCACGCACCCCGCGAGCGTTCGCATCGGAGCTCGAGCCTGGTCGCTACCGCGCCCTTCCGCGGATTCCGCGCGGGGGCGTGCGGCGGGTCGTGATCGGCGTGATGGGGACGCGCTGCGCTGCGAACGGTTGCCGGTCCGCCCCGATCATCTTCAGAGTCGTGGGACCGGTCTTCCGCTAGCTCGAGGGCACGCGCAGCCGCAGCGCGCGCGGCACGACCTCGAGGCGGGCCGGCGTCGTCCCGGGCTGCTCGCCGTCCAGCTCGATCGGAAGCGGCTCGTCCGCGTCGATGCTCACGACCCGGCCTCGGAGCACCTCGAGCCGCGGGTGCGGCAGGTGCTTCCCGCGGTAGGTCTTGGGGAGCACGAAGAGGAGATCGCGCTTCGTCACGTCTCCGATCAGGAGCACGTCGAAGAGCCCGTCGTCTGGCTCGGCCTCGGGGGTCATCATCATCCCCCCGGCGACGAAGCGGCCGTTGCAGGCCATCACGTCGATCATCTTCCCGCCGCGGATCTCGTCGTCGACGGAGACGCGCATCTCTCCCGTCCGCCACCCGAAGAAGACCGCGAACGTCGACCAGTAGTACGAGATCTTCCCGCCGAGCGCCTTCGAGGACTCGTTCGCGCGCTTCGCGATCGCGCCCGAGATCCCCGCGCTCGCGACGTTCGCGAAGTAGGCGCGCGCCTCCTCGCCCGCCCAGGTCCGGAAGTCGACGCGCCCGAGGTCGAGCTCGCGGACGTCGCCCCGAAGGGCCACCTCGACCGCGCCCTCGAGGTCGCGTGGGATGTCGAACGTGCGGACGAAGTCCCAGCCCGTCCCCCGCGGGATCACGGCGAGCTCGACGCCCTCCGCCTCGGCGATGCCGTTCACGACCTCGTTGATCGTGCCGTCGCCTCCCACGACGACGACGCGCGTCGCCCCGCCGCGTACCGCCTGCTCGGCGAGGTGGGTCAGGTGTTCCGGCTCCTCCGAGATGAGCGCGTCGCCGACGAGCCCGAGCGAGGCTGCGCGGTGTGCCAGCTCCGGCCAGCGGCGGCCCGTCGTGCCCCCTGCGGAGGCCGGGTTCACGAGGAAGACGACCTTCTCGGGCGCCGCTACCACTGCGGAACCTGAACCGCGCGGCCCCTACGCCGTGACGGCGTGGAGTGCGAGCTCGGACATCTCGTCCACAGCCTTCGTCATCTCCTCGTCGGAGATGTAGACGAACTGTCCTCCGCCGACCTGATGAGCTCCGGGGACGAGGTCGCTCACGAGGAGGACACAGCCGGTCTGGACCTTCCGGAGGGCGCCGAGAGTGAAGAGGACCGCGGCCTCCATCTCGACAGCGAGCAGACCTCGCTCGGACCAGCGTTGCGCCTGCGCGGGATCGGGCTGGTAGAAGACGGCGCTGGAGACGATCGGTCCGACGCGCACGGGCTTGCCGAGCTCCTTGGCCTGGTGAACGAGCGCGTGGACGATGTCGAAGCTGGCAGTGGGCGCGTGTGCTTCGTTGTTCACGTACTGGAGAGCCGTCGTGTCTGCCGGCACGGCCGCGAGCGGGATGATCAGCTCGCCCATGATGTCCGCCTGGAGGCCGCCGCAGGTCCCGACTCGCAGGATCTTCTTCACTCCGAGCTGGACGAGCTCTTCGATCACGATCGCCGCAGAGGGGCACCCCATCCCACTTCCCTGGACGGATACGGGCTTCCCCTTGAAGGTTCCGGTGAAGCCGAGGAGCCCGCGATAGGTGTTCACCTCGACCGGGTCGTCGAAGAATCTCTCGGCGATGTACTTGGCTCGGAGCGGGTCGCCCGGCAGGAGGCACGTCTCGGCGTACGCACCATGCTCGGCTCGCAGGTGGATCGGCATGTCCGAACCCTACGGATTCGGCCCGCCCGGTAGTGGGCGGAACCGTCTCTAGAGTTCTCGGGCGTGAAGGTGAAGCTCGTCCAGCCCAGGCGGGAGCAGATCCTGCGCTTCTGCGCGAAGGACCCGATCGAGCGGGTCTTCCTCGAGGACGTCGCGAGGCGCGGGCTCGGCCGGTTCGTTGGCCTGCTCGACGGAGGGGAGCTGTCTGCGCTCTGCCACGTCGGCGTCAATGCAGTGCCGTCGGGCGAGGGTTGCGGCGTCTTCGCGCGAGACGTTGCGCGCTCTTCTCCGCGCATGGTGATCGGCGAGACGCATGCCGTCTCGGAGCTCTGGGAGGAGGCAAGGCGCCGCCTGCCGGTCCCGCGGGAGGACCGGCCGGGTCAGCCGGTCTTCGTCATTCGTGAGCCTCCGCCTCCGGGCGAGACGGGCCTGCGCCGGGCTCGGCTCGACGATCTCGACCTGCTCGTGCCAGCGTGCGCCGCGGCGCACGAGGGTGAGATCGGCGTCGACCCGCTCGCGCGTGACCCGGAGGGCTTCCGCTGGCGCACCCGCACCCAGATCGAGGAGGGGCGCTCGTGGATCTGGGCGCGAGGAGACGTGATCCTCTTCAAGGCGGAGGCCTCCGCCTGGACTCCCTCGGCGGTGCAGCTGCAACAGGTGTGGGTCGACCCCGAGGTGCGACGGCAGGGATTCGGCGGCCGCGGCCTCCGCGACCTCTGCCTGATGCTTCTCGAGCGCGTCCCGGCCGTCTGCCTGTTCGTGCGCGCCGACAACCTGCCCGCGATCCGCCTCTACGAGAAGATCGGGATGCTGCACGTCCTCGACTACCGCTCGCTGCTGCTCTAGGTGACTGACCGGTCGATCAACGGGTCGTGAACTCGCTAACTCTCGTCCGTCACGCGCTTGCGGGCTCGAACCTCGACGGCACCGCGTCCGCAGCCGTGCCCGGGGAGGGCCTGACGCCGGAGGGCGTAGCGCAGGCTCGCGCGCTCGGCGAGGCGCTCGCCGGCGAGGAGATCTCTCTCGGCGTCGCCAGCGAGCTCGCACGCACGCAGGAGACGCTCGCGCTCGTGCTCGACGGCCGTGACGTGCCCCGGCTGGTCGTGCCCGAGCTGAACGAGATCGACTTCGGCAGCTTCGACGGCGGTGAGCTCGAGGCGTACAGAGCGTGGGCCGCGATCCACGACCCGACGGCGCCGGCGCCCGGCGGGGGGGAGAGCCGGGCACAGGCGGCCGCGCGCTTCGCCCTGGGGCTGCGGATCGTGATCGAGCGGCCCGCTGCCACGGTGCTCCTCGTCGGCCACGCCCTCGCTCTCCGCTACGTGCTCGACGCCGCCGACGGGCTCGTGCCCGCGGCGAGGATGGCGCCGGTGGAGCACGCAGTGCCGTTTCGTCTCGGCCTGGGCGAGGCGACCGCGGCAGCCCGGCTGCTCGAAGCATGGAGCCGCACTCCGCGCTTTCGGACAGCCCGCGAGGCGGAGTAGCGTGCTCAAGACGGAGCGACGGCGTGTCGATACGAGGACGATGAAGCGGATGCGGCTCCTGTGCTCGTTGCCGACCGTTCTCGCGGCGCTGGCACTGCTCGCCGGTTGCGGCGGATCGGGCGAGTCCGCGCTGACGCTCGAGGGCATCGCGCAGGCGGCGACGACGAGCTCCGGGGCGAGCACCGGCCGCTTCACCTTCACCTTGGACACGACCGCCCCGGACGGGTACGAGACGATCTCGTTCTCTGGCTACGGCGCGTTCGACACGAAGGCCCGCACGAGCCAGCTGAGCCTGGACATGTCCTCTCTCGCGAGCCTCCTCTCGGCGCTCGCGCCGTCGACGGGCGCCGGCCCGGACCTCGGCAACCCGGAGCTCTGGAAGGTCGAGGCGGTGCTGGACGGCCTCGTCATGTACATGCGCTTCCCGCTTCTTTCTCGGCTTCCCGACTCGCCGCTCGAGGGCAAGCCGTGGGTGAAGCTCGACCTGCGGCGCGCAGCGCACATCGGGGGCTTCGACCTCGAGGAGCTGACGCAGTTCACCTCCAACGATCCGCGGGAGTCGCTCCGCCTGCTCGAGGCGGTCGGAGGCACGCTCGAGGTGCTCGGCCAGGAGGAAGTTCACGGTGTCGACACCACGCACTACCGCACCAGCGTCGACCTCCGGCGCTACGAGCAGCTCGTTCCCGCCTCCCAGCGGGAGCGCTTCGGCTCCATGCTCGACCAGCTCGTGGAGCAGTCCGGAGTGCGCACGATCCCGGTCGAGGTGTGGGTCGACGGCGACTCGCTCGTCCACCGGATGACGATGACGTTGTCCTCGACGGACCCGAGCACCGGGCAGAGCACGGACGCGTCGATGCGCTTCGAGCTCTACGACTACGGCGAGCCGGTCTCGATCGCCCTGCCGCCCCGCGCCGCGACGTTCGACGCCACGGCGCTCGTGGGCAGGTAAGCCGGGGCACAATGGGCGCATGGGGAGCGTCCTGCCCGAACGGGTCGAGAGCTTTGTCCGCCGGCACGATCTGATCGAGCCCGGCGGCGAGGTCGTCTGCCTCGTCTCGGGAGGCTCCGACTCCACGTGTCTCTGGCATGTCCTGGGCGGGCTCGGCTACCGCATCTCGGCGGTGCACGTGAACCACGGGCTGCGCCGGGAGGAGTCCGACGAGGACGCCCGCTTCTGTCGGGACGTTCTGGGCGCCGAGGTGATTGACGCGTCAGTCACAGGAACCGAGGCCGGGCTCCGCGAGCTTCGATATCGGCTGACGGAGGGGCGCGGGCTCCGCGCGACCGGGCACACGGCTTCCGACCAGGTCGAGACCGTCCTCTACCGGCTGGTCTCGTCGGGAAGCACGAAGGGGATCAAGGCTCGTCGCGAGGACGGTGTCGTCCGTCCCCTGCTCGAGGTCTGGCGCGAGGAGGCGGAGGCGTACTGCCGAGAGCGCGGCCTGCCGTTCCGCGTCGATTCCTCGAACTCGGATACGAAGCGGGGGCTCATTCGCGACGAGATCCTCCCGCTGCTGCGCCGGCTTCATCCCGGGGCCGAGAAGAACCTCCTCGCGCTCGCCGGCGAGCGGCCGCGCCTTCCCCGCACGCTCGAGCGCGCGCTCGCCGAGCTCCTCTCCTCGACCGCGGGGACGAAGTCGACCGATCTCGGCTCGGGCATCCGCGCCGTACGCGAGTACGACGTCGTCCGGCTCGAGGGACGGGTCACGTTCGGGCCTTGGACGCTCGAGAGCGAGCGTCCCGGCCTCGCCGTCCGCACGCGCCGTCCGGGGGATCGCCTGGCAGGACGTCGCAAGAAAGTGCAGGATCTCTTCGTGGACGCGAAGGTGCCGAGGGCCGAGCGGGACTCCTGGCCGCTCGTCGTCGCGGGCGAGGAGGTCGTCGCGGTTCCGGGGATCGCCGACGCGCCCGGATGGGAGGGCGTCGTTCGCGCGCAGCGGGAGCGAGGGTGACCGGCCCCTCGCGGCCCTCGGGCGTCGCTCCCGATGCCGGGCCGGAGGGCACAGCGTGAGCAACACGGGCCCGGAGAGCACGGTGGCGCAGGCGGCGCCAGCCGTCGGCGGCGAGGGAGACGGGGTCGAGCTCCAGCAGGGCGTCGGGGAGGTCTTGATCGACGAGGCCGCGCTCCAGGGGCGCATCGCCGAGCTCGGCGCGGAGATATCGCAGGACTACGCCGGCCGCGACCTCCTCCTCGTCGGCGTGCTCAAGGGCGCCGTGTTCTTCATGGCCGACCTCATGCGCGAGCTCACGGTGCCGTGCGAGATCGACTTCATGGCGATCTCGAGCTACGGGGCGGCGACCGACTCCTCGGGCGTCGTCCGTATCCTCAAGGACCTCGACATCAACGTCGCCGACCGCGACGTGCTCGTCGTCGAGGACATCATCGACTCGGGCCTGACGCTCTCGTACCTCATGCGGAACCTCCGCGCCCGCAAGCCGGCCTCCCTCGAGGTCGTCGCCCTCATGACGAAGCCCGAGCGGCGCGAGATCGACGTGCCGGTCCGCTACGTCGGCTTCGAGATCCCCAACCGCTTCGTCATCGGGTACGGGCTGGACTTCGCGGAGCGCTACCGGAACCTGCCCTACGTGGCCGTTTTGCACCCGGACCTCGTGCCGAACGCGACGTGACGTGCGCGATGCGTTGCGGCCGCGAGCGCGGCCGCCTGTAAAGATCTTCGCGCACCGGAATCCGCGCAAGAGCGGACTTCCGTTTGCGAAAACCTAACCGGAGCTACAGGCCCCCGCCCCCTGGTGCCGAAGAATGAGGGTGCTACCCTGCGACCACTGACGTGAACCGGTTCTTCAGAAGCGCGCTCTTCCCGCTGATCATCATCGTGCTGCTCGTCTACCTGGCGAGCCAGACGCTCATGCCCGGGCGCTCCCAGGAACGGCAGTACACGTATTCGCAACTCCGGACCGAGGTCGAGAACGGCAACGTCAACGAAGTCCTGTTCGTCCCGAACAAGCAGCAGATCGACGCGACCCTCGTCAGCGGCGAGAAGGTGAAGGTCAACTACCCGACGCCGCAGTCCGCGACCCAGTTCGAGAACCTGCTCCAGAAGGAGAACGTGAAGTTCGACTCCAAGGGCACGGGAGGCTCGGC
>Ga0233418_10000132_pt1 | contig 15863 bp, 15 predicted proteins | sample Sediment_Towuti__FD_189021 | JGI IMG/M metagenome (GOLD analysis project Ga0233418, IMG submission 189021) | Sediment microbial communities from Lake Towuti, South Sulawesi, Indonesia - Sediment_Towuti_2014_1_MG | ecosystem: Environmental > Aquatic > Freshwater > Lake > Sediment | place... | reverse complement strand
ATGGGACACATCGGGCTGACGCCGCAGTCGGCGACCATGCTCGGCGGCTACAAGGCGCAGGGCCGCTCGGCCGAGAAGGCGCTCGCGCTGCTCGACGACGCACGTGCGCTCGAGGCCGCGGGCTGCTTCTCGCTCGTGCTCGAGGCGGTGCCCGCGGCCGTGGCGCGCCGCGCCTCGAAGGCGCTTTCGATCCCGACGATCGGGATCGGCGCGGGAATCGACTGCGACGGCCAGGTCCTCGTGTGGCACGACCTCCTCGGTCTCTACCAGGGTCGCGTCGCACGCTTCGTGAAGCGCTACGCGGAGATCGGCGGGACGATCCAGCAGGCGCTCGAGGCGTACGCCGACGACGTGCGCTCCGGACGGTTCCCGGAGGAGCAGCACACGTACGCGATGCCGGAGGAGGAGCTCGCGCTCTTCGAGGCGGCCGCCTCAGATCAGCGCGAACACCACGCCGAGCGCGGCTAGCAAGGCGACGGCGGCGGCGAGCGCACCTCCCGTGCGGGACCAGCTCCAGCCGTGGACGACCCGGACCCCGATCGCGAGCAGGGCCGCCGACCACGCGACGAAGGCGAGCTGGAGGCCGAGCAGCACGCTCTCGCCGGTTCCCTCGTCCGGGCCGCTTGCCCGAAACGCGTCGCCTCCGTAGAGCGCGAGCCGAACCGGGAACAGGACGACGAGCGAGAGGGCGAGCGGCGCGAGCGCGAACCCGACGATCTGCCGTTCGCGCCTGAACGTGCCTCTGCTCCCGAGCAGCCGGGCGCCGAAGTGGAGCGCGAAGCCGCAGACGAAGTACCCGACGGCGCCGTAGATCGAGCCGGCGACGAACGCCCAGACCGCGACCAGCAGCGCGTCGTACTCCGGCTTGTCGAGGAGGGCTCCGGCGGTCGGCGTGGCGAGCACGGCCGCCGTCCCGGCCATGAGAACGAGGAGGAGGATGGGCTCGGAGCGCGCTGCGACGTCGTCGCCATCCTCCTCGCGCAGGGCGAAGAACACCGGCCGGGGGCCGACGAGCACCGCCGGCACGCGCAGCCACCAGGCGCGTTCCGGAGAGATCGCCGGCTCGGGAGTGAGGGCACGGCCCGCCACTGGAGCGGAGCGTAGCGACGCGATTGAGAGGGCTTCGTCCCTGACACTAGAGTTGGTATATGGCCGACGCGCCCGTCTGTACCTCATGCGGATCTCCGAACGAGGCCGGCCGGAAGTTCTGCGGCGAGTGCGGGGCGCCGCTCGCCGTTGCGTGCGCTTCCTGCGGGACTCCCAACGCCCCCGGCGTGAAGTTCTGCGGCGAATGCGGGGCTCCGCTCGCTGCGCAAGCGGAGCCTAGAAAGGCAGGCGCCGTCAGCGAGGCGCCTGCCGCCGAGCGGCGCCTGGTGTCGGTGCTCTTCGCCGACCTCGTCGGCTTCACGACGGCGTCCGAGGGACGCGACGCCGAGGAGACACGCGAGCTCCTGTCGCGCTACTTCGACGTGTCGCGGAGCATCATCGAGCGCTACGGCGGCACGGTGGAGAAGTTCATCGGGGACGCCGTCATGGCCGTCTGGGGCACTCCGGTCGCGACCGAGGACGACGCCGAGCGAGCCGTTCGCGCGGCGCTCGAGCTGGTCTCGTCGATCCCGGACCTGCACCCCGCCCTTCAGGCACGGGCCGGCGTCCTCACCGGCGAGGCTGCGGTCACAATCGGCGCCACGAGCGAGGGCATGGTCGCCGGCGACCTCGTCAACACCGCGTCGCGCGTCCAGTCCGCAGCCGACCCGGGAACCGTCCTCGTGGGCGCCTCGACCCGCACGGCGGCCGACGCTGCGATCGCGTTCGAGGATGTAGGGGAGCACGAGCTCAAGGGCAAGGCCGAGCCGATGCGGCTCTGGCGCGCCCTCCGCGTGGTCGCGAATCGCGGCGGCGAGGGCCGCTCGTCCGGCCTGGAGGCGCCGTTCGTCGGGCGGGACCGCGAGCTCCGGCTCGTGAAGGACATCTTCCACACGACCGCCGAGGCGGGTCGCGCGCACCTCGTGCTCGTCACCGGCCCTGCCGGAATCGGGAAGTCGCGCCTCTCCTGGGAGTTCGAGAAGTACGTGGACGGGCTCACCCTCACCGTCCGCTGGCACAAGGGCAGGTGCCTCTCGTACGGCGAGGGAGTCGCGTACTGGGCTCTCGCCGAGATGGTCCGCGGACGGGCGGGGATTCTCGAGAACGACGACGCCGACGCGGCGGCGGTGAGGCTCGCCGCCTCGGTCGCCGAGCACGTACCGGACGTGCAGGATCGCGACTGGGTCGAGCCGCGGCTTGCACACCTCCTCGGTCTCGCGGACGCGACCTTCGAGCGGGAGGACCTCTTCGCGGCGTGGCGGCTCTACTTCGAGTGCCTCGCGGACGGAGCCCCGACCATGCTCGTGTTCGAGGACCTCCAGTGGGCGGACGCGGGCCTCCTCGACTTCGTCGAGTACCTCGTCGAATGGGCGCGCGCCAAGCCGATCCTCGTGATCGGGCTCGCGCGGCCCGAGCTCGCCGAGCGGCGGCCCGGCTTCGGGACCGCGACGCACGGCGCCTACACCGGCCTCGCGCTGGAGCCGCTCCCGGACGAGGCGATGGAGGCGCTCCTCGACGGGCTCGTGCCCGGCCTCCCGGCCGAGCTCCGCACGTCGATCCGCGCGCGGGCCGAGGGGATCCCGCTGTACGCCGTCGAGACGGTCAGGATGTTGCTCAACCGCGGTCAGCTGGAGCGGGCGGACGGGTCGTACCGGGTCGTCGGCGAGATCGAGTCGCTCGAGGTGCCCGAGACCCTGCACGCGCTCGTCGCCTCTCGCATCGACGGTCTCGAGCCGGACGAGCGTCGGCTCGTCCAGGACGCCTCGGTCCTCGGGAAGACGTTCGTCCTCGACGCGCTCGTGACCGTCTCGGGCCGTCCGCGCGAGCAGATCGAGCCGGTCGTCCGGAGCCTCGTCCGCAAGGAGGTGCTGTTCCTCGAGTCCGATCGGCGCTCGGCCGAACGGGGGCAGCACGGATTCCTCCAGGACCTCGTCCGCCACGTCGCCTACGAGACGCTCGCGCGCCGGGACCGGAAGGCACGCCACCTCGCCGCCGCGGACTTCTTCGAGACGTTCTGGAGCGGGCGCGAGCAGGAGGTCGTCGAGGTCGTCGCCTCTCATTACCTCATCGCGTTCGACCTCGATCCCGCTGCCGACGACGCGCCCGCGCTCAAGGCCAGGGCGCGCGAGACGCTGGCACGCGCGGGCGAGCGTGCCGCGTCGCTCGGCTCGAGCGCCGAGGCGGCAGTCCTCTTCGCGCGCGCTGCCGAGCTCGGCGAGAGCACGCTCGACGAGGCGCGCCTCCTGACGCAGGCCGGGAAGGCCGCCCGCGCGCACGGCGACACCGAGCGCGCGACGAGCCAGCTCCTGCGAGCGATCGAGCTCTTCGAGCAGGCCGGGAGCCCGCATGCGGCTGCGCGCGCGAGCGCCGACCTCGCACAAGGGGAGTTCGGCACGGGGAAGCTGGACGCGGCGATCGAGCGCATGGAGCTCGCCTACAAGGTGCTCGAGACCGACGAGCCCGACGAGGACCTCGCGTACTTCCTCTCGCAGCTCGCGCGCTGGCTCTACTTCGCCGGACAGCTCGAGCTGTGCGAGGAGCGGAACGAGCGAGCCCTCGGGGTCGCCGAGCGCCTGCGGTTACCGGAGGTCCTCTCGCACGCGCTCAACACCAAGGGGCTTCTCGCCACCCAGCAGGGCTGCTTGGAGACCGCACGGGCGCTCATCGGACACGCGCTCCGGATCGCGCTCGAGAACGACATTCCCATGGCCACGATGCGCGGGTACACGAACCTCTGCGCCGCCGAGATACAGCTCGGCAACCTCGCCGAGGCCGAGGAACTCACGACGCGCAGTCTCGAGCTGGCCCGCAGGATCGGCGACCGCGAGAGCGAGTGGTTCAGCCTCGGCAATCTGACGGACAGCTACTTCTGGACCGGGCGGTGGGACGATGCCATGGAGATCGTCGCCGAGCTTCCGCCGGGGCTCGAGACACAGGCCCCCGCTCTCCATGTGAGCGCCGCCGAGGTCGCGCGGCACCGGGGGGACGTGGCGACGGCCCGCGCCGCGCTCGACAGGGCGTCGGTACTCGAAGGCTCGGCCTCGGTCCAGGATCGTGGCGCTTACTACGCAACGAAGTACAGCGTCCTGATGGCGGAAAGCCGCGCCGACGACGCGCTCGCGCTCCTCGAGCAGGCGACCTCGGACCTCGAGAGCCCGACCGACCGCGTCTGGCTCGATCTCCTCACCGTGGAGGCCGCCCTTGCGGCCGGTCACGTCGATCGCGCTGCAGAGATCGTTGCGGTCGTGGACGCCCTCCCGCCGGGCGACACCGGACCGCTGATCCGCGCGCACGCTGCGCGGTGCCGCGCGTGCGTCGCAGCAGCGAGGGACGAGATCGAGCGGGCGGAGGAGAGCTTCAAGATCGCGGCGGCGGCGTTCCGAGAGTACGGAATGCCGTTCCACCTGGCGTGCACCCAGCTCGAGCGTGCGGAGTGGCTCGTCTCGCAGGGCCGGGCCGAAGAGGCGGCGCAACTCGTCACGGAGGCGCGGGAGACCTTGGAGCGCCTTCGCGCGACGCCGTGGCTCGAGCGCGCCGACGCGCTCAGTGCGAAGCTCCCCACAGCTGCACAGGTAACCGCTTAGCCGACGAGCTCGACATCGGCGCCGACGCGCGCGTACGTGCCGAGCGCACGCCGGTCCAGCGTCACCAGCGTGGCGCCCTCCGCAGCCGCGGTCGCGCCGATAAGAGCGTCGTACGTTGCTCCGCCACGGATGCCCAGATCGAGAAGCCTCCCGAGAAGCACGCGCTGATCTTGCGCGGTGAGCGCGATCCAGCGATCCTCGAACCAGTCCTGGAGGAACAGCAGCGCGTCGAAGGAGTTCATGCGTCGAGGTGCCGGCATGCGGGTGAGCGTCGAGTAGGTCTCGATTGCCGCGTGCGCGACGATGCCCGGGCGTTTGGGTGCGAGGGCAGCGAACGCAGCGTCGTGGTGCTCATGCCAAGGGGACGCGGCGGCGACAGCCACGCTCGAGTCAGCGACCTTCACCGCCTCAGCTTCTCGAGCACGTTCCGGACCTCTTCGGCCGTCAACGGCGGGATCTCCCGATCGGAGACCGCTACGAGGCGTCCCTGCTTCCGTTCGAGTCGAATGTGCGACGTCGCCGGCTCGATCTCGATGCGGCCGTCGACGAGCGAGATCTCGACTTCGGCGCCTCCGCTCAACCCGAGCTCGTCGCGCATCGCCTTCGGGATCACGATGCGTCCCGCTTTGTCGATGGTGGTTCTCATGCCATCAGAATGGCATGAAGAATGCCATGGTGCAAGCTCAGGCCGCCGCGGCCGCCGGCTCGGCGAGCACCGTGCGCAGGAACTGCCCCGTGTACGAGCCCTCGACGAGCGCGACCTCCTCGGGCGTCCCGGTCGCGATCACCTCGCCGCCCTCGTCGCCGCCCTCGGGGCCGAGGTCGACGATCCAGTCCGCCTGCTTGATCACGTCCAGATTGTGCTCGATCACGAGCACGGTGTTGCCCGCGTCCACGAGCCGCTGCAGGACCTCGAGCAGCTTCTCGATGTCGGCGAAGTGGAGCCCCGTGGTCGGCTCGTCGAGGATGTAGAGCGTCTTCCCGGTCGCGATCTTGGAGAGCTCGGCCGCGAGCTTCACCCGCTGGGCCTCGCCGCCCGAGAGCGTCGTCGCCGGCTGCCCGAGCTTGACGTAGTCGAGCCCGACGTCGTGCAGGGTCTGCAGCCGCCGGCGGATCTTCGGGATCTTGGAGAAGAACTCGAGCGCCTCCTCGACCGACATCTCGAGCACGTCCGCGATCGAGCGCCCCTTGAAGCGCACCTCGAGCGTCTCCCGGTTGTAGCGGCGCCCGTGGCAGGTCTCGCAGGGCACGTACACGTCGGGCAGGAAGTGCATCTCGATCTTGATCGTCCCGTCCCCCTTGCACGCCTCGCAACGGCCGCCGCGGACGTTGAAGGAGAAGCGGCCCGGCTTGTAGCCGCGGATCTTCGCCTCCGGGGTGAGCGAGTAGAGCTCGCGCACGTGCGTGAAGAGGTCGGTGTAGGTGGCCGGGTTCGACCTGGGGGTTCGACCGATCGGGCTCTGGTCGATGTCGATCACCTTGTCGAAGCACTCGATCCCCTCGACGCCCTCGTGGTCGCCCGGCTTCACCCGCATTCGGTTGAGCCGGTTCGCGAGCGCCTTGTACAGCACCTCGTTCACGAGCGTCGACTTCCCCGAGCCCGACACGCCGGTCACGGTCACGAAGCGCCCGACCGGGAAGTCGACGTCGATCCCCTTCAGGTTGTGCATGGTCGCGCCCCCAACCGAGAACCAGCCGCGGCCGTTCTCGCCGCGGCGTGGAGGCACTGCGATCCGCCGCGCGCCGCTCAGGAACAGCCCCGTGACCGACCCATCCGTGCCCGCGACCTCGTCGGCCGTCCCCTCGGCGACCACCTCGCCCCCGTGCTCGCCCGCGCCCGGCCCCAGGTCGACGATCCAGTCGGCCGCGCGCATCATCTGCTCGTCGTGCTCGACGACGAGCACGGTGTTGCCGAGGTCGCGCAGCCGCTCGAGCGTCGCGATCAGCCGCCCGTTGTCGCGCTGGTGGAGCCCGATCGAGGGCTCGTCGAGGATGTAGAGGACGCCCACGAGCTGCGACCCGATCTGAGTCGCGAGCCGGAGCCGCTGCGCCTCCCCGCCGGAGAGCGTCTTCGCCGCCCGGTCGAGCTGCAGGTACCCGACCCCCACGTTGTCGAGGAAGGTCAGCCGCTCCCGCACCTCCTTCACGATCCGCCGCCCGATCAGCTCCTCGGTCTTCGTCAGCTCGAGGTCGTCGAGGAACCGCAGCGCGGTCGTCACCGACATCTGCGTGAAGGCGTGGATCGACCTCTCCCCGATCGTGACCGCGAGCACCTCCGGCTTCAGGCGCGCGCCGCCGCACTGGGGACACGCGCGGAAGCTCATGTACTCCTCGATCCGCTCTCGCTGCTGCGTCGAGTCGGTCTCCCGGTAGCGGCGCTGCAGGTTCGAGAGGAGCCCCTCGAACGCCATCGTGTACTGGCGCCTGCGGCCCATGCGATTGCGGTAGGTGACGAAGATCCGCTCGCCGCCCGTCCCGTGCAGGAACCGGTCCTGCTGCTCTTGGGTGAGCTCGCGCCACGGCCGGTCGAGCGGGATCTCGTAGCGCTCCGCGATCGCCTCGATCACGCTCTCGTAGAACCCCTGCCCGCCGATCGACCACGGGACGAGCGCGCCCTCCTCGATCGAGAGCGAGGTGTCGGGGACGAGCAGGTCGGGGTCGATCTCGAGCTGCGCGCCGAGCCCCGTGCAGCGCGGGCAGGCACCGTGCGGCGAGTTGAAGGAGAAGACCCGCGGCTCGAGCTCGGGGAGCGAGACGCCGTGGTCGGGACACGCGAGGTTCTCGGAGAACGTCATGCCATCGCCGTCTACGACGTCGATGGTTACGAGCCCGTCCGCGAGCGAGGTAGCGGTCTCCACGGACTGCGTCAGGCGCTGGCGAAGGTCGGGCTTCATCACGAGGCGGTCGACGACCACCTCGATCGTGTGCTTGAACTTCTTGTCGAGGACGATGTCCTCCTCGAGCAGCCGCTGCTCGCCGTCGACCTTCACGCGGGTGAAGCCGTCGCGACGCAACTCCTCGAGGACGTCCTTGTACTCGCCCTTCCGATCGCGGACGACCGGGGCGTTCACGGTGAACCGCGTTCCTTCGGGGAGCCGCAGCACCTGCTCCACGATCTGGTCGAGCGACTGCCCCGCAATGGGCCGCCCGCAGATCGGGCAGTGCGGTCTCCCGATCCGTGCGTACAGCAGGCGCAGGTAGTCGTAGATCTCGGTGACCGTGCCGACCGTCGAGCGCGGGTTCCGCGAGGTCGTCTTCTGGTCGATCGAGATCGCCGGCGAGAGCCCGTCGATGGAGTCGACGTCCGGCTTCTCCATCATCTGCAGGAACTGCCGCGCGTACGCGGAGAGCGACTCGACGTAGCGCCGCTGCCCCTCGGCGTAGATCGTGTCGAACGCGAGCGAGGACTTCCCCGAGCCCGAGAGCCCCGTCACGCACACGAGCGCGTTCCGCGGGATGCGGACGGTGACGTTCTTCAGGTTGTGCTCGCGCGCGCCGTGGACGACGAGCTCTTCCGCCTGGCTCATAGACGCGCCATTCTACCCAGTCGAACAGACGTTCGATCTCCACTTGAGTGGATCTTGAGCGCCGGCTGTAGAGAATGCGAGCGTCAACTCCTACGAGGGGAGGAACTCGTGAAGAAGGCACTACTCGTCGTCGCGGCGCTCGGGGCGCTCGCGGCCTCGGGCGCCGCATATTCGTCCTTGACCTCGGGCGGCCCGTCTCCCGACCCGTTTGTCGCGGGCGGCGGCCGCTTCGGGCCCGGGTGCTTCGACGGCCCGACGCCGACCTGCTTCGCCAATCCGAGGGATCTCAGCATCGATGCTCACCTCGAGAAGAAGGGCACGAAGGTGACGGGGATCCTGTACTACGGGAACAACGCCGGCGTGCTTGGCAACCGCATCGACGTGACCTGCGTCTCGATCGTGGGCAACCGTGCCGCGGTCGGCGGCATCATCAAGGAGTCCGGCACCCCCGAAAATGTCGGCTGGGGCACGGTCCTGTTCCTGATCGACAACGGCCCGCCCGGACAACCCAACCGTGATCGCTCGAGCGCGCTCTTCGGCGCCCCGCTCGACGACCCGAGCTGGCCGGCGGGCTTCCCGTACACGTGCCCCGCCCCCGACAGCCCGATCAACACCGTCGGGTTCCAGGCGCTGCACAGCGGCGACGTCATCGTCTCCGACGGGGAGGACTGATCGCGCCACGGACGAGCCCGGGCCGTCGCAGGACGGCCCGGGCTCGTCCACTTGCCGAAGCAGCCGCGGCTTGGCATTCTCGGTGCGTCAGCTGAAAGGAGGTAGTGACATGGCTGACGCCGGCCTCTTCATAGGCTTCGGCGCCCCGGTTCGGGGTCGCGAGAGCCAGGCCGTCGAGCTCTTCAACGAGGCGCTCGCGTACTACGAGCGCCTCCAGGAGGAAGGCGAGATCGAGAGCTTCGAGCCCGTCTTCCTCGAGCCCCATGGGGGCGACCTGGGCGGCTTCATCCTCCTCCGCGGGGATGCCGAGAAGCTCGCTTCGCTGCGCGTGAGCGAGGAGTTCATCCAGCTCTCGCTGCGCGCGGGCATGATCACCGAGAACTTCGGTGTGGTGGGAGCCGATCTCGCAGAGCGGCTCCAGCGACAGATGGCGTACTACATCGAGCAGATCGGCGCGTTCGCCTAGTTCGCGCTTCAGGTACAACGGCGGCGTGCGAGCTCTCGCGCACGCCGCCGTCGTAGCTTCCGCGGTCCTGACGGGCTGCAGCGGCGGGAGCGACAGTGGAACGCCGACCTGGGCAGGCCCGCCGGAGCCCGCCGCGGACGGCACGGTCTCCGTGGACGACTTCGACGCCTACGCCGACGAGGTCGACGAGGCGTGGGAGGGCTCGGCCGCGATGGCCGCCGCCGAGTTCCTCCGCCTCGACGAGCGAACCGCGGCCCGGACGAGCATCGAAGGCGTCGCGTCCGCAGAAGGCGCCGGCCCGGAGACGGTGACGGTCACCCTCGACGGGCTGCTCGACGACTCGGTTCGCGCCGAGCGCTGGACGCTCACGTTCGTCTCCGAAGGAGATGTCTACCGGCTGACGGAGGCCGTGTGGACACAGCGCTGCCAGCCGGGGCGCGGGCACCAGGACTTCGGCCCCGAGCCCTGCGTCTGACCTAGCGCCGCGCGGCTCGCCAGCGGCCGAAGATGAGGCCGCCGACCGTGAACCCGAGCCCGAAGGTGCCGACCGCGAACGCTCCGACCGCGACGAACTTCCGCCAGAGCGAGAGGCGCTGCCAGCGGCTGAGGACCTCCTCCTCCTCCGCCGAGAGCGGCTCTCCGCGGCGCTGCTTGCGCGCCGCCCCTCCTGCCTGCAGGCCCAGGTAGATGTCGTCGAAGAGCTCCGGAGCCTCGTTCGGCACGGTGCGAGTGTATAGCCTGCCTCGGTCGTGACCGCACCCGCCGTCCACTGCTCCGCATCCGTGGAGCCGGCCCTCGCGGAGCTGAAGGAGCGCCTCGGCGTGATCGCCGACCTCGGCCGCGCCCAGTCCGTCCTCGTCTGGGACATGGAGGTCTGGATGCCGCCCGCCGGCACGAGCTCTCGCGCCGCGCAGCTCGCGACGCTCGAGGCCGTGATCCACGAGAAGCACGTCGACGATCGCATCGGGACGCTGCTCGACGAGCTCGAGCCGTACGCCGCGTCGCTTCCCGCCGAGAGCGACGACGCCTGCCTGATCCGGGTCGCACGGCGACGGTGGGACAAGAAGAGGCGCGTGCCGACCGAGCTCGCCGCCGAGCTCGCGAGGACGCAGGCGGAGTCGTACGAGGCCTGGGTGAGGGCGCGCGAAGACGACGACTTCGGCTCCTTCAGCCCCTGGCTCGAGCGCGTCCTCGAGCTTCGCCTGCGGTACATCGAGTGCTTCGCGCCCTACGACGACCCCTACGACGTCCTGCTCGACGACTTCGACCCCGGGATGAAGACCGACGAGGTACGTGCGATCCTCGCCGCGCTCGAGCCCGAGCTCGTCGCACTCGTCGCCGAGCACGCGGGAGACGAGGACGACGGGTTCATGAAGCGCGACTTCCCGGTCGCAGAGCAGGACCGCCTCTCGCGCGAGCTCATCGAGCGCTTCGGGGCGACCTGGGACGCGTTCCGGCTCGACACGACGGTCCACCCGTTCGAGACGACCTTCGGTCTCGGCGACATCCGCCTGACGACACGTTACTCGGACGAGGGCCTCCTCTCCCTGTTCACGGCGATGCACGAGTGCGGGCACGGGCTCTACGAGTGGGGATCGATCCCGACGCTCGACCGGACACCCCTCTCCGGGTGCGAGTCGGCGACGCTCCACGAGTCGCAGAGCCGGCTCTGGGAGAACGTCGTCGGCCGCTCCCTCCCGTTCTGGCGGTGGTTCTACCCGCGCGTGCGCGAGGCGTTTCCCGAGCAGCTCGGCGACGTCACCCTCGAGCGCTTCCATCGGGCGGTGAACCGCGTCCAGCGCTCGCACATCCGCGTGAACGCCGACGAGACGACCTACGGGCTGCACATCATCCTGCGCTTCGAGCTCGAGCAGGAGCTGCTCGCCGGGCAGCTCGCAGTGATCGAGCTGCCCGAGGCCTGGAACGCGCGCTTCGAGGCGCTGCTCGGGCTCCCCGTCCCCGACGACCGTCACGGGGTCCTCCAGGACTCGCACTGGTCCGGCGGCGGTTTCGGCTACTTCCCCACGTACCTCCTCGGCTCGGTCGTCTCGGTCCAGATCTGGGAGCGCGCGAGAGAAACGCTGCCGGACGTCGAGGAGCGGATCGAGCGCGGCGACTTCTCGACGCTCCACGACTGGCTGCGCGAGAACCTCTACTCGCTCGGCTCGAAGTTCCCGCCCGCCGAGACGATCGAGCGCGTGGCCGGCGGCCCGATCGACCCGCAGCCGTACCTCGCCTACCTCCGCGAGAAGCTCGGCGCGCTCGCCGCGGCCTGACGTCCCGGTCGATGCCGGAGCACATCGAGACCGTCGTCGTCGGAGGTGGGCAGGCCGGCCTCGCAGTCAGCTACTTCCTGACCGAGCGTGGCCGCGATCACGTCGTGCTCGAGCGAGGGCTCGTCGGGAACACGTGGCGCACCGAGCGCTGGGACGGCTTCGTGCTCAACACGCCCAACCTCGCGCAGCTGCTTCCCGGCGCCGAGTACGACGGTGACGCTCCTGAGGCTTTCGCACCGCTCGCCGAGGTGATCGAGTGCCTCGAGGGCTACGCACGGTCGTTCCGAGCTCCGGTGCGCGAGCACGTGAACGTGAGGGCGCTGCGGCGGGCTGGTGAGCGCTACACGCTCGAGATCGACGGCGCGGAGCTCGAGGCGGACAACGTCGTCGTCGCGACGGGCGCGTTCCAGCAGCCGCGCCCGAGGCTCTCCGGTACGGACGCTGCTCCCGTCGAGCTTCAGCTCACGACGAGCGAATACCGGCGGCCCGAGCAGCTACCCGGAGGAGCCGTGCTCGTGGTCGGAGCCGGCCAGTCCGGATGCCAGATCGCGGACGAGCTCCTGAACACCGGCCGTGCCGTGTTCCTCGCGGCGGGCAGCTGCGCGTGGCTTCCGAGGCGCTACCGCGGGCGCGACATCGTCGACTGGTTGCTCGAGCTCGGGCTCATGGACGAGCCGGTCGACTCGCTGCCGTCGCCCGCGGCTCGGCTCGCGTGCAACCCGCCGGTCTCCGGGAACGACGGTGGCCATGACTGCCACCCGCGCTGGCTCGCCGGTCGGGGCGCGACGGTCGTCGGACGGCTCCTTGGCGTCGACGGCGCCGTCGCCCGCTTCGCGCCGGGCATCGAGGAGACGCTTGCGGCCGCGGACGCCTTCGTCGACGAGATCACCAGTGGCATCGACCGCTACGTCGCCGAGGCGGACATCGACGCCCCCGAGGCCGAGGAGCAAGACCGAGGCCCTTCTCCGATCGTCGACACGCCGGCGCTCGACCTTCACGAGCACGGGATCGCCACCATCCTCTGGGCGACCGGCTTCAGGCCCGACTACGGCTGGATCGAGCTCCCGCTCGCGGACGAGCTCGGCTGGCCGATCCAGCGCGACGGCGTGACGGAGCATCCGGGGCTCTACGTCGTCGGCGTCAACTGGCTCCGGAAGCGAAAGTCGGCGCTCTTCTGCGGCGTCGGCGAGGACGCGAGCCTCGTCGTCTCTCACCTCGTCGCCCGGAGCTAGACGGCGACGGCGAGGCCCTCGCCTCGCTCGCGTGCGAGCACTCGCCCGAGCGCCTCCACGCATACGTCGTCGAACTGCCTCCCGGCGCCCTCGCGCAGATGCTCGAGAGCGCGTTCGTGCGACCACGCCTCCCGGTACACGCGCTCCGAGATGAGGGCGTCGTAGACGTCGCAGACCGCGAGGATCCGGACGTCGAGCGGAGTGACCTCGGCACGGGCGGCGTCCGGGTAGCCGGACCCGTCGAGACGCTCGTGATGGCTCCGCACGAGACGGTGCACGACCTGCGAGTAGCCGCCGAGCTCACGGAGCAAGGCGACGCCCGTCGAGACGTGACGTTTGACGACCGCGAACTCGTCGTCGGTCAGCGGCCCGGGCTTCCTCAGGACGGCGTCGGGCACGCTCAGCTTGCCGATGTCGTGCAGCAGGCCTCCGACCGCGAGCTCGCGCAGCCTCTCCGGGGCGAGGCCCAGCTCCTCGCCGATCTGCACGGCCCGGAGCGCGACCCGGCGCGTGTGCTCCTCCGTGTAGCCGTCCTTCGCCGCCAGCGCGACCAGCAGCGCCCTCACGTGCGAGCCGAGGAACGCCTCCTCCTCGACGACGAGGTCGGCCCCGCACAGGTTTCCGAGCAGAGGACGCGAGCGGGCAGTTCCGCGGCGCAGGTCGAGCGCCACGGTGATCCCGACGGCCGCGATCCCGAGGATCTCGAACACGTGGCCGAGCCACCAGCCGAGGTTCCAGTAGTCGAGGAGGAGCGCGGCCGGGAGCGCCGCGGCGAGCCAGACGATTCCGACCGCGACGAGAAGGTCGGCGCGCCTGAGGGTGAGGCGGTAGGTTCGAAGGGCGCGCCAGAAGAGCAGCCCGTAGAACGCCAGACCGGCGACGAGCACTGCCCACGCGACGGGACTCCGCGGCTTCGGGACGGGCGGGACGAGATCCGGCCTCGCGATCGCCGCGAGCCCGAGCGCGACGATGAGGACGATCCCGACTCCGAGCAGGACGAGCAGCGGGCGAACCGCCGTCGGCTTTCCGAGCGCGGCGATGGCGCTCAGCGCGAGGATCGCTCCGCCGACGGGGAGCGTCGCGCCGCCCGTGAACGCGACGACGCCGTTCATCTCGACGAGGACACCGGGCGTCGCGAGGCCGTGCAGGCAGAGAAGCGCCGCCATCACGGAGAACGCGCAGCCGACGAGGACGACGTGCCCGTCGCGCAGCCTCGCGCCGGCGATCGTCAGCGCGAGCGCGGCGGCCGTCGCGATGCCGGCGCCGAGCGCGACGCCGGCGAAGTGGATCCACCCGTCGATGTAGACCTTCTCGCGGCCCACGAAGTGGAGCAGCGCGACCGGGACGATTGCGAGGAACGCGGCCGCCGCGAGCAGCGGGATCGTGCGCGTGGACACGAGGGAGATATCGGCACGAGCCCGGCGAGGTTGAGACCGTGCGGGCCTTACGCAGCGCGTCCGAAGCGCTTCTCGGCGCGGGCCCGGGCCCTCGCCGACTCGACCTCGCGGTCGCGCGGCGGCGCGGTCGTCACGAGCGCCTCGAGCAGCCGGCTCGTCGTCGCGGCGACCTCGTCCACGGCCCGTGCGAACGCAGCCTCGTTCGCCTTCGACGGACGCTGCGACCCGCTCACCTTGCGCACGTACTGGAGCGCGGCGGCGCGCACCTCGTCGGCGGTCGCCGGCGGCTCGAAGTTGTGGAGCGTCTTGATGTTCCGGCACATGGCTCCACCCTAGCGGCCACGTCCGCTGAAGGCATCTTGCGTGCAGTGCATGCACTTTGGTTGTATGCTCTGCATGGAGATGCCGAAGGCGATCCAGATTCGCGACGTCCCCGACGACGTCCACGCCGTCATGCGAGCGCGAGCCGCTGCGGCAGGCATGTCGATGTCCGAGTACCTGCGCAGCGAGCTCGTCAAGCTCGCGGCCACCCCGACGATGGACGAGTGGATCGCGCGCGTCGAGGCGCGACCTCCGATCGACATCTCCACGCAGGAGATCGTCGACATCATCCGTGAGATGCGCGGGCCGATCCCGCCCGAAGATTGATCGTCGCCGACGCATCTGCCGTCGTCGAGTTCGCCCTCCGCCGACGTGCCTCGGCGCGACTTGGAGCTCGCCTGGGAAGCGAGGCGGTCCACGCGCCGTACCTGATCGAGGTCGAGGCGCTCAACGCGCTGCGCCGAGTCGTGCGAAGTGAAGGCTTGTCGGACGAGAGCGCGACTGTCGCTCGCAACGATCTCGCGTCGATGCCCCTGATTCTCTACCCACACCGGCCGCTGATGGAGCGAATCTGGGCGTTGCGCCACACGCTGAGCGCATACGACGCGAGCTACGTCGCGCTCGCGGAACTGTTGCCGGCGCCCCTGATCACCTGCGACGAACGACTCGCCCGGTCGACGGGGCACGCTGCCGTGATCGAGCTCTTCGCGCCTTCTGCCTAGGCTAGGCCTCGGCGAGCGCGGTCAGCTCGCGGCGCAGCTCCTTGATCTCGTCACGCAGCTTCGCCGCGTACTCGAAGCGAAGCTCCTCGGCGGCGAGGTACATCTCCTCCTCGAGCGTGACGACGAGCTTCTCGAGCTCCTCGCGCGACATCCCCTCCACCTCGGCCTTGCCGCGGCGACGGCGCGAGGTCGGCACGTGCGGCGACTCGAGCGCGAGCAGCTCGGCGATGTCGGAGACGCCCTTGACGATCGTCTCCGGCGTGATCCCGTGCTCCTCGTTGTAGGCGAGCTGGTAGGCGCGACGGCGGTTCGTCTCCTCCATCGCGTCCTTGATCGCCTCGGTGACCTTGTCCGCGTACAGGAGGACCTTGCCGTTGACGTTCCGGGCCGCGCGCCCGATCGTCTGGATGAGGGACGTGCGCCCCCGGAGGAAGCCCTCCTTGTCGGCGTCGAGGACGCACACCATCGAGACCTCGGGCAGGTCGAGCCCCTCCCGCAGCAGGTTGACGCCGACGAGGACGTCGTACTCGCCGAGGCGGAGCTCGCGGATGATCGCGATCCGGTCGAGAGTGTCGATCTC
>Ga0233418_10000130_pt1 | contig 16060 bp, 14 predicted proteins | sample Sediment_Towuti__FD_189021 | JGI IMG/M metagenome (GOLD analysis project Ga0233418, IMG submission 189021) | Sediment microbial communities from Lake Towuti, South Sulawesi, Indonesia - Sediment_Towuti_2014_1_MG | ecosystem: Environmental > Aquatic > Freshwater > Lake > Sediment | place... | reverse complement strand
TCGGCTCTCCGGTAGACGCCGAGACGCTCGCGCCACGGTGTGAAGCCGGCGGCGCCGTCCGGGAGCCGCTCGTGGGAGCCGACGACGAGCGCGCCGCCGGGGCGCAGGACGCGGGCGATCTCGACGGCGACCCGCGTCTGCACCTCGAGCGAGAAGTACGTGAACGCGAGGTTCCGGCAGAGGACGAGGTCGAACGGCCCGTCCGGCGCCGGCGTGCGGACGTCGCGCCGCTCGAACGTCACGAGCGACCGGAGCCGCGGCCGCAGGAAGTAGCGATCCCCGCGCCGCGTGAACCCGCGGCGGCGCCACTCCTCGGGCAGGTCGCGGAGGCTGCTCTCCTCGTACGCTCCCGCTTTCGCGCGGCGCAGAACCGCCTCGTCGACGTCCGTAGCCAGGATCCCGAGCGTCGCCGCTGGGCGTTCGGGTCGAACCTCGAGCTCCCAGGCGAGCGCGAGCGTGTACGGCTCCTCGCCCGACGCGCAGCCTGTGCTCCACGCGCGCAGCGGCCGCTCCCGCTCCTCGGCCCCGGCGGCGAGCGCGGGCAGCACCTCCCCCGCCAGGAACTCGAACACTCCGCGATCGCGCGAGAAGCGCGAGATCGTCACGCGGCAGAGCGCATCGAGCTTCGGCCACTCCTCGGGCGTCGACTCGAGCAGCATCCGGTACTCCTCGGCGCCGCCCACGCCGAGCTCCCGCATGCGCCGCGCGAGCCGCCGGCACACCTGGCGGCGGACCTTCCGGAAGCCTTCCCAGCGATAGCCCAGGCGCGGAAGCGCCCAACGGAGGAGCTCCACGCACTCGCAGTCGGTCACGAAGGAAGGCTGCCGGAGGAGTGGGCGGCGCGCCGCGTCCGCGACAGCGGACGCGCTTCAGGTCCTTTCGGCGCGGCCGGAATCCGCTCGGCGGATTCCGGCTTCGCGCAAGGCCAGGCTGCCGGAGGAGTGGGCGGCGCGCCGCGTCCGCGACAGCGGACGCGCTCCAGGTCCTTTCGGCGCGGCCGGAATCCGCTCGGCGGATTCCGGCTTCGGCAAGGCTCAGGCGGCGCGCTCGCGAAGCTCCTGGAGCTCGCGCTCCAGCGAGAGGCGCTCGAGCGCCTCGGTCTCGATCTGGCGCACGCGCTCCCGGGTCATCCCGAGCCGCCGGCCGATCTCGGCGAGGCTCACGGGGTCCCCGTCGAGCCCGTAGCGGAGGAGGACCACGTCGCGCTCCCGCTCCGGCAGCCGCTCGACCGCGGCGCGGAGCGCCTGCGCGTCGAGCGGGATGTCGAGCTCCTCGAAGAAGGCGGGCTCTTCCGGGGCGGGCACGATCTCGTAGAGGTCGGCCCCCTCGTCCTCGCCGATGCGCTTGTCGAGGCTGGTCACCGACCGCGGGGCCTCTCGCACCTTGCGCACCTGCTCGAGCGTGATCCCGAGCTCGCGGGCGATCTCGTCGTCCTCCGGAGGGCGCCCGAGCGCGGCCGCGAGCCGGTCCTCCGCGCGCCCGATGCGGCGCGCGTCGTCGAGCACGTGGACGGGGATCCGGATCGTCCGGGCCTTGTTGGCCACGGCACGCTGCACGGCCTGCCTGATCCACCAGGTCGCGTACGTCGAGAACTTGAAGCCGCGCCGCCAGTCGAACTTCTCGACGGCGCGGATGAGCCCGATGATCCCCTCCTGGATCAGGTCGAGGAGGGGCACGCCGTGGCCCTGGTAGCGCTTGGCGATCGACACGACGAGTCGGAGGTTCGAGTTGATCATGCGCTCCTTCGCCTCGCGGTCGCCGCGCTCGATGCGCTTCGCGAGCTCGACCTCCTGCGCCGCGGTGAGCAGCGGATAGCGCGCCAGCTCGTTCAGGAAGAGCTGGAGGGAGTCGGCGGTGGCCGCGGCGAGGTCGCCGTTCTCGTACGCCACCTCGCGCGGAAACGCGCGCTCCGAGTCGTCCTTGACCTCGATCCCGCGCGCGTCGAGCTCTGCGTAGAGCGCCTCGAGCCGCTCGGAGTCGAGCTCTTCCGCGACGCGCTCCACCTCCGAGAGCGGCACGACGCCTTCCTCCTCGCCGCGCGCGATGAGCGCTTCGATCTCGAGGGTGATCACGGTCGCCTCCTCTTCTCGTCCTCTTCCGGCTCGGCCTCGGCGAACTCGCGGAGCCGGTCCGCGTACTCGGCCAGCCGGGCGGCAACGAGGCCGTGCACGCTGTCCGAAGGATACGAGCCGTCCGCCCTGCGGCGCCCGGCGCGGCGGCCGGTCAGGAGCTCGATCCCGTCGTCGACCGTCCGCACGGCCCACACGTGGAAGTCGCCGCGGCGCACGGCCTCGACGACCTCGGCGTCGAGCATGAGGTTCCGCACGTTCGCGGCCGGCACGAGGACGCCCTGCGTCCCGGTCAGCCCGCGCGCCTTGCAGGTGGCGTAGAAGCCCTCGACCTTCCGCGTCACGCCGCCGACCGCCTGGACGCGCCCGTGCTGGTCGACCGAGCCCGTGACCGCGATCTCCTGGGCGAGCGGAAGCCCGGAGAGCGCGGAGAGGAGGGCGTACAGCTCGGTCGACGACGCCGAGTCGCCCTCGATCTCGTCGTACGACTGCTCGAAGGTGATGGTCGCGGACACGGCGAGCGGCCAGTCCTGGGCGTAGGTCGCGGCGAGGTAGCCGGAGAGGATCATGAAGCCCTTCGAGTGGATCGGCCCGGAGAGCTCGATCTCGCGCTCGATGCTCGCGATCCCGCCCCGTCCGAGCGAGGTGCGTGCGCTGACCCGCGTCGGCCGTCCGAACGAGTAGTCGCCCAGATCGAGGATGGAAAGCCCGTTGACCTGCCCCACACGCTCGCCCTCCGTCTCGATGACGAGCGTCCCGTCCTTGACGAGCTCGCGGATCCGCTCCTCGATCAGGTTCGAGCGGTACTCCCGCTTCCTGATCGCGAGCTCGACGTCCTCGGCCTCCACGAGCTCATGGCCTTCCGCCTCGGCCCAGAAGCTCGCCTCCGAGACGAGGTCCGAGATCTCGAGCAGCCGGGCTGAGAGCTTGCGCTGGCTCTCCCGCAGGCGTGCGCCGTGCTCGATCAGGCGCGCGACGGCGGCCCGGTCGAAGTGGCGCAGGTCGTGCTCGCGCACCCAGCGGCTGACGAAGGCGGCGTAGTTGCCCTGGTGCTCGGCGGTCCAGTCGAGCTCGGGCGCGAACTCCGCCTTCACCTTGAAGAGCTCGCGGAAGTCCTCGTCGAGCTGGTAGAGGAGGTGGTAGAGGGCCGGGGAGCCGAGGAGGACGACCTTCAGCTCGAGCGGGATCGGCTCGGGGCGCAGCGTGGCGATCGGGACGGCGCTGAACTCCTCGCCGAGGCTCTCGATCCGGGCCTCGCTGCCCGCGAGCGCACGCTTGAGGGCTTCCCACGCGAACGGGTGCCGGAGCACGTCGAGCGCGTCGAGCACGAGGTAGCCGCCGTTCGCGCGGTGCAGCGCGCCGGGCTTGATCTCCCGGAAGTCGGTGACCATCGCGCCGAAGGACGCTCGATACTCGATCCGCCCGAGCAGGTTGTAGTACGTGGGATTGCGCTCGACCACGACCGGCGCTCCCTCCGCGCCGCGGTTGTCGACGAGGACGTTGACGGCATAGCGCGTGAGGTCCCGATGCCTCGCCCCCAGCCCGAGCGGCAGCTGGGGAGCTTCCTCCTCGGCGCGAAAGTCCTCGAGACTGGCGAGAAGGTCTTTCTTCACGTCCTCGAGGTAGGCGAGGACCTTCGGCTCCTCGGTGAACCGCTCCTCGAGCTCGCGGAACAGGGGCTCGGTCGCGAAGAGGGCGACCTCCTGCTCCAGCTTCCGGACGCGTCGCGCCGCCTCCTGTCCGAGCCGGCGGACCTGCCGGACGAAGCCCGCGGCCCGCTCCTCGACCTCGGAGCTCGCCTTCGCGATCGCCTCCTGCTGCTCCTCGGGAAGCTGCTCGAACCGCTCACGGGTGATGGGCTTCCCGTCGACGAGCGGAACCGAGGCGACGCCCATGAGCGTCGTCTTGAGCGCGATCATGCGCTCGGCCGCGAACTTCTCGAGCGCCTGCTCTTCGTGCTCCTGCTCGGCGGCGGTCTCGGCCGCGATCTCGCGCTTGCGCCGATCGAACTCCTCGCTCTCGAACGCGCGCGGGACCTCGCGCTGCGCGGCCTCGACGAACTCGTCCAGCGCGCGCCGGAGCTCCGACCCGCGCCCGGCGGGCAGCTCGATCGTGTTCGGCCGGTCGGCGTTTCCGAAATTGTGGACGTAGACCCAGTCCGACGGTCGAGCCTTCGTGGGGGCGAGCGTTCCGAGATAGTCGAGGACGGTCGTGAGCCGGCCCGAGCCCGGCAGCCCGGACACGAACACGTTGAACCCGTGCGTCCCGACGGCGAGCCCGTACTCGAGGGCGTCGAGAGCCCGCGGCTGGCCGATCGTCCCCACGAGCGGCTCGACCTCGGCGGTCGACGCGAAGCGGAGCTTCTCCGGGGCCAGACGCCGGCGGAGCTGCTCCGGTCGAAGCGCACGCGCACGCCTAGCGGACCGCTGCTGGCGGGCGATCTCTGCCATGACGCAACGGTTGCAGCGTGGGCCCTCGCGGCAATCGGTGTGCGCCCGGATGCGCGGTGCGCGAAAGCCGTAGACCGTCGGCGCCGGTAGTTACTGCGTTCGCCGGATACGCGGAACACCCGATGCCGTGTGGGAGCTCGCGATCGACGATATGGACGTGGAGACCTCATCCCAGCCCGTCTTCGAGTGGACCGGGTTCCGCGATCGTGCGGAAGCGGGCCGACTGCTCGCGTCCGCGCTCGAGCGCGTGCCCGGAGTCGAGCCCGGCGAGACGGTCGTGGTCGCGCTCGCGAGGGGCGGGATCCAGGTGGCCGCGGAGGTGGCGGCGGCGCTCGGCGCTCCCCTGGACGTGGTCGCCGTGCGGAAGGTCGGCCATCCGTGGCAGCCCGAGTACGGCATCGGCGCCGTAGCCCCGGGCGGTGTCCGCTACGTGCGCGCCCACGACGGGCTGACCGACGAGCAGGTCGAGGAGGCCGTCCGCTCGACGGCGGAGAAGGCCGACGCCCTGGACGGGCGGCTGCACGCGGAGTGCGCCCCGCTCCAGCTCGACGGCGTGACGTGCGTGCTCGTCGACGACGGCCTTGCGACCGGCGGCACGATGGTCGCCGCCGTGCGCTGGGCGCGGGCGCGGGGGGCCGGGCGCGTCGTCGTCGCGATTCCCGTCGGGGCGGAGTCCGCCCTCCACGCGCTCGAGCGGGACGACGACGTCGACGACGTCGTGTGCCTTGTGCGGCCCCGTGGCTTCGGGGCGGTGGGGATGTGGTACGAGGACTTCAGGCAGGTGTCCGACGAGGAGGTCCGGAGCGCCCTCTCGGCTTCGAGAGCGCCGACGCCCGGGACGATCGCCGCCGAGATCGACGCCGACGGCGTGCGCTTGCCCGCCGACCTCACCGTCCCGCCGGATCCCGTCGGCTGGGTGGTGTTCGCGCACGGCAGCGGCTCCAGCCGCCGCAGCCCGCGAAACGTTGCCGTCGCAGCCCGGCTCTCGCGGGCCGGGATGGGGACGCTGCTCTTCGATCTCCTGACCCACGAAGAGGAGCTCGACCGCCGGAACGTGTTCGACGTCGAGCTGCTCGCGCGGCGGCTGCTGGCGGCGACCCGGTGGCTGTGCGCGAGACCCGAGGCGCGCGGGCGTCCGGTCGGCTACTTCGGCGCGAGCACGGGCGCCGCGGCCGCGCTGATCGCAGCGGCGGCGCTCGGGGACGAGGTGGCCGCGGTCGTCTCGCGCGGAGGCCGCCCCGACCTCGCCTGGGACGTGCTGCCGGAGGTTCGGTCGCCGACGCTCCTCGTCGTCGGCGGCGAGGACCGGGTCGTTCTCGACCTGAACCGTGACGCAGCGGCCCGGCTGACCTGCGAGCACGAGGTTGCCGTCGTACGCGCCGCGACGCACCTCTTCGAGGAGCCCGGCGCGCTCGAGCAGGTCGCCGAGCTCGCGTCGGCGTGGTTCGAAACGTGGTTCGAACGTGCGGGAGGAGGTGGACGTCGTGACTCCGACCAGGGTGAGCCCGCTCGGGCTGAGCGAGCAGGAGCTTCGTGACGCGCTCGGCGAGGAGCTCGAGCTCGCGTTCCGCGCGGAAGGGAACGCGGCCACGATTCACGCCATCGCGCACTCTGTCGCGAGGGTGATCGTGCTCGACCACCTGCGGATGGCGGAGCAGCTCGAGAAGGCCGGCGTGACGCTCGACTCACCGGACTAGCCGGTCGAGCGGTGGCCGGCGGCTCGAGCGTGCGAGTTGCGGAAGCGGAGCCGCTGCCCGCGGACGTGGGCCCGGGCGTTCGCGACGCCCGCGAGCCGATCGACCTTCTCCTGCGGGACCTGCGAGCGCGCAAGGACGGGCTGACCGCCCGCGACGCGGAGAGGCGGCTCCTCGCCTACGGACCGAACGAGCTCGCCCGCCGGCGAGGCGTTCGCTGGCCCAGACAGCTCGCGAGGCAGGTCACGCATCCGCTCGCGCTTCTGCTCTGGGTCGCCGCCGCGCTGGCCTTTGCGGCAGGAATGCCGCCCCTCGCCGTCGCGATCATCGCGGTCATCGTCCTGAACGCCGTCTTCGCCTTCTCGCAGGAGCGTCAGGCCGAGCACGCGGTCGAGGCGCTTCGCCGCTATCTCCCGCTCCAGGCTCGGGCGCTGCGCGACGGAACGCTGCAGGAGGTGGAGGCGCGTACGCTCGTTCCGGGCGACGTCGTCCAGATCGAGGAGGGCGACCGGATCTGCGCCGATGCACGCCTTCTCTCCGGCTCGATCGAGGTCGACCTCTCAACCTTGACCGGCGAGTCGCAGCCGGTCCACCGCTCGGCCGAGTTCGTCGACACGACCGGTCCGCTCATCGAGGCCCGCGAGCTCGTGTTCAGCGGCGCGAGCTGCGTTGGCGGCCAGGCGCGCGCCCTCGTCTACGCGACCGGCATGCGCACGGAGCTCGGGCGGATCGCCGCGCTCTCGCAGCGCGTCGAAGAGGAGCCGAGCCCGCTCGAGGCGCAGGTGCGCCGCGTCGCGCGGCTGATCGCGATCGTGGCCGTCTGCGCAGGCCTGCTCTTCCTGCCCATCGGCTGGCTCCTGGCAGGCCTTCCTCTGCAGGACTCGCTCACGTTCGCGATCGGTCTCATCGTCGCGAACGTCCCCGAGGGGCTCTTGCCGACGATCACGCTCGCGCTCGCGGTGGGAGTCGCCGCGCTGGCGCGCGGCGGTGCGCTCGTCAAGCGCCTCTCGGCGGTGGAGACGCTGGGCTCGACCACGGTCGTCTGCACGGACAAGACCGGGACGCTGACCGAGAACCGCATGCGGGCCGCACGCATCTGGACGCCGCTGGGAGAGGTGGATCTCGAGGACGACGCCGCGCTCGAAGCGGCCGTCGGCGCCGACCCGGTCCTCGGCTACCTCGGGCGGGCGATCGCCGCCAGCAGCACCGCCGAGCTCGACCGGGAACGGACCGGAAAGTCGCGTGGCGAGGCGACCGAGGTCGGCCTGCTCGAGGCTGCCCGGGCGCTCGGCATCGACGTCGACGTCGCGCGGCGTGAGCACGACCGCCGGAGGCTCTTCCGCTTCGATCCGAAGCTCCGGCTCATGTCGACCGTGGACGAGCGCGCGGACGGCGGCATCACCGTGCACGCGAAGGGCGCCCCGGAAGAGGTCCTGGAGCGCTCGACGATGATCGGTGGCCCATACGACCACGTTCCGCTCGAGGACGCGCACCGGGCCGAGGTCTCCGAGGTCCTCGAGCGCTGGGCGTCCCAGGGGCTGCGGGTGCTGGCGGTCGCCCGGCGGCGGCTGCCGGACGGCTCCGAGCCGCCCGTCCGGCGCGAGGACGCCGAGCGGGAGCTGTGCCTGCTCGGGCTGGTCGCGCTCTTCGACCCGCCGCGGCCCGAGGTCGCCGCCGCAGTCGCCCGGTGCCACCGCGCCGGGATCCGGATCCTCGTGGTCACGGGCGATTACGGGCCGACCGCGGTCGAGATCGCGCGGCGGGTCGGGATCGCGAGCGACGGTGCGACCGTCGTGACGGGCGAGGAGCTGGAGACGATGGGCGATCGCGAGCTGGACGACCTGCTCGGGACGGATCGCGAGCTCGTGTTCGCGCGCAGCTCGCCGGAGGCGAAGCTCCGGATCGCCGACGCGCTGAAGTCCAGGGGCGAGGTCGTGGCGATGACCGGAGACGGCGTGAACGACGCTCCGGCGCTCCGGTCCGCAGACATCGGCGTGGCGATGGGGCGCTCGGGCACCGAGGTCGCCCGGGAGGCCGCGACGATGGTGCTCACGGACGACAACTTCGCCACCATCGTCGCTGCGGTCGCGGCGGGACGGCGCATCTTCGCGAACATCCGCAAGTTCGTCTTCTACATCTTCGCGCACGCGACCCCTGAGGTCGTCCCGTTCCTCGTCTTCGCCCTCTCCGGCGGCGCGGTCCCGCTGCCGTTGACGGTGATGCAGATCCTCGCGATCGACCTCGGGACCGAGATCTTCCCGGCCCTCGCCCTCGGAGTCGAGCGGGCGGAACCGGGGCTCATGAGCCGTCCCCCGCGCCCCCGAACCGAGGGCGTGATCCAGCGCCCGCTGCTCGTCCGGGCCTGGGCCTTCGTCGGTGGCATCGAGGCCGTTCTGGTCATGGGGGCGTTCCTGGGCGTCCTGGTTGGAGCCGGCTGGCAGCCCGGCGACCCGGTCGCGGTCGGCGATGCTCTCCACGACGACTATGTACGCGCGACGACGATGACCTTCGCGGCGATCGTCGCCTGCCAGGTCGGCGTCGCGTTCGCCGCGCGCACGGACCGCGCCTCGCTGAGGTCGATCGGGGTCTTCTCGAACCGCTTCCTCCTCCTCGGGATCGCGTTCGAGCTGGTCTTCGCGGCGGTCCTGATCTACGTACCGGTCTTCCAGCCGATCTTCCACACCGCTCCGCTCTCGGCGGGCGAGCTGGCGGCGCTCGCCACGTTCGCCCCGATTGTCTGGGGCGCGGACGAGCTCCGGCGGTATCTGCGACGGCGCGGAGCACGCCGTGCGGAGCCCCCCGAAGGGCAGTAGACTCCAAGCCCGGTGCGGAGGAACTGGTTCATCGTCGCGATCGTCGTGGGGGTCGCCGCGATCGTGATCGCCGTGATTCTCGCCCGGACGGTCGGGAGCGACGACTCCGGCCCGTCGGAGGAGACCGTCTCGTGGGCGAGCTCAGTGTGCTCGGACCTCACGACCTGGCAGTCGTCGATCCAGTCCATCGCGAGCGTCGCCGCGGGCGGCCTCACGAAGGAGTCGCTGCAGAAGGCGTTTGACGACGCCGGGGTGGCGACGGACCAGCTCGTCTCCGAGCTGAAGGCGCTCGGGCCGCCGGACCTCGAGTCCGGCGACGACGTGAAGCAGGAGCTCGACTCCTCGGTCGACCAGCTCTCCACCCAGTACGAGGAGCTCAAGTCGAGCGCCCAGGACGCGCTCGACGCCAGCTCTCCCACCGCCATGCTCACGGCGCTCGGGGCGCTCGTGCCGCAGTTCCAGGCCCTGACGGGCGACGCTCAGCAGCTCGTGCAGACGCTCCAGAGCGAGGACGTCGCCGGGGACTCGAAGGACGAGCTCGAGGAGGCGTTCTCCGAGGCCGAGTCCTGCCAGGAGCTCCAGGGCTCCCAGAGTTAAGAACTCGCGTAGACGTCGTTCCGCTCGGGATCACCGGGGCGTTCGGTCGCTACGATTCCGCCCGTGCTTGGGAGCTGGATCCTCTTCTTCATCGTCCCGATGCTGCTCGGCCTCTGGGCCCAGCACCGCGTGAAGAGCACGTTCGCCCGGAACCTCGAGGTCCCGGTCGCGAACGGGATGACCGGGGCGCAAGTAGCCCGCTACGTCCTCGACGCGAACGGGCTCAACGACGTGCCGGTCGAGGAGACTCCCGGGTCGCTGTCCGACCACTACGACCCGCGGAGCCGCTCGGTCCATCTCTCGCCGCACGTCTACCACGGGGTGTCGGTCGCCTCGACTGCGGTCGGGTCGCACGAGGTCGGCCACGCGATCCAGCACGCCCAGGCCTACTCCTTCTTCCGCTTCCGCAGCGCGCTCTTCCCCGCCGTGCAGTTCGCCTCGAACATCTGGATGCTCTTCCTGCTCGGCGGCCTCTTCCTCAACATCATCGGGTTCATCTACCTCGCGGTTGCTCTCTACGCGATCGCCGTTCTCTTCCAGCTCGTGACTCTCCCCGTCGAGTTCGACGCCTCCAGCCGGGCCAAGCAGCAGCTCTCCGATCTCGGGCTGGTCGCTGCGAGCGAGAGCGCCGGCGTCAAGAGCACGCTCTCCGCGGCCGCCTGGACGTACGTCGTGGGCGCCCTCGCCGCGATCGCGGTGCTGCTCTACTACCTCTCGCTGCTCTCGAACCGCTAGTGGCGGTCCCTACCGCTCGCGCGGCATCCAGCTGAACCGGCGGAGCGCGATCGCCAGCCCGGCCGCGCCCCAGGCAGCGACGATCGCGAGCGCCGTCGGGTCGGCGTAGAGCGACTCACCCTCGAGGTAGACGCCGTTCACGACGTCGAGGAAGTACGTCAGGGGAAGGACGTCCGCGACGGCCTCGAGGTAGGGGGGCAGGTTCTCGGTAGGCCCGAACGAGCCCGACAGGAACGCCATCGGGAGGATGATCACGTTCACGACCGCCGAGACGCCCTCCGCCGAGCGGATGAGCGCGGCCGCTCCCACTCCCATGCCTGCGAAACAGGCGACTCCGAGCACGACCGCGCCGGCGAGGCCGAGCGGGTTGGCCGGCCGGCTGGCGCCGAACACGGCGCTTCCGAGCGCGAGCAGCGCGCCGGCCTGCACCGCGAACACGATCAGGGTCGAGAGGAGGACCGCGGCGATATAGGTGGCCGGCGGCAGCGGGGTGGCGCGGAGCCGCTTGAGGACGCCGATCTCGCGCCTCCCCACGAGGATGATGGCGAGTCCGCCGAAGGCCGTGTTCGCCGCGCCGTAGCCGAAGAGCCCGGCCAGAAGCACGTCCGCGGAGGGCACGCCGTCGATGTCGTCCGAGTAGACGGAGGTGAGAAGGGCGTAGAGGAGGAGCGGGAAGACGAAGATGAAGACGGCGGCCTCCCGGCTGCGCCAGAAGAGCCGCTGCTCGTAGGAGAGCTGGTGCACGAGCAGCCTCATCCGTGCTCCTCCTCCTCTTCCGCCGGCTCGTCCTCGCCGACGAGCTCGAGGTAGACGTCCTCGAGCGACGGCCGCCGCACCTCGAGGTGCTCGAGAGCCTGCCCGGCCGCCAGCGCCTGCGAGGTGAGCTCGTGCAGGACGCGCGTCGGCTCGTCCGTCTCGATCACCGTCGCCTTCCCGTTGCGCTCGAAGCGGATCTCGGTGGTCCGCGCCGCGCCGATGAGCGCGGACGGGGTCCCGACTCTCACGATCTTCCCCGCCCGGATCACGGCGACGCGGTCGGCGAGCTGCTGCGCTTCGTCGAGGTAGTGCGTGGTGAGGAGGATCGTCTTCCCGAGCGAGCGGAGTGCCCGGATCATCTCCCAGGCCGACCGTCGGGCAGCCGGGTCGAAACCTGTCGTCGGCTCGTCCAGGAAGAGGAGGTCGGGGTCGCCGACGAGCGCGATACCGAGGTCGAGGCGCCGCTTCTGGCCGCCTGAGAGGGTCTTGATCCGGGCGTCCCGCTTCTCGGCCAGGCCGACGAGGGCGATGACCCCGTCGACGTCGCGGGGATTGGCGTAGTAGCCGGCGAACTGGGCATGGACCTCGCGCACGGTGAGAACCGCGGCGCTCTCGGAGTGCTGGAGGACGACGCCGATCCGCTCCCTGAGCGCCCGCGGGCTGTCCGCAGGGTCGTGTCCGAGGACCGCGACCTCGCCTCCGTCGCGGCTGCGATAGCCCTCGAGGATCTCGACCGTCGTCGTCTTCCCGGCCCCGTTCGGCCCGAGCAGCCCGAACACCTCGCCCTCTTCGACCTCGAAGTCGATCCCGCGGAGCGCCTCGACCCCGTGGTACGACTTGCGCAGGCTCCGCACCGTGATCGCGCTAGACATATCTGGTAGATAGAGTATTATATCTACCAGATATGTCAAGCCTCAGCCCCACCGCGCGCGTGATCCTCGGCCTCCTCAGGTCCACGCCGCGCACCGGGTACGACGTCAAGCGGGTAACCGACTTCTCGACACGCTTCTTCTGGGGCGCCAGCTACGGCCAGATCTACCCCGAGCTCCGGCGCCTGGAGGCCGCGGGGCTCGTCCGCGCCCGGGATGCTCCGCGCGGCGGCCTCCGACGTCGTGTCTACGAGCTGACGCGGGAGGGCGAGCGCGTCCTCGACGCCTGGCTCGTCGAGCCTTCCGAGCTCTTCGAGTACCGGGACGAGGGGCTGCTGAAGCTCTTCTTCGGCGAGCACGTGGACGGCGGGGACCTCGAGACGCTCGTCCGCCGTCGGGTCGAGTGGTTCGAGGCGGCCGCACGGCTGTTCCGCGACATCGCCGAGGAGCTCGGCCCGATCGAGGATCCGAGCGGCGACGTGCTCCGCTACGGGATCGAGCTCATGGACTGGAACGCCGCCTGGTGGCGGGACCTCGAGTTGCGGCTCACGGATCGAGGTTGAGCTCGGCCATCCCGCCCGGCGGGAAGCCCGGGTCGCGCCCGGTCAGGGCGAGCGCGATCTCAGAGCAGTCGGGCTGGTGGCCCACCGCCGCCACCGGCCCCGTCCCGCCGGCCACCACCGCCTCTCGCAGGTCGCCCGCCGACGCTCCGGGCGCGAGTCGCTCCTCCACCCGGACCTCGGCCCCGGCCGCGCGGGCGATCGCCTCTGCGGTTTGGCGTGCGCGCAGGAGGGGGCTCGTGAGGACGATCGGCGGCGGCGTCGGGTGCGCGGCGAGGCGCTCGGCGAGCGCGTCTGCCTCCGCCTGGCCGCGAGGCGAGAGCGGGCGCTGGACGTCGGGCTCACCTGGGTCGGCGTGTCCGTGGCGTACGAGGAAGACGAGCATTCGCCGAGCATAGTCCCGCCGGCGCTAGGGTCCGCCCGTGGCGAGCCTCAGGTACGTCATCGTCGACGTCTTCACGGATCGCCCGTTCCAGGGGAACCAGCTCGCGGTCTTCACCGACGCCCGTGACCTCGAGCCGGCGACGATGCAGACGCTCGCGCGTGAGATCGGCTTCTCGGAGACCACGTTCGTTCTCCCAGCGGAGAGGGACGGGACCGCGCGGGTGCGCATCTTCACGCCGGCTGCCGAGCTGCGGTTCGCCGGCCACCCGATCCTCGGCACCGCGTGGGTGCTCGCCGCGTCATTGCAGCGCGGCGTCGTCGAGCTCGAGACCGGGAGCGGGGTGATCCCGGTGGAGCTCGAGCGGGACGAGGCCGGTGCCCTCGTGTTCGGGCGCATGGTGCAGCCGGTTCCGACGGTCGAGCCGTATCCGGACACTGGGCGACTCCTGGCCGCGCTCGGCGTGACTTCCGCGTCCCTGCCCGTCGAGCGCTACGACAACGGCGTCCTACACACCTTCGTCGTCCTCGGGTCGCCCGAGGCGGTCGCCGCGCTCCGACCCGACTTCCAAGAGCTGGCCGAGCTCGAGGTCAACGCCAGCTGCTGTGCGGGGTCGGGCACGAGCTGGAAGACGAGGATGTTTGCCCCCGCGCTCGGCGTGTGGGAGGACCCGGCGACCGGCTCGGCGGCGGGCCCGCTCGCCTGCCACCTCTGCCGGCACGGGCTCGTCGAGTGGGGCGCCGAGATCGAGATCTCGCAGGGGGTCGAGATCGGACGCCCGTCGAGGCTCTTCGCGCGGGCGGAGGGCCGGGGAGAGGTCATCGAGCGCGTGACGTGCGGCGGAAGCGCGGTCGTCGTGGCGCGCGGCGAGTTCCGGCTCTGATCTCGCCCTAGCCAGGGCCGCGACCTGCAATCAGCTCGCCGGCCGCCGCGCTCGCGGCGTGTGCGGCCTCGACCGGCTCAGCGCCTTCGATGCGTCGTACGAGGTAGGCCATCGCGAACGCGTCGCCGGCGCCCGTCGGGTCGATCGGCGCTCGGACCGGTGACGCGGCGACGTGCTCGACGAGGCGCCCGCTGATCACCCAGGAGCCACGCGCGCCGAGCGTGAAGATCACCTCGGGGACGCCGAGCGCGCCGAGGCGGCCGGGGTCTGCGCTCCCCACGAGCGTCTCTGCCTCCTCGTCGTTCAGCTTGAGGATGGAGACGTGGCGAAGCACGTCTCCGATCTGCGCGTCCGTGCGGAGCGTGCCGAGCGCCGGCGTGCGCACGAAGCCCTGTGCGTCGACGAGGAGCCGTCTTCCTCCCTCCGCGAGCGCTGAGAGCGTCTGCGGGGAGAAGTCGGTGCGCACGAGCGCGCACACGTTCACCCACCTCGCGTCGCCCGCAGCCTCGACGGCCCGCTCGGACGTCCACGGGTCGCCGACGGCGTCCTGGCTCATGATCCTGCGGTCGCCCTCGTAGCGGAAGCTGTACGCCGTGGTCGTGCTCGACTCGTACCAGCGGACGGGGAGCCCGAACGCTTCGAGCGGTGGGAGCAGCGCGGCCTTGTCGGCCGCCGCGCACGAAGCGGCCACGTCTGCGTCGGCGCCGAGCCGTGCGAGCGCCCGGGAGGCGTAGAAGACGCCGCCGCCGGGCCGGGGCGGCTCGCCGTCCACGGCGTCCAGCGTGAGATGGCCGATGACCGCGATCGTGCTCATGCGGGCGCCGCGCCGGTCGAGGAACGCCGCGAGACGACCGCGACCGCGCTCGCGAGGCCGAACGCGACGAGGAAGCTCGGCATCGTGGCGCCGATGCCCCAGTCGGGCGGATCGAGCCGCTCCACGAGATCCACCCACCAGCCCGGGCCGGTCGGGTACAGCCACTGGTAGAGCACGAATCCCGCGACCCACGCCGCGACGAGCCCCGGCCGCCACGGGGGCGCCTCGAAGATGGCGTCGGCGGAGTAATGCCGTCCTGCCGCGAGCCAGTCGGCCAGCAGGACCGCGAAGAGTGGGACGAAGAGCGAGCCGAGCAGGAGCAGGAAGCTCTGGTAGCTGACGAGGTCGATCACGAGCGCACCCGCCGTGGCGAGCACCGTGACGAGCACGACGAGGAGCCGTTGGGAGACCTGCGGCACGAGGTTCTGGAGGGAGACCGCGGAGGAGTACACGTTCGCGAAGGCCTCGTCCGTCTCGGTGACGAGGAGCGCGAAGAGCGCGACGATCGCCGCGAAGCCACCCGCCACGACGGCCGCCGGCAGCGCCGCGGGGTCGCTCAGATCGCGCGAGAGGACGAGGAGGACGCCGAGCAGGAGCATCCAGGCGTCGGGGACGAAGTATCCGGCCCCGGTCCCCCAGAATGCTCCTCGACGAGTCCGAGCGAAGCGCGTGTAGTCCGCGGCATACGGCGTCCACGAGACGGTGATCGCGACGACGACGTCCGCTCCCTCCCAGACCGAGAGCCCGCCCTGCGCCGGCTCGTCCCACAGCGCCTGCAGATGCGCGCCGTCGATCGTCCACCACGTGAGGTAGAGGAGGGCGAGCGGGACCGCCCAGATCGCGAACCTGCGGATGAACCGGCGGACGAACCCGATCGGTCCGAGCAGCGCCAGCGTCAGCGCGAACGCGCCGAAGACGAGCGTCCAGAGCCACTGGGCGCGGAAGCCGAAGAGCTCGTTCGAGAGCGCGGCCGCGGCGGTGGCGATGATGAGGAGCTCGAAGATCGACCAGCCGAGGCCCTGGAGCACGTTCGCCCCGGTCGGAAGGTACGAGCCGCGCCGTCCGAGCGGCGCACGCATGAGGACCATCCCCGGCACGCGTGCGTCCGCCCCGATCGCGCCGGCCGCTCCGAGCATGAGGTTTCCGACGACGCAGCCGACGACGATCGCGAGCAGGGCCTCCGGGAGCGAGAGCGCGGGGACGAGGACCGCGCCCGCGACGATCACGAGCAGCGAGACCCCGAGGTTCCCCCAGAGGAGCCCGGTGTCCATCCCGCTCAGGACACGGAGACGTTCCGGGACCGGGCTGATCCCCCAGCTCCCCTCGATCCGTTTGCGATCGACCATGGGCGCGAGAGAGTATCTAGCCATCTCGTGTGAGAATCGCGCCGTGATCCCCCGGTACTACGTGGTCGCCGAGCGGGACCAGGAGCTCCAGA
>Ga0233418_10000129_pt1 | contig 16088 bp, 17 predicted proteins | sample Sediment_Towuti__FD_189021 | JGI IMG/M metagenome (GOLD analysis project Ga0233418, IMG submission 189021) | Sediment microbial communities from Lake Towuti, South Sulawesi, Indonesia - Sediment_Towuti_2014_1_MG | ecosystem: Environmental > Aquatic > Freshwater > Lake > Sediment | place... | reverse complement strand
ACCGCGAGCGTGGTGGCGAAGACGCCGAACTCCTCGAGCCCGAGGCCGCGCGCGGCGACGATCGTGCCGAGGATCCCGAAGGCGGCCGCGATCCAGACCCACAGGGCCGTCGCCGAGCGACGCCGGAGCAGACGGGATGACACGGAAAGTCAGTCTAGGGTGGCCTCTTGGCGGTACGACGTCGCTTCTATAGTGGCCCGGTGGCGACGACGTCGATGGAGAGCGCGCCCGCCCCAGCGGGTCGCGCCCGTCGCCTCGTGGCAGGAGACGCGCTGGGCGCCGTGGTTTTGGCCGTCGCAGTTCCCTTCCTGTTCGTCCACGAGCGATACCAGCCGACGTTCGTCCTCGAGGCGGGGGCGACCACGGTCGAGGTCCGGCTCTCGGACGCAGCCGTCCTCGCCGTCGCCGCCGCCGCGGCGTTGGCGCTCGCCCGGGGCGGCGCGACCCGTCTTCGGGCCGGCCGCGTCCTCTGGGTCGGCGGCGCCGCGCTTCTCGCATGGCTGACCTTCCAGGCCCTCCGCCCGGCCTCGCTGGACGACAGCCGCTTCGATGACCATCTCGTGAGCCTCCTCAAGCTCGCCGAGTACGCCTTGCTCGCACTCGCCGTACCCCTCCTCGTCCGGCGAGCGCGCGACCTGGCCCTCGTCTTCGGGAGTCTCGTCCTCTGGGGAGCGCTCGCCTCGGGAGTCGCGCTCCTCCAGTTCCTCGGCTGGGACATCTTCGAAGCCTGGAATCCCGGCTGGAGGCAGCCGTCGTTCCTCGGGCACCACGATCTCGCAGCGCTCGCAGCGATGTCGACCGCTCTCGCCGCGGCGGGCATCGTGGCGACGAAGGCGCGGGCTCCTGCGCCCAGGCTCTTCGCCCTGGCCGTCGTCGCGGGTGTCGTCGGCCTCGTGCTCGCAGGCTCGGTCGCCGCGGCGGCCGGACTGCTCGTCGGCGCAGTTCTGCTCTGGGCGGCGGCGCGCTCGAGGTTCTCGGTCACGTGGAAGCGGGTCGTGGCCCTGGTCGCGCTCGTCGCAGTGGTGGGCGTGGGGGTGGCCGCGGTTCGGGACAGCGACCTCGGGAACTTCCTGCGCTTCCTCGGGCTCCGCGGCGATGCTCAGGCAGCCGAGGGTGTCGAGTCCTACTCCCAACGCACCGTGCTCGTGTACATCGGCCTGCGGATTTTCGTTGACCACCCTGTCGCGGGAGTCGGGTGGCAGCGCTCGTCGCGTTCCGAGGTCTTCGAGCCGTACCTGGACGACGCACGCAGGCGCTTCCCCGACGTCGTCGAGCTGGCGTTTCCTGCCGAAGGGCGCGAGTGGGGCGTGCAGAACCTGTACGTCCAGATGCTCGCGGACGCCGGTGTCGTCGGGCTCCTGCTCCTGCTCGCCGTCGGGGCGGCCGGCGTAGGCCTCGCGTGGCGGACCGCGCTGCGGGCGCCGGATCCCTGGGCCGCAGGGGCCGGCCTGGCGGCGCTCTGCGCGCTCGTCACTCTCGCGGGCGAGTGGGCGTCGATGGGGATCGCCGCGGGCATCCCGCTCCAGGCGGCGACCTGCCTGCTGCTCGGGCTCGCCGCGGCCGGGGCCGCGATCGTCGAGGAGCGGCGAGCTGGCTGACCCGCGTCTCGATCCGCCCCGCTCGATGCCGACCTACGCCGTACGGGCCCCGCTCGTTCGCTGGCTCCGCGTGGAGGCGCGCCGCGCCCACGAAGAGCTGGGACGCTTCCGCGTGCTCGACGTCGGCTGCGGCGTGAAGCCGTACGAGCCGCTGTTCTCGCCGTACGCCGCGAGCTACGTCGGCGTGGACGTGGTCGACAACCCCCATGCCGACCTGAAAGGTCCCGTCGAGCAGCTTCCCGTGGAGGACGGCAGCTTCGACGTCGTCCTCTGCAACCAGGTGCTCGAGCACTGCGACGATCCCGCGCGAGCGGTCTCCGAGCTCCGGAGGGTCACGGCGCCGGGCGGACGCGTGCTCGCCTCCACGCACGGCGTGATGGCCTACCACCCCTCACCGACCGACTACTGGCGCTGGACCCACGCGGGCCTCGAGAAGCTCTTCGGGGAGAACGGAAGCTGGGCCTCGGTTAGGGTGACTCCCGCCTCCGGCACCACTGCCTGTCTCGGGATGATCGCCTCCCTCTACCTCGACCTCGCGCTGCGGCGCCTCCGGCTCGGCTTCGCGGCGCGACCCCTGATCGCCGCGATCAACGCCGTGGCCGAGGCCGTCGACGGGCGCTCGGCGCGCCTCGCCGAGCCCGGTCCGGGAACGCTCCACGCGAACTTCCACGTCGTCGCCGAGGCGTCGCCGTGAAGGCCCTGGTCACGGGTGGAGCCGGGTTCATCGGCTCGAACCTCGTGCGGGCGCTGCTCGCACGTGGGGACGAGGTTCGCGTTCTCGACAACTTCTCGACCGGGAACCGGAGAAACCTCCGCGGCCTCGAGCACGACGTCGAGGTGATCGAGGGCGAGCTCCGGAGCTACGAGCGCGTTCACAACGCCGTGCGCGGGACGGAGATCGTCTTCCACCTCGGCGCGCTCGGCTCGGTGCCGCGCTCGGTGCAGGACCCGCTCACCTCGAGCGCGGTGAACGTGGAGGGCACGCTCAACGTCCAGCTCGCGGCGAGGGACGAGGGAGTCCGCCGCGTCGTCTTCGCGTCGTCGTCCTCGATCTACGGGAACCAGTCCGAGCTTCCGCTGCGCGAGGCGATGGCTCCAGACCCGATCTCGCCCTACGGTGTCGCCAAGCTCGCCGCCGAGCGCTACTGCGTGAGCTTCAGCCGGGTCTACCACTCGTTCGAGACGGTCGTGCTCCGCTACTTCAACGTGTTCGGTCCCCGTCAGGACCCGACCTCGCAATACGCCGCAGTCGTCCCGCTCTTCATCACCGCGATCGCCGCGGGAGAGCCGGTGACGATCTTCGACGACGGCGAGCAGTCCCGCGACTTCACGTACGTGGACAACGTCGTCGCGGCGAACCTGCTGGCCGCGGACGCGGAGGGTGTGAGTGGACGCATCTTCAACGTCTCGGCCGGCTCCCCCACGACCGTGAACGAGCTCGCCGCGACCATCGGGCGCCTCCTCGGCAAGCCGGTCGAGCGGACGTACCTTCCGCCACGGCCGGGCGATCTGCGGAACTCGTGGGCCGACGTGAGCGAGGCGCGGAGCGGGCTCGGCTACGAGCCCAGGGTGTCGCTCGAGGAAGGGCTGCGCCGTACGATGGAGTTCCTGCTGGACGGAAAGGGGTGACCGACGTGGGCCACGCGTTCGGATCGATCGACGAGCTCGGTGAGGGGTACGGCTTCCGCAAGGTGCGCCGCGCTCTCGGGGTGACCGCGTTCGGGGTCAACGCGATCGTCATGCCTCCGTCGTTCGTCGGGTTCCATCACTACCACGACACGCAGGACGAGCTCTACTTCGTCCACGCCGGGACTGCCCGCTTCGAGGTCGGCGGCGAGGAGCGCGTGGTCGGGCCGGGCGGGCTCTGCTACGTCGAGTCGACCACGCCGCGCCGCGTCTCCAACGCGAGCGAGAGCGAGGACCTCGTCCTCCTCGTCGTCGGAGGCAAGGAGGGCTACGTCGAGCGCGACGGCCACATGGTCGACGAGGCGGACATCGAGCGCCGCGCCGCGTTCGGCCGCGAAGCTACGGCTTGAGAGCCGAGAAGAAGACGTCCTGAGCGAACAGGCGCCGGCCGAGCCGCACGAAGCGGCCGCCGACGAACTCGAGCCGGAGGTCAGCAAACCCGGCAAGAAGCGCCTCCAGGTCCTGCGGCCGGAACATGTGCAGGTGCGTTCGGTCCCGCTCGGGCGGGAGACCGCGCAGGAAGCGGAGGCGGTTCTGGACGTTGAAGGCGTTCGGGACCGAGCCGGCGAGCACGCCTCCCGGTCGCAGGACGCGCAGGATCTCCTCCGCGAGGTCTCGCGGGAAGCGAAGGTGCTCGAAGAGCTCGCCCGCGACCACGGCGTCGAAGCTCGAGCCCGGGAACGGGAGAGGCTCCTCGACGTCTCCGACGACCGGCTCGATACCGAGAGCCTCCGCCTTCGCGAGCGCGGTGCGGTCGACGTCCATCCCGACGACCTGATTGCCCTCGAGGAAGTGGCGGGTCAGCGCGCCCGACCGGCAGCCCAGGTCGAGCACGCGCCGCCCGCGGCCGATCGCGGCCTGGAAGAGCGGGATCCGCTCCACAACGAAGACGAAGTCGCCGCCGGCGCGGTGCTCCCGGTGGTGCTCCTCGTACCGCTCGCCGAGCGAGCTCACCCGCGTGCTCCAGACGGCGCTCCGCCCGGAGCCCCGCCCCCCGAGGTCACGCCGAGCCGACGGCCGCCTCGTGGCCGAGCGAGGCGATCGTGCGCCTGAGCCCGTCCTCGAGCTCGACCTCCGGCTCCCAGCCGAGAAGCTGGCGCGCTCGCGTGATGTCCGGCTGCCGCACCTGCGGATCGTCGACCGGGAGCGCCTCGAAGACGATCTCGCTGGAGGAGCCGGTGAGGCGGAGGACGGTCTCGGCGAGCTCGAGCACCGTCTTCTCGTCCGGGTTGCCGAGGTTGACCGGCAAGTGCTCGCCCGACTCGGCGAGAAGCACGAGGCCGCGAATCATGTCGTCCACGTAGCAGAAGCTCCGCGTCTGCGAGCCGTCGCCGAAGACGGTGATCGGCTGCCCGCCGAGGGCCTGGCGGAGAAACGTCGGGACCGCCCTCCCGTCGTTGGCTCGCATGCGGGACCCGTACGTGTTGTGGATGCGCGCGATGGCGGTGTCCACGCCCTGCTGGCCGTGGTAGGCCATCGTCAGCGCCTCCGCGTAGCGCTTCGCCTCGTCGTAGACCCCTCGCGGCCCGATCGGGTTGACGTGGCCCCAGTAGGTCTCCGGCTGCGGATGCACCTGCGGGTCGCCGTAGACCTCGCTGGACGAGGCGAGGAGAAAGCGGGCGCGCTTCCACTTCGCAAGCCCGAGCGAGTGGTGCGTGCCGTACGAGCCGGTCTTCAGCGAGTGCAGCGGCATCCGCAGGTAGTCGATCGGGCTGGCGAGCGCGGCGAGGTGGTAGACGAAGTCGAGCGGCTCGTCGACCGCAATCGGCTCGATCACGTCGTGGTTGACGAAGGCGAAGGCGTCGTCCCGGAGGTGCTCGACGTTCTCGAGCGTCGAGACGACGAGGTTGTCGACGCAGATCACCCGGTGCCCGCGCTCGAGCAGGGCCTCGCAGAGGTGGGAGCCGAGGAAGCCGGCGCCACCGGTGACGAGTGAGGTCGGCATCCGGCCGATGCTAGCGACCGCTGCGGGCGGACGAGGGTTACTCGAGCCAGTTCTCGACGCGCAGGCCCGGGACCCGCTCGAAGTGCCGCACGTTCCCCGTGATGAGCGTCAGATCGTGGGCGACGCAGATAGCGGCGATCCGGAGATCGGCGTCGTCGAGGCGCTGCCCTTGGGACTCGAGCTGCACGCGGATCTCCGCGAAGACACGGGCGGCGGCCTCTTCGAAGGGCTGGACTCGGACTTCGGCGAGCGTGCGGTCGATGTCGCTCTCGAGCCGTGGGTTCTGCCGCTTCCTCGCCCCGTACACCAGCTCCCCGACGGTGATCGCGGTCGTGCACTGCTCGGACGCGTCGAGGACCCCCAGCTTCCGAGCGAGCTGGAGCGGGCCACCTCCCGGGCGCACGATCGCGCTCATGACGTCCGTGTCGAGGCAGATCACTGCACGTCGTCGAAGTACGGCATCTCGCGGGGCATCTGCTTCTGCCGGTCGGCGACGATGCGCTGCATGTCCTCGTACCACTCGTCGGCGCCCTCGACGCCTTCGAGAATGCCCCAGACTGCCATCAGCCCGCGCTTCCGTGGCTTCTCCTCCTCGGCGGCCGCCTCGTCCGGAGACACGAGCGCGAGCACGGGCTTCCCCCTTCGCGTGACGAGGAACCGCTCGCCGCGGCCCACTCGCTCGATCAGTTCCGAGAACCTCCGCTTTGCATCCGCGACGCTCACCTCTTCGGTCATGATGACATCATGGCACCGAGATGTCATCATGTCCATTCCAGACGGGTCAGCGCAGCTCCTTGTTCGCCTCCATGTCGAACCACATGGCGAAGAGCGTCATCTGCAGGCCGGCGATCAGCAGCACGGCGACGAGGACGATCGTCGCCGGCGTGATCTGGTTGCCGGCGATCCGCAGCACGAGCTCGATCAGCCCGAGGACGAGCCCGGCGAGCAGCATGAGGCCGCCGAACACGTAGAAGAACACGAGCGGGTGGAAGTCGCGGATGACGTACTTCTGCCCCATGCGCCACCAGAAGCCCTTGAGCAGGAGCCACGAGATGCGTGGCACGACGGAGCGCAGCCGGATCCCGGAGCGCTCGCCGACGCCGTAGATCGGACGCGAGGGCACGTCGCGTACGCGCGCGTTCTGGACGTTCAGATGGACGAGCACGTCGTTCGGGAAGCCGTAGCGCGTGTACAGGCGATCGAGATCGAGGCGTCGCAGCGCAGCGAGCGAGAGCGCCGTGTACCCGGCCTGCGAGTCGGCGACGTGCCAGTACCCCGAGGCGATCTTCGTAAGGAGCGAGAGCACCGCGTTCCCGAGGTAGCGCGTGCGCGGGATGACGTTCCAGGCCTCGCCGGAGAAGAGCCGGTTCGCCTTCGCGTACTCGGCCTCGCCCCGCGCGACGGGCTCGACCAGTCCACGGAGCTCGGACGGGTCCATCTGGTTGTCCGCGGCCATGACGCAGGTCACGTCGATCTCCTCGGAGAGCACTCGCCGGTAGCCGCTCGCGATCGCGGCCCCGACGCCGAGGTTCCGCTCGTGCCGGATGACCTCCACGCGAGGATCGCCGAGTCCCTTGGCGGCGGCCGCGGTGGCGTCGCGGGAGGCGTCGTCCACGACGAAGACCCGGTCGACGAAGTCGGGGATGCCGCGAAGCGTCTCGGCGACGAGGCCTTCCTCGTCGTACGCGGGCACGACGACCGCCACGCGCTTTCCCTCGAGCATCAGCCGGAGGGGGCGTTCGCGCGCCGGCGCCGGCGGGTGGCGATCGGCTCGACCGCGAGCGCGGCGATCGTCCCGACGAGAAGGCCGATCAGCGCGCCGACCAGCAGCGACGTGCGGCTCGAGCGCGCGGTCGTCTTCACCGCCGCAGCGTCTTCGACGACGCGGCTCGACTCGACCTGCTTGGCGAGATTGAGGAGCTGGCGGGCCTCGAAGAGGTCGTCCTGGATCGCGGCGCGCCGGGCGTCCGCGGTCGTGATCACCGAGTTGAGGTTCGCGGTCACGAGCAGCGCCTGGTCGAGCGGCAGCGACCGGTTCGCGAGGACCGCCGCCTGCTGCTCCTGCGCCACCTGGATGCGCTCGTTGACCTCGTCGAGCTGGACCTCCAGCCGTGCCACCGACTCCTCGAGCAGCTTCGTCTTGTCCGTGACGTACTCGGAGACGTTGCCGACCACACGCGCTGCGAGCGCGTCCGCCGCCGCCTCGATCTTCCTCGGCGGAGACCCCTTGACGGCGATCTCCATGAGCGGGTTGATCCCGCGCGCCTGGCCGACGGCGGTGAGCTCCCGAGTGGAGATCGACGAGCGGAGCTTCGCGACGGGGACTCCCGTGGCCCGCGAGACGTCGCGGAGCACGGACTCCGAGCGGACGATCTCGCCGACCGTGCGTGGGTTCGTCGCGAGACTCTGGATCTGCCCTCCGCCGAGAGGTGCGAACGGCTGGCCGAGGTAGACGATCGTCTCCGCGCGCCAGACGGAGCCTCCCGAGAGCGCGAGGGCGACGCCCAGAACCGCGCCCACGGCGAGGCCTCCGACCGGCAGCCACCAGCGCTCTTTCAGCTGCTGCCACGCGGAGGCAAGGTCGACCTCCTGCTCGTCCTCGAGCTCGGGGGCGGCGTGCGGCTCGCTCATGCGGCGGCGACCCTATCAGCGGCCCACCGCCACTGAGCGGCGAGGCCCTCCTCGAAGCCGGTGTGCGGCTCCCAGCCGAGCTCGGAGCGGATGCGGTCGGTGTCGGCGAGCGTCCGGCGTTGATCTCCCTCCCGGCGTAGCCCGCGCACGAGCTCCAGTCGGCGCCCGGCGATCCGCCCGAGCGCCTCGATCGCCTCGAGCATCGAGGCCTCCTCGCCGCCGCCGACGTTGAACACGGCTCCGGGCGAGCCTCGGTCCATCGCGAGCACCGTCGCCTCCACCGCGTCGTCGACGTACGTGAAGCTTCGCGACTGCGTCCCGTCGCCGTGGAGCTCGAACGGCCGCTCGTCGGCCAGGCACTCGACGATGCGCGCGAGGGCCATGTCCGGACGCTGCCGGGGGCCGTAGATCGTGAAGTAGCGAACGATCACGTGCTCGAGGGCGAACTCCCGCCGGTACGCGTACGCCAGGTGCTCGCAGGCGAGCTTCGTGATCCCGTAGGGCGAGATCGGGCGTGGCGATGCGTCCTCGGGCGTCGGGTACGACTCCGCGTCGCCGTAGACGGAGGAGGACGAGGCGAAGACGACCCGGACGCCGTCTCGGGCGGCGGCCTCGAAGAGCCGCCGGCTCGCGAGGACGTTCTGGCGCACGTAGAGGGGGAAGACCTCGCCGAAGCTGCTCACCCCTGGCTGACCGGCGAGGTGGAAGACGCCGTCCACGCCTGCGAGGTCGAGCGGGCTCTCGACGAGGTCGAGCTGCTCGACGGGGAGCCCGCGCGCGTTCTCCCTCTTCACCGCGGGGTCGTAGTAGTCGGTGAAGGCGTCCCAGCCGACGGCGTCGTGGCCCTGCTCGAGGAGGGCCCCGAGGAGGTGCGAGCCGATGAAGCCGGCGGCGCCGGTGACCACGTAGCGCATGACGGCGAATGCTAGGTGAGCACCAGGAAGATGGCCGTCGGGACGGCGAGCGCGACGACGACTGCCGCGGCGAGAGCCGTCCCGAGGCGTCCGCGTCCCGCCAGCCGGCTCAGCGCGTACGCGCCTGCGAGCGCCAGCACTGGGGCGGCGTACAGCACGTAGAGCGCCTTGATGTTGTCGCCGTCCTGCTTCGGGTAGCGGACGAGGAACGCGACGAACGCGACCGCGAGGAGCCCGACGGAAAGGAGGAGGGTCGCGAGCGCGGCATCCCGCCGGCGGACGGCGTGGATCGAGAGCAGGACGAGCCCGACGGCGATCGCCGCCGAGATCGCCACGCCCGCGAGCGACTGGCGTCGCAGCGGCGCCGCGTACTGCCGGGGAAGCATCTCGGGCTCGTCCTTCAGCCCGTCGGGGATCCGCCAGACGCGCCAGTAGTCCCCCCACCAGTCCGCGTACACCGTCGGGACCAGCCGGTTTCGGAACCACGGCTGGTATGGGCGGCGGGCGACGTCGCCGGGCGAGAGATCGAGCCAGAACTCGGGCGGGCGCCCGCGCCCCCGCCACTGCTCCTCGGTCGGCTGGCTGTAGGCGAGGGGGCTGCCGTACGCCACCGTCTTGGCCGCGAGCCAGGGGACGACCAACGCGGCCGACGCGATCGCGACGCCGCCGAGCGTGCGCACCGCCGCCGGCTCTCGCCGCCAGAGCCAGCGGAGCGCGAGGCCGACGATCGCCGCCCCGAGGGCGGCCAGGGCCCACGTCCGGGTCACGTTCGCGAGCCCGAGAAGCGCTCCGGCGAGCAGGCCGGCGCGCCAGCCGAGCCCGTCGCGGGCCAGTGCTCGAACGAGGACGTACAGGCCTGCCGTCGTCAGCAGGGTCGCGAGCGGCTCCGGATGGAAGAGCGCCCCCGAGCGGACGAGGACGGGCGTGAGCGCGACGAGGAGCAGGGCGAGGAGCGGCAGCCGGCGCCGGTCCGGGAAGAGCTCCCGGGCGAGCCCGTACGTGAGCAGCGCGATGCCGATCACGCACAGGGCGCTGAAGAGCTGGACCGCGCGGCCGGGCTGGATCGCGCCGGTCACCTCGCCGCCTCGGTAGAGCGCGCCGGCGACGAGGAGAAAGAGCGGCGGGTTGTGCCAGACGTCGGTCTCGCTGCGGCGCGGGAGGCGGTGCTCGTGCCCGAGCACCTCCGAGTAGTGCGCGAGGGAGGCCGCGTCGTACCCCTTCCTCCACGGGTAGTGCCACGCGTTCCAGAGCAGCACGGCCGAGAGGGCGGCGAGGACGGCGAGGACGCCGAAGCGCGAGCCGCGTGCCGCCGTCATGGGGATGGAGCGTACTGCGGCCCGCCGCGGTCGCCGGTGCGGAGGAGACCAGGCGTGCCAGGATAACGTGAGAGGTCGTGCCCTCCGACGAGATCCGCGTCCTCCGAGTTATCGCGCGCCTGAACATGGGCGGCCCGGCGATCCACGTGGCTAACCTCGCGGCCGGCCTCGAGACCCGCGGGTACCACACGACGCTGGTCGCCGGCAGCCTCGCGCGCGGCGAGGACTCGATGGCGTTCCTCGCCGAGCGCCTCGGGGTCGCCGTCCTCAGCGTTCCGGAGATGGAGCGCGAGGTGTCGCCGCTGAACGACGCCCGCTCGGTCCTCCGCCTGGCCGAGCTCATACGCGCGACGCGGCCTCACGTCCTCCACACGCACACGGCCAAGGCGGGCGCGCTCGCGCGCGCGGCCGCGCTCCTCGCCGCCGACGCGCGGCCTCCGATCGTCGTCCACACGTTCCACGGGCACGTGCTCAAGGGCTACTTCGGGCCGGGGCGCACGGCGTTCTTCCGGAGCGTGGAGCGCACCCTCGCGTCGGCCTCGGACGTCCTGGTGGCGGTCAGCGCGCAGGTGCGGGACGAGCTCGTCGAGCTGGGCGTCGCACCGCCTGAGAAGTTCGTCGTGATCCGGCTCGGCATCCCTCTCGTCGAGCGGCTGGGCGGGCCGGCGGCCGGTCTCGACCTGCGGCACGCGTACGGGATCCCCGGGGACGCGTTCGTCGTCGGCTGGGTGGGCCGCATGACGGGCGTGAAGGACACGGCGTCCGTAGTCCGCATCGTGCGTGCCGCCTGCGACCGGGGCGTCGACGCCGTGCTCTGCCTGGTCGGAGACGGCCCGGACCGGGAGGCGCTCGAGCAGCTCGCGCACGAGCTCGGGGTCGCGAGACGGTGCTACTTCGCCGGCTACCAGCCCGAGATCGCGGCGTACTACGGCCTGTTCGACGCGTTCGTGCTCCCGTCGGTCAACGAGGGGACTCCGGTTTCGGTCATCGAGGCCCTGGCCTCGGGGACGCCCGTCGTGGCGAACCGGGTCGGCGGCGTGCCCGACGTCGTGCGGGACGGTGTCGACGGCTTCCTCGTCGAGCCGGGCGATGTCGAGACCGCCGCGGAGAGGGTGGCGACGCTCGCAGGGGATCCGTCTCTGCGTGCGAGGCTCGGCGAGTCGGCGCGGAAGCGGGTGCTCGGCCGCTACTCGGTCGAGCGGCTGGTCGACGACGTCGACCGGCTCTACCGCTCCCTGCTCGAGGCGAAGAGCGTCGACGGACGGGGCTAGCTGCCCGCGTCCCTGCCGTGCCAGCCGCCCGCGGCGCCTTTGTACGTCCCCGAGAAGAGCGCCACCGGCGTGCGCAGGAGGATCTTCAGGTCGAGGAGCGGCGAGCGGTGCTCCACGTACCAGACGTCGAGCTCGATTCGCTCCGGCCAGGGGAGCGCCGCCCGGCCGTTGACCTGCGCCCAGCCCGTGAGCCCGGGCTTGACCTCGAGCCTCCGTCGCTGGTGCTCGTCGTACTGCTCGACCTGGTAGCGCAGGGTGGGGCGCGGCCCAATGACGCTCATGTCTCCCCGGAGGACGTTCCAGAGCTGGGGAAGCTCGTCGATCGAGGTCCTGCGGAGGAACCGGCCGACGCGCGTGATCCGGGGGTCGCCCCGGTTGATCGCGAACCCGGCGCCGATCTTCTCTGCTCCCACGACCATCGTTCGCAGCTTCAGGAGCTCGAAGTCCTCTCCGTCCTTGCCGACGCGGGTCTGCCGGTAGAGGACCGGGCCGCCGTCCTCCAGCTGGACGGCGAGCGCGGCCGCTGTGAGCAGCGGGCTCGTGAGGACGAGCCCCGTCCCGGCGAGGACGACGTCGAGGACACGGTTCACCGCGTTCCCTTCGCCTTGTCCCAGGTCTGGGGCGTGCCGGAGCGCAGGTAGCGGACGAGACCGGCCAGCGTGGCTTTCGTCACCGCGAAGTAGTAGTACGTCATCCGTGCTCCGGGCACGGGTATCCGGGCCTTGCCGGCGACGGCGAGCGCCAGCCCCACGAGCTGGAAGAGGAGAAACGCCCGGTAGACGGGCCCGCGGCGGACGAGCGCGAGGCTGGAGGCGAAGAGGCCGATGTGCAGCAGTCCGGTCGAGTAGCGGAGGACGCGGTGCGAGAAGAGCTCGACGGCGTAGAGCAGGCGCACGCGACGGAAGGGGCGGCCCGTGAGGAGGTGGCCCCAGGCGCGGGCGATCGTGCGCACCTTGCGCCCGTACTCGTCCTCGGTTCCGCTCGCGGCCTTCTCGACGGCGACCGCCTGCGGGTCGTAGACCGCGCGCCTGCCCCGCTGCTCCATGAGGTAGGGGAACCCGAAGTCGTGCCCGAACTTCGGATCGTCCTCGACGTACGCCTCGCGCGGTACCGCGTAGATCGCGCCGTTGCCCGCGGTGATCGAGCTCGCGCGCGACTCCTGCTCGCGCACCCAGACCTCGTAGCGCCAGTAGACGCCCTCGACGCTGGCGCCGTTCGGGCTCTCCAGCCGCAGCTGCCCGCAGACGTAGCCCACCTCGGGGTCTGCGAGGTTGCGCACCAGGGTGCGCAGGGCGTCGGGCCTCCACTCCGTGTTCGCGTCGGTGAAGGCGAGGACCTCGCCCGAGGTCTCGCGGACGGCGCGGTGCTGGGCCGCCACCTTCCCTTCCCGCGGGCAGCGCAGGAGGCGGACCCGCGGCTCGCGGGATGCGATTTTCTCCACGATCTCGTCGGTGCGGTCGGTCGACCCGTCCGACGCGACGACGATCTGGCAGAGCTCCGGCGGGTAGTCGAGCGCCAGGAGGTTCTCGACGCGGCGGGCGATGACGTCCTCCTCGTCGTGCGCCGAGACTACGACGTCCACGGACGGCGTGATGTCCTGACGCCGGACAGGGCGCGGACGCAGGCGCGCAAGCACGGCCATCGTCACGGGATAGCCGGCGTGCGTCCAGGCAAGGGCGCCGATGGACCCCCAGAACACGGCCCTGGCGATCACGCGCGCGATTGTAGGGGGCGCCCGTCCAGGAGCTCCCGGACGAGGGCCCGGTACCGCTCGGTCGCGATAGTCCTGTCGGCCTCGGCCTCGACGTACGCGCGGCCTCTGCGTCCCATCCCCTCGAGGTCGTACTCGCCCTCGGTGGCGGCGCGGATCGTGCGGGCGAGCAGCTCGGGCCGTCCCGGCTCGATCACGATCCCGCACCCGGCCTCGCGGACGATGCGCGCCGTCTCGCTCTCGTCGTCCGCCGCAGCGACCACGGGCCGCCCGGCCGCGAGGATGCCGTAGAGCCGGCTCGGCACGACGTAGCCCGCCAACCCCCTGGCGAGGCCGACCACGTGCAGATCGGCGCTCGAGAGCGACAGGGGGAGCCGCTCCCGCGGCTGGTAGGGGAGGAACGTGACCGCGTCCTCGACCTCGAGCCGCCCCGCGAGCTCGACCATCTCCGCGTGCCGGGCGCCGAAGCCGACGATCACGACGCGGAGGTCCCTGAGGTCGCGCAGGAAGGTCGCCGAGCGGACGAGGCTGTCGAGGTCCTGCGCGTGCCCCACGTTGCCCGAGTGCATGACCACGAACCGTCCGGCCAGGTCGTGCTTGCGGGCCCACTCGTTGTCGCGCGGCCGCGGGGTGATGACCCTCGTGTCGATCCAGTTCGGGATCACCCGGAGCCGGTCCGGAGGGGCGCCCTTGGCCTCGAGGCGGTCGCGCATCGTCTCCCCGATCGCGACCGTCCGGTCGGCGCGGCGCAGATACGCGTCGACGAGCCTGCCGAGCACGGTCACGACGGCCGGGTTGCGCAGCCGGTGGAGCTCCGTGGCGATCTCCGGGAACACGTCCTGGCTGATGACGACGACGGGGACGCCGAAGCGCCTCCCGACCAGGACGCCGAGGTCGCCCACGATCGGCGGATCCGTCATGCAGAGCACGAGATCCGGCGCGGGCGCACGCAGCGCGCGAACGAACGCGGATCCGAGGAAGGAGAAGTAGTTCGCCGCTCGGCGGCCGATCGCAGAGCGCTCGTACGAGGTCGAGGAGACGCGCAGGATCGTGACGCCGTTGCGTTCGGCCTCCCGCGGCTCGCCCTCGTGCCCGTGGAGGACCCCCGTGACCACCCGCACTTCGTACTCCTCGGCGAGCGCCTCGCAGAGCTCGGTCAGGAGGTGCGCGGTCGCCTCCACGCCCGGCCAGTAGTACTGGTTGAGGACGAGGATCCGCCGGCGACGACCGTTCGAGGTCACGCGCCCGCGGCTCCCGTCGTGCCTACGCGCTTCGAGGAGAACATCGTGAACGGCTGCAGCGCACGGTTCACCGGCTGCCGCTGCTCGAGCTCGTCGAGCAGGCCCTCCCGAGCCGCCCGGGCGGTCCGCCATCGCCGGACGTCCGCGTGCTCGTACGTGGGGAGAGGCCGAAGCCCGTCCTGCACGACGATGCGTTCCCAGACCCGCTCGTCGGCCGTGGCCGTCGTCACCCACCCGAACCGCCCGAGTACGACCATGCACCCGCAGTAGAGCGCCTCGGTGATGCACCGTGGCCCGAAGTCGCTCGAGGCCGGGTGGTAGAGGAACGTCGCGCGGTTGTACGTCCGGAGCACCTCCTCCTGAGTCGAGCGCACCTTCAGCTCGATGCGGGCGTCGTCCGCGACGAGCTCCCTGAACCGCTCGTACTCGCGGTGGCAGCGCGCGTCCTCCTTCTCGCTCGGCTCGCGCTTCGTCATGTAGACGGCCATCCCCGCGCCGCGCTCGTCGAGCAGGGCCTGCACCTCCCGGAGCCACGTCAGCGGCCGCTTGTGCAGCCAGGGGACCGAGACGGACTCCACGACCTCGACGTCGCGCTCGAGCCCGAGGTCGGGCCAGAGGGTGTCGTCCACCCACAGGTCGCTCGAGTTGCTGCGGACGATGGGGGCGAACGAGAGCTCGCGGTCCCACTCCGGCGAGGGGCTCGCCACGGCGTCGAAGAGGTCGGCCAGCGCCCGGTACTCCCTGAGCCGCCCCCGGTCGAGCTCCCACCAGTGGGTGAGCACGCACACGTAACGCCGACGGATCTCCTCCGCGATCGGGACGTACGCGTGGAGGCGCGTGCCGTTCACGAGGTAGACGCCCATGAGGTCGCCGTCCGGCTCGGAGAGGACGAGCCCCGCATGCTCGATCTCGCGGCGGAGCTCGTCCGGGGAGAGCGCGGCTGCCGGCCGGGCGTCGTAGCGGGCGGGACGGCGGGGCCACCTGCGCCGGAGAGCCGAGGGGATCCTCATCCTCATCGCGATGCTCGAACGCTAGCGCCCGTGCCCGCCGCCATGCGGACGGCTTCGCGGAAGCCGGCGATGCTCGGCTCGAGCCCCCACCCTCGCACGAGCTCTCGCGACCTCGCGCCGAACGCATGCCGGAGCGCGCGGTCTCCGACGAGGAGACGCAAGGCGTCGCCCGCAGCTCGGACGTCTCCGGCGGGTACGAGGACGCCGTTCTCGCCGTCCCGCAGCAGGTCGTATGCGGCCCCGACGTGATCGGAGAGGACTAGCGGCAGCCGGCAGGCAGCGGCCTCGTTGACCACGAGCCCCCAGGGCTCCCGCTCGGAGAGCAGCGCGAAGACGTCGGCCGCGACGTACGCCTCCACGACGTGCTCCCACGGACGCGCTCCCGTCAGCGTGAGGCGCAGTCCCAGCGAGCGGGCGAGCTCCTCGAGCCGGCGGCGCTCGGGCCCCTCTCCGACGACGGTGATGACGAGCCGTGGGTCGGCCGTGGCGGCCGCGGCCCGGAGGAGCGTCTCCAGGCCCTTCTCGGGCGCGAGCCGGGCGACGGAGAGCACGACCACGTCGTCAGGCCCAGCACCCAGCTCCCGGCGGAGCGCCGCGCGTTCGCCCGCGAGCCGGCCGGCGCGCGCGGCGTACTCCTCGACGTCGACCGTCACCGCGAAGAGCCCGATCCGGTCCGGGTCGGCCCCGCGGTCCAGCATCGAGCGCCGAACGAGCGTGCCGGTCACGAGCACGCCCGAGGCCCCGCGAACGAGCCGCGGGACGACC
>Ga0233418_10000128_pt1 | contig 16088 bp, 25 predicted proteins | sample Sediment_Towuti__FD_189021 | JGI IMG/M metagenome (GOLD analysis project Ga0233418, IMG submission 189021) | Sediment microbial communities from Lake Towuti, South Sulawesi, Indonesia - Sediment_Towuti_2014_1_MG | ecosystem: Environmental > Aquatic > Freshwater > Lake > Sediment | place... | reverse complement strand
AAAATTCCATAACCCATTCTCTATTTTCAATCTGTAACTTTTTGGGATGATACATTTACTGCAAATAGAGAATGGGTTATGGAATTTTGCGACGCATATAAAATGTCAGGCTTTGGACAAAAAATCGCCTGTTGCTCGCGGGCGGATATTATATGCAATAATGAACCGATGATTAAAAGGATATCTGAAATAGGTATTGAATATTTTGTAATAGGATTTGAGACTGGAACTGATAGGTTATTAAAATTTATAAATAAAGGTGTAACTCTTGAGCAAAATTATAGGGCTGTAGAGATATGCAGAAAATATGGAATTAAAATTTTTGGAACATTTATGCTCGGACTACCAACTGAAACAAAAGAAGAAAGCCGAGCGACAATGGAGATGATTAAGAAAATACATCCGAATCATGGAATGGTGTTTTATTTTAATCCAATACCGGGAACAAAACTTTTTGATTATTGTAAAGAAAATAATTTGATATTAAGAGATAATACATTTGATATAGAAAGAACGAGTGAATACAGTCCCAAGATAAAAGGGATTGATTATGAATATTTAACCAAATTACAAAAAGGAGAAATATAAATATGTCTGATATAAATTATAATGAAATAAATAAAGATTGGATGAGAAAAAAAATTAAAAAAATATTTTTAATGGATGATTATTTTATTGAAAATATAATTAAATGGATATTAATGAGTATTCCAGCAATCCAAGGTGCGACTACTGAATTAGAATGCGATAAAAATAAAATAAGATTTGAATATTTAGACAAATTTCTTGAGAATTTAAAAGAATGGGAAATATAATTTATAAATAACAAATATATGAGAGGAGAAATATGAAAAAAGAATCGAACCAATTTACTTCAAAATGTATTGTTAAACCTACCTCGCCGCTTCCATCACTGCAACCATTATCTAAAGAAATAGATAGCTGTATAAGCATTAATATTTGTAGAAATTATAAAAAGTCAGATAAAAAAGAACTTTATGGCTGTGAAAAATATATTGAAAATTCTACAAATTTTTGTTCAAATTATGATTGTACAACAAAATTTAAAATAATAACTGAAAAAGTTATTCCAGCAAGTGAAATAATACCTGAGATTAAAAATATAAAGCGAGAATGTAAAATCTGTGAATGGTATATTGAAAGAAATGATAATACTCTTGCATATAAGCATGGTACATGTCATCGATATCCTCCACCTACATTGACATATCAATTTCCTATAACTAAAGAAAATGGATTTTGTGGAGAATTTAAAAGAAAGGAAGATTTATGAAAATATTAGTTGGGACAATAGGGTATATAACCTGTAAAGAACATTTTTATTTTTTACAGAAGACAATGGAATCTATTAAAAATCAATATTGCCCTGGGATTGAAATAATAAACATGATATATTATAACAAATATAATGAAGAAAAATTATTCAATATTTATTCCAATATTAAAGAGATAAATGAAGACAAACCTTTCAGTGTGTCCGCCTGCTGGAATAAAATTATACAGGAAGGATTTAAACAAAATGCAGAATATATATTGGTATGCAATTCCGATATTATCATGAATATTTTTTGTGTAAAAAATCTTGTAAACTTCGCTGAATCACATTCTAAATTTATTTTCTGGACGGCCTCAGAATATGATAATGAATTTACCATCAATGAATCAAATATTGTATCCGATACTTTTGATGAACATCCACATTTTTCTTGTTTCATGTTGAATAAAAAAACTATTGATAAGATTGGTTATTTTGATGAAAAATTTTATCCTGCATATTTTGAAGACCAAGATTACCATAACCGTATTTTAATTGCTGGTGAAAAAGCTGGAAAGACTGGTATGGCAAAATTTTATCATTACGGCAGTAGGACAATAAAATGCGATGAGGAATTAAACAAAAGAAATTTTATAACATATGAAAAAAATAGAAAATATTTTTTAGAAAAATGGGGATATGATGGACACGGACGCGGATACACTAATGAAGAAAGAATAAAATTAAGTTTCAAAAAACCATTTAATAAGGAGATATGATGAGAAAATATATTAGAAATATTAAAGACGCTAAATTAAATTCAGATGGAAGCGCAAGCACTTGTGTAGAAAATAATTCTATATGTGCAGATTGTGGTAAAAAAATGAAATTATGTTGGGATACAGTATGCTGTTATTGTGGAGATACTTTATGTTATGATCATTCTTATATTTATAAAAAGAATTGGTATTGTAAAAAATGTTTAGAAAAAATATTCAATGAAAAACAAGAAAAAATAAAAAGGAGAATAAGACAATGAAAAACAGAACGCAAATGGAATCATGGTATCAGTATTACGAAATAAAAAATTATAACAATACAGGAATCCCAGCAGGGTTTGAACTCATGTTAAAACATGCTAATATAGATTTAAAAGAATACGGGGAGGAATTTCAATTTATTTTTAATGCTGGAAAATTAAACAGTTTTTGCACAGTAAAAGCATTAATAAACTCAATTTTTAAAGATGTAAAAATAATTGTTATGAATTTTGTGGAAACACAAGCAGAACAAAAAATTAGCACCCTAAAAAAAATACTTGGTGAAAATAAAATACCTTTAATTTCTATAGCTCATGTAATTAATGAAAAAATTAAAGGTTATGAATGTTTGCCTGTACTTAATATTCAACAGGATTTTATTTTATGTGGATTAGAGGTAACTTCTGTAGCTCAAGATAATTTCAAAGCAAAAAAAATAATTGCAATCCCAATTCCAGAAATAATCGAAACACATAAAAAATATATTGGGGGGAGGGATATTGTTTATGTTGAATAAAAAAAGAATATTAGTTTTAGGAGATACTGGAACTTGCGCGACAGGATTTGGAACATTATTGCGTAATGTATTATTTCAACTTGCACAAAACCCAGAATATGAAATCACTCAAATAGGCATTAATTACGATGGTGATTTTTATGATAGAGAAAAATTCCCATATAAAATTTATCCAGCTGCACCTATGGGCCAGGGAGATTTATACGGTTTGCAAAGATTATTAATTACCTTGAGTGGAAATGATAAATCTATTTTACCTCCGTTCGATATTGTTTTTACTGTGCAAGACCATTTTATTCTTGAGCAAATTGCGAATCAATTAAAAGAATTACAGGAGAAATATAAAGAACAAAATATTAAAAGTTTTAAATGGGTTTCATATTTCCCTGTAGATTCTGAACTTAAAGAAAATTGGATATCGACAATTCTTAAACCTGATTATCCAGTTGTTTATACGGATTATGCGATAAATGAATGCAAAAAATATGATTATATTTTCTCAGATATAAACCGAATACAAAAAATATACCATGGTGTAAATACAAAAGATTTTTATTGTCTTCCGCAGGACGAAAAAATAGAGAATAGAAAAAAAATATTTCATGGGATTGAAAATATTGAAAAAAAATTTATAGTTATGAATATAAATCGTAACCAGGAGCGAAAAGATATAATGCGTTCGATGATGGTTTTCAAAGAGTTTAAAAAATATGTCCCGCAGGCATTTTATTACTTGCACGTGGCTGCGCAGGATGTCGGTGGGAATATCAATGAGATGGCTCGGGAACTTAATCTTAAAATAGGAGAAGATTATGCTTATCCGAATAATTTTAATGCAAATCAGGGTTTCCCAGTGGAAATATTAAACCGTATTTATAATTGCGCGGATATGCTAATAACTACAACTCTTGGTGAAGGATGGGGATTTTCATTAACAGAAGCTATGGCGGCCCGCGTGTTATGCGTTGGGCCGAATATTACATCCATACCGGAGATATTTAATTCGCAAAACATAAATACAATACAAGAAATAGAAAATTCACAGAGTATAAGGGGGATACCTGTAATATCAGGGAAAACATTAACTGAGTATATTTATCTGGGACATGACCATGAAAGAAAAAGACCATTGGTAAATATTGAAGATATGGTTGAAAAAATGAAATGGTGTTATTATAATCAGGATAAAACAAAACCTATTATAGAGCGCGCTTATAACTGGGTTCAAAAAATAAGCTGGGAAAATATAGGACAGCAATGGGGATATTTATTCAAAAAAATTATTGAAGATATAGAAAAATAAACAAAGTAGAATAATAAAAATACAAATAGAAAAAAATAAAATTAAATGAAAGGAGACCAATGCAAAATAAAAAACATAGCCATAAAATGATATTGGAATGGAATATTCAAGGAGGTAAATTTAAAGTAGAAATAATCGATAAACAAATTTTGGTTTTGGCTGAATATATATCAGACCATGAAAACGATGAAGGAAATATTTTTCAAACAAATTCAAAAAAATTTGTAGAAGAAATATATGAGAGTTTAGGGGAAATGCTGGAATATATGAATAATCAAAAGAAAGGATAAACATGAAAAATAAAAGAGTATTAATAACTGGCGGCGGAGGTTCAATCGGCGTACATGTTGTAGCGCACATATTAAATAATCGTGATTGGGATATAATTTTGTTGGATTCGTTCCACCACAAAGGATATAAAGAAAGAATTATAGAGTTATTACAAGAACATCCTGACTGGGAAAAACGAATTACTGTATTTCAACATGATTTAAATTGTGAAATAACTTGGAAAATGCGTAGAAAAATAGGTGTAATAAATTATGTTATACATTTGGCAGCATTATCGGATGTATTTCTATCAGTAGAGAATCCGCAATACGTGATTGAAAATAATGTGCGTTCTACGTTGACAATGCTTGAATATTCACGGGCGATAGGTAATCTGGAATCATTTATTTATTTTTCTACTGATGAAGTTTATGGGCCAGTTAAAAAAGGATATGCTCATAATGAGTGGTCGACACATAGACCATCAAATGCTTATTCCGCGTCAAAGGCGGCTTCGGAAGACATTTGTTATGCGTATTGGCGCAGTTATGATGTGCCGATAATTATTACAAACACTATGAACAATTTCGGTGAAATGCAAAGTGCGTCAAAATTTCCTGCAATTGTTCAAAAAAAGTTAGTTGCCGGAGAAGTGGTTGAAATCCATGGGAATGAAAAAGAATGCGGGTCTCGATATTATATTCATTCAAGAAATACCGCGGACGCGTTATTGTTTATTATAGAAAAAGGTGCTTATAAACATAATATTGGTACGCTTGATATGCCATTGCGTTATCATATCCTAGGCGATGAATGTTTATCAAATTTAGCGATGGCAAAATCTATCGCTAAAATAATGGGAAAAGAATTGAAATATAAAATTGTAGATTTTCATAAATACAATCCAGCGCATGATATTCATTATGGGATGAAGGATAATAATTTAAAGAAAGCTGGATGGAAATATCCAGTTAGTTTTTTAATTAGTTTGAAAAATACTATAAAATGGCAAGAAAAACATCCTGAATGGATAGGACTATGAATCATAAACTTGAATTACAAGAAATAAATATCGAGGATTTAATTTACTCTGAATATAATCCGCGCGTATTAAGTGAAAAAGAATATAAAAATATTAAAAATAGTTTAATTGAATTTGGAGTTTTAGAAAATATTATTGTCAATAAAAATCCTAAACGTTTTAATATAATTATAGGTGGACATCAACGCGTAAAAATTATGAAAGATTTGGGTTATAAAACAGTACAGGTGCATTATGTCGACATTGAAGATATTAAAAAGGAGCAGGAATTAAATATTAGGCTTAATAAAAATCAGGGCGAGTGGGATTTTAATTTATTGTCAAATATAGATGAAAATATCTTAAATATAGCTGGATTTAACAGCTATGTTTTATATAATTAGATGAGATCGATAAAATATTCAAAATTTATATTGATGTTATAATTAAAAGATGGGAAGATTTTACCGGCAAAAAAGCAGAAAAATTGGCAAAGGAGTAATCATTATGAAAAAATTTGATTTCTTTTTTGGTGTTGGGTTTGTATTGATATATATTTTATTTTTATGTGCTGGATTTGTTAGAATAGGTATTGAACATGGGCGTAAACTACAAGCTGAAAAAGATTATCAGATATCAGATTATTTAAAAAAACAACTGGAAGAAACAGAGAAAAAATTACAGATATATGAAAAAGCAATTCATATCATAGAGAATGAAAGCTCTATGCGGCATAATGTCAAAGGAAAACATGGAGAATATGGAATAGCTCAATTTAAGAAGAAAACATTTATTGAATTAAAAAAAAAATCTAAAATGAAAAATATCCAATGGGAAAATCCAGTACATCAATTTTGGTTGTTATGCTGGGCAATTGAGAATGGATATGAAAATTTGTGGACAACGGCAAAATAAAGGAGAATATTATAGAAACAAGAAAGGATATATATGAAACTAAAAACTTCAATAAAAGAAAATTGCATATGGGAATATAATGAGTTTAGCGATTATTATGAAACTATCTGCGGACATTCTTTTTGTTTTTCTTATAGCAAGAAGGAACCTGAATTTAAATTTTGCCCGTATTGTGGAAAGAAAATTAAATTAGGTGAAATAATGAATTCTATATAAATCATATTTATTAGAAAAAGAAAAAAAGAAAGGAAATAATTATGCCAAATGTAGACAAAAAATGTGTGACACATCACATATTAACATGTGATTGTATCAGGGAGCAAATACTTGATATTTGTGAGGCAGTTATAAAATCGCATGAAGACCGGGTTGATAATAAAATCACTGATGAAATTCATTATAAGGCTAGGAATTTAATTGAAATTTTTAAAAATGTAATCCACTTCTGCAATTAGAAATGGAATCTAGGGATGGGCCAGTTTCTTTATGTATGAAATCTATTTAGAAAGGGAATAATTATGCCAAATGTAGACGAAGAATGTATGAATAATTTAATAAATATAAACAAAAAAACTATATTATCTTTATTTAGGTGGCATTCTGAAAATAATGAAGAAAATTTTAAAATGGTTGGATATGAAATATGTAAAATATTTGACGAAAACGGAGATTATGAATTAAGTGAATACATACAGGCTCAATTATCTGAAAAAAATACATGGTCTCCACAAAAATCAAACAAATGTACAACTTATATTAAAATAAAAGAAAAATTAAATAACTTAAATATAAAACAATGGATTCCAAAACCTCCAGGAGACGGTTTTTTTCTTGGTACAATTTATGAAACTGAAGACGGGCCAGTAGTTTTATGGATGAAATCTATATGCGCGAAATAATATTTAGAGGATTCACAAAATCAGGAAAATGGATTTATGGTTTACCTTTATTATTTAATAAAAAGTATTTAATTATCGATTCATATATATCTACTAATCTAGATTTATGCGCGGCCGGTGTTTATGCATATTACGGAGATTTTTAGAAAACAATTTACTGGTTAGCGGCTTCTATTTTAACGGTTGCAGTATTGAAGATGTAAAGTATTATTATTATTTTTAAAAAATGAAAACATTATTACAAAAAGATTTATATACACCGCAAGAAATTGCAGATTATTTTTCAGTCAAAGCGCGTGCTGTTTATTTATGGATTAAGCAAGGAAAATTGTCTATAATTAAAGTCAATAACAAAGTAATCCGCATTAAAAAAGATTCTCTCCTAAGGTTTATTAATCACAAAACATCACAATAAACACAGTATTTTTAAAAAAGTAATAAATATCTATTTACAAAATCAGAAATAAAGTTATGATATCTATAGAGCAATTAAAATTACCTTTATAACATAACAAAAAAGATATTTCAGGGGCTCATGAGGGGCTCATTAGCCCCACTGGTAAAGGTAATAGTAATAGTAATAAGTATTTTATTAGAGAGAGAGTATGAGAGAGAGAGGAAAAAATGTATGATTTTACTCTTGAACAATTAAAAGAAGCTTTAACCGCCGGAAACGGTTTTATTGTTTTCGCAGCTAAAAAATTAGGCGTTAGTAGACAATGGTTATCAAATAAAATTGATGATAATCAAGAACTAAAAGAACATATCAGACATCTAAAAGAAGGTTTTATCGATTTAGCTGAACAAAAATTATTTAGCAATGTGAATGAAGGCAAAGAAGCTTCAATATTTTTTACTCTGAAAACAATAGGTAAAAATAGGGGATTTGTAGAGAGACAGGAAATAACAGGGCCAGAAGGTTCACAACCAAAAATTTTAATTGAAATTGTCAGGAATATAAATCAAAAAGACGATGGAAAATAAAATTAAAGCTACTGTAGTATTTGAAAAAAATTATGACAACTTTGATAAATACAAAATCCTTGTCAATGAAGGCGGTACAGGTTCATCAAAAACAATATCTATCTGTCAATTATGGATAGCAATTCTTGCACAAACTCAAAATAAAATATTAACTATTGTGAGAGCTACAACTCCCGCGTTAAAAAAGACAGTCATGCGAGATTTTTTAAATTGTCTTAATCAGGTAGGAATGTATAATGAAAATTGTTTTGATAAGACAAATAAAGAATATTATTTCCATAATAATTTAATTGAGTTTGTTTCCATGGATGACCCACAAAAAAAGCGTGGCGCGAAAAGAGATTATCTATGGTGCAATGAAGGAAATGAGCTTAGCTATGAAGATTATTTTCAATTGTCAATCCGAACAAAAGAAAAAATAATTTTTGATTATAATCCATCTGATGAGTTTCATTGGATTTATGATTTTGTTAGCAATCGAGAAGATTGTTTGCTAATCAGGTCATCATTTATAGATAATCCATTTTTAGATAGAAGTATTGTTTTGGAAATAGAAAAATTAAAAAATCAAAATCCAAATTACTGGAAAATATACGGACTTGGAGAACGTGGAAAATCACAGCAAAAAATATATGAATATGGTCTTAATTGGTTTATAACTGATGAAGACCCAGAATCGTTTGATGAACTCATATATGGACTTGATTTTGGATGTACAAATCCATCAGCATTATTGCAATTAAAAATAAAAGATAGCGTAATATATGAAAAATGTTTACTCTATGAAACTGGACTTACAAATACTCAGCTTATAAAAAAGTGTAAAGAAATTATACCAGACATTAAGAAACCTATTTATGCTGATACCGCAGAGCCCGACAGAATAAAAGAATTTTATAATGAGAATTTTAATATTCATCCGTCAATAAAAAATATTTCAGATGGAATAGATTTTGTTAAACGATTTAAAGTCTATGTGCACAAAGATAGTGCAGAGCTTATAAAAGAAAAAAAAGGATATTCATGGCGCATAGATAAAAACGATAGAATTATAGATGGTGAACCTATTTGTTTTAATGACCATCTAATGAGTTCTGAAAGATATGCTATTCATACACATTTTGGTCATCTTGAAAGCAACAAAGGTATTTTGGATTTTACAGCAAATCAAATTAATAAAAATGAAAGTACGTTAAATGAGCAAGAGAAAAAAATTAACCAAGAAACAGAACGGATTAAAACAATCCAGCGTCGATTCAATGTCGGGCTCGGACTTGCAGAAATTAGATAAAGAAAATTTTAATCCGATGATGTTCGCTATCCCTTATGGTTTTAATTCATTTCAGAATGTTTCAAAACCTACAGTCAATATTGATTTTTCAGTATTACGACAAATGTCTATATATTACCCCATAGCGCGGGCGTGTATAGATAGAATAAAAACTCAGGTAACTCAATTAGAGTGGGATATATCAAGCGTAGATGAAAATATAGATATTGAAAAAAATAAACTTAAACAAATAAAAACAGAATTTTTAAAATTATTTCATTCTGGATTTAGAAATTTTCTCGATAAATGTGTAGAAGATATTTTGGTTATAGACGCATTATCAATTTACAAACAGAAAACAATTGGAGGACAGTTATATCGTTTGTTGCCAATTGATGGTACTACAATCAAACTGCGTGTGACAAAAGATGGATTAACTCCTGAACCTCCTGAAATTGCTTATGCGCAATATATTCATAATGAATTATCGGCAGAAATGACGACCGATAATCTTATTTATCGCATTAAAAATCCTCGTACAAACACGCCATATGGATTGAGCCCGATGGAAAGTCTTATTTTAACAATATCTTCTGCCCTACAAAGCCAAAACTACAATTTGGCATACCTTACTGATGGTAATGACCCAGAAGGATTTTTGACAATGCCTGAGGATTGGAGTGAAGAACGAATATTGAAATTCTCTCAATATTGGGACGCAATGCTTGGAGGAAGCTTATCATTAAGACGAAAGTTAAAATTTATACCTGGAAAAAGTCAATATACTTCTGTTAGAAAACCAGATGATATGTCTTTTGAAAAATTTGAATTATGGTTACTACAGCAAACATGTTCCTGCTTTGGTGTACCTCCGCAGGATATTGGGTTTACATATCAGGTTAACAGAGCCACGGCAGAGGCAGAGCAGATAATAGGCAAAGAGCGTGGGTTACGACCTATGATTAATTTTTTAAAGGAAATATTTGATGAGGTTTTACAAATAGAACTTGGACATACTGATTTACAATTTATCTGGCTTAACGTTGACCCGCAGGATTTGCTCGTAGAAGCTCAACGAAATGAAATATTAATACGTACAGGGCAACGAAGTATTGACGAATGCCGTAAAGAAGATGGATATGACCCTTTAGGCATAGACCATTTTGTTATAGGGACTGGGATTACGATGATAAAAGATTTGATTAATCCTCCAGAAAAAGAAGAGATTGTAATTGATGAAAGTAATTTATTACCTGAACAAAAAATTGAAGATGAAAAAAAACAGCAAAATCAAATGAATGAAGATATGAAACGCTGGCAGAAGGTATGTCTTCGTTGTTTAAAGGAAGATAAGCCGTTTAAAAAATTTGAATCTTCGGCAATACCCATTAACATAAAAGAATCAATAATATCAAAGCTTGAATATGCTACAAAGACGGAAGATATTGTTTTTATTTTTAAACAGTATTTAGAAAACAAAGAAAATATAGTTGAACCATTGAGGCAGATATACAATGAATTATCAAAATATCAATAGTGTAAAAACAAAGATATTACTCATTAAAATTGCAGGATTGTTAAGCATTTTAAAGCGCAATATTTTTCTCGATAAACTTTTAGATAAAAAAATAATTAAGGATATGGAAAATAATTTAAATTCAGCAATAAAAAAACAGATGACTGAATTGATTACAGAAGATAAATTATTTAGTTATTTAAATGGAAATTATGCGAACGAAATTAAAAGAGATTTGATAACTATAGATAAATATATTAACAAGAATGAATTGATTGATATGCTATTATTTGCAGGGCGTGAAGGCGGACAGAATCTATATAATAAAATTTATTATATGATAAATAAAAGTATATCAGTGTCGGATTTAGAAAAAAAGGAAAAGTTACCGCCTGAATTTGAATTAAAAAATGAACGGCTAATTAAAATGTTAGAAAATAGAGCGAATTATATAATCGATAGTGTAGATAAAACTACTTTGCAAAACTTAATTGATATAATCAGTAAAGGTATTGCAGAAGGAAAAAGTTTAGGGGAAATACAAAAAGAAATTCATCAATCGATTGATGAAATATCATTACATCGTGCAGAAACTATTGTAAGAACTGAAACTACAAATGCAGTCAATCTGGTAGAAGTAGAATTAAGCAAAGAACTCGGATTAAAAACACATCGCTGGGTTACATCAAATGATGACCGTGTAAGTGACGAATGTTTAGAAAATGAAGCAGAAGGATGGATAAATATTGGAGATGAATTTCCAGGAGGGGTTACTCAACCCCCTCAACATCCGAACTGCCGCTGTTTTTTAGTTGCGGATATACCAGACGATTTTGATTTTAGAAATATGGAGATATGATATGGATGGATATAATTTGGATATTGTTATGGCAAAAGTAATGAAAGGAAAATTAATTTTAAAAGTTGAAGATATAATTATTACTAGTAGAACATATAATATGGCAGAGGTTACGTTAAATGAATTAAAACAAAAAAATATTTATAATCCAATATGTTTTAATCCATATCGAAATATACGAGAAGATATTATGAAATTTAAAGCTGAAAGAATTAATAGTTTAAACATACAAAATTATTATGAAGATACAATTGAAATGTATAGTTTTTTAAAAAGAGAATGTAAAAAATGCAATATAATTTTTGCAGAATTATATTGGAAATGTGGAGGACAGTAAAAAAATGAATTACACAATACCGATTGAAAAAATTGATGAGGAAAAAAGGCTAATATTTGGAAAAGCTACACAAGAAATTCTTGATAAACAGGGTGATGTTGTTGAATTTAATGCGTCTCTAAAAGCTTTTTCAGATTGGATACCAATTGGTAACATTCGGGAAATGCATCAACCTATTGCGGTAGGTAAGGCTATTGAATTTATTCCAGACGAAAAAGATAAATCAATTTGGATAAAGGTTCATATTTCTGAAGGTGCGGAAGACACTTGGAAAAAAGTAAAAGATAAAACTTTATCTATGTTTTCAATCCGCGGAGATGTAATAAAAAGAGAGATTGGAAAGATAAAAGATAAAATCGCAAATGTTATAAAAGAATATGTACTCAATGAAGTTTCGCTTGTTGATTCCGGTGCTATGCCGACAGCAAGCTTTGAAATTGTAAAGAGAGATATCCAAAAAAGTTTATATGATTCAGACAGATTAATGGATATGGCAATGTCTATGTTTTATATAATTAATGGTAAAAAAGATAAAAATAAAAATACTGGGAAATATGAACAAATATTGCAATTAATAAAAGAATGTATAATAAATGAACTTACGGAAGATAATGGAAATAATAATATAGAAATGTCAATAAAATCAATTAACAATAAACTAAGTGTTCCAGGAATGGACACTTTACGAAAGGAGATTGTACAAATGATTACTGAAACAGACAAAAAAGAATTACAGGATTTTATTGGTCAGGAAATTACTAAAATGGTGGGGACAATCAATGAAAGTCTAAAACCTATTTTAGAAAAAAAATTAGAAAATAAAGGTGATGAATCACTTGAAAAACTCAACAAATCAATCGACACAGTAAATCAGTCGATAGCTGATTTAAAAGGACGATTAGAGAAAGTTGAAAAAGTGGCTCAGCCTATATTAGCACAGGCAGGATTCATAATTGAAAAAGGATTCGGTGGTGGTGTTTCAAAAGATGAGGCAAAAAAAGAATTGGATAAAGTTGAAAAAAGACTGGATGAGTTAAAGAAAATAAGAGATACAAATCCAGCTCAGTATGAAAAAGAAAATATGATTCAGGAGGCTATGGCTCTTTTGAGACAAAAATCTGATTTTTCAAAAATTATATAAGAAAGGAATAATATAAAATGTTAAACTTAGATAGTTTAAGAGGAAATCTCAGTGATATTGTACTACAGCAATATCAGCAGGAGATTATGAAGGCAGCTCAGACACTTGCTACAAATACGTTTAGTCCTGCAAGCAGGTCAGTATTTGCACCTGAAAATCTTGACCCTGTAATTAAATTGATGGTTCCAATTTCTGTCCCATTGAGGGATAGATTGCCGCGTAAAACTGGTTATGGGCAGGCGGCAAGTTGGAAAAAGTTAACCTCAAAACTTAATGCAAAAGTAATACAGGGACAGACTGGTACAGGTACTTCTATCGCGTTCGCGGACGCGGCTGCACCTGGGGAAACTACACAGACATATTCTGTAGCAAATGCAGCATATAAGTTATTGGGTAGAAAACTTGATGTTGGAGGACTTGCAATTGCGGCAACTAAAGGAGTAGCTGGCGGTGGATATGCTAACCTGATGGATGCACAATTACCTATAAAAATTAATGAAGTAAAGCTTGGCGAAGAGGAATTAATTATTTGCGGTGATTCAAGTTTTGCAACCACAGAGTTTGATGGATTACTAAAAAGTATTACAACTACATCAGGAAGTGGGACTTTACTGACAGTATCAGGAATTCAGTCTCAGTTTGCCTCTATATTTGACTTAGGTGGACAGCCTACATGTGTGGTACTTCATAGGTTCCAAGCAAATGCGATGTCTAACGAGCTCCAGAACGCTGGCGCAGTTAATAGAATAGTATTTGATAACCAGGGAAGAGCAATCGGAGGCTTGAGAGTAGGTCAGATAGTTAATCAGATTGATGGAACATTGGTTGATATAGTGGTATCGCGTTTTATAGGCGATAGTGCTTTGATACTTTCAGAAAAATCGCCTGCTGGAGAAAATTGGATTGAGATGGAAGATTTAATTCCACTTAGTAGAATTGATGTACCATCGACAGTTTTTAGTTATACGTCATTCGTTTTAGAGGCGAGTGTTTTAAAACTTATAGGCGAGGTATTTCAGGCTAAACTTTGTGGATTGGCAACAAATTAATTGTAGTTATTTAATATAGAGGGGGATATTAATTATTCCCCCTCTATTGAAAGAATTAAATGAAAAAAATAATTTTTTTAAATTTGTTTATTGTTTTGATTGTAATTGGAATATCATATGCAATTGATATTATAAAAATACAAGATATGGATAATTTATTATCGAAACAGGATATTACAAATTATAGTTTACAATTTAATTCTTATTGTATTTCTGATATTGATAATTCTTCATCCCAAAATTTTTATGGTTATATAGATTATAACGGTAATTGGTATATTATGAAAGAAACTTTGCTTGACACAACATATAATACTACAGATACATATCGATATCATTGGAGTAATAATGAGAATGATTATGATTCAAATTGGAAAAACAGAAAGAGTCTGAACTATGGTAGATACGATTCTATATTTTAAAAAATTAATAATTCCCTTTATTTTATTTTTTGTTTTATCTATTAATGCAGAAACAAAACGGATAAATCCATTTACAAATAAACTTGACTATAAAAATAATAAGGCTTCAGAAATTATATATAATACTGGAACAGTTGAAGAAAAATTAAATTATTTTGATACTGTTTATTTGTATAACACTGGAGATTTTGGAATTGGATTATATAGATTTGGAGATAGTTCAAATTATGTCCAATTTGACACAAATGGTAAAATGTCAATGGTAGGCAATGCACGAGTAACGGATGAAATTAGAATTGAGGCTGTTAAAGCAACTGTAGGAAGCAGTGCGCCTACCGAAGTTTTAAGGACAGTAGGTAGTTCTGGAAATTTAAAAAAATCTGTATCCAGGTATTCAAAAACAATTCAAAATAGTAGTTATTTAGAATTTCATACTCCAGAGTCAATGGATATATCTGTTAATGCTGAATTTCATGTTCTATGGATTCCAGAACCAGGATGGACTTCTGGAAATTATAGACTATGCTTAGAATATCTAATTAATTCGGAAAATGCAATAATAACAGCTGGAACACCAATTACAATATTTATGGATGTAACGCCAACAGACGATTCTACTTTTATTGAAACAGAATTTAATTCAACAATTTGTTTAGTAAATCAAGGAATCTTAATAGGGCGTTTTTACAGAGACGTAGCAAATGATAATGCAAATGCTGATGCTGATATTAATATGTTTGAAATTAAATATACAAGGAATAAACAAGGAAATTAATCATGGCAATATATGATGATTTTAATGATAACTATATTGATCCCGATAAATGGCTAGTTACAGCAGGTGTTACAGAAACTAATCAACGGTTACAGGTAGTGGGGAATGCTGTCTGGGACACGCGTGGTGCCGTATCAAAAGCAATAGCTTTATACAGACAAGATAATAATCAAATAACATTTCAGGTTAATTCCGCGGCGGCAACATCATTACTAATGTCTATGCAGACTGTAAACAACGCTTTAAATCTGAACCATGCAGGTACATTTTCTTTATTTTTTACGACCGCTCAGGACATTTTGACAAAAACAAACGGAGCTGCTGGAGTTGACACAGGATATAATTGGGCAGCAAGCACAACATATACGGTCACTTTTAAATGCAAAGCCGGCGGTCAAGGATGGCAAGTTTATATTAATGGGGGAGCATTTACAAATCAACTATTATACGATGGAGGTACTCAAAGTGATTCGCAATACTATTTTGCATTTAAA
>Ga0233418_10000127_pt1 | contig 16131 bp, 17 predicted proteins | sample Sediment_Towuti__FD_189021 | JGI IMG/M metagenome (GOLD analysis project Ga0233418, IMG submission 189021) | Sediment microbial communities from Lake Towuti, South Sulawesi, Indonesia - Sediment_Towuti_2014_1_MG | ecosystem: Environmental > Aquatic > Freshwater > Lake > Sediment | place... | reverse complement strand
TAACTGATACTGCTGTAGCATTTGTCAAATTGCCGGAAGTTGATACTGGTAATACTATACCGGTAGTCAGATTTGCCATGGGTACCAATATACTCGAGGAATTTATTGTACCTTCAATCAAATTTCCATCGATAATTCCTGATGGCTCCGTTGAATTTATGAATGAAACAAGAACTTTTCCGTTCTCTGTAGAATCGCCTTTGTATAAGAATGCCCCTGTAACCTTATCCAGAGATGTTACACTTATCTGGTATTTCAGACTATCATTGTTACCAACTACAAGAGCACTGCCGTAGGATTCGCTAAAAATAGGAGGTACTTCGTGTTCGCCCACCAGGTCCGTCCTAAAACTGACCTGTGCAAAAGCAAAATTACTTGTCAACACAAAAGTCCAAATTGCCAAACTGACAGCTATGGAATATCTTAACTTATGCATGCTTATTTTTTACCTAACCCTTATAAAAAAATTATGAAAGGCAATAATGTATGAGGATAAATAGGAGGGAAGAAATTTCAAATTTCAAAAACGGGGCAATACTAGTGTAAATGGCTTTTTACTGGGACATTGCTATTTTTAGTAAATTTTTCCTAAGTTGGACACGGGTATTTTGAGAATATGGGTAGAGATGAGGATTGAATTTTAAGTTGCGGATTACTCTATTTCTAACATTTGTTTTATAGAGTCTACTAATCCATCTGCATATCCAATTGATAATACGGCCAGCTCTTTTTTTCCCTGCCTGAAGAACTGGATGGCATCATCCAGATATAATTCTGCATTCTCCAGCATTTCTAGCTGAATATTCTCTTTCTTTTTGGAAATTAGTGATTCTCTGATCTGTTTGATCTCATTTCTAATCATTGGCTCGTATCTATTTATCATGCGATTCGAAATGCTCTTTATCGCAGCTGTATTATCACTGGGCGTATCTACTATTTCGGTCAAATTCAACAATGCGTCCTCTTCTGTAAAATGAAGTTTGGAAGGAAATATAATTGCATGAGGACCTTTTCCATAATCTATCCCAAACAGGGATTTAATTTTGCCACTGACAATTCTTTGACTGTGTGTCCCAATTCTTGAAAGAACAATTAGGAAGGAATCCTCCGATACAAATTCGTATTTAATGTCTTTTTCTGCCTCAAGTAATCTTGAGATTACATCATTTGGCCCTAGAAAAAAAATGGATTCATTCTCATTCTGTCTATATTCAGTTAAAATGATGGTATGGCAATTCAAATTCAGGTTGTTAAAGATTGTCGTATATACGCTTATTGCAGACTGTCTCTCTTCCATCATGGTAACAAGTTTTCCAATCTTGTAGATTTGCAATCCAGATTCCCCCACTAAAGAAGTAATTCCTGAAGCGGCATGTATTACTTTGACAGCAACGTCATTCTTTATTGCCCTGATTCTTAATTCTGTAAAAGTAGTGGCTATAGTTGGATCTCCGTAACTTACCAATCCCACATTCGATGTTTTTGACTCATCTAATATTTGTCTGCCATCTTCCACAAACCATCTTTTTACAAATTCTATCTTTTTACCCGGTCCTAGAGTTGATTTAATAATTTTGATTAAACTGTCCGAAATGGGCGATGTGAATCTTTCAACGTAAATTCTATCGCAATCTTTCAGTATGTTGACTGAATTACACATTTCAAAAGTGTCATAAATTCCAACACCAATCAAATACAACATATCAATGGTTCATTTGGTACGAGAATCCCTCTTATTATGGTGCAGCCTTGATGTGTGAAAAAGGGCTCGATTGTAAATTTCTATGCTTGTTAGATAAGACTGTATCTCCACTCTTTCGTCTTTAGAGTGGGACACGTGAGGTTCACCGGGTCCGTACGTTACCACAGGGATCTTTAAGGAATTTCCTAATACGTTCATATCCCCAGTACCAGTTTTTCTTAAAAGTATTGGGCGCACCTTGCTAGTATCCAATATTGAGAGAGATAGAGCTCTAACAATTGGGGATGAATGGTCTGCTTCAAAAGGTTCTGTCATATCTTCAACTCGGTACGTTATTTTCACTTTCCTTAATTCAGAAATATTTCTTATAGAATTATCCAGGGCATCTAATACATCCTGGCATTTAATTCCATTTGGTACTCTAATGTCAATGGTTATCTTGCATTTTTGCGGCGTAACATTATGACTCGAACCTCCAGAAATTTCTGTGAGACTGAGGCTGACTGATTCACTTTTTTTCTCTGTTTTGTTATATTTTGACGATATTTCATCACTAAGTAATTTCCACACCTCATATACTTCCTCTATAGAATTTTTTGACAACCAGGGCGCACTTGCATGAGCGCTATCAAGTACATCACATGTAAGTCTTAACGCAAGTCTCCCCTTATATGAAATCGTAATTTTGTCAATTCCACTTGGTTCTCCAAATATTGCATAGTCAACAGACAATTTATTCTTGACCAGCTCCTTTATACCAGTAGCGTTCCCTTCTTCATCAACGACTCCTGCAAATATTATGGTTCCCCTCTGTTTAAATTCCGAGCATGCAAGAAGCATGGCTATAAGTGGTGCTTTTGCATCGGACGCTCCTCTGCCAAACAGGTATCCCGATTCTATTCTTACCGGGATTTGCCCTGGCACGGTATCCATATGCCCACACAAAAGGATTTTAGGATTACCACTTCCCTTAGTTGCGATTACATTACCAACGCTATCGATACTTACTTTTTCAAATCCTAGATCATCTAAACATTTTTCCTTAATTAAATTAGCTAATCGCGCCTCTGATCTCGAAGGAGTGTATATTTCGAGAGCTTTTTTTAATAATTCAATAGCATATGCTGAAGAGATCAATTTTGCTAATTATTTATTAGAACTTGTTAGATGCTCTATTATAAGGGATGGGATATCCACTCCAGTAACTCTAACAGTGTTCTTGAACTCTGTCGTATTGTTTACCTCGTGCACCAATAGTCCATTATCACTTTCCATTAAATCTACTCCCAAAATCTCGCCTTTCATTGTCTTTGCAGCTTTTATACAAAGTTCTTCCATTTCGCTTGTAACTTTACATGCTTCTGCCTTTCCTCCAAGGGCCATATTGGTTTTCCATTCATTAGCTCCTGAGTACCTGTAGATGGCAGCAACTACTCTATCTCCTACGACAATGCTTCTGATGTCTCTGGGGGGTCTTTTCACAAACTCCTCGAAATAGAATACATGATATAGTGGATACATGTGTTCCCTGTCTTCTATTACTGCTTCTGCCGCCTCCTTGTCATTTAGCAATGCGATCATTCTTCCCCAGCTACCTACCACAGGTTTGATAACTTTTGGATATCCGTTCTTATTCAGGATACTCATCGCTGATTGGTTAGAAAAGGCACAAAATGCTTTTGGAATGGAAATGTTTGATTTTGATAATTCCATATGAGTAAACAGTTTATTGCCACACATAATCGCTGTATGCAAGGAATTTATCACCTTTGCACCAAGGCCCTCAAATGCAGCAGTTGAATGCAAATTATTGTAATAACTCACACATCTTTGTAAGATTATGTCATCCCGATAATTTGATTTGTCTTGGTCCAGTTCTATTGAATTTTCTCTACAATTAATTACTTCTAATTTTATATCCTTTTTTTGCGCAGCTTCAATTAACGATTTTTCTTCCCATCTTAGTTGGTCATAAAGAATGAAAAAGGAAGGTTTATTGGAATTCCCTTTCACTCTCCCCAATCCTCTCCGACAGATTGTGCAGGTCTTATGGTAAACCCATTACTTGATTTTATTAATTCGTAACTGGCACCACAATCAGGACATGTCACAATTTCGTTTTCCATCGCATCATTGGGAATTTTGATTTCTGCATCACATTCAGTGCATTTTATCATTACTATCTCCTCTATTTTGATAATGCATCGTTAAGTATTTTTCTTTCTAATCTTTCGTCAAGATACAATTCCAAAATGTCTCCCATACGAAGTTCCTTTAAGCCCTTGGCCATTTTCTCTGCTTCAACTTTTGAAGATTCAAGTCCAAGCAATGATAGAAGATAAGCAGCTCCGTTTTTGCCGGCCAGCTCCCCGAATACTATCTTTCTTCTATTTCCAACAAGACGGGGTTCGAGAATTTCGTAAGCTGATGGATTTTGTAGAATGGCCGCCAAATGCGTTCCTGCTTTATGCTTATATGCACTTTCTCCCACTATTGGTTTGGATTCAGGAGTTTCAATATGTGTATAATCAACAATAGTTCTTGAAAGATCCTTTAACATGTGTAATCTAAAATCATTTGGAATCCCATAGATGATGCTTAAAGCAACTGCTGTTTCTGCCAAAGATGGAATGCCAGTTCTTTCACCAAATCCATCAATGGTAGTATGAATCTGATTTGCTCCAGCTTCGCATCCAGCTAGTGCATTTGCTAACGCTAACCCAACATCATTATGGCAGTGTACATCTAGCGATGACTTTTTCATATCTATTTCATCATATACCATCTTAACCAAATTGTACATCCCTTGCGGACGCATTATTCCTACAGTATCAGGTATGCTAATTCTTTCAATTCCTCGTGAATTCATCTCCTTGCACATTTCAATCAGGAATGATGGATCAGTTCTACTTGCATCTTCCATTGTAAAACGCGATTTCAATCCATGCGATTTAATAAAATCCGCAACTTCAAGCGCTCTGATTTTTGCCTCTTCTCTTGATATCTTCAGTTTTGTAGATAGGTGTATGTCGGAAATTCCCATGTATGTTGCGACCCATGTTGCATTGCAGTCAAGTGCCACTTCAACATCAGATTTGAGTGCCCTCACGTGGGCAAGTATGTCTGCTTTGAGTCCCTGTTTGATTATGGTTTTTGTTGCTTCGAAATGATCATGAGAGACAACTGGACTGATTTCTATTTGATTTACTCCAAATGAGTCCAATAACCAGGCTATCTGTATTCTTTGTTTAATTGTAAATGATACGCCGGGATGTTGTTCACCTTCACGAAGCGTTGAATCTAAAATTCTTATTTCTTTGTTAGGTATTGTTTGATTATATATGTTCGCAAAATGATTAGGATCATCTGATATTAGTGACATTTTTGCTTATTTACAACTTATTTCGAATACAATATAAATCTTTTCGGCCTTAAAGAGAAGTATTCTATGTAAGTGTCCTTAAGATAATGACCGTATCTGTATCAGAGACCCCTTCTATTCTTCTTATATCGTCAATACTACTGTTAATTTCGTTAATAGAATCAGATGATAATATCACTGCTATGTCATATTGTCCGGTAATTTCATAAATGACCTTGACTCCTGCAATACTTTGGAGTCTAGATGCAACCGAATTCGTGTCAGTAGTTGAGCTAACTGAAAGTAGTGTTATGGCGCTAGTTTTCTTGTCTGATTTTTCTTCAATTGTGAATCTGGATATTGAACCATCATCAATTAGATTCTTGATTCTTCGCCTTATTGCAGATTCAGATAGACCTAGTTCCTTTCCAATTTCCACAAATGATTTTCTAGAATCCACTCTGAGGATCTCAAGGATCCGTTGATCATATTCGTTATCCTTTGACATTTCGCCTCTTCTCCTCGACAGATAGAATCTCGTCCATTATATCAATAGTTCTACTAACTTGCTCTTTCTTCATTACCAAAGGTGGTAGAAGTCTAATTATTGTTCTTCCAGAATATAACATCAGTAACCCTTTCTTTATTCCGTCCAATAGTATATCGCGAACATCAAAACGCGACTCTAAGGCAAGCATCATGCCCATACCCCTTACATCTCTTATAATGGGGTGTTTTTGTTTTAATTCAATAAGTTTGTCCTTAAAATACGTACCCGTATCGGACGCCTTGGTTACCAGATCCTCTCTTAGTATAGTGTCAATGGTGGCATTTCCGGCGGAACATGCAATAGGATTCCCCGCAAAAGTTGAAGAATGTTCTCCGAGGTTCATACAGTTGGCTATTTCTTCCTTTACAAATGTTACACCCGCTGGGATACCAGAAGCAATACCCTTTGCTATACACATTATATCTGGCACAGCATTCCAATTCTGACCCGCCCACATCTTGCCAGTACGTCCAAGTCCAGTTTGTATTTCATCAAAGATAAGCACCAAATTTTTATCAGTACACAAATCCCTGACTGCCTTAACATAACCTTCAGGTGGCATTATTATTCCAGATTCCCCCTGGATTGGTTCTAAAATAACAGTTCCAGTGTTTTCATCTATCGCGTCTGTAAGTGACGAAATATCCCCAAACGGAACAAATTTTACTCCCTCTAATAGTGGATTAAATGATTTACGATATTTGGCGTTGTAAGTTACTGACAATGCTCCAAAAGTCTTTCCATGATAACCACCATACATGGAGATTATTCCAGTTTTTTGTGAATATTTTCGTGAAAATTTTAAGGCAGCTTCTATTGATTCAGCTCCACTATTACTAAAGAAAATTTTCTCCAACTTCTCAGGTGCAATTGATTTTAACTTTGATAGAAATTCAAGTCTACTATCATTATACGTAGACATATGACATACCATAACTTTATTCATTTGCTGGGTTATTGCCTTTATGACTTCCTTATTGCAATGTCCTATTATGGCTACTCCATAACCACCCATACAATCGATGTATTCCTTACCATCGATATCCCAAACCGTTGCGTCTTGTGCCTTATCAATAGTAACAGGAAATCTTTGATATAGATTTATCAGAAATGAGTCTTCATTAATACTCAATTTGAAATCACCGTACAATCCTCGTGATTTATTGCACTTGTAATTGGATTTGACACTTTGCCCGATGAAATTATCACTTCTTTTGCTCCCAACATTAGCGCTTCTGTACTGGCCAATATCTTTTTTTCCATCCCAAATCCGATTTTTGGCAGTGCTTCTTTGGCCTGACTAGCAGTTAAATTTTTAACTAATTTGTCATCCAAATGCAAGCCATTCACATTAGTCAGAAAAATCACCTTGTCTGCCTTCAAGTTTCCGGCAATGTATGCTGCAGCTCTGTCTCCATCAACATTCAAAAATTCATAGTTTTCGCTTAATGCTATTGGTGATACTACTGGCATATATCCATTCTCTGTCAGTATATTTAGGAGTGAAGTTTCAACAGCTTGAATTTTCCCGGTATATCCCCCTTCTATGATCATCTTCCGTCCCTTTTCATTCAATACAGTAAGTTTGGCTTTTCGAATCGCCCGCAAGATTCCCGCATCAATACCTGAAATTCCCACTGCCTTTATTCCTGCTTCTACCATCATCTTGACAATTATTTTGTTAATCTTACCAGACATGACCATTGTATAAATTTCAGCTGTTTCCTTATCTGTGAATCTACTTCTAATACCACTGGGAGAAACGATGAATTTTTGCTCTTTGCCAAGTTTTGTGGCCATATTAGTTACTTCGTTACCACCGCCATGTATTAGAACAATTTTTTCATTTTGTGAAATTTGGTGCAAATCTTCTATTATTGATGGGTGTAGTTCATAAAGCACACTCCCACCAAACTTGATGACTATCATACCGGTGTCAATGGTGTGTATCTTAGTCCATCGGTCTCATTGAATCCGCACATGAGGTTCATGTTCTGGATCGCAGAACCAGCTGCACCTTTCATCAAATTATCGGAAGCCGAAAGTGCCACTATGCGGTTAGTATTTTCATCCATGTCAAAACCTACGTCACAGAAATTGGACCCTACCACAAATTTAGGATCTGGGAATTTATATAGACCCTTTTTATCCCTTATCAATCTAATAAAAGGTTCTTCTTTGTACGAGTTTCTGTATGCTTTCCATATCTCAATTTCTGATTTGGGCGAATTGAGAAATACGTGATTAGTAGTCAATATTCCCCTTACCAAATTAACAGCGTGAGGGCTCATACTTACCTTGATTTTTTCTTCCGATACTATGCTTAATTCCTGTTCTATCTCCCCCGTATGTCTGTGTTTGGAAGGTTTGTAAGGTCTTATTACTCCATATCTCATTGCATGATGAGTGCCGGTACTATCAGTTGCGCCTGCTCCAGAGGATCCAATTTTACTATCCACTATGATGTGATTTGTATCTATCAACTTGTTCTCCATTAAAGGTTTCAGTGCCAATATTGATGTCACCGCCATGCAACCGGGACAAGAAACCAATTTTGCATCCTTGATTTCCTTTCTATGAATTTCCGGTACGCCATATACCGATTTAGAAAGTAAATCAGGAAACGGGTGTTCCCATCCATACCATTTGACATAGTCGTCCGCATTCTTTAATCGAAAGTCTGCTGATAGATCAACTATCTTTATATCTGTACTATATAGATCCTTGACGATGTTCAGCGCGTTACCATGAGGAACTGATACGAATATCAAATCACATTGATTTACAATTTTGTCCAATTCCATAGGTGAAAAAGTTAGATCAATGAAACCCTTAAGACTTGGATGCACTCTGTGAACATATTCTCCAGCATTCTGTCTGGAAGTCAGAACAGTTAATTCTACGTCGGGATGAACTACCAACAAGCGCAAAAGCTCCCCACCCACATATCCTGAAGCACCAATTACTCCTACTTTAATCAATTTCTTCCCTTACCGAAATTTCTACCATAACATCTTATGAATTTTGTTATCCATGACTCAAGATTTGACTTACAATAAGTTTAATGACATAATTTTGGATTGTAAATCTATTTTGATGAACTCTTTAGTAAATAATCGGTCATTGCACCTGCTATATCAGATTTGCATACCGTTGAGGCCCCTCTGAATTCCACAGTATTATTTACCTCGTGTACAAGATATCCTCTTTTATTATCTTCCATCAGATCAACGCCCAAAATACCTCCACCGACTGCATTTGAGGCTTTTAGCACGATTTCTTGTAAATCTGAAGTCAGTGGAGCTACTTCTGTTCTACCACCTACCGCCACATTTGTTCTCCATTCGTTTTCTGATGAATATCTAAAGACAGATGCAACCACCTGATCTCCTATTACAATGCATCGAATGTCACGTGAAGGACGGTCTATTAACTCTTGGAAATAATAAATCCTTGATAATGAATTGTCGTTTTCTTGTCTTGATTCTAGCATCATTTCCGCCATAGATTGGTCTTTTATTTGGTAAACGCCTCTCCCCCAAGAACCAATGACTGGCTTGACCACTAATGGATATCCAAGTTTTTTCATACATTCTCTTGCTGATTCTGTACTAAAGGCAAAAGTCGTCTTGGGTGTTGGCACATTGTTCTTTTTTAGAATCAAAGATGTAATTAGTTTATTTCCACATATTTCGCTTACATTAAATGAATTTACTACCGGTAACCCCGTCTGCTCTAAACAATAAGTTAGATGCAAACCCCTGTTATGACTAATCACTCGCTGTAATACTATATCTCCAAATTTTGGATCTCTTTTATTTGATTCAGTATCAAATGTTAGTGACTTTCCATCTACTAAAGTGGCGTCAAAACCTTTTTGCTGGATATCGCTGTATATTTTTTTTTCTTCAAATCTTAATTTGTCGTATATTATACATATTTTAATCAACTATTGTCCCCAGTCTTCTCCGACTGATTCAGCTTCCTTCAATTCAACTGTCTCATCAGTCTTTGATACAATTTCAAAATCAGTACCGCAATCCGGACATGTTATAATTTCTCCAACCATAGAATCCTGTGGGATGGTCAGCTCTGCACCGCAATCTTTACATTCTTTCTTCATTTCTATTTCACTCCTTTCCCCTTAGCAGGTAAGTTCTTTGATAATTTATTGGCAATAACTGTTTCCATCCCCCACAACTCTATAAAACCTTTTGCAAGGTTTTGATCAAAAATTGAATCTGAAGCATATGTCGCAAGGCTCTGCCTGTAAAGTGAATTTTCTGACTTTCTTCCCACTACCTTCGCGGTTCCATTTTGCAATTTCATCCTTACTTTTCCTGTAACTCTATTTTGAGTTGCCTCTATAAACTTATCCAAGTCTTCTCTAAGAGGATCGAACCATAATCCAGAATAGACCAACCAACTCCACTGGTCATCAACAATTTGCTTAAACCTTAACTCGTGCTTTGTAAGCACAAGTTGTTCCAAGTCTTTATGTGCGGTTAGAATTGTTAAGGCGGCCGGAGCTTCGTATATTTCTCTGGTCTTTATGCCAATGACTCTGTCTTCTATATGATCTATCACACCAATTCCATGTTTGCCTGCCTTAGTGTTCACATATGTGATAATGTTGATAAAAGACATCTTTCGATTGTCAACAATCACCGGTATTCCCCTATCAAATTCTATCTCCAAGTACTCCGCTGGAATATTCTTATTCTTGACCAAACTAAAAATCTCCTCGGGAGGTTCTATCCACGGATCCTCTAATTTTCCTGCTTCAATAGCTCGTCCCCATATGTTCGTGTCAGTACTGTATTTTTTGGTTTCCTCATCAAGTGGAACATTGTTTTTTTTCGCGTATTTTATTTCTAAGTCCCTTGTGAGATTCAACTCTCTTATTGGCGCAATAATCTTTATAGTTGGATCAATCGACGACATTGCAATATCAAACCTCACCTGATCGTTTCCCTTACCTGTGCATCCATGGGCAACTGCAATTGCTTCTTCCTGAGCTGCGACCTTCATTATTTTTTCTGCAATTAGAGGACGTGCTAGAGCAGTTGCAAGTGGATATTTTCCTTGGTAAAGTCCATTTGCCTTTATAGATTTACCAACATAATTTTCCACAAATTCCTTCTTCGCATCGATATTAAGGTGCTTTATTGCACCAAGTGTCTTTGACTTTTTTCTAATTGCTTCAAAATCATCATTTTGTCCACAATCAACAGTAGCAGTAATTACCTCCATTTTGTGATTATTCTGGAGATATTTCACACAAACAGAAGTATCCAACCCTCCAGAGAAAGCTAATACAGCTTTTTTATTGGACATTGCTAAAGCAACGGATATAATAATAGACTTATATTTTTTTTATTAAAGCTGAAAATGTCACTCGAAAAATGAAAACTATTAAAACATACTTGATCAATATCTTCCTATGCATTACGGATATAATTTTGAGGAAGTAAAACAAAAGGTAATTTCTGCTTTATCTCAAAACTACGCAGGTCTTTCTGGAGTAGAACTTTCAACAAGAACCAAAATAAATCGAATGACCCTTACAAAATACTTGAATCTAATGCTAACACAAGGGCTTGTGAGAAAAAAAAAATTGGAACCGTTAATGTATGGTACTTGGACAAAGATGCTCCGCAGATCGAATTCCCATTAAATATCCGGAATTTACAACAAAAATTTTTGGAATGCCTGATTGAGGGAAATGAATCACAAGCCATAATCATTATTTCAAATTTACTTTACTCAACGATATCAAAAGAGAGAATACTATTTGATATTATTTTACCAACTTTGAATATATTAAATGACATGTACTCTAGAGGAAAAATTAGCGAAAGCGAAAAAATACTAATTTCCACATCTGCGATCGACCTCGTACTCATGACAAAATTTGTTTCTACATTAGATGCTCCTAAATTGAAAGCTTCTTCTATTGTCGTTTCTGGCTCAGAGGAGGCAAATTATTTTGCAAGGATTGCTTCTGTTAACATGTATTTGATGGGGTGGCATTCATTATATTTGGGAAATGTTGAAAACAAGATAGATCCCTTTTTCGATATTGACATTCAAAGGCTTCTAACTAGAAAGTTGAAAAGTAGGAATGGGCTTTCAGTAGTCATGATTTTTTCTTTTAATGCAAACACATTGAAATTCTTGTCAAATACTATCAAAGTTCTACGGAAAAAAATTGAAAACGATCTGAGGATTGCCATATTTACAAACAATGATTTGTTGCAAGAATCCGAGGGCATGGATGTTGATTATTGTACAACTGATCTAAAGGCGCTTATAGACTGGGCAAAAGGGGAATATGACATGTCATCCTAATTTCTATTACAATCTTAAGTGGGCCGAAAGGGATTTGAACCCTCGGCCTTTCGATTATCAGTCGAACGCTCCGCCAAGCTGAGCTATCGGCCCATAAATCGAATTAATTAGAGGATATTTATTCTTGTGGATAACAATTTGTTTGATAAAAATGCATTTAAGTCATGCAAGAAACTATCTTGTTAATTGGCACTTCGGATCAACAAAGCTGCAATAATTACAAAAATAAAGAATGAATTAGCTGGAGAGGCTGCACGATTTATTGCAAATTTTTTGGATAAAAAGCAGATCAAGATATTTTCACTTGAATCTCTGGATGTTGAAAATGTCCAATGTGTTGATCCAGCCGAACTTATCAATACTGATCTCGATTTGGTGTTTGCCATTGGTGGAGATGGTACGACGCTTCGCGCATTCAGAATGATAAAGCAAAGCACTCCTGTTTTCAGTTTAAACATTGGTGGTACCAGGGGTATCCTTGCTGAGGCAAACACAAAACCCATTGAACAGCAACTCCTTGATATTTTCAGTGGAAATTATTTTTACGATAAGAGGTTGCGACTGCAGGCAAACATTGATGGTACAGTGATTGGTCCGGCCCTTAATGATATAGTCATTACGAGAACAAATTTGACCAAGACGCCTACGATTACGATTAACGTGTTTGAATATCCTGTTTCACAAAAAATGGATGGAGTGATAATTTCTACACCCACGGGTTCAACTGGACATGCCCTTTCATTAGGTGGACCTATTGTCCATGAAAACATGAATTGTGCCATTATTTTGCCTGTTGCACCGGTCAACAAGACTCCTGCATTGATTGTCGAGCTAAAAGATTTCACTATCAGTTCCACTGATAATTCTAAAATAATTATTGATGGCCAAGAAGTGTATGATGCTACGCCAGAAAATAAGATCACGATTTCTAAATATCCGTTTGATGGCGTATTCCTCCGAATTGGTAAGAGAGGAATAAGACAACTTGAAAAACTTGGTTTCTGATTCTTTATTAAGGTTCATCCTAGACGCAACTGCATTTTATCAAGGATTTCATTTGCGTTCTAATTGTACTTGCATCACAACTGGATTGGTATTTGAAGAGATATCTCATATCCAAGAAAAGTTTTCAGTTTTGGAGAGTTTGATTTCAAGCAATAGAGTAATGATACTTGAACCAAATGAAGAAACAGTAAAAATGATCAAATCCGTAATTACTCAAATCGGTGAAACTCGACTTTCTGACGCTGACATCTCTATAATTGCTCTGGCTAAGGAGTGCAATGCGACACTTGTGACTGATGATTTTGCAATATGCAACTTGGCAAAGACTTTATCTATTAAATTACTTAATTTGGGAACAAAAGGTATTAAGGACACAAGAAAATGGAACAGATTCTGTAAAAGCTGTGGAAAAGGGTATCCACCAACTCAAATGATTTGTTCTTTATGTGGAAACAAATTGCGAATACGATTCAAAAAATTAGGTTACAAAACTATTCAGGATCAAAAATAAATATTAAGAATTCCAAGGCAAAATCATTCAGCTACTTGAATAACGGTTGGATGTAATAGCTTTATGTATATAGTGTTTGTTTCGAGTTCTCTATCCTCCTGAATGATTTGAGCATAGTTTCCAAATTTCTTGATATATCCAATAATAATTCGTGCCCAAGGTACTATTGATCTGTCTTTTGAGTCAAAATGCAGCTTCAGCATGTTATCCTGATTTTCATATTTCAGATATCCAGAATAGCTGATTCTTAACGCATAATCAACAATGTTTATGATTTCCTCAATGCTTTGGCATTGTGCTTCACTATCAATTTTTTCTATCTCTTCAATTAGCAATGCATAATCGTTATCTTTTTTCATTGACATGTCAAGTAATACTTGTGAAAGATCGCTTTCTACCATTTTTGACAAAATTAGTGATGCTTTTGGAACCTTACCGTCAAGCATACCTGTGTTGAGTCTGATGGCATTTTTCCATTTTTCATGGAACAGGTTGACGTATGCCGAACCAAATGGATCTGTTGTCATTACTAATGAGGCCTTCCCATTAGTACTATCAATAAAAATGATTTTCTTGTAGTCAAAAATTAATATATTTCCAGAAGTAGTATCAGATCTTGTTTCTACACCGTCTGGCATTGTACCAATTCCATCAGTGATTAGCGATTCGACACCAAGTAACATTTTGATTTTAACTCCTTTCTTGGAAGCCGCGGCAATAGACGATTTACACTGAAAGACAACGTTTTGTCCCCAAGAATCTAGCACCAAATCTATGCTTGATTTGCTCGATGAGATCAACTCTTCAATTTTTCTCACTACCATATTTGGTTCTAATATCAAGTATTTTTTTTCTTCATAGGATTTTTTTCCATCTTGTCTTAATTTCTCCAAATTTTCCAAGATATTATGCATTGAAGCCAATCTCCTTTCTTGCAGTGTAATGATTTCACCAAAGGCCTCATTAGGCGGGGTAGCCGCAGCGATCATTGGTTTCTGGCTAGAAAGAGTTGAAAGTTTTTTCCTTTCTAATTTTTTTAAAGTTGTATAGATTTTAGTTCTCGGTAGATTAGAGTAGTAGGCTATCTCACTAGCGCCCAATGTACCTCTTGAAACTAAAGTAATGTAAGCCATTGATTCATATTTTGATAGACCAAACTCTTCCAAGTTCGCAACAAGATCCAGATAATTGGGAATATCGTTAGGATCCTTGATCATGTGCACTTCTTTCATATTATGGACGTAAAGCAAGATGTCAATTTCATTGGACAAAACAAAAAAAAATGTAAAGCTGAAATTACATTACATCAGTCCAAATAAACGGTTCATCTAGTTTTGCAGAATTCATTAACATCATGTTGTACGGCGAAATTGTTGATCAAGACATAAACCGTACACTCAAAATATTACTTTGAGGTTAATTACTGTGCACTTTTTTACACTTTTGGATAAAACTATTATAATTTTATTTAGCCTTTGTTCAATTTATTTTGTCGCTTGACCAATATAGATTCACAATGCAGTAATTCAAAGGAAGACTCAGAATTTGTATGAGTATATGAGTTTAGCTCCACAGGAACTAGAGAATAGTGCTAGTAAATATGCTGCCGAGGCAATTAGATTGGACTCGGAAGGTTCCAATGGACTTGCAATTAGCGCTTATCAGAGGGCTGTTGAAGCTTTAGTCAAGTTAGTACAAATCTATCCTGACTACAAGTTGAATAAAATTTACATGGAGCGAGCAAATTCCTATCAAAATAGAATAAAAGCTCTGCAAGTGTCTAACCCATTATGTGATTCTGACACTAGTAAATTAGGAAGCTTTGATCAGAAAGCTGTGAATTCTACGAATTCTATCCTGAATAACATGCAATCAGCCAAGAAGGGGAATGAACCTAATTCAGGATGTAGTTTGTACTTTGAGGAGCTTTTGATGACAGATAAGCCAAAGGTTTCTTGGAACGAGGTTATTGGTTTGGATGACGCAAAGAGAGCAATGAGGGAATCAATCGTATATCCAACTATGAGACCGGATCTTCTTCCTCTGGGCTGGGCACGAGGAATCTTACTATTTGGGCCCCCTGGGTGTGGAAAGACATTACTTGCCGCAGCAGCTGCAGCAGAAATCGAATGTTATTTCATAAATGTTGACGCAGCTTCGATGATGAGTAAATGGTTAGGCGAAGCAGAAAAAAATGTTTCGAAATTATTTACTATGGCACGCAAATTGCATGACAGTGAGGGTGTTCCAGTGCTAATATTTGTAGATGAGATAGATTCACTTTTGGGTAATAGAAATAGTGAGGTAGGAGGAGAGGTAAGAGTAAAAAACCAGTTCCTCACCGAAATGGATGGCATTAATGGAAAATCAAGAGAGTCAAAACTTTACGTCATTGGTGCAACCAATAAGCCATGGAGTTTAGAAGCGGGATTTCTGAGAAGATTTCAAAAAAGGATTTATGTATCTCTACCTAATAGGGAATCTCGAATCCATCTCTTCAATCAGTATACAAAAATGTTACAAATGGAATCTTCACTACAAATAGAAGATCTGGCGAAGTTAAGTGATGGTTATAGCGGGAGTGATGTCAAAGACATCTGCCAATCTGTTCAACTGCGTGTAGTGGACGAGTTATTCCAAAGTGGAAAAGG
>Ga0233418_10000125_pt1 | contig 16405 bp, 18 predicted proteins | sample Sediment_Towuti__FD_189021 | JGI IMG/M metagenome (GOLD analysis project Ga0233418, IMG submission 189021) | Sediment microbial communities from Lake Towuti, South Sulawesi, Indonesia - Sediment_Towuti_2014_1_MG | ecosystem: Environmental > Aquatic > Freshwater > Lake > Sediment | place... | reverse complement strand
CCCTGGCGGTGCCTTTCCGTTCAAAATATTGTATTCCCACCCATGCCAGGGACATGTAACATAAAAACCATCATATTTTTTCTCTATTTTCCCTTTTGTCAATGGCCCACCCTTATGCAGACAACTGTTGCCCAATGCAGTAATCTTCTTATCAATTCTAAATAATGCAATATCTTTACCTTTTACGGAAATTAGCTTGCTTGTGCCATCGATGAGCTCTCTTTCATCAATTGTTCCTACAAATTCCATGCTAATTATTATTATTTCAAGTTAATATAGTATATCTGATTGTAATTAACTGGTATATCAGCAAGTATAGATTTTTCTTGAAATGCAGTTGCTTTTAATGTACAATTGACAATATGCGATAGACAATAGACTATTATCTTTCTCCTTGTCCTGCAAGAGGAGAAGTTGCGACGTCTTGGGATGAAATATTTTTATTACGATCGGCATTGTTATTCAATGCTGAATGTTCACTGGTATCGTCGAAGGTACTGGAATAGTCAATTCAATATCAAAAATAAAGACTGCAAATAGAATGGCAGATAAGAGAATTGCGATTAACTTGGGAAAGCTAAGGAGGGGTCTACGGATTGGGGATAGTGTAAGTGTCAATGGAACCTGTCTTACTGTCACAAGTATTTTGAAAAATACAGCATTCTTTGAAGTAGTAAAAGAAACTACAAAAAGGACTTCCTTAGGATTACTGAAAGAAGGCGACCTGGTCAATTTGGAGAGAAGTTTAAGAATTAATGACAGGATTGAAGGCCATATTGTTTTGGGTCATATCGATGGAGTCGGAAAGATTGAGGATATTGCGAAAATCCCTTCGGAAACTAAGATATGGATAAGTGTGAATAAGCAAACTGCAAGTCTATTAGTACCCAAAGGATCTATTGCGGTAGATGGCATAAGCTTTACAATTGTAGATGTAAATAATGAGATATTTTCTGTAGCGCTGGTGCCGCACACATTGGCCGTTACTACGTTTAAGAGTAAAAAGAAAGGAGATAAAGTTAATATTGAGGTTGACATTTTAAGCAAATATGTTGCAAAGCTATTACCACGAACTTAGTAATTACCATAAAATCAGTAAACTTTATAATCATTATTAGAGTCTTGACCTTCGTGTTGGCAATTCAAGAAGCTGTAGAGGCACTAAGAGATGGAAAATTTGTCATGATTCATGATAGTGAATCCAGAGAAAATGAAGTCGATATGGTAAAAGCTGCTCAATACATTTGTTCGTCGGATATAGCAACAATGAGAAATGATGCAGGTGGCCTTATTTGTCTGGCCATACCTCATGAAATTGCTTCGAAATTGAATTTGATGTTCATGCATGATCTGTTGCATTCTGCTTCCAAAAATAATCCTTCGTTATTAAAAATGATTGGTTCAATAGCTCCATACGGAGATCGGCCTTCATTTTCAATCACCATAAACCATATTGATACTTTTACTGGTATAACTGATAAAGACAGGACGCTCACAATCACTGCCATGTCAGACGTATGTTCTAAAATTAACAAGAATGGAAAACTTGAATTTTCCAAGAAATTTCGTTCGCCTGGCCATATACACCTATTAATAGGTGCAAGTGGCTTATTAAAAGAAAGATCAGGTCACACAGAACTATCTATCAAGTTAATTAAACACGCAGATCTAATTCCAGCAGTAGTAATTTGCGAAATGCTCGATTCTGGTACAGGTGGAGCCTTGTCTGTGGACAAAGCATCACAATATTCTAAAAAATTTAATATCCCCTTGGTGGAATCATCCCAAATTAAGAATATATAGGCGAATTGAAAATAAGTTGAGAAAAATAAGGGTATCAATAGTCGTTGCGGAGTTCAATAAAGATATCACAGACAAAATGCTTCTTTCAGCCAAAAATCATGCAGAAAAATTAAAGATGCAAATTAAAAATGTATACCATGTACCAGGAACATTTGATATGCCATTAATTGTTGAAAAACTTCTTAAAACTCAAGATATAGACGCAATAATCACATTAGGTGCAGTGATAAAAGGAGAAACAGGACATGATGTTCTCATAGCCAATAATACAGCAAGATTACTAGCAGATCTGTCTTTAAAATATCAAAAACCTATCGCACTTGGAATTACCGGGCCAGATATGACTGTAAAGCAGGCAAAAAATAGAGTTAATACAGTACCAAAGAGGGCAGTAGAAGCAGCGTACAAAATGGTAGCGAGTCTAAATGAGATACACAACAATAGGTATACTAAGAGTCGGATATGACAATCCAAATTACAATCATAAAGATAGAAGGATATGGTCCCTGGACGCTAAAGTTGGGAAGTGATAGAGAAGGACAACTGCAGATATTTCAAGCTAACCTGTATGGTCATCTACAAAAAATGTTCTCTGATAGAGACTCCATTGTATATTTCAATAGATTTGATGAATTGATTGCGATTAGTAACGGAGTATCATTAGAGGATCATCTATCAATTGAACGTGAAATTAGCGATAATTATAAGGACTTGAACATCTCAATGTCAATCGGAGTAGGCAAGACGCCTTTTGAGGCAAATGTTGCAGCATATCATTCTCGTAAAAACAATAAATTAATTGCAAATAGTAAGTTGATGTATGCAGATGATGAGGTTCGATCATTATATCGTAATGCAAATCAAATACCTAAAGATATGTTCACTCAGATTTTACATCTTGATATAGATAATTCTACTAAAGTTAGTAACGAACAATCCCCATACGAAATTACTTCAAGAATAATGAAAATTTTTGCTAATCTTATAGTGCTATTTGTTGAACAAAAAGCTATGACTTTTTTTGTGGGAGGCGACAACTTTATGTCTATCTCCAATACAGTAACAAAACAAAAGGCTTTGGAAATAATTGGCAAAATATACGAAACTGAAAATGTTAAATTGAACTGTGGTATTGGAATTGCACGTACCGGCAGAAAGGCAGTACAGGCCGCAACAGAAGCCTTAGACACAATCCGAAACCTAAGAGATCAAGGAATAATTAGTCCCGTATATGAGATAGATTGGATCTAATTTTAAAGAACATTAGTCTATTTTCAGGAGAAAATCTAGATTATATAGATAACGGGTACATGGTCATTAGGAATGGCAAAATAGAAAAGGTCGGAACAGGAAAATACAAGAGTAAATCGAATAAGAATATCTTCGAGGGCCGAGGCATTCTTGTTATGCCTGGGTTTATCAATGCGCATACTCATATAGGAGATTCGATTGGTAAAGACATAGGTGTTGATTCAGCATTTGAATCAAGAATTCATACTGTTCATGGTATCAAAAACAAAATCCTCAAAAGAAGTGAGAGAACACACCTGATCAACTTCATGAGAAACTCCATGATTTCTATGATGAAAAAAGGGATTGTTGTGATTGCGGATTTTAGAGAGGGAGGAATGTTTGGGATTGAGCAGATTACTGAAGCTGCCTCAGGACTTTCGATAAAAGGTATCATATTAGGTAGACCAGAACATTACTTTGACATATCTCGTGATTTTGACAAGAATCAAAATATTCCCCAACACGTGATGGAATCAATCCACAGCATTCTAGATATCAGTGACGGATTGGGTATCAGTGGGGCAAATGAAAACACGGATAATTCTCTCAATGAATATAGAAGGATTATACAAGAAAGATCATTGAAAAAGAAATACTTGCTAGGTATTCATTCTTCTGAATCGCCTGAAACTGAAAAAAAATCAAAAAATGTAACTGGGAAAAGCGAAGTACAAAGAATAATTGCCAGACTTGTACCAAATTTCATAGTTCATTTGACAAATGCATCAGATGTTGATATCAAGCTTGTTGCCGACAATAAAATTGGAGTCGTCATTTGCCCAAGAGCAAATGCGACTTTAGGAGTAGGGACACCTAAAATTTCAAAGATGTTAAAATTTGGATGTCTTGTTGCTATTGGAACAGACAACGTCATGATTAATTCTCCAGATATGTTCCGAGAACTAGATTATATCTGGAAAATAACGAGAACGTTAGAAGATGGCACGATTTCTGCAAGGGAGATACTAAAAATGGCTACAGTCAATGGCGGAAAGATTCTTGGAATAAATTCTGGTTCATTAATGGCGGGGATGTCTGCAGATATGATATTTATTGACAAGACCAATTTAGATATTTCACCGATGCATGATCCTCACGTTTCCATAATTCATAGAGCAAGTGCTAATTCAATACTCAATGTTATGATAAAAGGTAAATTTGTAGATGAGGATGAATTTAGTTGTATGTAATTTTGAATGCAGCTATGTCAATAGATGGTAAGATTTCAACACGGAGAAACGATTCATCATTTTCATCAAGAAAAGATTGGATACGCGTTCATAAATTAAGATCATCAGTTGATGGAATTGTAGTAGGAATATCTACAGTACTTGAAGACAATCCCATGTTAAATGTGAGATATTATTCCAAGGGAACAAGAAACCCTATAAGAATCATTATTGATTCAAAAGCCAGAATCCCATTAAACTCAAGGATAATTAGATCATCAAAAAAAATTCAAACTATCGTAGGTACTACACGTAATGCATCTACAATGAAAATCAACTCGTTAAAGAAAGCGGGAGTAAAAGTATTATTTTCTGGAGAAAGAAAAGTAAATATCAAGAACCTATTTCAACAATTGGAAAACTTAGGTTTCAAGAGAATACTCGTTGAGGGAGGAGGAGAAATAAACTGGTCCGTTCTGAAAATAGGACTTGCCAACGAACTAATCGTTACAATATCACCTGTAGTTGTTGGTGGAAGAAATGCAAAAACATTGGTTGAAGGTGATGGGATTTCAAATATAAGCAATGGCATTAAATTGAAATTAACAAGAACCTTGATAAATAACAAAAATGAAATTGTACTCTTCTATAAGCTACGATGAAAGCTCTTCTTTTGAACTAATGTCTAACAATATCTGTTCTATTTTATACCTTAGAGCATTCTTCACCTTTTCGTTGTCTACCATGTTAAGAGGATTTTTGCAGTTTGGGCATTTGAAGAATAGCTCCATAGCATAGTCAAATTTTATCCTCGGGCAATTTGCATTTCCACAATGGTAGAATTCGGAGGATTCTTCATATTCCAATCGTTTTTGTAGCCTATCCAAAATCTTCTTTTTCTGATTTTCGATAAAATTTTCTGCCTGGTCTCTTTTTGCCCTCCACCTATAGACAAACCAACCTTTTTTTTCATCTTTGACCCTGATACCAGTGATCAATGCTTTACCAAACATGTCGTACAATACTTTTCTTATTATATTGATTCTCATACCTGTTGCACCGGCTATTTCCTCATCTGTAGCATCCTCAGTATTTAACAACGCCCTTGCAACTTTATGATACTCTTCTCCACCGATTAGATTGGCTATCTTGACAAACGGATCCTCGCTTTCAGCTGAATGCATCCAGGTAATTATGAGACTTTTTTAGTTATATATTTACCGTCACTTTCATATTCTGTAGCTTGCAAGTCTGACACAACGCGGATTTTCAATCAAAATGAAAGATACGTACTCATTTTATAAATAATTTTATCATAATTAAAAAAACATACATATATTCCAATTATAGATCTTAATTTAGTATTAGTAATTTACTTTTCAATATCAAAATATAAAATATTTTGATTACAAATTTGGCTCCCTTATGATTTTAAGCTCCCCATAATCCATCATTTCTATTCCCATTATCTTCAATATTTTTTTGGCGTCCCCATTAGATTCTCTCTGTACAATATTTCTTGCCATTTTTAGCCGGTATTGCGGGGCCCAATGTTGGCCGATTTTATATTTACCACGCATTTGCTCTGGAACTACCTTCAGGACTGCAACTTCCTTGACTGATCCCATTTGGGAGGAAAGTGATTCATAACCTCCCTCCTTTTGATACTTTTGCATCAACGCGTTCAACGCCATTGCCTTTTCAGTAGTATTTTCAACTATAGACGCATTTCCTTTGATGACGATACTAACATACAATGTATCTGCTTGTGATGCATCTGTGGGATGAAAATAGTATGAAGGCAAGAAGCAAATATGAGAATCAACTTCAAAACCAACTTTTGAATTTCTTTTCATATTTTCTAGTTTTTCTCCAATTGGATGAGAGTGCATATAAATTGCCCCAGCACCTTTAGTACCTATTTGAGTATCATCTGAATCATTCTTTACATAAACAAAATTCATTGGTATTATCTGTGGATAACCATGTACGTCAATTGATGCAACCCTGCCAACTTTTTCTTCATTCAGAAAAGTGATCATACTAACCATAGATTTAATTTCCAGTTTTGGTACTAGTTGCATACCTAGATCTGGACTCTAGTGGTATAATTAAATTTCTAAACTTGATAATTTCTTAGCCGCCCAATCATATCTATTCCAAAAATATTATAATCATGGCCCATAACTTCAATTATGAAATCTAAAAGAACTGTTTTAGTAACTGGATGTTCTTCTGGAATAGGACTTGCTACTTGTCATGTCTTGTCGCGTAACAACTTTATGACTTATGGGACGGTAAGAAATTTGTCAAAAGCTACGAAGATTCAGGATTTGATTAATAGAGAAAACCTTCCGCTGAAAATATTACACCTCGATGTAAATGACAATCAATCTATCAAACTAGCAGTAAAAAGAATAACGTCTGACACAGGAAGACTAGACATATTAATAAATAATGCGGGGTATGGAATGTTTGGTCCCATTGAAGAGATCACAACTCAAGAGATAAAGAAGCAATTTGAAACCAATTTTTTTGGAACAATTAGAGTCATAAAGTCAATAGTTCCAATAATGAGGAAGCAAGGAAATGGGATTATTGTAAATATTAGTTCAATGGTAGGAAGATTCGGTGTTCCGCTTAACTCCGCTTATGTCTCAAGTAAGTTTGCGGTGGAAGGACTTTCTGAGTCTATCGCATTCGAATTGGAGGAATTTGGAATACGAGTTATTGTAATAGAGCCTGGAGTCGTCAAGTCAGATTTTTTTCAGAATGTTAGGGTCAAGGGCACTGAGCCCAACTCTCCGTATCATAAGTTAATGGAAACGAGAGTCTCCTTCCTAGATAAAGCCATGAAAAATAGTGGTACTTCGAGTTACGATGTTGCTAGTACAATACTCGACGCATTGAATTCCAAAGATCCTAAATTTCGTTATGTTGTTGGAAATGATGCTACAAATTCCATTCGCATGAGAAACACCTTATCAGATAGAAAATTTATGGAGTGGATAAGAGCGGGAATTTTTCAGGGGAAAGGACTTTCAAAATAAGTATGTCAAACTATGCAGATTTTTCTACATACTTACGTACACCATTAATTACAGGATCAAGATACTTTGAAAATGTTATCGACAACAGGGAGATTCCGGAACCAAGTAACGCACCACCTATGACATCAAAAAAATAATGATCGCCAACATAAATCCTTGATAAACAAACAAGTGCTGCTTCCATTGTTAATATTGAGGAAAAAATAAGTTCCTTTTCCTTTCTATAAAGTATCATCAGAATCAATGCACCACTACTAACGATAGAGGCATGACCAGATGGATAAGCAAAGTCTGTTTTTAGAGGAATATTAATTTCCGGTCTTTCTACCACTTGACGAGGCCTTTCAAAAGAATTTTTTAATAACGTATTTAATGGCATTAAAATCAAAAAGGAAATAATGATAATTACGGCGACTTTCTTACCCTTCCAACCTGCAAATAGACCGAGAAATATAATCACCGCTGACCATACTATCTCTCTGCCGTACATTGATAACAAAATCATAAATTCATCAATACTGCCAGAATGAGTATTGGAAAAGAGTGATGTGATTAGTTCATCCAATTTAATAACAGATGCGTTTTGGTATCCTAGTTGAGGGGAAAGTACAAACCCCAGAATTATGAACACAGTGATGCAGAGAATGGCCGCTAGAATATATATCAACGCTACTTGATAAGATGGGATACAATATATTTCATTTTAGGATCAAATATCTGATAATAAACTTACTTTTTCCAGACGATTCCGTACGTAGGTGCAGGAGATTATGGCGGAGATTCATGTCAGTGTGTTCTAAGCTTCCTTAAATAACCCTCGTGATTCAGGACTCGGTATTACAGAAGATAAATTTAATTACAATATACAATTAAGTTATTATGAACTCAGAGTGTTTTGTAATATCAATGTGATCTTTTTCCATCTACACTATTTTTCCAAGTTTGTATCTAGTAACGACTTGGATATCAGTTAATCATCCCAAGTTGTCGAATTCAAGCCCGAATTTTTTTGTAGATTTAATTAGGTACTTTGGAGATCAGGCAGATGATATTCAAACACAAGCTTCAAAAGCAGGAATTTTTGATAATAAAGGCGATATAGGATCGACTAGAGAAGATATTCTCTTTGACTTTCTATCACACCATATTCCTACACGTTGTAACATCATAAAAGGATGATTTGTTTTTGATTCCCTCGGTAACAGGTCTCGTCAGATCGATCTTATGATTTGTAATGATCAGACATTTCAATTTAAACAGTCTCAAGACAATAAGACTAAATCCTTTAACTGCGTTGAAGGATGCTTCGTAGTTATATCTGTCAAATCATTTCTCAATAAGCAATCTTTGACTGAAGCGTTGGACAATCTAGGATCTCTACCAACCACAAAAAAATTGAAGGTGAACCCGTTCCTTACTAATGGAAAAGATATAATTAAAACAATGCCACAGAAGTATATTTTCGCATACAGAGGCGATAGTAAAGATACTATAAATAAAAACTGTGAAGAGTATTATTCAACGCATACACTTGAAAATGCTCCTGATATGATTGTAGTAAATAATGAATGTTATTTTTCTCGAGCTGGTCCAAAAGGCATTAAAGGAGACGGTGGCGAGTTAGTTCCCCCTAGTCAATATGTTATGATAGATAAATCAAGCTCATTTCGAATTTGGCGGAGATAACATCCAGGATTATTTTGAATATACTGTAATATCCTTTCTTTGTTAGAGTTTGATGTCTTTTTTTGCTTGCTTCAGGTTACTCCACGAGAATTAGTACTTTATTTGCCAAATTAATTATTTATTGAATCTATTCTTTTAGAGTGTGGTACAAATGTCTAGCCATCGTTATCCTCGAAACTTATTTGGATGTATTTACACGGCTTATGTACCAGTTAATTCTCTTTTCTAAGAATTCTAGTTGGGATTCGTTAATTTTTCCCTTCCGATGCAAGAAATTCAAATCTCTCTGAATTTGTTCCAGCTGTTTTATGCATTCTTCCTTATTGTTCTTTGATAACATCTCATATGTATAATCAATATTAGTTAGATTTCTCTTGAAGGATAATCTGGATTTCTGTCTGTAAAACCAGCCTCCAATTGTTGAAACTAGACCTATTATTACGGAAGTCAATACAATAAATGTTTCGGTCAATATTGCACCTTTGAAATTTGCTGTTATAGTCTCATATCCAGTAACATTCAAAAATAATGGATTTTGCTTTGTATTGTTGGTGACAGCCCAATGACTAAAATCATATCCTCTGTCGGGTATTGCTTCGCATCTTGCTGTTGAAAGCAGAGGTAATGTGGTAGATTCACCGGCTCCCAACTCAATATCATTACATTTTATAGTTCCAGAATTCGGAGGATTAATTTCTACCAATATTTTTGTAACTACTTTGTCGGTCTTTCCATCGATTGTGATTATTCCATTGGTCCTAGTATTAGTAACATATATGAAATTTGTAGTTGGATCTACTGTTAGCTTACTTGCAATGAGAGGAAAAGTTACCTTTAATGGTATATTAATGAAGGGATTGTTTATTCCGGAGGCAAGTATTGCTGGCTCTAAAGAAACATCCTTAAGCAGCTTATTTGTAGTTCCATTTACTACACTCACTGAATTTTCCATCAAATTGTTAACATAAATCTTGTTAGTCCGTGGATTAACAGCTATTCCTACTGGACTGTCACCAACTTTAATATTAGTTTCAATCTTGTTAGATGTACCGTTTATAACACTAACAGAATCGTTCCTGAAGTTTGAAACATAAATTGTATCAGTTTGTGTATTGATTGCTAATCCAGAAGGTTTTGATCCAACTGGTATAGATGTTATCAATGTATTATTATTTCCATCTAATACCAGTACGCTATCCTTTCCCAAATCAGAAACATAAACCTTGTTGGTGTGTGGATTGACTATTATATCGTATGGTGAAGAAGCATACTTCAATGACTGTCTTACTTTATTAACAATTGGATCTATGACGCTAATTGTTTTTGAATCCATGCTCGCAACATAAATCCAGTTTGCTGCCAAATTGGTACCAATCCCCACTGGAGAATTTCCTACAGGTATTTCAGTTAGTTCTTTGTTTGTAAATCCATCAATTACAGAAACTGTATTAGATTCCCTATTCGAAGAATATATTCTGTTAGAAAATGGATTTACGTCAACATCATATGGTGAATCACCCGTGTCTATATTTGCTTCCACTTTGGATGTGTCAATGTCAATAACAGATATTGTATTAGAAAATTGGTTAGCAACATAAAGTTTGTGTGTTATTGGATTGATATCAATTCCAATGGGAAAACTACCAGAGTTAATTACCGGGCTAGATTTTAGGGATATTACGTTCTCATTATTCTCATCTTGAGCGTAAATACCAATGATAAAAAGAGTGAAATAGAGTGAAATAGCTAACAAAAAATAGAAAAATACTGGTAAATATTTCAAATAAATAATCTATGTTGAATGGGTATAAAAAGTAATTACTAGTTCTTAACTATCCATAATTATTCCGTGTTTGTAAAAAGAAGTTTCAAATCACAGATATAAGACTAGAATTGTCTCATTCTTAAATAATAATTCATAAAGGGTTTCCATGATGTGGTTCATCTTACTAGTTTTTTGGTTTTAGATGACAAATGATCCTTACGATAATATCCACAACTAATACTATAACTCCAACTATGACAATCATCAGACCATATTTTGTCCAAGATGGATTGCTGTACATGAATGAACTTTGAGGACCTATGTACGATTCGGACTGCGCCGTAAAAACTAAACCTATCAGTACAAGTACAATACCAATGATTTCAAGTAAAATCTTCATGTATTATCTGATGAATATTGAAGTCTGCACATCTATAAATTTTTGAAATTCAATGTTTCACATACATTTTTAGTAACTACAGATACCTGCAAAAAACTTTGCGTATTCATAATTCCAATTGGATACTGAGCAAATGACATGAATAGGTTTTAATATCTACCAGATGCCCGTCATGAATGCAAGGATTAGGGTTGAATAATAGTAGTTTTGTTAACTCAAATATAATAATCGGATATATTGCGGCTATTGTTGCTGCAGTTCTCTTTGGATGTGTTTCTACCATAGGAAAACCCATTCTATCGACAGTTGATCCTTTACTCCTTTCATCAATTATTTACATAACTGCTGGATTATTTTTTACACCTTCGTCTGTAAGGGTATCATCAAAGATTACAAAAAAGCACTTTTTTCTTATCATCGTAAGTGCAATTTCCGGTGCTGCAATAGCACCAATTGTCTTTTTTCAAGGATTGAAGATGAGTACAGCTGCAGACACTGCATTACTTGCTAATGGAGAAACTGTCTTTTCAATTTTGTTTGCGCTGCTTATTTTTAGTGAAAGATTGAGGCCCGTAGGATATATCGCAGTAGCATTGATTCTACTTGGAGTATTTCTTGTAACAACAAATCTGGACTTTCATAGTTCGATATTTAGTTTGAACATAGGTAACGTTCTAGTTATTTTATCAACAATTATTTGGGGATTTGATAATAATATTTGCAAGATAATTGCCAGACAAGTGCATGTCTCAAGGTTGATTCAGCTGAAAGCCTTGATTGGAGGTATCATCCTAATAGGAACGGTAATTATATCAGGAATACCTTTTAATATTAATAGTGAACAGATAATACCCATAATTCTTCTTGGTGTTTTTGGATTTGCCATATCACTATACCTTTATCTACATAGTATAAAGAGGATTGGTGTGATCAAGGCATCATCATTGCTCTCTTTATCCGCGGTATTCGGATTAATTTTTGCCGTAATATTTCTACGCGAGTCAATCGGTATCAATCAGGTAATTGCAATATCTGTAATGGTATTTGGAATACACTTGATGTATATGTATGAAAAGAAAAATGAAATAATCCTCAAATAATATTTGGACGATACTAAAAGATATAAGTACGGGATCGTAATTTGAGTTGATGAAAACCCATCATAGAATAATTATATTTTCGATTATTTCAATTTTCAGTTTTTGCAGGCAAGTCATTGTTGATGACAGGGGCAGCTGCTCAACAGGAACAAACACAAACAAATATTGAATCTCCGCAATTGCTTGCAATTTTACATGCTCAATCAGGCACGATATCAGAAATTAATTCTACTTCGTATACACTGCAGTTAAATGAATTGGCCGATAAGACAATATTGTTTTCTGATAGACCAAATAGAATAGTAGTTACTCAATCTATCCAGGATTTTATTGGTAACTGGACAATCGGTGATGATAGTTTTCAGGTAGACCCACCTAATGCAGCCTTAGTACTTACAGATGATCAAGAATTTGATGTTTTTGAGATTGAATTATTTAATCCTCAATACGATAATAATGAAAAGACAATAACATACGATTTCAGTGTATTAGGCAATGCTACATCGTCCCGAGAACTTCCTGCCAATTTAGGAAAATCAGTCTTAATATAGATTCTTCTGAATCTAAATGCCACTTTCATATTCGGGAAACTAGAAATAATAGTTTTGACATTTAAAAAAAATCTAATTCTTTTATTTTCCTTTTGAACACTTGATCCGCAGACTCTGAGATTTTAATACTTAATAATACCCGACAAGTAGTGTAATATGACTTGTTCCAGAAAATATATGCAAGAAATGTAGGATTTAATGAAATTGCTCCCAAGTGGGCAAATAAAATTATGACTTTAAGACAAGAAGGGTTTCCGTTTCCATTGTCATTGGCTTGGTGGAAACTTTACTTTGCTTTAGATAGTCCTTCGAAATGCATAGTAGGAGAGGCGCATGGTTTTTCCTCCCATTATGAAAAGGAATGTGCAGAGTGCGATAGATTGGGGTGGGAATTTGGACATTCTTTTTTGGCGCGATCTACAAAAGAGTTCGATGAAAACATCAAAATTTTTGTGATACATTGGAATAGTAAACATAAATCAGAGAAAGAAACGGAGTAACGTTAGTAAGTTGATTATATGGTATTTTTTTAGAATCAAAATATTATCCTTATCAGTAACGTGATGTGTTTGAATATGATTAGTTCTAGAAAATCCATTTTTATTGTTTTATTATGTTTGCTTTCAACATTAATATTTTTTAACGGTAGTAACAATTCACTTGGTTCTGAACAAGAAATATCAGAAATTCCAGATGCCAAGTCTGTTTATGATATGGAAACTATGCATTTGCCTAATTCTGTTGGCTATTATGTTGTTCTTATAGCTAATGAAGCTCATGAAGATCGGTCTGAAGAAAGACATAAGCTTCTCACTGACCATAATCCATATTTCGTACCTACTCATCTGGTTCTTCCAAAAGGAACAGCAATTATTTTTCTCAATGCGGACGCTCCCTGGAATACACCTCATCCTCACACGATCAATTTGGAAGATGCATCTGGAAAGATAGTCTATTCCACTGGAAAAATGGAGTATGCTGTTGCATCTGATTCGAAAATACTGCCGCCAGGAAATTACTCTATTACTGATTCTGAGTACGAATGGATGAAAGGTAGCATAACCGTGACAGAAGAAAATTCAGTAGGAAACCAGACAGTAGGCGGATTTTATTCACCAACTCATGAAGTATCAAACAAGTTAGATAATGACGGGATAGAACACCCAGGATGGTTGGGTTATTATGAAAGCGAATTCCCGAAGAACGGTTTTAACATTCTAAGCAAGCACGATTTTAGCTATAATACTTGCTCTTATTGTGAGGGCAAGTTCTGGCCCGATAATAAGACTGGAGAACATACGTTGTTTATTTTTAGTACAAATCAACCGCCTATGGAGGCATTAGTAAAACTCCAAAAACTAGTCAAGGATAACGTATACATTTGAACTAATCCTCGCCTATCTTTTAGTCATTACCCTCTTGAAATTAGGAATATTGATATTTCATTCTTCATCACACCCACTCCCTGCTGGGTATATTCACCATTATAAAATCAAACGAGTAAGCTATACGATGGGTTGCAGACGTATTTGTGATGAAATAGGTATATTGGGTGCAAGATACAGTGATGGCGTAAAATATTGTAGGAGATGTTCGGTGTATTTTTTTCATGAAGGTTCGTTTTGCCCTTGTTGTCATCTTCACCTCAGGTCCAAACCAATCAGATCAAGAAAGTAGAGTCTAGTACGACAATTCTGATTGTGAAATATTGTAAGATCACAAATCTTGACAGAACTGGAAAAAGGTTTTAGGACCATCATTGGCTAGAATACTGTATGAATGACAGTGGTCTTGAAATTGCTACATTTGCTGCAGGCTGTTTTTGGGGCGTAGAGGATGCGTTTATGAAAGCAAAAGGAGTAAAATCTACTAGAGTTGGATATACCGGAGGAAAATCTACGAATCCGACATACGAGGATGTTTGTACCGATAAAACAGGGCATGCTGAAGCCATACAGATAAAGTTCGATCCTAAAGAAATTTCGTATAAAGAGCTATTGGAGTTATTTTGGTCAATGCACAATCCTACTACTAAAAATAGGCAAGGTCCCGATATAGGAACTCAATATCGTTCTTCAATATTTTATCATAGTCCAGAGCAAGAAAAAACTGCTAAACAAGTAAAACACGAACTGGATGATTCAAAATTTCAGGACAAAATAGTTACCGAAATTGTTCCTGCATCTACATTTTATCCAGCGGAAGAATATCATCAAAAATATTATCAGAAGATGGGCGGAGGTAGTTGTTATAATCTAAAATGACGTTTCCACTATGCAGATCCTAGTAAGACTGTAGAAACAGAATTCTAATGATTCAAATGTTGATACAAGCACTATACTAATCTATTGTTTTTGATAATACGGATTTTTGCATGATTTTTCAGATCCTTATATAATTTGTTGTTCATTGGGAAGTAGCTCCTAAACACAAGCTGATGGGTTTTTGTTGGTTGTTGTTCTTGTTCATTAACCGACTCCCACCAGCAACAATACTAAATGCACTCCTCATATGCCACCAATATCTATTTGACAATAGTTTGACTTTGCTCTCGCATAAACTGAGTAAGGTAATATCTTCCTCCCGTACCTTTTCCTGTAGTTCCAGAATCTTTCCAGCCTCCAAAGGATTGGCGTCCCACCATTGCTCCTGTCGTAGAACTTTTTTTCCTGTTTACATAAATAACTCCGGCTTCGATATCCCGAAGAAAATTCAAAATTTCCTTCTTGTTCTTACTATAGATTCCTGATGTAAGGCCATATTCTGATTGATTTGTCATCTTGATGGCGTTGTCAAATTTGTCATACTCTGTTATACATAAAATAGGAACAAATAGTTCCTTTTTGAGTAAGGCATTATCCATTGGCAAGCCTTCTACGATTGTAGGTTGAACATAATATCCATGTTTAAAGTCTTTATTTTTTATGACTGATCCTCCTGTTAGAATGTTACCATAATTTGAAGCAAGTTTAGAAAACTTCTTGAAATTATTGTAAGCCTTCAAGTTTATTACTGGCCCCATAAAACTATCTCGCTCTTTAGGATTTTCTACTATTAGCTTTTTTGTTTTTTCGAGTAGTTTTGACAAAAATTTAGATTTAACATTCCTCTGAACATAAACGCGCGAACACGCACTACATTTTTGTCCCGAAAATGAGAATGCGGCCTTGGCGACACCTTCGGCTGCCGTATCCAAATTTGCTGAACCAGTCACGATAGTTGCGTTCTTTCCACCCAACTCCGCAATTATTGGACGAGGTCTTGTTTTACTTGATTCGCTCATTAACATGTAACCAACTTCTCGTGATCCGGTAAATACAATTCCATCGACATCTTTGCTTTCAATTATTGTTTTACCTATTTCTGCACCTGATCCGGGAACAAAATTTATTACTCCATCTGGAATCCCAGCTTCAATCATAATTTGAATAATCTTATAACCTATGATTGGAGTATCGCTCGCGGGTTTTATGACAACCGTGTTACCGGTGATTAGTGCGCCAACACTCATTCCCACCAATATTGCTGCAGGAAAATTAAATGGAGCGATAACGGCCCATACTCAATACGGCTTCATTATGCTTGTAT
>Ga0233418_10000122_pt1 | contig 16642 bp, 36 predicted proteins | sample Sediment_Towuti__FD_189021 | JGI IMG/M metagenome (GOLD analysis project Ga0233418, IMG submission 189021) | Sediment microbial communities from Lake Towuti, South Sulawesi, Indonesia - Sediment_Towuti_2014_1_MG | ecosystem: Environmental > Aquatic > Freshwater > Lake > Sediment | place... | reverse complement strand
TTATAGATTTTACAGATTTAGCAATAATGAAATCAGTAGAAAAATGTTTAGGTAGAAAATTAAAATTTAAAGAAATGAAATATTTAGTGAGTATTGATTATAGTTGAAAGATCCCGATTCGTTAAATCTAACAAAAGAACAAATACTAGAAAGATTAGAGAAGATTCAAAAAAATATTTTATCAAGTAAGGAAGGAAAAATAAAAGAAGTCAAATTTAAACTGGTATTAGGTTTTGTAAAGTGGTTAGTAACTCATTATGATATTGATGTATTAAATAATATCTTTCTTAATATTGTAAAGGAATTTGATGATATGAGGTATGAAAATATGTTAAATGATCCCGATAGTGGTTTAAGTAATCTTAATATACTAAAAAAGGTAAAAGAAGGTGAGAAAGAAAATGTCAAAAAGTGATGATTGGGATAATAAAGAAAAAGAATGGGATAAGAAAGACAGATATAATTCAGATATAGATCCTAAAAGATTGTATGAATTAATTGAATTATTATCTGCTAAAATTAATACTTTACAAGTTAGAAATAGCTTTCTTGAAGAAAAATTATCTGAATGGTGTGCTAAATTTCTAGTATTAGAGCATGAATTTGAGATTCTAAAGCAAAACTTTAAATAGTACCTATATATCTTTTGTCTTATAGGTGGTGAAACATTTGGCAACACTAACAAGACATTTAGGTATTTTAACATTAGGTGCTACTGGAATAGCAAATTTACTAGCTACTACTTTTTGTGCTAATTATGATCCAGCTAATCCAGTTACATTAGGTACAGCATTAGTAGTTACAATATTAACAGTAGTCGATTATGCAAAGAATAATGGTAAGAATTAGTAAGGTTTAAATACTTACTATATATCTTTTTATTTATGGGATATTCACCAAAAATAAAAGAGAAAGAAAGACAAAGAATTTTAGCACAACCTACTCATAAAGCTAGAGTTAAAGAATCGTTTAAAGTTGCTAAAGATGTAGTTACTACACCTATTTCTAATAGAATACAAGCTGATATTGATAGAATTAATAAAGAAATATATGCTTTAGATAAAAAAGATAAAGAATATGGACAAAAGAAAGATAAATTACAAAAATTACTTCATAATGTAGCTAGTAACTATGCAATAAAAAAGGAAGTTGTAGTAAAAATTCAAGATGAAATAAATAAAATATTAGGTGTTAATCGTTCAGATAACACATAATATTCTTTTTTTAATAAAATTTAAATACTAGATTTATATCTTTTTAATTAATGAACGTATTAGAGATAGACAAATTAAGAATTGAGATTAATTTATTAAGACAAATTATTAATAAATCATCTATTGATAAAAATTCTTTAGAAGATTATTTAGCTGATAAGGAATTGATGTATGAAAGATTAAATAAAATTTATCAAAAAGTTAATCCCGATCAAGATTTAGCTGATTCTTTATTGTGATAATTTATGGCAAGAGAAGGAAGTGTTAAAAGATATTGGTCAGGTATTAAAAATGTCCATAAGAGATTAAATAATACTGATTCAGATGGTGTTAGTGCTAGAAGAAAATATTATGAATTAACTGGTAGAAAAATTTACAAAGAAAATAATTTTCAAAAATCATTAAAACGTGGAAAAAGTGGTATTTCTTTAAAAATTGTTAGAAAAGATTTTAAAAGAATAAGAGAAAGAAAAGTAAAATTATTAGCAAAGGAATATAAAACTTTACAAAAAGAACAAATGATTTTAGATTCTAAAAATGCTTTTATTAAAAATAATTTACATGACGATCAAGAATGGCAAGATATACGAGAATTATTTAATTCACCTTAATAATTATGGCTTATAATCATTCAAAATTAATTCCATTTACTTATGAGTATTGGAAAAATCAATACAAAGATTATTTAAATCCAGCATTTAAAAGTAAATCTTTGTTATTACCAGCTAGATTAGAATTTAAACCAATTTCTTTAAAAGATTTTAATAATATTCCTACTGTAATAGCTATTGATACAGAAACTTTTGCTAGTAATGGTAATTTAATTTGTATATGTAATTCTGAAAATCAAGATGTATTATATGGATCTTCAGAAAGACAACCAACTATTTTAGATTATTTTGATTATTTTTATAAATTACAAAATCATAAAAGAAATGTTTGTTTTTTTGCATATAATTTAAAATTTGATGCTAGTATTATTTTAAAATCTTTAAAGATGAATATAGAAGATTTTTATGAAGAAGAATTTGAATTAACTCACATGGGAGTAAAAATTAAATATTTAAATAAAAAGTGCTTATCTTTATCTAAGGGTAAAACAACAATTAATATTTATGATGCGTTACAATATTTTATTGGTGCTGGAATAGGTGGATCATCTAGTTTAGATAATGTTTCTAAAGCTTATTTAGGTGATCAAAAGAAATATGAAGGAAAATATCAAAATAAAATATTCCCTGATAAAATAGAAACTGAAGAATTACTTGAAATTGTTAAATATTGTATGCAAGATTGCATATTAACTAAAAGATTAATGGTAATTTGGTTAGAATCATTTAAAAATAATTTTGGTTTTTATCCAAATAAATTTTATAGTGCTGGATATTTAGCTGTATTAGTGATGAAATCTAAATTAAATTATTTTAATACATTTAAAAATACACCATTTGTAGTACAAGAATTAGCTTATCAAAGTTATTTTGGTGGTAGATTTGAAATAATGAGTAGGGGATCAATGAATAATATTTATCATTATGATATTAAAAGTGCTTATCCTCATGCTATGAGTGAATTACCTGATTTTACAAAAGGTTATTGGAAAAAAATAAATAGTTTAGAAGATTTTAAAAAATTAGCTAAAGATAAAGTAGGTTTTTATAAAATATTTGTTGAAGTATTTGATAAAAATGTAGCACCATTTTTATTTAGAACTGAAGGAAATGAAGTTTTAACACCTAGAGGTAAATTTGTTACTCATTTAACTGGATATGAATTAGCTGTAGCAGTTGATTATTATAATATTAATATTTTAAAAATAGTTGGATATTATTTTACACCATTAGAAGATAAAGAAACTGATTTTAATAAATTAATTAAAGAAATGTATAAAACAAGAATGAAACAAACAAATGAAGGTCAGAAATATGTGTATAAAGTGATTATTAATGCTATTTATGGAAAAACAGCACAATCTAAACCTGAACCAAAAGGAATTTTTAATCCTATTTTATGTTCTAGCATTACTGGTCATACAAGATCAAAATTATTATATGCAGTTAAAGACAATAAAGAAGATATTGTGATGTTAGCTACTGATGGTATTTTTAGCAAAAAGAAATTAAGTTTAAAAATTGGAAATGAATTAGGTGAACATGAAATGGAATTTCACCCAAAATTTATTTTATTAATGGCAGGGATTTATTCACACAATAATGAAAAAAATCCCAATTTAAAACCAAAATCTAGAGGATTTAGTTTAAAAATTTTTGAAGGTACTGGTGAAAATAGAAAGCAAAAACAATTTGATTTTAATGATTATGATATTATAGAAGAAAAAGGACAATATTTTTACAAGATAACTAATATTAGACCGTTATCAATAGCTAAAAGTGTAATTGAAAAGAAATATGATCCTTATTCTATAGGTAAAATGGTAGATTTAGAAAGAAAAATTGATTTAAATGGTGATCATAAAAGATTTTGGTTTAAAACTCTAAAATCAATTTATGATTATTCAGATTCAGTTACAATAAAGCTTTTATAGTAGATTTATATCTTTATAGATGTGCTAAATGATCGTGAGAAGTTTATTATCGCAACCTTAGTTATCAAAAGATCAGGTAATTTTAGATATACACCTGAAGAAAAAAATAGATTGTTAAAATTGTATGTTGTATTATTGCCTGATGTAAAGGATAGAAATGATTTATGGGTACAGATGGGTAAAGAAAATGAACAATATACTCAAATGATTTATAAATTTCAAAATAATCAAACTGGTGATTTTAATGGTTTAGCTAGTAGTATGACAAATAGAGAAAAATACATTTATTATAATACTGAAATGATGTGTACTGATAACCTACCTCTACCAGTTCATTTTTGTTTTAAAGAGATTATGAAAAAGATTTTATTTAATAGTGAGAATGACCTTGAGTTATTACAAGAGTTAAAAGAATATACTGATGTAGTATTGAACTGGTTAAGATTAATGAAAAACCAAAAATTTTAAATACTAGATTTTGATCTTTTAGATCAAGCATGGAAGCATCACAAATAAACGAAAAAAGATTTGGGGGTAAATTCCCAAATTCAACAAAGATAGAAGCTGGTGATCACATTGAAGTAACTAAATTCAGTCCATTTAAGACTGAAGATGGTTTAGATGGTGTGAGCTTAACTGATAGAAATGGTAAGCTATACCATACTACAACTGTGCAACCAGTAGGCTATATTCTAAGCAAGAAACTTGATCTACAATCACTAATAAATAATTCAGGTGATGGTGCTGTATCACTTTATTTCGCAAGTGATACACCAAAAGATTCACCTAGATCAAGTATGCTAAAATGTAGTATCTATCGACCTAGAGGTTAATACCCTCTATATTTTTTTTGATCTTTATGATATTGCAGGAATGTCAAATAAGAGTTAAAATTGGACATAATACTGAAAGTTATAATTTTTCTATTCTAACAAGTGATCTTTATAATTTAGAAAAAGAAAAGAAAGATGTAGAAAGTTATTTTAAAGAGAAATTTCCAAATGGTATAATTTCATGGAAAGAAAATGTTTAAATACGATAAATCTTCTTTTTTGTATATGACTGATGAAGGAAAAAAATTTGATGATGGTAAACTAGAATGGGATTTACTTCATTATCCATTTTTAGAAGAATGTGTTGAAGTAATGATGATGGGTAAAAAGAAATATAGTTTTGAGAATTGGAAAAAGAATTTAGATCCTAGAAGAATTAAAAATGCTTTATTTCGTCATGTTATAGATTATAGTGAAGGTAAAAAAACTGATTCAGAAAGTGGTAAATCTCATTTAGCACATATATTTTGTAATGCCATGTTTTTATTTTATTACGATCATTTAACTAGGAGTGAAAAAGATGAAATTTCCAGCTAGATTTAAACCATTACCAATAGAAGAAAGATTAAATAGAGAAACTAAAGGTATAATGTTTCAAAAAGCTAATGCTAGTGCTTTAACTGGAGCTCCTTTATCATGGGTTTTAAATGTTGTTTTAACTATTCCTATTGTAGCTTATGGACATGAAAATAATTGGCACCCATTATTAATTGCTGGTGCTTTATGGGTACCATTTTATTTAGCTTCAGTTCAAAGAATGTTTACAGTTGATATAGTATATGCTTATTATAAAATTAATATTGATCCTAGTTATTTAATTAAAAAATTAGTTTGTAAGGTAAGTGGTAAATAAAATGAGCTGGACAAAAAGATATTTAGATAAAGATATTAGATATATTGGTTTTGTAGATATAGAAACTGGTGGGCATGATTTTGATGCTAACCAATCTCACTTAATTTCATGGGTTTTAAAACGTGTAGATTTACAAACTGGAAAATCAAAAATGGTTTATGATGTAATTACTAAAAAAGAAATTGATGATACAAATAATTTACTAACTAAAAAAGAAAGATTAAGAGTTTTACAACCTTATGATAGAAGATTATTAGAAAATTTGGTTTATGAAATGAAAAAATGTGATATGATAGTTGGGCATTATTCAGATTATTTTGATGTACCACTTGTTAGAACTAGATGTATGATGTTAAGAATACCATTTATAAAACATGAAGAAAAAATAAGATTTGGTGATACATGGAAAAGAGCTAGATTTGGTATGAAGTTTATAAAAAATGGTTTAGATCAAGTTGGTAGAAGTTTTAATTTACCAGTTGTTAAAACAAGATTTGATAGATGGGTATGGGATCAAGCTACTTATTATGGTAAGAAATGGGCATTAGATGAAATAGTAGATCATAATATTAAAGATGTTGAAATACTTTACAAAGTGTTTAAAATAGTTGAAAGTAATTTTTCAATACCAGCTAAATATTCATAAACTTTAAATACTTTAAAAATAATTCTAGATTAATGCGAAATAATCAAGAATATGAGTTTGTATGTCGAACTTGTAAAGTCAATGAAGATTTACAAACTATGATAGAACATATTGAAGCTACTGGTGAGTGGTGGATTCCAGCAAACATAAGAAGAAGTTATGGTGTAGGACATATTTTTACAAAAGATTCTATAATCTATAACTTTCATTTTACTGATGCTGGAAAAGATCATGATTGGGGTAATGTAGCTGAAATAGAAGAAAAAATACGAGCATTTAATGAAAAACTAAAATTATTGGAAAAAACCCAATAATTCCCTTATTTTTTTAGAAATATTTATATACTAGATTTTTATCTTTTATAGTATGCCTGAACGAGTTAAAGAATCGTGGTTAAAAGGATCTTTAGCAAGATTAAATTCTCAAAGTAAAAGAAAGTATCATTTTTATATTGCTGGTATTCCTTCAAGTTATACTTTAGCTACTTATGAGAATAATTCAGGTGGAATTTCTACAGTTGGGCAAGGTTTAACTAAAAAAGAAATGTATTATGCTTTAGATTTATTAAATTCTTATCTTGATGCAGATAAACGTGAACCATTTGAAAAATTGAAGGATAATAAATGACTAAAATATCACCTGATAAAATTATTTATCCCGATAAGGAAAAGCCAAAAGCTGTAGAGATTACTAAAGAAATTTCTGAACCAAAAGTTGAAATACCAAAAGTTGAAGAAAAAATAGAAGTTCCTATTCCAATTAGTTTAGAGAAAAAACCTATAATTAGAAAAAAGAAAGATGGTAGAAAAAATAATAAAGGTCGCCCAAAACAAGTTAAGGAAGAAATTGAATCTGTAGAAATTAATAAATTTAAAATTGGTAGAAAAGAAATAATTATTTTTACTATAATTGTTTTAGTTGTATTAATTTGGTGGAAAAAAGATTTTATTGGAAAAATATTTGATACAATACTTTTGAAAGTTATTGAAAGAAAAGAAAGACAAATTAAAGAAGAAATCGAAAAAGGTAAGTAATTTGGGTAAAACTGGTAAAAAGCCTAAAGTAAATATACCTGAAGGTGATTTAAAAAACCTTGATGAAGGTATTGTTTCACCTAAAGATTTAGCTGAAAAGCATGGTGTAACATCTAATACAGTATCTATTTTAAAACATAAACGAAAATTAAAAACTTCAATGCAGTTAAAATTAGCTGATCAAGCTATCGCTAATAAACAAAAACTAACAAATGAGCAAGTTCAAGTTAATCCACCTAGTTTACAAGTGGAAAAAGTTTATGATTATGATACTTTAGTTCGTGGTTTATGGAGTGGAGTAGATTCTATTTTAATTTTAGTTGCTAGTTTATCTAGAGGTCAAATTGTTTATGAAAGATTAACTGAAGATGAAATTGATAAATTAACTAATGCAAGTAAGAACAATACTTTCATACAAAAAATTTCAACTATAGATCAATTAGGAACTTTGATTTTGATTGGTACTATAGCTGTAGTGTTTAGAGGTAAATTAAAATTAGTTCACAAACATAAAGAAGATGATCCTAAATGCAAGTGTGAAAAATGTAAGTTAGAAAGAAAAGAAATAAAACAAATTGATGAAAAAACAGCTGTAATTGAAAAAGAAGGTGATAAGGTAGAATTAATTGTAAATGAATTACCTACTGATCAACCTAACGCACAATTTGATAGTAATGGTTTAAAAATTGAGCAAAATATTCAAACTAGACAAAAAACTGAACAAGAAGTTTTAGAACAAAATAAAAAAATAACTAAAGGTCAGGAAGATTTGGTGAAAATGAAATGGTAGTGTTAAGAAAAGGTAGTAGAAGTTTTATTTGTAAAGATTGTGGAAAAAGATCAAGTGATCAATGGGGTGGTTTTAAAAGATATGATACTAAAAATGATATTATGTTAGAATATGAAAATATAGATTTATGTAGAAAGTGTTTTAAGAAATTTAAAAAGGCACAATCTAAATTCTATATGATTCAAACATTATTTGCTAAAAAGGTTTTAAATGAAGAAAATGTAAAGAAATTTAATGAAGATAAACAATTTAGATTTGGATTAATTAAAAAATATTTTGTTGCTAAAGCTGGTGATCTTAAAAAGAAAAATCAAAAATATATTGATGATTTGAGAAGATCACAAAGAGTAGATCGAGATTTTCAGGTGTTGTTTAATTGAGTGGTGTAGATGGTGAAGTTTTTATGGTAATGACTGAATTATTACCTGAATTACAAAAATATCAAGATTTAAAACCAAAATTTATTAAAATTAAAGTTGAAAAGTATAGTGATGGTACTGTTATTAAAATAAAATCAGATGAAAAATTAGTATCTGAAGCTTTAGGAAATATTATGTTGTTAATGGCAAAATTTGGATCTAATGAATGTAAAATAGAAACTCAAGTAGAGGATAAAAGTTATGTGTAAATGTCCAAGATGTGAAGATGAACGAGAAAGAATAAATGGATCATTAAAACATAAACTTGCTAAAATTTTAAGGAATTTTTAAAATGGAAAAAGTTGAGCAATCAGATGTAATACCTATAAGTTCTACTGATATAATAGTTATAGCTGGTCAGCGAGGATCAGGTAAAACCGTTTTGATGAAATCTTTAATAGCTGGTAATGAACCTGAATTTGAAAGACAAACAAAAGAACAATTAGGAGTAGCAAAAAAATTTATAAAAATAGATCCATTAATGGAATTTGGTGGTATTTATGTAAGCCAAAATGATCGAGTAACTTATAATAATATTTTAAAAAAGGCTTTTGAAACAAAAAATGAATTTATTGTAACAGATGAAGCTGATTTTTTCTTTCCAAATAAAGTAACATTATCAAATTTACAAAATGAATTTATTAATATTGGTAGGCATTGGGGTTTAGGTGGTATGTTTGTTACTAGGCGTTTACCTAGATTACATACAGATTTAGTTTCAAATGCAAATAAAATATTTTTATTTAAATTATGGACAAGTGCAGATTTAGAACATTTAAAAAGATGTAATTTAGGAAATTTTACAGAAATAGTATCTAGATTAGAACAATATCAATTTTTAGGTATTGATATGGTAAATAACACTTTTACAGTTTATGATCCAATTTAAAAAAAGAAGGAATTAGTATGAGCAATTAGCACATACTAAAGTTTCACATGAAAAAGAATCGACTGGATTTTTACAAACAGTACAAGGATCTTGTATAGTTGGTAATGTTCCAATTCTTCTTTGTTCATGCCCTGATAAAGTTACCCATGTACTTATTTCAGGCTTTCTAGGTGTTGTAATTTTAGAGATTACTTGCTCTCTAGAATCATACAACATTTTTCTAGAAATTTTTGTGTTGATGAGATCGTTTTTTCTCATACTTTATAATAATTGTAATAGTATTTAAAGATTTAGTAGTATTTAAAGAATTAGAAATGTTTATATACTACCTTTTTATCTTTATAAATAAGGACATGACGAGATTAATTAAAACCGTAAAGGATTTTGGTGCTACTACAATAGGTACAGCTTCTCAAACTCTAGAAACTCAAGCTATTAAAGCTTTAGGTGATATTGTTTCATGGGGTATTGAAACTGATTTAACTACTGTAGCTGGTACAGGAACTTATGATGCTAATGGTGGTACACCAGCAGGTGCATGGTTAGGATCAAATGTGTTTAAATTAATTAGGCGACTAAGTGTAAAAGATAATGCTAATAGAGATATTTTACAAGCTCAAGGAACTGATTTACATCACATAGCTTATCTATTATCTATTGTTGATCCTAACGAATTTCTATTTGATCGTGGTTTAGCAGAAACACCAACTATTGATACTGGTACTGTAAGTAACCAAATTGAATCTATAATCTTTGCACAAAGTATTTTATTCAAAGATTTACCAGCTTCTATAGAAATTGAAATTGGTACATTAGATGATTATTATAACTCGGTAGGTACTGGTACAGCAACATTAAACAGTATTACAGTATGGGCAAGATATACTCCTAATCAACCAACTGGTGTTACAATAAGGGTTAATGCCTTTAATGTGCAATCATTTAGTGCTGATTTTGATATTGCTCATCTTTTGCCTGAAAATCTAAATATCGTTAAACTTGCTTATTTGCCTTCTAATCCAAATGCAAGTTCAGCTCCAGCTGATATGGTAAACACTAGAGTAACTAGATTATCATTTAGAAGGGGTGCGAATGAGGAAATAGAAGAACAAAGAAGAAGGATATTAGATGATTGGCAAGATCAAGTAAATACTGGAAATAGAACTACTGGATTAACAGTAATTCCTACTGATGCTTTTGTTAAAACAACTTCTACACTATTCAAATTCTATGTATCAGCACAAATTACTCCACGAATTTATTATGTCTATCAAACTTAGGTGAAAAAAATGGTAAATATAATTTCAATAATTGGTGGGATTGTAGCTTTCCTAGCTGTAAGTTGGTTAGCAGATAAATTCATTTTCCAAAAAGAATTTGATGTTAAGCAAACTTTGTTCAATGCGTTTACTGTAGCTATTATCTTAGGTATAGCTTCCATTCTACAAAGAAAAACAACTGGTGGAACTAGCCCAATCAAACAAGTAACTGATACTATAGCTAGTAGAGGTTAATAATTTTAATTATCAAAAGATAATTAATATCCCCTCACTTTTTTGAGGTATTACAATTAAAACCGTATAGAAGTTTAAGCGAAAGTTTTACTTCATACAAAGGAAAAAATAAAAATGGCAATAATAATGATATTAGTATTAGTCCTTGTAGGAATTGTAGCTTTTATGCTACTTAGGGGTGCTAGTGCTACTAAAAATAATGATTTAGGTAGTATAAGTGATTTCTTTAATCAAAAAGAACTAGATGTATCACCTACACAAACTCAAATTGGTGCTGTAGGATTATCTGAAGGTAGATCAGATGGTAATTCTAGTGTTGATGAAAATAAATTAAATGTTATTACTACAAATTTAGTTACTGAAGATGGTTTAAGAAAAATTATAAATGATGCTTTAAATGTTTCTCAAGTTAATACACAAACTACAGCTGGTACAGAAACAAGATCAGTTAAAGGTTTAGAGGTTTTTAAAGATGAAAATTCTAGAATTGTTGTAGAAAATGCTTTTAAACCAATAGGTAAATCAATAGTTATAAATCCAAATACTGTTAAGAATGTAAAGCCTAGAGAATTTAGTAAAGGTTTTGTAGGTAGAGATCAACCATTCTTTCAAGTTACTACTGTAAGAGATGGTAAAATAAAAACAAGATTTGGATCTGAAGCTCTAGTTAAGCGTTTACAATCAAATGCTTTATCTAATTCTATCAGGTGATCAAGTTGGTAAGAAAAAATGAAACTATTGAAAATATTACTAGAAGATTAAATGTTGTAGCTAGTTCACCTAGAAATAAAAGAATTAATTTACGAGAAAATTTAAGAATTAGAGATGGAATTAATTTAGTAGCTAATTCAAATAATACAAACTTTCCTAAACATGATTTTGGAAGAAACATTATTCCAGCAAAGATTTTTATTCAAGGTGGATTTGTAAAAATCGCTAATAAAATAAGGGTGGTTAGATCCTAGTGGTATCTGATGCTGGTATTCAAGCTCTTTTAAATAATCCAAAACTTTCACCTAGAGAAAAAGTTAGATTAAGAGCTCAATTAGAAGCTGTTACTGGTAAAACTGTTAATTTACATTTAGGATCACCTACGCCTGAAGTTATTAAACAATTAGAATTTCAAAAATCTATTCAAAGAGATCCAATTAAACAAAAAGATTTAGAAGCTCAAATTAAAGCTTTAAATCAAAGGGGTGTTGTAATGGGTAATTCTTCAACTAGACCAGCTGAATCTAGAGAATCAGCTTTAAGAACTTTTCAGCAACAAAAAGCAGTTACTAAACAAGTTGGTGAACAAGTTAGATTAGTTTTAGAATCGCCTGAAGTTCAGGCAAGTAAACAAGCTGGTGGTGGAATTGAGTTTGTAAATCAAGAATTAAATAGAAAAGGAATTGCTTTTCCTACATTTCAAAGAGAAATTATTAATGAACTTGCTCAAGTAGATATTCAAGGTAAAACACAAACTGAAGAAAATATATCTAGAATTTTAGATAGATCAGGCATTATAAATTCCCAAATTTCTTTAACTCCTAAAGGAACTTTAGAAAGTGGTAATTCATCTTCAGAAATTTTAAATCCATTATTTGAAAGAATAAATGGATTACTTGAAGGTGTACCTAATATTGATCAACCATTTTTACAAGGTGATGCAGAATTAATACCAACTGAAGATCAACCAGCTGGAATTTTGGATAAATTAATTTCTTTATTGTCTAATCCACTTGTAGCTATAATAGCTTTTATTGGTTTTATAATTTTAGTTTTAGGTGTTAGTTCAGCTGGAAAAAGAATGGTGATTACAAGATGAATAGTATAATTATGTTTGTAGTATTAACTGTAGTAGCAACAATTATAGCTGAATTAATTTTAAAACGTAAAGGTGAATCAATTTTGGCTTTTGCTGGTGCTTTTTGGAAAGATGCAAGAAGTAAAGTAACTGGTATAACAAGTGGTGAAAAGAAAGATGGTTAATACTAATGAAGCTAGACCTTTAAGTGATTTTTCTTTAGGATTATCAGGCGTTCAAAATACTTTTGTAGAAGCTAGTGATAGAAAAACTATTACTTTATTAAATAGAGAAAGTACCAGTCATGGATCACCAATTAATAAAAGTTTTAATTTAAATTTTGAAGAAATAGCTCAAGCTGTTTTAAAAGTAAATCTTTTAGCTGATAAAGGTAGAATTTTAGAAGTTATACCAAATGAATTTAAATTAAATAAAATTACTGTTAATGGAAAAGTATTTTATCCTAGTGATGCAAGAAATTCTATAAATATTATTGAAAAATCTAATGATACAAGATTTTCTAGGCTTTTAAGTTTAGGTGAAAATGAACTTTCTATAGATTTTTCAGCACCTATAGGAGCTGGTGTAACTTCACCAAATGCAGAAATTTCAGCTGTATTAATTATTAATGGTAAAGAAAGATTTTTACCTAGTGTACCTAATACAACACAATTTATAAAAGATATTGGTACAAAATTAACTGATGTTAAAAATCAAAGTTTTCCAATTTTACTTTTAATTACATTTGCATTAATAGCTTTTGCTATTATATTATTGAAGGTGCGATAAAATGACATTTGAAGTTGAAACTATAAGTATTTTGTTAGGAATTGCTGGAATTTTATCATGGCAAATACAAAGAATGGAAAGAAGAAATGAAAAAGATCATAAAATTTTGTGGAGTGCTGTAGTTAAAATAGCTAACAAGATTGGACTAAATTTAAATGAGGAGCTGGTAAAATAATGGGAAATATATTTGATGCTATTAAAAATTTTCAAGGTAGAAATGTTATTGAAACTAAAGTAACTAAAAAAGCTAGTCAATTACCTAAAACTACAGTTTTTAAATCTATAGCTAAACAAGGACAAGTTGATACTGGTGTAGGTAAATTTAAACCAATTAAAATAAAAGCACCCCCTTCAGTTTTTGATCAACCAATAAAATTTTTTAGTGGATTTGATATAAATCGGGTGTTTAAAAGAAAATGAGATATACAATTACTAAACCTCTTAGTGAATTACCACCAAATATAGCTAAAACTATAAAAATAACAAGTAATAGAACTATAGATTTTATAAGAGAGTTTAATGCTGTTTGTGTAGCTCTTACTATTCATAATCATTCAGGGGGTACAGCTACTTATAAAATAAATGAAGAAAATGATGAATTAACTTTACCAACTGGTAATATACCTGAAAGTATAGAAAATGTGTATATTGAAAAAATTGTTGTTAATTCTACTGATACTGAAATTATATGTCAATTAGCTTTTATTCCAAGATTACAAAAATTAGGAGCTATAGAGAGTGGATAATGACAAATGAAACAAGAATTACAAGGTATATCTCGACCTGAAATAAAGGATAAAGAAATTTCTACTACAGCTACAGCTAAACAAAATACACCTGATTTTGAAGTAAAGAATTTAAGAAACAAAGATATTAAAATATTTTATATAACTATTTTGCCTGATCCAACTTTTAAGACAAATGGAATTTTATTAGCTGAAATTGAAGGACAACCAACTATTTTAGAAATAGAAGCTGGTAGTTTAGTTAGAACAAGTGAGCTAGTTTTAGGTATGACGCCTAATGGTGCTATATTTCCTAGAAATACAACATTAAAATTTTTTGCATGGGTTACAAGTGGAACTGGAAAAGTAACAGTATTTGTTACAATAGGTGAGTGAAGTGAGTGCAGAAAATGAACTTTCTAGTCCAATAGCAATTTCTGATGTTACTGGATTACAATCTGCATTAGATACTAAATTAGAAAGTGCTACAAATGTAGGAGCTGGTGTAAATGTATTTAAAGATATTGTAGCTTTAGTTTTAAGATTTAGAACTATTTTAGGTTTAGGTAGAATTTCAGCTAGTTTAAATGGTGATACGGTAGAAGTATCTACTACAGCTGAATTAAATACTTTATCTAATCAAGTAGCTGATACAGCTAGTATTAAAGGTTTAGCTACTACAAAAGTTTTAGAAGATTTAAGAATTAGAAATTTAGAAGCTGGTACTAATATTACTTTAACCAGTTCAGCTAATACTGTTAAAATTGATGCTAGTGGTGGTGGTGGATCAGCTAGTATAACTGAAGTTGAAATTGATTTAGGAACTACACCAGTTTATGAAGGTGATATTAATATTGTAGATGCTGGTGTTTCTACAACTTCACAAATTTTAGCTCAAGTTTTGTATAAAGCACCAACTGGAAAAGATTTAGATGAAATTGAAATGGATAATTTTAATTTAAAATGTGAACCTTTAGCTGGATCTTTTAATTTAAAGATTAGAAGTGAAGATGGATCTTACCTCGCTGATAGATTTCTTATAGGGTATTTGGTGGGATAAATGGCAATAATTAAAAGTGGAGCTACTTCAGATCAATTAACAATAGATGCTACAAGTAAGGCTTTAAGAAATACACCTTATGATTCTGATGGTACATATAGAGGTAAAAAACAAACTTATAGAGCTAGTACAGTATCTACAGTTGTAGCTCCAGCTGGTACAGTATCATTCTTTGCTATATCGGGATCAGCTACTAAAACTATTAGAATACAAAAAATTAGAATTTCTGGCTTTACTTTAACTACACTTGCTGTTAATGATGTTCACGTTAAAAAATATTCAACTATTTTATCAGGTGGTACAGCTACAGCTTTAGTTCAAGTACCATTAGATTCTACTTTTGGTGCTGGTACTGTAGGTTTACTTAATGTTTATACAGTAGCACCAACTGAAGGTACATTAGTAGGTACAATAGCTGGATCAAGAAGAATATTTAAATCATCTACAGTTGTAGATGGTGCTGATTTTCCTGATATAGAATTTATTTTTGGACAAAATCAAGAATCAATTTGTCCTACATTAAGAGGTACATCACAATATATCGGTGTGAACTTTGGATCAGCTCCAGCTACAGCTGTTACATTAACTATTGAAGTGGAGTGGACAGAAGAATAATGGCTATAAATTATAAATTAAAAGTACCATTAGATACTTTACCACCACCCGATTTTGAAGTAAAGAAAATTACTACTAATCCTCAAGTTTTGGATTTACCTAGAGATTTTTTAGCTGTAGCTGTTGATACACAAATAAATAATAATGGTGGATCTGATGCTACAGTTAAAATAAATGATAAAACTACATTTACTCTAGTTAATGGTGGATCTCAACAAATAAATGGTAGTTTAGTATATTATATAGAAATTAGTGGTATAACTAATGCTGATATTTTACTACAAATTTATAAAATTTCAGAATTACAAAAATTAGGAGCTTTAGAAATATGTTAGGCTTAACAGTAAATAAATTATCTACTCCAATAACTTATCATAGATATACACTTGCTCAAATGACAGCTGGATTAGCTGGTAGTTTAGCATTACATTATCCTTTTCAACATCAAACAGTAATATCAAATAATTTAGTAGCAATAAATACACTTTTCTTTTTACCATTTCCAGTAGTTAGAAAAATGAGATTAGATCAAATAGGAGTTAGGGTAGTAACTGGTGTAGCATTAGGAAAAGCAAGAGTAGGAATTTACTCATCAAATTCAAATAATTTACCTAGTACATTATTAGTAGATTCAGGTGAATTAGATGTTTCAACTTCAGGTACTACAGTAATGGCTAGTATAGATATTACTTTAGATGTAGGCTTATACTGGTCATGTCTTACATTTGATTCAGCTGTTACTATTCAAGGTGGTATTACTCAACACTCAAATTATGTTTTAGGATTATCACCCACTTCTAATTTAGCTGGGTGGCGTTGTAATAGTGTAGCTTTTGCACCTTTACCTAGTCCACCACCAGCTATTTCAGCTAACATTAATGCTAGTGCTGATGTACATGGAATGTTATTTAGGATAAGTGAATACAA
>Ga0233418_10000121_pt1 | contig 16678 bp, 12 predicted proteins | sample Sediment_Towuti__FD_189021 | JGI IMG/M metagenome (GOLD analysis project Ga0233418, IMG submission 189021) | Sediment microbial communities from Lake Towuti, South Sulawesi, Indonesia - Sediment_Towuti_2014_1_MG | ecosystem: Environmental > Aquatic > Freshwater > Lake > Sediment | place... | reverse complement strand
GACGGACCGGGATCAGGCACTGAGCACGTCCCTGCTCCCGAGCCGCCGCAGCGCCGGTCGCGTCTCGCCCGCCTGCCGGGTCCGCCGCGCTCCAGACGCGGTCTCCTCGTGCTCCTCGTGCTCGTCGGTGGGATCGGCATGGCGCTGACGCTGGGCGGGGTCGCCGCGGAGAAGTGGTCGATGACCGCCGGGTTCTGCGGTCGCTGCCACACGATGGGGCCCGAGCTGAAGGCATACGCCATGTCACCGCATCGCGAGGTGTCCTGCGCCGAGTGCCATGTGGAGCCGGGGCTCACGGGCTGGGTCAAGGCGAAGTGGCGGGGGCAGAGACAGCTGATTCAGGTCCTGACCGGCTCGTTCCCCGAGCCGATCCCTCCCCCCGATCACGCGGAGCTTCCCGCGGTGAAGGACACGTGCCTGCGGTGTCACTCGATGGACCAGATCACCGAGGACGGCGGACCGGTGAAGCTCATCGTGCGACCGACGTTCGCAAGCGACCGCGCCAACACGCGCAAGACCCTCGCGATCGTCCTGCGCCCCACGGGGCTCGGGGGCGACTCGGGCGTCCGCGGCGTCCACTGGCACGTCCAGCAGGAGGTCCGCTTCGCGTCGAGGGGCCCCCGGTCGAAGGTGATCGACTGGGTCGGGGTCAAGTTCCGGAACGGGTCGTCCAAGCAGTACATCGCGCGGAGCGCGGTCACGATCGCCGAGGACGTGCGGGGGGACATCTCACGTCTCCAGAAGAAGGGGACGATTCGCTCGATGGACTGCCTCGAGTGCCACAACCGTGTCGGGCACGGCATCCCGAGCGTGGCCCGCACGGTCGACGAGGCGATCGCCTCCGGCCGGATCAGCCAGGACCTGCCGTTCATCAAGCGGGACGCGGTTTCTCTCCTGGCCGCGAGCTACCCGTCCCTCGCCGCGGCCGACCGGAAGTTCGCGTCCCTCCGGGCGACGTACAAGCTCAGGTACCCGCTCGAGATGTCGATGAGCCCACGGAGCGTCGAGCGGGCGATCGACGAGCTCAAGCGGATCTACCGCCTCGTCGCGACGCCGGAGATGAAGGTCACGGCAGCGACCTACGCCGACAACCTCGGGCACCAGACCTCGCCCGGGTGCTTCCGCTGCCACGACGGAGCGCACTACCGCGTCGTGAACGGTCGGCTGACGAACGAGACGATTCCGTGGGCATGCGCGACGTGCCACACGTTCCCGCAGTCGGGATCGACCGTGTCGGACGTGCTCTTCTACGGCGCTCCCGACGAGCACAAGGACAAGCTCTGGGTCTTCAGCCACAAGTCGAGCGTCGCAAGCCTCGATCCGGCCGGCAAGTCATGCGGGTCGTGCCACACACGCACGTACTGTCAGAACTGTCATACGTCCGGTGCCGTCCAGGTCAATCACCGGGAGATGCTGTACAACCACGCGGCGTCGATCCGCAAGTCGGGCGCGAGGGCGTGTGCAACCTGCCATCAGCCGGTGTACTGCGCGCGCTGCCACAAGAAGGAGGACATCGAAGCAGTCACCAGGGGCGGCCAGCTTCCCTACAGCGCGCTGACCGGGATTCCACGAGCGCATCCCGGGACGGAGAGGTCGCGATGACGGCGTCGAACCCAGCCCGGTCGCACCCCGAGACGGAGTGGCTGACCGTCAACCAGGCATGCGCGCTGATCGGCGTCTCCGCGGCGACGCTACGGCGGTGGAGCGACGCTGGGGCGGTCAGCGTGTTCACGACTCCGGGCGGGCACAGGCGCTTCCAGCGCTCAGCGATTCTCGGGCTGGTCGCCGCGACGCGGCGAAGCCGGCCCTCTCTCGACTCCCTCGGTGAGACACCGGATCACATGGCGGACGTATGCCGGGCAACCGTCTCGGCCATGGCCCAGCGCTCCTCGTGGCCCCGCGAGCTGCGAGAGGGAGACGCAGAGCCGTACCGCCGAGCAGGGGACCGTCTTGCGACGGCCGTGCTGCGGTTCGTCGATGCGGCCAGCCCCGTCGGTCAGGACGAGGCCCTTCGAGTCGCGACCGACGCGGCCGCGGAGTACGGAAGGCTGGCCGCGGTCGGGAGTGTCGGGCTCCAGCGAGCAATCGAGATCTTCCTGGAGATGCGCGAGGGGTTCACGAGCGAGCTGACGGCGATGGCGCGAGAGCAGGGCCTCACGACACGCGAGGCGACGGACGTGCTCGAACGGGCAGCCGACGCGCTCGACCGCTCGCTCGTTGGGCTCGTCGATGGGTACAACCGCGCCTTGGCCGAGCGCGCCTCGGCGGACGGGTCGCTGGCATGACTCGATCTCTTGCCGAGCTCCTTCGCAGGGCAGACGCGCGCGGGGCAACAGTGGCTGCGTTCACGACCCATGCTCGCACGACGCCTAGCGCGACCCGCGAGGCTTTCGCAGAGCAGGTCGCGGCGCTCGCCGACAATCCCGCTGCCATCGTCGTACGCACGTGCCATCGGGTCGAGCTGTATACCGTCGTACGCTCGCTTCGTGACTGCGCGCCGGATGTGTCATGCACCGGTCTCGTCTGCTACGAGGACGTCGACGCCGTCAGGCACCTCATCTCCGTTGCCTGCGGGCTCGACAGCGCGGTGCTCGGCGAGAACCAGGTTCTCCATCAGCTTCGCGAGCAGTTCGCCGCACGCCACGCCGCCGGCGCCATCGACCCTGTGCTCGACCGACTCTTCCAGGCCGCCCTCCGTGCGGGCCGCACTGCGCATGCGTGGTTCGGCGGGCGTCCGCGATCCCTGGCCGATGTGGCCCTCGAGCGGATCGCGGCGACGGCCGGCATCGACGCACCTGTGCTGGTCGTCGGCGCCGGGATCATGGGCCGCCTGACAGCGCGTGCCGCGGTGCATCGGGGCCTCCAGGTACTTGTCGCAAGCCGGACCAGGTCGCGCGCCGAGGCGCTTGCACGGGACGTCGGTGGACGAGTCGTCCCGTTCACTCCACAGCGCCCGCTGCCGCCGGTGTGCGGCGTCGTCGTGGTGCTGTCGGGACCGTGGCCGCTGCCGCGGGGGGCGTGGGGCGGACTCGCCGCGAGCGGCGCGACGGTCGTCGACCTCTCCTCGCCGCCGTCCATCCACGAGGAGCTCCAGCGGGAGCTCGGAGACCACCTCGTGTCCGTCGACGACCTCGCGTGGGGGGAGGAGGAGCGGCTCGACGCCGGCCTCCGTCACAAGCTCGACCGCCTCGTGTCCGAGTCGGGGCACGACTACTGCCGGTGGCTCCGGGCACGTGAGACGCTGCCCACGATCCAGGCGATCTCGCTGTCGGCCGAAGACCGCCGCCACGACGAGCTTGCCTGGCTCTTCCGGCGCATGCCCGACATCGACGAACGCGAGCAGGCCCTCATCGAGCAGATGACGAAGCGCCTTGTCGCGAGCCTGCTGCATGCGCCGCGAACGGCGCTCAACGAGGATGCGGACGGCTCGCTCAGCGAGGCCGCCGTCGCGCTCTTCGGCCTGCCGGAGCAGGAGCCGCGCAAGAGCTCGACCTCCGGTACGCCGGCCGGGCGCAACGGACGGCGCCACTCGCCACGACGCGAGCCGCAGACCATCGACCGACGTGGGGTGAAAAGTGGTAGCTAGAGGGAGAGCCGTGACAGAGGAGCAGACCGAGCACGTTCACGCGCACCGGCCGGTTTTGGTCAGCAGCGCGAGGGTTACGCCCGTCGGCGCCGTTCGTGCTGACGGCTACGTCTTCAAGCGAGCTCCCATGCTCGTCTACTGGGAGACCACGCTCGCGTGCGGCCTCGCCTGTCGCCACTGCCGCGCGACGGCGATGCCCGACCCCGCGCCGGGCGAGCTGACGACGGCCGACGGGATCGCGTTCCTCGACCAGATCACCGGCTTCGGCCGCCCCTATCCGCACGTCGTCTTCACCGGCGGCGACCCGCTTCGCCGGCCGGACCTCGAGATCCTCGTCGAGGCTGCGACGAGCAGGGGCATCGGATCCTCTCTTGCCCCGGCAGCGACAGAGCTCCTCACCGCGGAGCGGCTCGGTGCCCTGAAGGCCGCGGGCATCCAGACCGTGGCATTGAGCCTCGACGGATCCGATGCGACGCGTCACGACGGGCTGCGGGGCGTACCGGGCACATTCGACTCCACGCTCCGGGCGGCGAGCATCGCGCGCGAGCTCGGCCTCCCGCTCCAGGTGAACACGCTCGTGACGGACCAGACGCTCCACGACCTGCCGGCGATCTTCGAGCTGATGCACGACCTCGGGATCATGCGCTGGAGCCTGTTCTTCCTCATCTCGGTCGGGCGCGGGAAGGGCCTTCAGGAGGTCACCCCCGGCGACGCCGAGCGCCTTCATCACTGGCTCTACGACGTGTCGAAGACCGCTCCGTTCGCGATCAAGACGACCGAGGCCACGCACTTTCGCCGCATCGCGCTCCGGCGGATGGAGCGCGAGGGGCTGTCGGAAGCCGAGATCGCTGCCACCCCGGTCGGCCGTGGCTTCGGCATTCGCGACGGAAACGGGATCGTCTTCGTCTCGCATTGCGGCGACGTCTCCCCGTCGGGTTTCCTCCCTCTCGTCGCGGGCAACGTCACCGAGGAGAGCATCGTGACGCTCTACCGCGAGCACCCGTTGTTCACGTCGCTCCGGGACGTCTCGGCGTTCAAGGGTCGCTGCGGGCGCTGTGAGTACGTCCTGAAGTGCGGAGGCTCGCGCGCGCGCGCGTACGCCAGGACCGGTGACCCGCTCGCGGCCGATCCTCTTTGCCCCTATGTCCCCCGGGCCAGTCGCGCCCACGGCGAGTAGCCGAGGACTCGGTCGTGGTGATCGTCGTCGGAGGCGGGATCACCGGGCTCGTCGCGACGTACGAGCTTGCCCGGGCTGGCGTTCAGGTCACGCTCTGCGAGAGATCCGGGCGCCTCGGCGGCAAGATCCGCACGACGCGTCTCGACGGCTTCCTGATCGAGTCCGGTCCCGACTCGTTCATCCGCCAGCGTCCGGCCGCTGTCGAGCTCGCCCGCGATCTCGGCCTCGAGCACGCCCTCATCGAGCCCTCCGAGCCACGCGTCGTCCACGTCCTCGTCGGTGGCAAGCTCCATCCGCTTCCGGAGGGAATGGGCCTCGGGCTTCCGACCCGGCTAGGCCCGCTGCTCTCGACGCCGCTTTTCGGCGCGCGCGACAAGCTGCGCATGGGGCTCGATCTCGTGCGTCCCCGAGGACCGCTCGACGGCGACGTCGCCGTCGGAGCGCTCCTCCGGCGCAGGCTCGGGAACGCGCTGGTCGAACGCCTGGCCGGCCCGCTGCTGGGCGGTGTGTACGGCACCCCGATCGACGAGCTGAGCACGCTCGCCGTCGTGCCGCACCTCCGGCAGGCGGAGCGCGACCAGCGTAGCCTCCTGCTGGCAGCGGTCGCCGCGGAGCGCTCGCGGCCCGGGGGACGCCGAAGCGGATCGCCGTTCGTCTCGCTCGAGAACGGCGTCGGGCAGCTCGTCGACGCGCTGGTGGGGTGCATCGGACGTGCTGACACGGTCGGCGTGAGGACTGCGTGCGAGGTCACCTCGGTCGAGCGTCGCGGCGCCGGCGCCGTCGTCACGCTTGCGGGCGGGGAGAGGATTGCTGCCGATGCGGTCGTGCTCGCGACCTCAGCCCCGGTCGCCGCTCACCTGCTCGAGACCGCGGCCCCCACGTCCGCGAGGCACGTTCGCTCGATTCCGCATGGATCGACTGCCGTCGTCTCGCTCGGGTACCGCGGCGACCAGCTTGCCGGAGAGCACTTAACTCACGGCTTCCTGGTTGCCCAGGGCGAGGCGGCCGCGATCGATGCGTGTACCGTCAGCTCCTGCAAGTGGAGCGGCCGTGCGCCGGACGGCACGCTTCTCCTCCGGGCCTTCGCGGGGGCCCGCCGCCCGGAGCTCTTGGGGGCGAACGACGCCGACCTCGTTCGCGTGGTGCACCATGATGTCGCCAGCGCGCTCGGGATCGTCGGGAACCCGATCGTCGCGCACGTGGCCCGCTGGGAGGGCTGCATGCCCCAGTACACGGTCGGCCATCTCGATCGCGTTGCGGCCGCCCTGTCGTCGCTCGAGGACTCGCCGTTCGTGCTCGCAGGCGCCGCGTTCCGCGGAGCTGGGCTCCCCGACTGCATCTCCCAGGGCCGCGGCGCAGGCGATCGCGTTCTCGGGATCCTCGGAGTCGAGCCGGTGCAGAGGAGCGCGACCTGGAGTTGGCTGGTGAGCGCCGCCGTCACAGTTGTTCCACAGTCCTCGATCAGGGTTGACACTGATGCACCTCCGCGGTGCAGACGGATAGGAGTGGAGGTATGACCAAACGCAAAGTCCTCGTGGCGGTCCTGCTCGCGCTTCTCGTCGGTGCAGGCTCCGCGCTCGCGCTCGAGAGTGCTTCCCGTTCGGATGCGGTGGCGGTCGACCCGCACGGCATAGCCCTTCCGGATCAGCGCCAGGTACAGCTCTCCGTCGTGATGCCGTCCCCTTCGGACTTCGACGGCCTCCACGCGATGCTCGTCGGCGGCACGATGCCGTCGGCCACAACGCAGGCAACCGTGCTCAGTGATGAGGAGTGCGACCCGGATGCTCAGGGGGTATCCCACTGCCTGAACCGCTTGCGGCTGCCGGATGGAAGCGAGATCCAGGTGCGTCATCCGCATGACATGACGCTGGTCCCCTGTCTCGCACCGGGCGAGGACGTCACGCTCCTGCCCGCGTGACGTCCGTTGGGTGATTGGGGATCTCGTCAGGATTGAGTCCGCCAAGGAGCACCTGGGTCTCGGGAGCAGAGCTCAGATCCTCAATTCGACACGGCGGTCGGCTCTCGCCTAGGGTCTCGTTCGTCACTTTTCCCGGAGTAGAAAGGCGGGACGCGTGCCGAGGATGGTTCTCACCCACGCCGTGGTAGACATCGAGCGCTGGCTCGAGGGCAAGGCAGAGCGGGCGGCAGCGATCGAGTCAGGCTCCGGCTCGAACGTCCAGGACTACGTCGCAGCCGACGGCAGCACCAACATCGCCGTGACGGCGGACATCGCCGATGTTGACGCCATCACGACCATGCTGGCGACCCCGCCCCCGGAGGTCCTGGCCAGGATGGAGGCCCACGGCGTCGTGCCTCCGATCACGGCGTACATCGAGGCGTAGGTCGACCGAGCCGGCGAGGTGGAGCGTCAGCCCCGAGCGACGGGTGACGCGCTTTCGGGATTCCGACGGCAACGAGGGCGCCGCCATGGTCGACAAAGTGGGCGACTACTACGTGCTACCCCGGTTCAACGCCACTGTCGTGCGCAGAGACGTGGATGACTTCCCAACAGTTGAGCTCGAAATTGAGATCGCAGATGGACGGCCCGTGGTCACCGCGTTCGCGCTGAGAGCCGACTCGAGCTTCGCCCGCGAGCAGGACGGGGGAGCCTGGACGCTGACCGAAGCAGGAGAGCGACCGAAACGCTCGATTACCGCGGCGCTCCTCCGGGAGTTACCGCTCGCCAGGCTTGCAAAGTACGCCATGCTCGGTGTTGCCTGGCGCCTCGGACCGTCCGGGGGCGAGGACGTCGTTCCGTGGGAGCTCCGCGACGAGCACGGCTTCTATGAGATTGGGCCGGACGCCTTTCGCGATCCGATGGCCTACCACCGCGACGATCCCGACCTGCCAACCGCGGACGACGTCTTTGCTCCCTGGAACGAGCCGTCGGTCGAGCCGTGGACCGAGGAGATGAAGAAACTCGCCCGGGAACTGGAGCGCTCACGAGCTCCACGGCGGCGCAACCGGATCACCGACGAGCTCCTGACGGGCGTGGCTGAGGTCTACCGAGAGGCGATGGCAGAAGGCCGGCCTCCGAAGAAGGCGGTCGAGCTTGCCTTCTACGTGTCGGGGGCCACGGCCGGGCGCTACATCATGAAGGCAAGGTCACGCGGATTCCTCGGCCCGACATCACCTGGAAGGAAGGGCGAGCTCCCGATCTGACCCAGATCTGACCAGGTACGAAAAGAGGCTCCGCAGGGAGCCTCGAATGAGCCGCAAACCCTTTGCTGGAGCCAAGCCCTCTGACGGACTCGAACCGTCGACCCCCTCTCTATGAAGAAGGGCCGGGTGTCAACTGACTTGGCTGTGGTGCGATTGCGCGAGTCAGGGCGGGCGCTGCGGTCGTGGGTGGCGAGCGGTGCTCATCTCTCTATCGCCTCCTCGGGGGAGGACAAGGCCGATTGGAGGTCGCTCCCGTAGCGCATCTCCTTAAGGACCGTCAGGCGGCCAGGGGGTCGGTGGCGCCTTTGGGAGCGAAGGGTTGGTCGCGGTGGAGCATGTGCCAGATCGCCTCGGCGAGGCGGCGGGCGAGGTCGATCTGAGCGACTTTGGCGCCGCGCTGCTTGCCGATGCGGGCCTTCGTCCGCTGGTAGCGGTCGCGGTAGACGGGTGCGGTGCAGGCGTGGGTGGCGGCCTCGACGAGCGCCCAGCGCAGGTAGCGCGGGCCCTGCTTGGCGAGCGGCCCACGCAGGTCGCGCTCGCCGGACTGGTAGACGCGCGGGCAGAGGCCCGAGTAGCCGGTGAGCTTGCGCGGCGAGGAGAAGCGGGCGATGTCGCCGAGCTCGGCGGCGATCGTGTACGCGAGCACCCAGCTGATCCCCGGCACGGTCAGGAGGAGCGGCACGTAGCGATGCTCGGCGCCGAGTCGGCGCAGCTCGCGCTCGCACTCGTCGATCTCCGCGTCGAGCTCGTCGATCAGGCGCAGGCTGGCCTCGATCGTGGTCTGCCACGGCTCCGGCAGGTCGAGCCGTCTGAGCAGCTGGCGGCCGCGGACGCCGAAGAGGTCGGAGACGGGGCAGGGCTTGCCGTGGGTGAGCAGGACGGCGTGCACGCGCTGCTTGAGCGCAGAGCGGTGGCGCACCAGGTGCAGCCGCCAGCGCGCCCGCTCGCGCTCGGCGCGAACGAGCGGGTCGGGCAGCCAGATCGCCGGCACGAGATCGCGGCGGGCGAGCTCGGCCAGTACCCAGGCGTCGATGCGATCGGTCTTGCAGGCGAGTGGCGCCAGCCCCTTCACCTTCTGCGCATCGGCGATCTCGACCTGCCAGCCGTGAAGCTCGAGCCGGTCGTGCACGAAGCGCGCCCCGTTCATCGACTCGATCGCGGCCCGGATCGGCGCACCGTGCCGTTCGAGCCGCTGGCTCAGGCCACGTAATCCATCGGCGTCTGGCGGCGACGCGCCGACCTCGACGGTCGCCCCCTCAGGGTCGAGCAGGTGGAAGTCGAGACGCTTGCGGCTGAGGTCCAAACCGGCGTAGAACATGGAAGCGGGCCTCCTCTCGATGGCTCCCAGTGGACAAGCTGGAGCCTGTCACTGGGGAGGCCCTTCTTCATGGCATTCCTTACCATGGAGGCTCAGTGACGTCACCCCCGTGGACGCGCGTTCACTAGGGACGCCCTTTCTACTGCAAATCCGACCTTTTCAGTAGTTCCTCATGCGTCGCGAGACGTCGCGCGTGTCGTTTCTGATGTGTCCGTCTTGTGTCCGCGGTGTGTTTTCAATCGAGACGACACAAAGATGCTGAGATGCGCGAAGGACACCGCTGCGAGCTGCTTTCTCTCACGAACGCAGAAAGGCCAGGACCGTAGGGCCCGACGGTGGTCGTCGAGGGGAGTCAAGGAATATGCGCTGCTCGTTCCCTGAACCGTGGGCTGCTCGTTCCCGAAGCCGCTCGTCCTTTCGTCGACACCGACAGCAGGTCGCGGGCTCGCTCTGGGGTCGTTCGGCGGACTCAATCTTGCACTGCTACGTCGTGAAGGTCGTCCAAAGGACCTTTCGTTTGCGCGCGGTGGGTGCTATGGACCCGTCAGATGGCGACAGAGCTGGTTGGCCGTGACGAAGAGTTGAGGGTGGTCCTCGCCACGCTCGACGACCTGCCCGCAGCGGTCGTGCTACAGGGTGAGGCAGGTATCGGGAAGACGAGCATCTGGCACGCGGCGATCGGCGAGCTCGACGCGGGTGGTGTTCGGATCCTTTCGACCCGCCCGGCGGAGGCCGAGAGCCAACTCTCCTATGCGGGTCTTGCCGACATACTCGACCCCGTCCTCGACAAGGCTCTCACGGTGCTCCCCTCGCCGCAGCGGCGCGCGCTCGAGGTGGCGCTGCGGCGTGCCGAGCCCGAGGGCGCTCCGCCCGATCAAGCTGCAATCGCGTTCGCTGTGCTGGGAGCGCTCCGCACGGCGGCAGAGACAGGCCGCGTCGTCGTCGCAGTTGACGATATGCAGTGGCTTGACGCTCCGTCGCATTTCGCGCTCGCGTTCTCGGCCGGACGTCTGCACCGGGAGACGGTCGGTTTCCTGCTCACGTTCCGCAGCGAGCCGTTAGACCGACCCGCGCCCGAGCTCGAGCGCCGGCTCGGCGACGAGCGCGTGCGCCGGCTGGCGATTGGCCCACTCAGTCTCGGCGCGCTTCATCATCTCTTTCAGAGGCGTGGTGTGGCGTTCTCGCGGCCGACGCTTCAGCGGGTGCAGGAAACGTCGGGCGGTAACCCGTTCTTCGCGCTTGAGCTGGCCCACGCGCTGCATGGGCGCGGCTCCGAGGTGCCGGCGAGCGAGCCGCTTCCAGTACCGGGCGAGCTCCAGGAGCTGCTGCACACGCGCCTCGCTGCACTGCCGCGCGAGTTGGAGGAGCTGCTGCTCGTGGTTGCCTCTCTCGCGTCCCCGACGCTGGCCCTCGTCTCCGCCGTCGCCGGTGCGGGCGCGGTCCCCGCCCTGAAGCAAGCGGCGGAGGCAGAACTGCTCGAGTTCGACGGGGAGCGGGTCCGTTTCGCACACCCCCTGCTTACCTCGGCGGTGTACTTCGGGGCGGAGGAGGAGCGGCGGCGCGGGCTGCACCGGCGTCTCGCCGCGGTCGTCAGCGATCCCGAGCAGCGCGCCCGCCATCTCGGCCTGTCAGCGACGGCGCCCGATGCCGAGGTGGCGGCCGCGCTCGATGGCGCGGCGCGGGCGGCGCTGCGGCGGGGTGCTCCACAGGTGGCTGCGGATCTCGCCGAGCAGGCGCTGAAGCTCACCCCGGCGGAGCACACCGACGCTGCGCTTCGTCGGAAGCTCGCGGCGGCCAGCGCGCATTTCGAGGCTGGAGAGATGCTCCGGGCGCGGGAGCTATTTACAGCCTCAGCCGAGGCGGCTCCGCCGGGAGCCCGTCGCGCCGAGGCGCTTGGACGGCTTGCCCGCGTGCACCTTTTCGAAGGCAACCGTGTCGCGTCGATCGAGCTCTGCCGGCGTGCTCTCGCTGACGTGGGCGATGAGCTCGAGCTCCGCTCCGAGCTCGAGGAGGGCCTCGCCGTCTCGTACTACTTCAGCCGCGAGAACCTCGTTGCGGCTGGAGCGCATGCGCGCTCCGCCGTGGAGGCGGCGCGGGCGGCCGACAAGCCGCGCGCACTCGCCGAGGCACTTTCCGCGCAGGGCCTCGTCGACGGACTCCTGGGACGAGCAAGTGCGCGCGCGGCATTCCACGACGCACTGGCCCTCGAGGAGGCGACGGAGGGCCTCCGGGTGCTACGGCGCCCGAGTTTTTCCCACGGCGTGTACCTGATGTGGTCGGAGGATCTGGAGGGCGCGCGCAATCGATTCGAGACCCTTCGCGGACGTGCACTCGAGCGTGGCGACGAGAGCACGTTACCACTGCTGCTGGCCCACCTGAGCGCTATCGATTGTCTCCTCGGCGCCTGGGGGACAGCGGCAACGTGGGCGGACCAGAGCTACGACGCGGCCGTACAAACAGGGCAGCCTCCGCAGCAGGCGTACGCACTTGCCGCGCGCGCCCTCGTCGACGCTCACCTGGGATCGGAGGAGCGGACCCGGGCCGAAGCGGAGGACGCGCTCACGCTCGAGCGCGCACCCGGTGCCTACGGCACCGCCACCGGCAGAGCGGCACTTGCGCTGTTGGAGCTGTCGCTTGAGAAGCCGCAGGAGGCGCACGAGGTGCTCGAGCCGCTCGTAGAGCACTATGAGATGGAAGGGGTCGTCGAGCCCGGCGCCGCGCGCTTCTTGCCGGACGAGATCGAGGCGCTCGTTGCGCTCGGCGAGCTCGAGCGGGCGCACTCGATCCTTGCCCGGCTGGAGGAGCGGGCGCGGCGGCTCGGGCGGCGTTCAGCGCTGGCGGCAAGCGCTCGCTGCCGCGGTCTCCTCGCGGCCGCCGAGGGCGATCTCGAGAGCGCACTGGTTTCCTTCGGCGAAGCACTCGAGTCGTACGCAGCGCTTCCGCTGCCCTTCGAGCGGGCGCGGACGCTGCTGGTGCTGGGCGCTGCGCAGCGGAGGGCGAAGCAGCGGAAGGCTGCGCGGAAGAAGCTCGAGGAAGCGTTGGCCGCCTTCGACGAGCTCGGCGCGATGCTCTGGTCGGAGCAGGCGCGCCGGGAGCTCAGGCGGATCAGCGGCCGCGCTCCGTCGCAGGGGGAGCTGACGCCGACGGAGCAGCTCGTTGCCGAGCTCGTCGCCGAAGGACGGACGAACAAGGAAGTTGCGGCGGCGCTCTACGTGGCACCACGCACTGTCGAGGGCACGCTCTCTCGGGTCTATACAAAGCTCGGCGTCCGCTCACGCACCGAGCTCGTGCGGCGCCTTACCGCCAAGCAAAAGTAGCGGGCGTCCAGGCTCAAAGTCGCGGGGTTTCCGCCTATCGCGTGAAGAGGCGCGCTCGTACCGTCGGTAGCCGATGACCATCGGCCTGAAAGGGAGGAGCGAGATGAAGAGGCTTGTGCTCGTACTGCTGGCGCTCGCCACGCTGGGCGGCTTGGCCGGGACGGCGACGGCATCAAACGCAGCGGTCGTGATCGCATTCGAGAAGCATTGGATCGGCCCCGGCCATTACGTCGGCACGGCCTGCGACGGCGGCACGATCGACATGCAGCTGTCGAACTCGTCCGTCACCGGGAACGTGCAGCACTTCACGGCGACGGTCCAGCTCGCGTGCCCCGGGAAGGGCGCGTTGACGGCTGTGCTCGACGGTAGCTTCAACTTCAGCACCGGCAAGACCGTGCTGAACGGGGCAGTCGTCGACGGTTGGCTCGCCGGCGCTCAGATGCACGAGGAGGGGCAGCTCGTTGATCTCGACCCGCTCACGTTCGTCGGCACCGTGCAACTGATGCCGGCCAGCGCCGACTGAGCGATCGGCGTGACCGGTCTCGAGACCTACCTCGTCGAGGCCTACCTCCCGAGGACGAGCCCGGGGGGCGCCGACGCTGTCACCGCCCGTGCTCGCGCCACCGCGGCGCAGATGCGACGCGACGGCAAAGCGATCTGCTTCTTGCGCTCATTCTTCGTGCCCGAGGACGAGCTCTGGTTCGGCTTCTACCAAGCGCGCTCGATCGACGATGTCGCCGAGGCGACACGTCGGGCCGACCTCGCGCCCGGCCGGATCCAGCAGGCCGTCGACGACGGAGCTTCGGTCCGCGGGAAACGAGCCACAAGGAGCAAGCAATGAAACGACACCGCTCGAGAAGGAGACGATGATGAAGAGGAAGCTGCCTGTACTCGCAGGTCTCGCAGCCACGCTCGGACTCGCGGCCGTCGCCGCCGGGCCGGCGGTCGCCGAGCGCGGCTCGTACAACAACTGGCACGTTCACGACGGCGGCAGCGGCGTCGACGCGAATGGATTGGCCCACAGAGGCTCGCGTTCTTCCCGGCCATCCTCACGGCGGGAAACGTCTCCGCCTACCTCGAGGACCCGGCGTACTGTCCGGACGCGACGGATAAGCTGACGCTGCCGGCAGGAACGAACGGGAAGTTCCCGCTCGTCGGCGATTGCTTCACGAATGCGTTCATCATCCACCTGCGCGCCATACCCGCGGGCGACCCCGTGCCGTCCGGCTACCAGAGCACCGGATCGACGACCGGCGGAGCCGTCGTCTACTACATGCTGACGGCGCGCTGAGGCGCTGTCGCCCACTGACCGCCGTCGGGCCGCGCGACCGGGAACGCCGGGATCAGTAGCCCTGGTTGTTGTGCGACTTGCCGTGGCAGGTCAGGGTGCAGCTCCCCTGCCCTATGCCCGTGGATGTCCACGTGATCGATCCGTTGGCGATGACGTTCGGAGCGAAGTTGACGAGCTTGGTGCCGGTGAGGGCCTGCGTTCCGACCTTGTACGTGGTCGAATGGATCCGGAAGTGGCACTCGGCGCAGAGCGAGTTCCCCTGCCCCGCGCCGGCGGTGTCGATGTCCGTGCCGCCGGATCCCTTGCCGGCGAGCCTGGCGACGTGAAGCGAGTGGCGCTGGAAGTTGGTCATCGCCGTCCCACCGCTCGCTGTGAACGGGGCCTCGCCATGACAGAGGTAGCAGAGCGCGAAGTCCGCGGCCGTGTACGCCTCCGCGGAAGACTTCAGCACCCGGTCGCGGTAGTTCTGCAGCAGGATGCCGCGGTACTGCGAGGTGTGCGACGGCAGGCTTGCCCCAGCAGCGGGTGGAGTCGCGAGGCTGAAGCGCGTCGCGCTCGCATGGCAGTTCGAGCAGCGGATCGTGCTGCTTGTCGTGAAGGTCCACAGCTTGTAGGGCGACGTCCCGTTCAGGCTGTCGGTCATCTTCTGGGTCGTGTTCTTCCCCGCCGCCTCCACCGGGTGGTAGGAGGGGTTGGCGGGGTTGAGCTCGACGCCCTTGTCGAGCACGTACCTCGAGGGCGTGAAGCCGGTGTTCGACGGGAGCGTCGTGAAGCCCGAGTGGCACTTGAAGCAGAGCTGGTACTCGCGCGTCGGAGCCGCCGTCTCGCCGTCGAGGAACGTGTAGGTCGGGCTCGAGCCCGCCGCGCCGTTCGTCACGGAGACGCCCGAGACGCTGGCGAGGCGGCCGGAGGCGGTCCACCCGGACGTGGTCTGCGTGCTGTTCGTCGCGTTGGCGCGATGGGAGTCATGGCAGTCGCCGCACTCGGAGTGCCGGTTCGACACGCCGCCGAACTCGTTGAGGTTGTCCATCGTGTGCGTCGAGGTGACGAGCGCGTCGTGCCGGTAGTAGCTCCGCGTCGCGGGCACGTTCGCCGGGACGGCGGGATTGGTGTAGTCGGCGCTCACGTTCGTGTTCGCGCCCGAGCCGTCGTGACACGTGAAGCAGAGCGTGCTCTGCGGCGCAGCGGACTTCAGGATCGATCGGTTCACGCCGGTGTGGGCGCGATGGCAGGTGGCGCACTGGTCCGCGACGACGCCGAACGGTCCGTGGGTGCCGACGACGGGCGTTCCCGCGAGCAGCTGCGCGCCGACGGTGCGCTGGGCGCGCAGCGGATATCGCGGACCCGCCGCGTCACGTCCGCCGGCGAGCCGCTTGCTGTCACCCGAGGCGTCGGGAACGGGCTCGCCGTTGCGCTGCCCGGGTGAGAGCTGGAGTGGCGGCTCGGGGCCGATCTCGACCGACGCGGTGACCGCGCCCCGGAACTCCGTGCCCCGGTCGGTGAGCCGGAGCTGGTACGTGCTCGAGAAGGTCGCGTCCAGCGCCACCCGAACCGTGAACTCCACCTCGGTGTACGACATCTGACGGAGCGTGATCGGAGGACCGGGGTTGACCCCCATCGAGTGAAAGCCCGGGCCGAGCTCCTGGCCGGGCTCGTCGGTGTCGCGCACGCGAACTTCGTCGCTGCCGACCCCCTCTTCCTTTGGGCCGAGCTCCGACAGCCCTGACGCCAGCCGCCTCCACTCCTGCACGACGTACAGCGGGACGCCGGGCAGCGTGTCGTCGACCACGGGTGAGTACCCTCCGTCTCCGCCGCGAAACTCGAGCTGCGGTGAGAGCTCGACGGGAATCGAATCGGCGTTCCTGAGCTGGAAGCGCACGCGGAAGCGGTCGTACGGCTGGGCGCCGGAGAGGGGCTGATCGGGCCCGAGGTAGCTCGCCTCGAACCCGGGGTCGCTGATCCTCGCGAGCGTGACGTGGTCGATCACGACGCGCGGTGCGACGAGGATCGAGACCCCGCCGACCTCGGCACCTCCGCCGCGGTAGGTCGCCCGCGCCCTGAACTTCGAGAAGGTCGTCGGCTTGTTGTCCTCAGGCGAGCGGAGTGGTGCGCGAAGGACGTACTTGCGGCTCGGTTGCACGCCCCCACGAACCGTGCCGAAACCCCAGCTGAGAAGGCCGCTGGCCGCGTCGAACGCCCCGCCGTCCGGCGACACGACCTCCCAACCCCTCGGGATCTCGGCGGCCAGCCCGAATGCCGCAACCGTCGCCGCGGGGCCTGCCGTGAGCGTGAACGTGACTTCGGCTCCAGGGTCGACGCGGTGACGGCCGATGCTCGGCGCGTTCGAGTCGAGCGTGAGATCGACGTGCACGGACCGCGACGTGCTGAGGACGGCGGCGAACGTTCCCGGCCCGCCGGTCGTCGCTCCGACCGTGTCGGCATCACCGGACGCGCGGCCGAGCACGTCCCAGCCGGCCCCCGAGAGGCGGGCGATGCGGACGTCGGACGGCTCGAAGCCGCGGAGATCGAGTCCCTCGATCGAGATCTCGACTCCGGCGGGCTTCGCGAAAGCGCCGACAGGCTGGTTCGTGACGGCGTCGACGACGGTCACCTCGTAGGCGCGCAGCGGTGGCTCGCCGTCGAAGTCGGGACCGCCCGCACCGGCGACCGTGAACTGCGCGGGAGTGGCCAGGGCTCCCGCCGGAATGGAAAGCGTGAGCCCCCCGGACTGGACGACCCCACCTGCGGGGCCGATCTCGACTCCGCCCGCCGACGAGGTCGGCGGCAGGAGCGCCAGCGTCGCGACGAGGAGGATGGGGACGACGAG
>Ga0233418_10000116_pt1 | contig 17224 bp, 20 predicted proteins | sample Sediment_Towuti__FD_189021 | JGI IMG/M metagenome (GOLD analysis project Ga0233418, IMG submission 189021) | Sediment microbial communities from Lake Towuti, South Sulawesi, Indonesia - Sediment_Towuti_2014_1_MG | ecosystem: Environmental > Aquatic > Freshwater > Lake > Sediment | place... | reverse complement strand
TCCAACTTTTGTTCTAATTACGTTTGCATTTGAAATTCTAGCAATTTTTTCTATACTAGAACCAGAGTTAAGACAAGTGACAACAGTTGCGTTGGGGTTATTTTCTAAAATAAACTTTGTAAATAATAGAGCCGAATTGTCACCAGTCAAGATTATTCCTTTATTATCACAAAAAAGACTTCGATCACCATCACCATCAAATGCTACACCAAAATCAGATCCAGTATTTTTTACTGTATTAGAAAGCACAGATAGGTTTTCTGGAGTGGGCTCAGAGCCACGACCTGGAAAAGATCCATCAATTTTTTCATTAATTGTAATTACTTGACATCCTAATTCCTTGCAAAGTTGTGGTGCAGTAACTGCTTGAGCTCCATTTCCAAGATCTAACACTATCTTAAATTTTTTTTGAGTAATTAGTGAAGAATCTACGTGAGATTTTATTCCATCAAAATATGTTTCAATTGCTAAGATCTCGTTTTGAGTATGTCCCCATTTTGTAGATTTAGTATCCCATTTTTTTTCAAAATAATTCTCTTCAATTACCAGCTCATCTTCTCTGGATATCTCTACGCCATCACCTCCTACAGGTTTAATTCCATTATATTGTGAAGGATTATGAGAAGCTGTAATCATAATTCCACCTACATATCCAAGTTTTTTTGTTGCATATTCAAGACATGGAGTTGGTACAAGTCCTGCATTTTTACAATCAAGTCCTGCATAATTTAATGCAGAACAAACAACTTTAGCTATTACAGGACTAGATTCTCTTCCATCGTATCCAACAAGTATTGGGCCTTCTTTGAAGTATTTTGCAATACAAAGTGAAATGTCATGAATAAATTCTAATGTGAGATCTTCTCCAAAAATTCCACGAATTCCATTTGTTCCAAATAATTTTGCCATGATACTATCTCTCAACAATAGATAAATTTGTGTTTAAAGGGATGTGGGATGCGGGAGTTGCCAAGCCTGGTCAAAGGCGCAGGGCTTAGGACCCTGTCTCTTAGGGGTTCGTGGGTTCGAATCCCACCTCCCGCATTAATTCTAAAAATTATAAGTATGACATTTCAACAACGTTTGTGAAAAAGACAATAGTCGGGATTACAGTCGTTGGAAAAGATAATGAAGGAATAGTTGCTGCTTTTACGAACTTTGTATTTCAACAGAAAGGAAATGTTGAGAAAGTAAATCAGAATGTTATCAAAGGATTGTTTGGAATGTATCTAGAAGTATCATTCACAAAAAAAATCGATATTAGAAAATTTGAAAATGAACTTCAAATTGTTGCAAAAAAGCAAAAAATGGATGTTAGCACACATCATGAGATAAATTCGCAAAAAAATATTGCAATTTTTGTAACAAAAGAAAGTCACTGTCTCAAAACAATAGTTGATTCAAAAAGAACAATTAAAGGAAAAATTTGTGTTGTTGTAGGTACAGAGAAGACTTTATCTTCAATGGCTAAAAAAATAAAGATTCCTTTTGTTTTGGTAGATGATAAAGATCAATCAAAGGCAGAAACAAAACTACTTCAGATTTGTAAAAGATATTGTATTGATTTAATTGTTTTAGCTCGTTACATGAGAATTCTAACACCAAACTTTGTATGGCGTTATCCGAATAGGATAATTAACATTCATCCATCACTATTGCCTGCATTTCCAGGTTCACTTGCATATGAACAGGCATATGAACGGGGAACAAAGATTGTTGGTGTAACTGCGCATTATGTAACAGAGAATCTAGATCAGGGACCAATTATTTTCCAAGATTCCTTTGCTGTAAATCCCGAAGACAGTCTTGAATCTATCAAGAGAAAAGGCCAAAAACTTGAAGCAGATACTCTTCTTAAAGCAGTGAAGATGCATCTTGTAAATAAATTAGAAGTCCGCTGGAGAAAGGTTCACACCAAGTGAATTCAATGGTCATAGTAAGAGATCAATTTGATCCTGACTTAAGAAAAATTATTAAAAAACATAAAGTAGCAATAATTCCTGTAGGTTCTATCGAGCAACATGGTCCTCATTTACCAGTCTCTACCGATTCTGATATTGTATCAGAGATAGCAAAACGTGTGTCAGATAAATGCAATTTTTTGTTAGTACCAACTGTTTCGTATGGAGTTTCATTTGAACATGCACCTTTTTTCAACTTGAGTCTTAGTGAGCGTACTCTTGAGATGTTGCTAATTGATATCTGTTTATCACTCTCAAGCAATGATATAGATACAATTTTCATTCTTAATGGACATCATGGAAACCAAGAATCCTTAACAAATCTAAGGCAAAAAATTAAACGACTTTCAAAGAAAAAAGTTAGAGTTTTTATCTTTTCATATTGGCATTTTATGAAACAAGAGTTTGATCATGCAGGATTTGTTGAAACATCACTAATGCTTGCAATATCCAAAAGAGTCAAAATGAAGCTTGCTCAAAAAGGTTTGATTACAAAGAATATGTCAAAAAAACAAAAATTAGGTTTAGCAAAACGTGCTTCAATATCATTTCCTTCTGTGGCTTTGAATGGTGTATGGGGAGACCCAACCAAGTCAACTCTTAAAGATGGAGAGAGATTTCTTGCAGAAATTGTACGTAATTTGGCAAAAAAGAGTCAAACATGCCTTACAGAAAAAAGCCCAAAATTACACCAATGAAATTTTAATATAATCCCCTATATCAGACGTAATAAGTGAAGTAAATGTCAGTTGACATGGCAGTAAAAGTACTGGATGAGAGTATCAACAAAATCGTATTGATAAAGCTTAAAGGCGGAAAAACGATAAGAGGAAACTTGCTTGGCTTTGATCAGCATATGAACCTGCTACTCGACCAATCAGAAGAGATCCCTTCTGAGGGCGATTCAAAGAGTCTTGGAACCATTGTTGTGCGAGGAGACAATGTGGTCATGATTTCACCACCTCCAGCCAAGGCATGATTTGATATGGTAAAAGGAACAACTTCAATGGGTGGCTATACAAAAAAGAAGCCACATATTAGATGTAGAAGATGTGGAAAAAATTCATTTCACAAGCGTCACCATAGATGTGCTAGTTGTGGATTTCCCGACTCAAGACTAAGAAAATACTCTTGGATTAAATGGTATACTTAGCTACATGAAATTACTTTTTTCAAAACCCACTGCAGTAACATTGGATGCAAATTCTCACATTAAGAGTCAGCTAAATTCATTACATATAGAAAAAGATATTCTAACTAAGACAATTTCAAGACTTTATCAATCCGATATGGATTTATCAAAAATTCAGAGGGATAGGTTGCTGATAAGGTATCAACATCAATTGGGAATTGTACTAGCCAAAATTGATAAACTTGATGCTGCAAGTAAACATCCTGATTTGGGCCCTCTAGGGGATGGCTTGATTACATTAATGGATCAAAAACTATCCCAACTTGATAAGAGACTATATGAGATAGCCTCAAAAATTAACATAGCAAATTCACTAATAGTAGAAACAAAACCAAAGACAAAAGAAGAAAAACCAAAAAATGAGGAAAAAAAGATTGAGCAAACACCTGAGATAAAAAAAGAAATTGAAAAAGAGATTCCGTACACACCAATCATTATCTCTAAACCACGAACGGTTGAAATTACAACTCTTACGGAATTACCTTCAAAAATTTCAGATTTTCCAATAATAGAACAAAAACCAAATGGGATACAAATGGAGATAATTAAAGAACAGATCGAGGTGCCTCAACCAAAAGTGGATGAGAAGAGAGAGATTCTTCAAACAAGTAAGAGTTCTTTTAATTTAGAAAAATCAGAATCTGAGAATGCTATAAAACATGAAACTCCTATTTCATTAGAAAATAAACCAAAACAGATCATAAAGCTTCCAGAAGAAGAAAATATTGAAGATGAAGATGATGATCTTGACAGAATTAAAGGAGAGATTATGAAAACACTCTCCAAACTAGAGCAAGCAGAGGTAGAATAATTGTCATTTGATGATGCCATTACGGCATTGTCAACAGATGCATTAAGATTTGTAAAAGATGGTTACATCATAGGGTTAGGAAGTGGAAGGGCTGCAACTGCATTTGTAAAATCACTTGCAGTATTATTACGTGAAAAAAATATCAAGATACGAGGTGTTCCGACTTCACTTCAAATAAAAATCATAGCAGAAGAGGGCGGAATTCATCTAATTGAAGCAGATCAAGTTGATAAAATTGATGTTGTCTTTGATGGTGCGGATCAGATTGATCAGCAAAAAAATTTAATCAAAGGAGGGGGAGGAGCGCTTCTTCGTGAGAATATTCTCATCAATGCTGCAAAAAAAGTTATCATTATGGCTGACCAATCAAAGTTTGTTAAAAATTTTAACACAAAAGTACCGGTAGAAGTTCACCCACTTGCAAGAAATATTGTTCTAAAGTCAATTCAAAAACTAGGCGGAAGACCAGAAATCCGTACAATTGAACGTGGTTATCCATTCATTACAGAAAATGGCAATGTGATTTTTGATTGTAATTTTGGAGTTATAAAAAATCCAAAAACTCTTGCTCAAAAAGTAAAACTAATTCCTGGAGTAATGGAAGTAGGAATATTCACACGGAAACCGGATATAATTTACAAAGCCAAAACAAACGGGAAATACGAGATTATTAAATAAATTGTGTTCTTAACTAGTAGTTAGAATAGTTTTAGTATAATTTTTTTTAGATGAGGATTCAAAAGATTTTTTTTCTAATTTAACATTAGTTTTTCCTTACAACCATCTTTCCAAAGCCACGTTTTCCAACAATCTGAAAATCTTCTGCAACAAGTTCTCCACGAACCATGGTCTTTACAGGCCAACCCTTAAGATTCCATCCATCATATACAATATAATCAGAAAAACCGCCAAATAGTTCACTTGAAACTTTCATTTCTTTTTTCAAATCAATCATTGTAATATCAGCATCAGAACCCTTTTCTAATGAACCCTTCTTAGGATACATTCCAAAAATTTTAGCAGCGTTTGTACTAGTAAGCTGTGTTAATTTTTCTAAAGTGATTCTGTTCTTATTTACGCCCTCACTCAATAGTATAGGTAATAACGTGCCTATTCCAGGAAATCCAGCTAACGCGTCCCATACATTATTTCCTCCTAACTTTAGATTTAGCCTGTTTGCAACGTGATCAGTACCAATAGTATCAATTTGGCCGTCGTGAACTGCCTTCCAAACGCTCTCAATATCTTTTGATGTTCTAATTGGAGGCATGACTTTTGCCAAATAGCCATTTTGGTTTTCATAAGACAAGGTAAGGTAATGAGGACAAGTTTCAACAAAGATTTTTGTGCCGTTTTTTCTTTCTTCTTGAATCTGATTTAGTGCTTCAGTTGAACCAATGTGTACAAAGTATAATGTACAACCGTATTCTCTTGCAAATTTTGAAATTATTTTGATTGATTTAACTTCAGATTGGGGAGATCTACTTTCAGACCAGGCAGCAAGACCATCTTTGTTTTTTTCCTTAGCAGTTTTTATTCCACAGGCACAACTCTCATAGTCTTCTGCATGAACTAAAACTGGACATCCAAGAGAGGCAGCATTTTGGACAACCTTTTGAACTATTTCAGATGTGACATCAACTTTAGCTTCGTGCAAGGAATTTGTACCTGGATCCATATCCATGTAAACATGACCTACCTCACCACCAAGGTTCATGTATAGTTTAAACGAGGTAATCCATTTCTCAACACAAAACTTCATCTCCTCAATTTGTTGGTTATTGAATATTGATGCATGAATAGAATAATCTACGTAGTGACTATGGGAGCTTGCAATGAGTTGTGGAATTAGTGAGCTTTTGTAAGAAGAGCCTAGTCTAAGCATTCTCATCATTGTTGTGATTCCACCAATTGCTGCAGCATGAGACTCGGTTTCAGCTGCTTTTTCTATTGCAGAATATACACCATAATGTACGTGAGTATCAATAACTCCCGGAATAGTAACTAAACCATTTCCATTTATTTTTTTATCACAAGATGGAATATCTGAGGTAAAATCAACAATTTTCTCCTCATCAATGACTATGTTCTTGTTGATTATTCCTTGAGGAAGAACTACATGTGAATCAACAATTACAGTATCATAGGTGGTCATCTTTTTCTAAAAGTACATCTCTGGGTTTTATTCGTTGAGTAAATGAATAAAAACAGATTCCATAGTGGTAAGAAGAGGGCCGGTGGTTTAGTGGTATAATGCCGCGTTCGCAACGCGGAAGTCGAGGGTTCAATTCCCTCCCGGTCCACTACTAGAAACTATTATACATCAACCATGAATACTATTTTTTATGAAAGTTTTCAATGGAAAACAAGCTGCGCAGGACTATATGTCAAATCATACACTTGCGTTTTCTACTCCAGAATTGACGCTAATGCGATTTTCATTCTGGTTAGGAGATATGGTTCCAGATCCAAGTAATAAAGAGAAAAGCATGCCAAGATTAATGACATTTGTTGAAGAAAAAGACTTTGAGCCTGTTCAAATTATTGATGACGAAAAGTATGAACCAACAGGAGCTGTGAGAGTTTCTGGCATGTATGGAAGTACAACTCCACAAACTAGTTCTGATACAAAATTTTGCTCTGAATGTGGAGGCAAAATTGCTTTATCTGCAAAATTTTGTACTGAATGTGGTGTGACACAAGTATAAGAAAATAATTAATTCTAAATTTTATTTCCACACTTGGTACAAAACTTTGCGTTAGGTCTTAGTTCAGCACCACAGTTTGTACAATGCATTCCACTATTCATATGTCTAGATATTAACGAAGGATCTGGAGTTGGAAGAGTTCCAGGTTGGCTAAATCCTTGTTGAGCTGAAATTACTGAAGGAGGAGCACCTACAGGACTTTGAGGAGAACCCATACGAGCAGTATATGATGACATTCCCATTCCTCCCATCATTCCTGGTGAACCCATACCAGGCATTAATCCTGGTGAATGGGTACCCCCAAGTGCTCTACCTCCAGAAATTCTGTCAAGTGCTTTTTTAATTTCAAATATTACTTTGATTGAAAGAAATTCCAGTGCAGAATATGCAACGACATAATCGCCTAATTTTTGGAAGAATTGTTTATCAGTTAATTGTCCATTTTTGTAAAGATTGTTAGTATCAAGAAATGATTCATAGTATCCTTGTGATTCTTCAAATAATGCATTCAGTTTGTCTGTAAGAAGATTAAGTGTATCTACTTCACCTAATGACATATGTCCATAATTGCTACCTCGAATATTAATTACTTTAGATTAAAAATAGAATCAGATTAATGGCTATATTTTTTCTAATGTTCTTTCAATCATATTTTTGTATGATTCTTTTGATGCAGCACCAACTTGTTGAGCAACAATCTGACCTTTGTTAAAAATTGCCAAGGTTGGAATACTAAATACGTTATATTTTGATGCTAACTCATTTGCTTCATCTACATTTACCTTTACAAAATCTATTTTGTCACTGTATTCATCTGATAGCTCTTCTATAACTGGGCTAACCATTCTACATGGACCGCACCACTCAGCCCAAAAGTCAACAAATACAGGCTTTCCAGAGTTCATTACATCGGTTTCCCAACTCTTTCTGTCAGATACTTGCTTTACTGCCATCGTATGCTTGGTCATTCAAACATCCCTAAATATGTTGACCATGAATTGAGAATAGCAAAATACTTGAAATTGTTCTCAAAAAATTTGAAGTGATTTCGAATTTAATGAATATATACTTAAATGACCTTTTAGGAAATCTCAAATATGAGCTTCGAATTAAGGTTGAAAAAACTCAGAGGTTCTGGAGGATATATTATGGCCTCAATAAATGACGATCAGCAAAGAAAAGGTAACTTGGGAGGACCAGACTTGTTCTTGGCACCAGTAGGGCGAATTGATTCAGAAAAAATTTCTAAATTTTATTGTAATACTTGTGAAAAAGATTACGAGGGAGCTCCTAGAATTCAGTTTGAAAATCCAAATGAAGAAGTTGCAGAAAATTTAATTCTCGTAGAGAAGGGGCAATACGTTTGTACAACATGTAGTTCAACATTGGCAGAATATAGAGAATTCAAAAAACCTAGCGAATCGATAGATGTTGGCCTGGCAAGACCATTGATGCCTCAGTATGAGCCAAGTATACCCACATCTGAACCAATGAAACAATCGTTTGTACCACCTCGTTCAACCATATCTATTCCAGATTTTGATACACAAATATTTTCAAGTTCCATTTCACAAGAAAATATTGTAAGCCAATCACAGCAAGCTAGTTCTTCGTTTAATGTGATTGTAGGGATGACAGTTTATGATGAAAATGCCAAAAAAATTGGTACTGTAAAACAAGTTGGCGTCGATGCAACTCAAAATGTAGTATTAATTATTACAAAAAATGATGGAAGCGATACAAGTGTTAAATGGAATCAAATTAAAAAAATTGGAGAAGTAATTTTGTTAGGTGAAGGTCAGTTGGGAACTACAGGTATAACGCAAGCAACTTCAAAATGTTCGAGTTGTGGTTTTAATAATAAGCCAGGCTCCAAATTCTGCCAAAGTTGTGGCTCTAGAGTATTGTAGGTACAAACAAGGTTTTTCATGAAATTTGAGGTTGTAATGTAAAATGACAAATATCAAGATCCCAAAAGGAATTCTTAAGGACATCATAATTGTTGTAATTGGTGTTCTAATCATATGGATGGGTCTTCGTATTGTCTTTGGAACAGAAAATCCATTCTATGTAGTTTCTAGTGGAAGTATGGTACCCGTGCTTCAGGTTTTTGATGTATTAGTTGTTCAAGGAAATGATCCTTTCGAGTCAGTAAAGGTTGGCGATATTATTGTATTTAATCGACCAGCCGGTCAAGATCGTGTAATAGTCCATAGAGTTGCAGCAATAATTGATGATGATCCTTATACAATTAGAACAAAAGGAGATGCTAATCCTGCCTCAATTCCAGGAACCGATTTTCCAATAACTGATGAAGAATACATTGGAAAGGTAGCCTATGTAATTCCTCAGATAGGATATGTTACTAGAATCCTTACTCCTCCGATAAATTATATCATTATCGCAGCAATCATTGCGGTAATGATCGGAAAACAATTAAGGAAAACTAAAAAAGAACACGGCTTATCTGATTCATTTGATTTTGATTCTATGAAAGAACAAAATCAATCACTTGAAGAATTTGATACTCCAGACGATAAAGAATATTCTAGGATTGTTAAACAAACAGAAAATTTAGAACCTAAAATGAATACAGATGCAAATGAAAATTCTAAAAAAATATCTGATTTAACAGATAATACCGACACCAAATCAGAAAATAATATAAAATAAATCTAGATTTTTAACCATTCTACTAGTAGTCAAGCAAGAATTTCATAAGATCATTTATAATTAGATTAATTTCCAACGCATTTAATGACCGCAATCGATAAAGCAGCTATTGCATGGACTATTGCTATTGTTGCAGTAGGAGTTGGCATTGCATCTATAGGTGGTCAATTTCAATCACCTAGTGCTCCAACAGCTCCTAGTGTTGTACCTCCTGTAATGGAAGAACCTAGCAAACCGGTAATGGAAGAACCTAGCAAACCGGTAATGGAAGAACCTAGCAAACCGGTAATGGAAGAACCTAGCAAACCGGTAATGGAAGAACCTACCGGACCAATGACTGTAGAAGTTTCTATTCCATCTGGAACATCAGTTCCTGGATGTGAAGAAACCAATGAGTGCTTCATTCCAGCATCAGTATCTATTAAGAAAGGGGATACAGTAACTTGGAAAAACAATGATTCTGCTGCACATACTGTTACTAGTGGAAGTCCAGAAGATGGACCTAGTGGAATTTTTGATAGTAGCTTGTTGATAGGAGGAGGCTCATTTGAGCACACTTTTGATTCATCAGGAAGCTATGATTATTTCTGTATGGTTCATCCATGGATGACTGGAGACGTTCAAGTTTCCTAATCTTTCATTTTTTATTTTTTTCGAAAAAATGTAATACAAAAGTATAGACTTTTTAAATTACTCTTCCGAGTCTAGTTTGAATACACGCTTAAAATAGTCTGAGGGTTCGTTAATTTCTTAATCATCATCCTTTACTCCAGCCAAATGTTTAGCTAATTGTCTTTTATAGCCAAGTTGCATCTGCCGTGCAATCTGGATTCTTTGAGCTTGAGGAGAACCTGCACCGTGCATTGACTCTGTGAGATACCCTACTGCATTTCTTCCTAGAGTCATATTTTCTATTAATCGTAAGATTCTCATCCTGTTTTCAACATCTACTCCCTTTCTTCCTGCAAGATATTTTTTCAAGAGTGGGCCAGCTTCTGGATGTCTAAAGTCTTTTTCAGAAGGCATTGTTACTACCAATCCACCAGCTATATCTTGAGCCAATCTACCAATTTCATATGGGAATCTAGTTACATTATGTTTGCATACTTGTGCTAACATATCGTCGTTTAGCCAAACTCCTGATTTCATTTTTTGTGCTTGATAAGAAGATGCTATACCTGCTGCAAATATTGATTCATTGAGATGAGTCATTTCTACCAATTTGTCTTTTATATGAGAAACATTAGGAATTCCATTGTAATCAGATATTGTGGATGCTGCACCAATCAATACATCACCAAGGCCTGTTTTGCATACATAGCTTCTTCTGTGATAACAAGTGAATCTTTCAATTAGCATTGCTGCAAATTCGTATTCTCCATCCATGAAAACCTTATCCCAAGGAATAAACACTTCATCAAGAATAATCATTGCCTCCTGTCCTGCATATTGGGCATTTCCAGAATCCAAATTGCCCTCTTCCATGCTTCGTGTATCACATGACTGACGACCGTAAATGTAAGTAATACCTGGAGCATCTGCAGGAATGGCAGCTACTATAGCATAATCTTTATCGGCTTCTGTGAGTCTTACTGTGGGCATCAATATTATCCAGTGAGAATTGATACAACCAGTTTGATGTGCTTTTGCGCCAGTAACGTAAACTCCTTTGTCATCTCTTTTGACTATATGCAAAAACATGTCAGGATCAACTTGTTCGGATGGGCCTTTACTTCTATCACCTTTGGGATCAGTCATAGCGCCACCAATAACAAAGTTCTCCTTTTGCATGGTTTTGATAAAATCAATTAGCCTTTGATGATATTTTGTTCCATATTTTTCATCAATTTCATAAGTCGTTGAATGAAGTGAGTTTAATGCATCCATACCTACACAACGTTGGAAACATGTTCCAGTGTTTTGTCCCATTTTTCTTTGCATTTTATTTTGAAAAACCAAGTCTTGAGCACTTTCAGCTATATGTAAGAAACGATTAACACGTTGACCGGTAATAGATGAATGAGCAGTTGCAAGTTCTTCTTCTCTTACAGCCAAATCATATGTTTCAGCTACTGCATTAATAGAAGGGCGAATTATAGGATGTTCAACAGGATCTTTTATCTCTTCACCGAATAGGAAAATTTTGAGTTTTCTTCCACGAAGACTATCGATGTATTCTTTGCCAGTACGAATTGGCATAAAAAAGGTTCCTTGAAGTTGTATAAATATTCAGATCATATCATGCATAATTTTTGTAATCTAGATAGTTAGAGCCCTATTCTAACATCTAAGATCTTACACCCTTTACCATTTTCCATAACTAAAACTGGATTCATATCCAACTCTTTAATTTCTTTAAAATCTGTAACTAGTTGAGAAAGTCTTTGTATGCACTCTGATAATTTTGCTGTATCTGATGGTTTTTCTCCTCTAACACCTTCAAGAATTTTTCTCATCTTAATTGAGGCTATCATGTCATCAGCCTCATTGTCAGTAACTGGCGCCAATTTGAAAGTCACATCTTTTAAAACTTCGACGTAAATGCCACCCATTCCAAGCATTATAACTGGCCCCATTCCTGATTCAAGTTTTGAACCAATGATCATTTCTTTTCCACCTTTAATCATTTCAACTACTAAAACTCCTTTAATCTCAGCTTTTTTGTTATATTTTTTGGCGTTTGCAACAATCTCATTAAAAGCAGATTTTACCTCATCATCATTGGTTAGATTGACTTTTACCCCCCCTGCATCAGATTTATGAATTATTTGTGGAGATGCAATCTTCATTACTACAGGATATCCAATCTTTTTTGCAATTTTTACTGCATCATTTTCTGTTTTGGTGAGCTCACTCTTGGGAAGTGGAAATCCATATGCTCGTAACACTTCTTGTCCTTCTTCTTCAAGAAGGTTGGGTCTTCCTTCTTTTTTGACTTTCTCAAAAATTTTTTTGGCCTTTAATTTGTCAACTTTGAATTTTACGATTTTTCCAGATGGAGTAGAAATCCAATTTGTAAATCTTAACATTGCTTTAAGTGTCCGTATTGCACCTTCTGCATATGTATAATACGGTATTCCACCCTCTGCAAGAATCTGACGATTTGTTATACCTTCATCAAGACCCATTAGACTTGCAAGCATTGTTTTTTTATATTTTTTAGACATAGTAACTATGACTTCAGCTAGTTTATCATAATCGAGAGTTCCTGAAGGAGTACACATTGCGATAACAGATCCAACGTTTGGATGAGCCAACACTTTATCAAGTACATTACTGAATCTATTGAAATCTGCATCACCAACTATGTCAACAGGATTTCGTGAGCTTCCCCAAGGAGGAATTACTGCATCAATTTGTGATCTAATGTTTTCAATTTTTGCCATTTTAATGCCATTTTTAGAGCATGCGTCAGTGGAAATGATTGCAGGTCCACCAGCATTTGAGACAATCACGAGATCACCCTTAGTTGGGAGAGGTTGTTTTGAAAATGCAACAGCATAATCAAAAAGTTCTTCCATAGTATCTACTCGAATGGCTCCAGACTGTTTTAGTAACGCATCATAGATTTCATCTGAACCCATCAGAGCTCCTGTATGAGACATTGCAGCTTTAGCACCTTCAGGGCTGCGACCTGATTTTAAAACCAGTACTGGTTTTTTTAAGTTCCAGGTTATGTGTTTGCAAACTTTAAGAAATTCCTGACCATCGCCCATATCTTCTAGATACATGACTATTACCTTGGTTTGTTTATGATCAGCTAGCATCTTTAGAACATCTATTTCACTCATAGCTGCTTTGTTTCCCATGCTTATCACAGCTGAAAATCCAATGCCCTGTGCACTTGCATCTTCACAAAGTGCAGCACAGATGGCTCCACTTTGAGAAACTAAGGCAATCTCTCCAGACTTTGGTGTGATTTTTAAGAATGTAGAATTCATCATTGTTTTTGGATCAAGGTTCATTACTCCAAGACAGTTTGGTCCAATGATTTGGATATTGTATTTTTTTGCAATATCTTTTAGACGTTGTTCTAATTTTGCACCTTCCTCATCTACTTCTTTGAAACCAGCTGTAATGATAATAACTCCCTTCACTTTTTTCTTACCGCATTCTTCAAGAACATCTGGAACGATAGTATTTTTTGTTACAATGACTGCAAGATCAATTGACTTAGGTACATCAAGCACCGATTTGTATGCTTTTTTGTAGAAGACTTCTGGTCTTGTAGGACTGATTGGAAAAACTATACCTTTGAAACCATTCATAATATTTGATGTAATGGTGCGTCCTACACTACCCCTTTTGTCAGAAGCTCCAATGATTGCTATAGATTTTGGAGAAAGGAAAACAGATTCTGGCATGTTAATGAATTTGGATCAAATAATTTTCCATAATAAAGGTTTCAATAAATTTGGTCATCATTATTGTATAATAGAAAATATTTAGCTCCCAAGCATTTTTCCAGCTAGATTTTCCTTTCTAGGAATCCATTTAATCTTAAGATTGGAACATTGTGCAATCAATTCCCAAGCTTCCCTAGCAAGTAGACGCAACGGTTCACTATTTATAGCAAATTCATGATTAAGTTGAGATACTGTATTTTTTGAATCACTGAAAATAATTACTTAATCATTTGCATTAACAAATTTTTTGAGCGCTGAAATAATTGCAAGGTATTCAGCTTGATTATTAGTTATATCAGGTTTCTTTTCGTAAAAGGATTCACCTGTTTCTTTGATATAATAACCATAACCAGAATTTGGTCCTCCTGCGCCATCTACATAAATGCTAATGGGCATCTTTGTACAACCTCGTCATAATAACACTTAGATTCACCACAATCATGTATACAATAGTGGATATACTTTGTGATGTTATTGATGCAATGTATGGATCATAATTTATTGTAAGTAAATAATACTGAGTTATCCATCTAACAATTGTATAAACAACTTCTGCAATTCCAAGTGAGGCAACAATTTTTATCATATCTCTTCTAAGTGCGTTCTTGTCAGTTTGACCAGATTCTAATCGATATTTTTTTCTGTTATCAAGATAATACAAGCCACCAAAGACAGAAAAAAAAACTACATAATCTACTATGAGTGTGTATGTAGTATTAAGATAGTCTTCTTGTTCTACAAGTAATTGAGCAAAAATAGCTGATATTGATATTGAAGCAGCAAAACCGATTAGAATGTTTTTGTTAAGTTTAAAATATTCTTTGTATTTTTGTTTCAATAATATTTTAAAAAATAATCTAACAAATAAACTAGTTTATTCCAAAGTAATTTTCAAGAGAATCAACACACCAGCAAGCTCTGCTATAGTGACACCGAGCATGTAAGGAAACACATCATGAGAAAATAGCTCCTCCATAGAAAAATATGCAAAAGCTCCAATGATGTTATGCAAAAATAACATGCCAGCAAAAATAATCATCCCTAATGGAAGTTGCGCTTTTGTTTTAGCAAAGATCTTTCCAAAAGATATCATTAAGATCCCAAGAACAATCATATTTGCAATTGAAAAAATTGATAGAATAGCACTAGTGGATTCCAATTAAAAGTCAGCTCCTATACAATACTTATTTACTTTTTTCCAATTTTTGAACAATTTCCTCAAAAGCCTCCATATTTACTTCTAGAAATGTTGAAACAAAGTAAATCACTCCATATTTTTCTCCAACTTTGGTAATTATGTTATTTTTTTCAAGAACTCTTATGTGATGCTGAATTGCTTTATAATCTAAATCTAATTCTTTGGCAAGCTGATTTGCATTAAGCGGATTTTTTTTTAATACAGATACAAGCTTTAATCTATTAAGACCTCCTCGTGAGCCGACAAATAGAAACCATAAGAGTCGTTTTGAATGGGGGTCATTGGCCATACGAATGCAGTTTTTGTGATTTTAGACTACTAAAAGATTTCAAAATTTTTTTGATGTATAGGCTCTATAATTTAAGTGAGCAAAACTACTAAAAGTTATTGCAAAACGACCGTCTCTCAGAATGGTTTGTTCCAAAATTTGGTAATCGAAAGTTTAGAGTAGGAATTGGGATTCTCTTTTTGCCGTACACTGGTATGGTAGTATCGTTTGCAGTATGGGGTTCACTTGTTGTAGATTACTCTATAGAAAGACTCGTAGCAATTTGTATGCTGTATTTTTTAGCACTTGGAGTATCAGCTCATTGTCTTGATGCAATAGGAAGTAAAACAAAACCCTGGGGATTTTTATCAACAAAGAAACTTTGGATCATTTCTTTGATTGCCTTGGCTTGTGCATTTCTAATTGGTTTTTACTATGCATTCTTAGATTCTTATCTACTAATACCTATTGGAATTATTGAAACATTTTTTCTACTTGCATACAATTTAGAATTATTTAATGGTAAATTTCATAATAATTCATCATTTGTAGTATCATGGGGTGTGCTTCCAGTTCTTGCTGGAACTGTAATTCAAATTAATTCAATTACTTTAGAATCTATTGCATTATCTGCGATAGCTGGTTTTGTAAGTTTTATTTTGATTAAGACATCACAAAGATACAAGAATCTTAAAAGGATATCAGGAGAAATGTCTCTTATACACAAAAAAGAACTAGCTCTAAAATTAGTTAGTTCAGGTGTGATTTTTAGTACAATTTTGTTTTTTTTGATAAGACATCTTTAATTGGTTTCATTTAGTGAAAATATCATAGCTTTAACTTTGGATCCTTTACTTAAGAAAATTGTAGATGCTCCTGTAGGGGAGGTAGAAAAAACTCTCAGAGATGTTTTAGAGTGCGATATACGTCTAGACATTATAGAGCAAAATCAAATATCTGGAAGTAATTTTGTAAGAAAGATTACAATTACTGCAAATGAGATTCCAGTTATTTGCGCAATAGTTAATTTTGATTCAAAAATTCTCCCTGTAAATGTAATAACAGAGATTTTACAAAAAAAAGATGGTATTGGTACTATACTTTCACGAAATAACATCAAAGCAAATAGAAAAATTATTTCTGCGGATTATGATGATAAATTAGAAAAAGTAATTAGAAAATATCAAATCATTAAAGATAATACTATCTGGTTTGAGATAGTTGAAGAAATTAGATTAGACTATATTATTTCCTGTAAGAATAACTGAGCAACCACATGTCATTGGTTGTAATTCTACTTTCAATCCATGATTTTTCATTACTTTCTCATATTCCTCAACCCATTTAGTTGATCTTATTAATTCTGGAAGTTCTACAAAGACTTCTTTCCAGTTTGGGATAAAATATCCTATAAATTTCAAAAAAATAAAATATAGATTCCAAAATAATTTTATTAATTTATTTTTTGGATAAGTAAAATCATGCAGTATAAGTTTTCCACCTGCATTCAAATGTTTCATACATACATCTATTAAAATTTCTGGATTACAGTATTTGGGAATATAAGAGGAGGTAATACAGTCAAACTTTTCTCCTAAATCTAATTTCTCTGCATCTTGATTTACAAATAAGATGTTTGTTTTAAATACAAGTTTCTTTCTTGCAATTTCAAGATAACTTTGTGTAATATCAACAGCGATTATTTTTGCTTGAGGAAGTTTATCAGAAATTTTTTCTGTCAATATTCCTGTTCCACATGCAAGATCTAATACTGAATGACATTGTGGAATTTTTTTGATAATTTCTTTTTTCCAATATTTGTCCTTACCAAAAGTTGTTTGGTTTACAATTTTATCATACGTTAAAGCAGTTTTATCAAAAAATTTTTGAACGAGATTCTTTGAATACTCATTCATAATTAACAGTGTTAGAATCAATCGTCCTTTAAGTAGTTTTATGATTAGGTTCAAGTTATGGTAGAAAAACGATAAATTTGATTTAGTTCTA
>Ga0233418_10000114_pt1 | contig 17350 bp, 15 predicted proteins | sample Sediment_Towuti__FD_189021 | JGI IMG/M metagenome (GOLD analysis project Ga0233418, IMG submission 189021) | Sediment microbial communities from Lake Towuti, South Sulawesi, Indonesia - Sediment_Towuti_2014_1_MG | ecosystem: Environmental > Aquatic > Freshwater > Lake > Sediment | place... | reverse complement strand
CGCGTTCTCGTCGTCGCCGACGCCCATCCGGACTCGCTCTACACGGATCAGCTGCTCAACGCGGTGAACGCTGCACGCTCGTCCTTCGCGCTCACGTGCTCCCGCGTCGTCCTCCTCGATCCACCACTCCCGGTCGAGTCGGTTTACGCCTCGTCCGGCCGGGCCACCGGCCACGTGGGCGGGCTCGAGCGGCTCTTCGGAGTGCTCGACCGCCATCGGCACGAGTACGACGCGGTCGCGCTCTCGACGCAGATCCGCGTTGATCCTCGGACGCGGATCGACTACTACGGAAGCCGCGGCGAGGTGCTCAACCCGTGGGGAGGCGTCGAGGCGATCCTCACCCACGCCGTCTCCGCGCTGTACGACGTCCCGACCGCGCACTCGCCGATGCTCGAGTCCCGGGACGTCGCCGGCATGGAGTGGGGCGTGGTCGACCCCCGCATGGCGGCGGAGGTCATCTCGATCACGTTCTTCGTCTCCGTCCTGAAGGGGCTGCAGCGAAGCCCCCGGCTCGTCGCGACCCGCGAGCCGGGCCGCGGGCTGCTCACCGTCGAGCAGGTGTCGTGCCTCGTCGTCCCCGACGGCGCCGTCGGCCTGCCAACGCTCGCCGCGCTCGAGCAGGGCATTCCCGTGATCGCCGTCCGCGAGAACGAGAACGTGCTGGAGAACGACCTCCGCGGGCTCCCCTGGGCGCACGGACAGCTGCACGTCGTGGACAACTACTGGGAGGCCGCCGGCGTGGCAGCATGCCTGCGTGCCGGCATCGACCCGGCCTCGGTCCGCCGCCCGCTTCGCGACGTGCAGGTCGAGACGTCTCCCGGCAGCGCAGCCTGACGAGGTCAGCGGCACGGGGCCCGTGAACCGCAAGCGAGGCGAAGCCGCTGCGAAACGGGAAGAATGCAGGCCGATGGCGATCGAGGCCCGCGAGACGACGAAAGCGCGCTACGAGGACCGGAGCGCCGCATCGAGGGCGCTCTGGGAGCGGGCCACCCGCTCGCTCCCAGGCGGCAACACCCGCACGACGATCTTCCACGAGCCGTACCCCGTCTACCTCGTCAGCGGCGAGGGGTGCCGCGTGACCGACGCGGACGGCGTCGAGCGCGTCGACTTCATCTCCAACTACACCTCGCTGATCCACGGGCATTGCGATCCCCGCGTGGTCGGTGCCGTGCAGCGGCAGGCCGCGCAGCTCATGAGCGCGGCCGGCCCGAGCGAGCTCGAGGTGGAGCTCGCGGAGCGGATCGAGGAGCGCTTGCCGAGCGTGGAGCTCCTCCGCTTCGCGAACTCCGGCACCGAGGCGACGATGCAGGCCCTGCGCGCGGCCCGTGCGTTCACGGGGCGCGAGACGATCGCGACGTTCGCCGGCGCCTACCACGGGACGCACGACTACGCGGTCGCGATCCCGGCGGACGCAGCCGTGTCGCCAGGAGCGGCCGGTGTTCCCGACGGCGCCGCCGCCACGATCGTGGTCGCCCCGTACAACGACGTCGAGGCGACGCGGGCGGCCATCGAGCCCCGCCTGCACGACCTGGCGGCCGTGATCGTGGAGCCGGTGCTGGGCGCGGGCGGCGTGATCCCCGCGGAGCCGGAGTTCCTCGCCTTCCTGCGCGAGCTGACGAAAGACGCGGGCGCGCTCCTCGTCTTCGACGAGGTCATCTCCTTCCGGGTCGGCTACCACGGTGCGCAGGGCGAGTACGGCGTCCGGCCGGACCTGACGGCCCTCGGCAAGATCATCGGCGGAGGGCTCCCGATCGGCGCGTTCGGCGGGCGCGCCGACGTCATGGAGCTCTTCGACCCGCGCTCGCCGCGGCGTCTCCAGCACGGCGGCACGTTCAACGCGAACCCCCTCTCGATGGCCGCCGGCCTCGCGGCGCTGGACGGGCTGACTCCGGCGGTCTACGAGCGGCTGGGCGAGCTCGCGGCGGAGCTGCACGCGAAGCTCGACGAGCTCTTCGCCGGCGCGGGCCTCGACGCCTGCGTCACGCGGGCCGGCTCGCTGTTCAACGTCCACCTCACCGAGGGCCCGGTACGGACCCACGCGGACGTCCTGGCATCCGACCTGGCGCTGCTCGCCGAGCTCCATCTCGCCATGCTCGGGCACGGGATCCTGTGGACGCGCCGCGGGATGGGCTGCCTCTCGACGCCGATGAGCTCCGACGAGATCGACGCCTTCGTCGAGGCGGCGCGGCTCGGGCTCGAGGACGTGCGCCGATGAGCGCCCCGGCTCCGAGCCCCGTTCGCATCGAGGGCCGGCTCGACCCCGAGCTCTCCCGCTGGCTCTGGCTCGTGAAGTGGCTGCTCGCGATCCCGCACTACATCGTCCTCTTCTTCCTGTGGGCGGCGTTCTTCGTGCTCACGATCGTCGCGTTCTTCGCGATCCTCTTCACGGGCCGCTACCCGCGCGGGATCTTCGACTTCAACGTCGGCGTGCTGCGCTGGACGTGGCGGGTGGGCTTCTACTCCTACGCGGCGCTCGGCACCGACCGCTACCCCCCGTTCTCGCTCGACGAGGAGCCCGACTATCCGGCGACGCTCGACATCGCGTTTCCGGGCGAGCTCTCGCGCGGGCTCGTGCTCGTGAAGTGGTGGCTGCTCGCGATCCCCCAGTACCTCGTGCTCGCGGTCCTCCTCGGCGGCGGCTATGCGGCGTGGCACGGTCGGGGGTGGGGCGCGCCGGGGCTGATCTCGCTGCTCGTCCTCTTCGCAGGCGTCGCGCTGCTCTTCACGACGCGCTACCCGCGGGGGATCTTCGACTTCGTGCTCGGCCTGAATCGCTGGGTCGCGCGCGTCGTCGCCTACGCCGGGCTCATGACGGACTCCTACCCGCCGTTCCGCCTCGACCAGGGCGGCAGCGAGGCCGCCGTCGAGCCGGCGCCGGAGGAGGAGGCGGCCGTCGCGCCGGAGGCCGCCGTGCCCCCACGTCGCCGCGGCCGGGCGGGTCGCGTCATCCTCGTCGCGGTCGGGAGCATCGCCGCCCTCATCTCGCTCGCCCTCCTCGCGGGAGGTTGCGCTGCGACGGCGATCGACCGGACGCAGCGCGACGACGACGGCTTCCTCATGTCCCCGAGCGAGGACTTCGCGACGGCGACGTACGCCATCGCCTCCGAGCGGGCCGACCTGGACACGGGCGGCGCGGAGTGGGCGCTGGACACGTTCCTGGGGACGGTCCGGATCCGGAGCGAGAGCGAGCGCCCCGTGTTCGTCGGCATCGGCCCCGCGGCGGACGTCGACGGGTACCTCGCCGGGGTCGAGCACTCGGTCGTCCGGAGCTTCGAGCACAGACCGCGCTACACCGAGCGGAGCGGCGGGGCGCCGCCGTCTCCACCGGGCGAGCAGGCGTTCTGGGTCGCGTCCGCGAGCGGGGCCGGCGAGCAGACGCTCGAGTGGGAGCCCGAGGACGGCGACTGGCGGGCGGTGCTCATGAACGAGGACGGGTCGCGTGGCGTGGCCGCCGAGCTCTCGATCGGCGCGGAGCTCGACCCGCTGCTCTGGATCGGGATCGGCCTGCTCCTCGTCGGTGCGCTCTTCGCGGCGGTCGCCGCGCTCGCGATCACCGCCGGCGTGCGCCGTTAAGGGCTGCCGCCGACTTAGGCGTACCAGCGGCCGCTCCGCGGCCGCTGCTTCAGGGATCTTCGCGCGACGGGAATCTGTTCGGCAGATTCCCGTCTGCGCGCTAGGGGGTCTCCCCGTAGAGCAGGTCCGTCTTCGCTGCCATGACGAAGTCGTTCCGGTGGAGACCCTTGATCTTGTGCGTCCACCAGGTGACCGTCGTCCTCCCCCACTCGATGAGGAGGGCCGGGTGATGCCCCTCCTCCTCCGCCAGCTCGCCGACCTTCCGCGTGAAGTCGAGCGCCTGCGCGAAGTCGGCGAAGGGGAAGACGCGGGTCAGGCGCGCGATGCCGTCCACGTCCACGACCTGCCAGTCCGGGACCTGCGGCCGGTACTCCGCCATCTCCTCGTCGGTCACCCTCGGCGCGTCGCTCCGGCACGCGACGCACTTCGTCTGCGCGAGCTCCGCCATCGGACGCCAGGGTACTCGTTGCGCCACGCCGTCAGAGGCGGGGGCCGACGAGACGCCAGGTCTCGACCTCGCCCTTGCCCTTGACCTCGACGAGCCCCTGTGGCTCGGTCACGAAGTCGTCGCGCACGAGCTCCCACGTCGGGCGCGTGATCTGGATCGCGCCCGGAATCCCGTGCGACTCCATCCGGCTCGCCATGTTCACGGTGTCCCCCCAGAGGTCGTAGAGGAAACGCTTCCGGCCGATGACGCCTGCAACGAGCGGCCCGGAGCTGATCCCGATCCGCAGCTGCAGGTTCCGGCCCCCGTCCCCGGTGAGGCACTCGGCGGCGCAGTCGTGCATCTCGAGGGCCATGCGCACGAGCGCGAGCGCGTGGTCCGGCCGTGGCCGGGGCACCCCGGCGGCGACCATGTAGCAGTCGCCGATGGTCTTGATCTTCTCGACGCCGTAGCGGTCGGCCAGCTCGTCGAAGGAGCCGAAGAGGCGGTCGAGGAGCTCGACGACCTCCTTGGCGTGGAGGCGGCTCGAGAGCGGCGTGAAGTCGACGACGTCCGCGAAGAGGACGCTCGCCTCGTCGAAGTGATCGGCGATCGTCTGCGGCTCGATCTGCAGCCGCTGGGCGATCTCCTCGGGAAGGATGTCGAGCAGCAAGCTCTCCACGCGGTGCCGCGCCAGCTCGCGCTGGCGGGCGAAGGCCACGACCACGGCGAACGTCACGAGACACACGGCCCCGATGTTGAGCGCCGCGAACGCGAGCACCGCCCCGGTCGGCAGCTCGGCTCCGTCCGGGCGCACGAGCTCGGACAGGGGGATCGTCACCACGAGCAGGGCGCCGAAGGCGCCGAACCACTTCCACGCCTGCCTCGGCCGGTCGAACACGGCAGCGCCGAGCGGAGCCAGGAACGACCAGAGGATGACGCCGCTCGAGGGGACGAGACCGCCCAGCGCGACCGTGAGCACGCGGGCGTCACGAGGATCATGGTCAGCTCGGCGCCGCGCAGGAACGCGAAGCTCCGGGTCCGCCCGAACACGGCGAGGAACAGCGCCGACAGGACCGCGTAGCCCCAGGGGAAGAGCGCCGCGACGTACTCCCCGAACGCCCAGTAGAGCGCGCCCCAGACGATCCCGGCGGGCAGCACACCGACGCACACGCCCACGAGCAGCGCCTTCTGCGCGCGCTCGTCCGGGCTGTCCGCGGGGTCGGCGCCGAGGCTCAGCACCCAGACGACGAACGCCCTGACGCGACCCTGGGAGTGCGCCGGCACGCTCATCCGGTCATGCTAGTCCGGCTGGCGCCAGTCCCCTGACTCGGAGGAGGAACGATGAAGATCGCGATCGTCGGCGCGGGGCGGGTCGGGACGACCCTGGGCCAGCGGTGGGCCGCCGGAGGCCACGACGTCGTGTACGGCGTTCGCGACCCCGCCGGTCCGAGGCAGGCAGGCCTCCCCTCGGCGGCCTTCCCGGCGGAGGCCGTGCGCGGAGCCGACGTGGTGGTCCTCTCGCTTCCCTGGGCGGCGGTCGAGGACGTCGTCGGCGGGCTCGAGCTCTCGGGCGTCGTGGTCGTCGACGCGACGAACCCGCTCGGCGCGGCCGGCGAGGTCTCGGGCGCCGAGCGCATCGCAACGTGGGCCCCGGGCGCGCGCGTCGTCAAGGCCTTCAACACGACCGGATGGGAGAACATGGCCGATCCCGCGTACCCGGAAGGACGGCCGGCCATGCTCGTCGCCGCGGACGACGCCGGCGCAAAGGACGCCGTGCTCGCCCTTGCGGCCGAGCTCGGCTTCGACGCGATCGACGCCGGCCCGCTCGTCGCGGCCCGGGAGCTCGAGGCGCTCGCGGCCCTCTGGATCCGGCTCTCGCGCACGCACGGTCGCCAGATCGCGTTCGCGCTCCTCCGCCGGTGACTGGATCCCCGTGTCGGACACCGAAGGGGCAACTCCTCACAGCCCTCGAGCGGTGTTGCACACCCAGGGCGCTCTCACACATCTCTCACACAGTCGCGCTAGGTTCGCGGACGGTGGTGAGGTGACGAGGCCACGCCGGTCGTCCGCGGGGAGGCCGCGGGAGGGCTCCTCTCCCCGACGAGGTGGTCCCGGCACGCGGCTCCGGCCGGCCGGGGCTGCGTTCCTCGCGAGCGCGGGGCTGCTCGTCCTCGCCGCCTCGTTCCTCCTGGCGCCGAGCGGCTCGGCCGCGCCCGACGCCTCCGTACGGCTCGCCCAGAGCGGCCGCTTCCCGAACGGCGCCTACTTCGTCGTCACGTGCGGGTTCAGTCACCGCTCGAACGACGACCCGATCGTCTTCCCGGGAGCGCCCGGCCGCTCGCACAACCACACGTTCGTGGGCAACCGCTCCGTCTCGGCGAGCTCGACGCCGGAGTCGCTTGCCGGCGGCGAGACGACGTGCGACGTCCAGGCCGACGCGTCCGGCTACTGGATGCCCACGGTGTACGCGGGCCGCGAGCCGGTGACCCCGCTCGCTGCGATCGTCTACTACGTCCGGCGCACCGACGACCCGGTCACGACGTTCCCCGCCGGCCTGAAGATGGTGGCCGGGGACGCGAACGCGCGCACGCGCCAGCCGAAGGGGATCGTCTCGTGGAGCTGCGGCCCGATCGGCGCGCCGCCCCGCTCGTCCGCGCCGCAGGCGTGCACCGCGGACGAGTTCCTCCAGCTCCAGGTCACGTTCCCCAACTGCTGGACCGGAAAGACGCTCGACAGCGCCGACCACAAGCGGCACGTCGCGTACTCGACCGCCGGCCGCTGCCGCGCATCCCATCCGGTCGCGCTCCCGACGCTCGCCCTCATCGTGCTCTTCCCGCCGGTCCGCGGAGCGGACGTCGCGTCAGGACGCCTTGGAGGGCACGCCGACTTCATGAACGGGTGGGACCCGGACGTGCTCGAACGGCTCGTGGCGACCCTGAACACCCGACGGGGCTAGGTCGCCGCCACCGCTTGCGCAAGACCGGGAATCCGCCAAGCGGATTCCCGATCGCGCGAAGATCCCTAAAGGCGGCTGCTTCGCAGCCGCTTCGTTGCTGAGCCACGACCTCTACTCTGATCGCGTGGACGTGACCGAGATCGCACCCGGGCTCTGGCGCTGGACCGGCTACCACGAGGAGTGGAAGGAGGACGTCGGCTCCGTCTACTGCGAGACGGCCGACGGGGTCGTCCTGATCGATCCGCTCGTCCCTCCCGAGGACCCCGAGCGCTTCTGGCGCGCGCTCGATCGCGACCTCGGGCGTGCGGGCGGCGACGTCCACGTCCTCGTGACGGTCTTCTGGCACACGCGGAGCGCCGCCCAGATGGTCGAGCGCTACCGCGCGCGAGTCTGGGCGCCTGCGCGTGGGAAGGCCGCGATCGCACGCCGGGCCGGTGTCGTCACCGACCCGTTCGCGCCCGACGACCCCCTCCCCGGCGGGATCGAGGCCTCTCGCACGGCGCGTGCCGCCGAGGTCGTCTACTGGGTCCCCGCGCACCGGACGCTCGTCCCCGGCGACGTCCTGCTCGGCGACGGCGCAGGCGGCGTGCGGATGTGCCCCAGGTCGTGGCTCCCGGAAGGCCGCTCGCACGCAGACCTCGCCGAGTCGCTCCGCCCGCTGCTCGAGCTCCCCGTGGAGCGCGTCCTCGTCTCCCACGGAGAGCCCGTGCTCGAGGACGGCCGGGCCGCGCTCGCCGCCGCGCTCGAGGTCGAGTAGGTTCCGCGCGATGACCTGGCTCTGGGTGCTGCTCGGCGTCCTCGCGGTTCTGCTTGCCGTCCTCGTGTACGGCTACAACCGGCTCGTCCGTCTCCGCAACGAGGTGAGCACCGGCTGGGCGAACATCGAGGTCCAGCTCGAGCGCCGAGCCGACCTCATCCCGAACCTCGTCGAGGCCGTGCGCGGCTACGCGGCCCACGAACGGGGCGTGTTCGAGGAGGTGACTCGCGCCCGCGCGGCGCTCCAGGAGGCACGGACTCCCGGCGCGGCCGGGGAGGCGAACGAGGGGCTGACGTCCGCGCTCGGGCGGCTCTTCGCGGTCGCGGAGGCGTACCCCGACCTGAAGGCGTCCGAGAACTTCCTCCAGCTGCAGGACGACCTCACCGACACCGAGGACAAGGTCGCCGCCGCCCGCCGCTACTACAACGCCACCGTGATGCGCTTCAACACGACGGTGCAGAGCTTCCCCTGGCTCCTCTTCTCGCGCCCGCTCGGCTTCCGTGAGCGCGAGTTCTTCTCCGCGGGGGAGGACACGGAGCCGCCGCAGGTCTCGTTCGCCGCAGCCTCGCCGTGACGCTCCAGGAGCAGATCCGCTCGAACCGCTTCCGGAGCACGATCGTGATCGGCGGTTTCGTGGTCCTGCTCCTCGTCCTCGCGGCCCTCGTCGGGCTCGTGCTCGACGTGTCGCTCGGCGCCGCCGCGCTCGTGTTCGCGGCCGTCTACGCGATCTTCGCCATCCTCCGCTCGCGGAGCATGGTCGCGAGGATGACGGGAGCGCAGGAGGTCTCGCCCTCCGAGCTCCGTCCGCTGCGCCGGCTCGTCGAGAACGTCTCCATCGGGGCCGGGCTCCCGGTCACGCCAGAGGTCCGCCTGGTTCAGGACTCGGCGCCGAACGCGTTCGCGGCGGGCCTGCGGCCCGAGCGAAGCTACGTGGGCGTCACGACCGGACTCCTCGAGACGATGCCGAAGCGGGAGCTCGAGGCCGTGCTCGCGCACGAGGTCTCCCACATTCGCAACCGCGACACGTACCTGATGACGATGGCGGTGGTCTTCGCAGGCGTCATCGCGCTGATCGCCGACCTCGGCTTCCGCGCGATCGCCTACGGCGGGCGCTCGCGCAAGGCGGAGGCGCTCGTCGCCGTCCTGGCGCTCGTCGGCTTCCTGCTCGCCCCCTACGCCGCTTTCCTCCTGCGTATGAGCCTCTCGCGGCGGCGCGAGTTCCTCGCCGACGCGGGCGCCGCCGAGATCCTGAACGACCCGGAGGCGATGGCCCTCGCCCTCCGCCGGCTCGAGCTCGATGCCACGACCGTGCGCTACGCGGACGCGTCCACCGCGCACCTGTGGGTGGAAAGCCCGACCGACCGCGTCGACTCCGAGCGGCGCGGAGTGCTGGCCCTCTCGGGCTGGTTCAACACCCACCCGCCCATCCCGGATCGGATCGCCGCGCTCGAGGAGGCCGGCGGGTTCCAGCTCCCCGATCGGCTCCCCGCCGACGAGCCGTTCGCGCGTGAGCTGGAGGACGGCTCGCCGGGCTCTCGAAAGGGGGGTTGAGGTCCTCCCGATAACAGCCGACACGCACCGATAATGGGTGTTGCCGTGAAAAGGCTTCGCATCGGCCGCCGTGGGCGGTCGCCGGTCGCCTCGAGCCAGACCTCCCCCCGCGACCGGGCGCTCGCTCCCGCGCTGCACGAGGGCCGCTGGCAGGTCCCCGAGCGGTTCAACTTCACGCGCGACGTCCTCGAGGCGCTGGCGGACAGCTCGAAGCGGCAGGCGCTCCGGTGCATCCGAAGGGACGGCATCATCGAGCCGCGCACGTTTTCCGCGCTCGCGAGCGGCAGCTCGCGCTGGGCGCGCTTCCTCCGCGAGCATGAGGTCGGGCCCGGCGACACCGTGACGGTGCTCCTCGGCGGAAGCGCCGCCTTCGCCGACGTCGTGCTCGGCTGCCTCAAGATCGGCGCCGTCGCCGTGCCGGTCTCACCCGAGATCACCCCGGCGGCCCTCGAGGCCCGGCTCGCGACGACCGGATCTGCCGTCGTCGTCGCGAACCCGTCGTCGGCGGACGACATCGCTCAGCTCTCCTTCTCACCGGAGGTCCACTACCTGGAGGAGGAGTCGCACGTACCCAAGCGCGGATCGCAGATCGACGAGGAGCCGACGGAGGACACCGCCGCGCAGGACGTCGCGCTACTGTTCTGGACCTCCGGGACGGAGACGAGCCCGAAGCCGGTCGCGCACACTCATGCGTCGACGTTCGCGACGCGTCTCCAGGCCGGGCACTGGCTCGGCGCGGGCGCAGGTGACGTCGTGTGGTGCGTCGCCGAGTCAGGCTCCGCGCTCACCGCCTGGCACACCCTCTTCGGACCGTGGGCTTGCGGAGCCGAGGTCGTCCTGCAGGAATCCGACCTCGACCCGAGAGACCACCTCGAGCTCGCGTACCGCCTGGGCACGACCATCTTCTGTCAGACGCCCGCGGACTACCGGACGCTCGCCGGGATCCGCGATCTCGACCGCTTCCGCCCGCTCGGGCTGCGGCGCCTCGTGTCGACGGGCGACGTCCTCGATCCCGACCTCGTCCGGGTGTTCGAGGAGGCCTGGGGAACGACGATCCTGGACGGGTACGGGCAGACGGAGACGAACGTGATCGTGGCCCGGGACGAGCTCAGTCCGGAGGGATCGCTCGGCCGACCGCTTCCCGGCCACTACGTCGAGGTCATCGACGAGCAGGGGAACGAGCTCCCTCCAGGGATCGAGGGCGACCTCGCGCTGCGCGGAAAGCCTCCCACGCTGTTCACCGGGTACTGGGAGTCGCCGGAGGAGACGAAGAGCGCCTTCCGCGGCGACTGGTACGTGACGGGGGACTGCGCGAGGATGGACGAAGAGGGCACGCTCTGGTTCGTCGGGCGCTCCGAGGACGTGATCACGGGGCGCGGCGGCCCGATCGGCCCGGCCGTGATCGAGCGGGTGCTGCGCGAGCACGCGGCGGTTGCGGCGAGCGCAGTGATCGGCGTTCGCGACCTCGAGCGAGGCGGCCAGTTCGTGCGGGCGTTCGTCGAGCTGGAACCGAAGGTCGAAGGCACGGCGCAGCTCCAGGCCGAGTTGCGCCACTTCGTCGGCGAGTCCCTCCCCGAGCAGCACGTTCCAAGAGAGATCGAGTTCGTCGACGAGCTGCCGACCTCGCGGAGCGGCGCGGTGAGCCGCTCGGCGCTCCGCGCCCGCCCGGTCGAAGGCCGGCCCCTCTGGGAATCGGCTCCCGCCGAGCCCGAGCCGGACGCGGCGACTGCGCTCGTCCTCCCGCCGACCCTCGCACCGGAGCCCCAGGCGCCTGTCGAGCCGACGCTCGAGCCCGTGGGCCTCGCCGAGCCTCCCTCTCCGGTCGAGACGGCCGCCGCGTTCGTCCCGGCGTTCGACGAGCCCGTCTTCCCTGCTTCGCACCCCGAGGCGGAGATGCAGGTCGTGGAGCCTCCGTACCCGATCGAGCCGGACCCCGAGCCCGTGTTCTTCACGTCGGTCGTCTCCGAGATCCCCGAGGCTCCTGTGAGCGGCATCGACGCGCCCGTCGAGCCGTGGCCGGCCGAGGTCGTGCCGGAGTCCGAGCCCGAGCCGGAGCCGCCGAAGCCGGAGTCGGAGCCCGAGCTCTCCGCCGCCGTCGGCCTGCCTCCGGTGATCGAGGAGGTGGTCGAGGAGCCTCTCCCGGCCTGGCCGGAGGTCGTCGAGCCGGCGGTCGAGCCGGAGCTCGAGCCCGTGGCCGAGGCGGCCCCCCTCGAGGCGCCCGCCGAGGAGGCGCCCCGTTCGACCGAGCCGGACCCCGCCCCGGAGCCGCTCGCGTTCGAGTCGCTCCCGGACTTCATCGTTGATCCTTCGCTGACGCCCGAGCGCGCCGCGCCGCCTCCGCCGGAGCCGGAGCCGGAGCCGGAGCAAGAGCCCGACCTCGGGCCATTGCCCGAGTACGTGATCGATCCGAGCCGGAGGCTCCGGCCGGTCGCCGACCTCGACGACACGCCCGCCCGGGAGCCCGCTCCCGAGCCGGCCTCTCCTGCAGGCCCCGCCGGCCTCCAGTTCCCGTCCGCCGGGCTCGCGTACCTCGGCATCCCGCCCCACACCTCGGATTCGGAAGGCCTCGAGCCGGCGCGCGAGAGCCGTCCGCGCCCACGCGCTCCCGAGCCGCCGGATCGGCGCACGCGTGAGCGCTCGACGACCGAGCCGGGCGACGACGTCGAAGGCGACTGGGTGCAGGACCTGTCCTCGAAGCTGAGCGCCTACGGCCTCGCCCCCCCGTCCCCCGAGGACGAGGTTGCGGTCGAAGACGACGCCGAGCACGAGCAGGACGACAGCGCCTGACCGCGACGGCGGGCGGAGGCGGCCGCCGTCAGTCGTCTAACCTCGCCCTCGATGACCGACCAGGCGACTGTGAGCCTGTTGCGCTGGCTCCGGCGCCAGCTCCGCCAGCCCACGCCTCTCCGGGAGCACCTCGAGGCGGCGGTGGCGAACGACGACCCGGCCGAGGCGCGCAGGGTCGTCGCCCTCGTCCCCTTCACGGACGCGCAGCGGCGCCACGTCGACGGGCTCATCGAACGCTGGGAGAAGTCTCGTGGCACGGGGTGAGAACGAGGCGGTCGTCAGGCAGATCTTCGACGCGTTCGCGCGGAAGGAGGGCCTCGCGCTCCGCCACCTCTTCGCCGACGACGCCGTCTGGACGGTGCCGGGCCGGGGAGCGATGGCGGGCGTGTACCGCGGGCGGGACGAGATCTTCCGCTTCCTCGGCCGCCTCCCGAAGGAGACCGGAGGGACGTACGCTTCCGAGCTCGTCGACGTGCTCGCGAGCGACGATCGTGCGGCCGCGCTCTACCGTGCGCGCGGCACGCGCCACGGCCGAACCCTCGAGCTCGACCAGGTGCTGCTCTTTCGGCTCGAGGACGGGCTCGTCCGCGAGGTCCTGGCGCTGCCGAGCGATCCCGCGGCGTTCGAAGCCTTCTGGGCTCAGGTCGACGCAGAGGGCGCGCGTGCGTGATTGGATTGGCGCCGTCGAGCGAGGAGGGTTCAGGGTTGGCGACGGTCGAGGAACTGGAGAAGGTCGAGCCGTTCATCCGGCCGGACGGGAAGGAGAAGGTCACAGGCGCCGGCCGCTACACGGCCGACCTGAACCTCACCGGCCAGGCGTACGCGAAGCTCCGCTACGCCGACCATACCCACGCCAAGATCACCCGCATCGACACCACGCGGGCGCACGGACTCGCAGGCGTCGTCGCCGTGCTCACGCACAGGGACGTACCGGATCTCAAGTACGGCGGTGTCGTCGAGGACCGATACCTGTTCGCGAAGGACGTCGTGCGCTATGAGGGCGACGTCGTCGCCGGAGTTGCGGCGCTGACGCCCGAGATCGCGCAGCAGGCCGTCGAGCTGATCGAGGTCGAGTACGAGCCGTTGCCGGCCCTCACGGACTTCGAGGCGGCGATGGCAGCCGACGCGCCGCTCGTGCACTCGGACTGGGAGTCGGACTCGGCGGACGACGCGCTCGAGCAGCGGAGCGGCAACACGCTCGGGTACTCGACGATCGTCAAGGGCGACGCCGATGCCGCGATGGCAGACGCGGAGGTCGTCGTCAAGAGTCGCTACGTCTCGGACGGCGCGCAGGGCGTGCCCATCGAGCCGAGGGCGATCCTCGCCCAGTGGCAAGGAGACCGGGTCACCGTCTGGTCGTCGACGCAGGTCCCCTATGTCGCCCGCAGCGGCCTCGCCCACGTCCTCCAGATCCCTGAGTCGCACGTGCGCGTGATCGTGCCTTTGCTCGGCGGCGGTTTCGGAAGCAAGTGCAATTTCCATTTCGAGGGTCACGTAGCGGCGCTGGCGCGAGCGGCGAGACGGCCGGTGAAGCTCGTCTTCACCCGCCGCGAGGAGTTCGTCGCACCGGAGCACCGCCGTGAGGGCATGGTCATCGAGCTCGAGACGGGCGCGCGACGGGACGGCACGTTGGTCGCCCGCCGCGGCCGGCTCGTGCTCGACAAGGGTGCGTACTGCGGCGAGGGCGGCTTCTTCGCGCAGATGGCGGCGATGCACGCCTGCGGCCCCTACGAGATCGAGAACGTTGGCGTCGAGTCCTATCTCAACTACACGAACAACCAGCCGTCGTCGTCGATCCGCGCGCCCACCGCGCCGCAGGTCTGCTGGGCGCTGGAGCAGCACATGGACGAGCTGGCCGCCGCCCTCGAGCTCGACCCGGTGGAGCTGCGGCGTCGCACCCTGATCGAGGAGGGGTCGGAAGGCCCGACCCGCCAGGTGTTCGACGCGATCGGGATGAAAGAGACGCTCGCGCGTGCCGTCGAGCTGATCGGATACGGCCAGGAGCTGCCCGACGACGAGGCGATCGGCGTCGCGTGCGGCTGGTGGCCCAGCAACGGCTGGAACTCGGGCGCGTACGTAAAGCTGAACGGCGACGGTACGGCAACGATCATCACCGGCGCGCAGGAGAACGGCACAGGCGCGGTGATGGCGCTGCCGCTGTACGCGGCCGAGGTCCTCGGCCTGCGGCCAGAAGACGTCTCGCTGATGTACCAGGACACGGACGCCGCTCCCTGGGACGCGGGGTCATGCGGCTCGCAGACGACCTTCAACAACGGCCGAGCCGTGGTCGCCGCCTCGGTCGACCTGCGCGAGCAGCTGCTGGACGCGGCGGCGGAAGAGCTCGAGGCCTCGCGCGACGACCTCGAGCTGGTCAACGGCGCGATCCAGGTGAAGGGCTCGCCGGACAAGGCGGTCACTATCGCGGACCTGGCCGGGGGCGGGACGCCGTTTCTCGGCAATGGCTCAGGCGAGCCGCCTCCGGCGCCGGCCTGCGACGCCGAAGGCTGCGTCGGCCGTATGGGCTACGAGTCCTTCCTCGCGCCGCAGCTGTTCACGCACGCCGCCCGTGTCAAGATCGACCGCGAGACAGGTGTCGTCCGCGTGCTCCAGGTGGCCGCCGTGCACGACTCGGGCGCGATCCTCAACCCGGTCGGCGCCGACGGCCAGGTCTACGGTGGCGTAGTGATGGGGATCGGCCAGGCGCTGTCGGAGGGCATGCAACTCGATGCCGACGGACGCCAGCTCAACCCGCATCTGCTCGACTACAAGCTCGTCACGGCGTCCGACGCGCCGCGTATCGACGTCGCCTGGGTCGAGACGCCGACCGAGAACGCGGGTCCCAAGGGATCGAAGGGCATCGGCGAGCCGCCATGCGTACCCACGTCGGGCGCCGTTGCGAACGCGATCGCGAAGGTGATCGGCACACGCGTTCGCCGGCTGCCGATGACGCCCGAGCGAGTCTGGGCAGCGAGCCACGAGGAAGAAGCGTGAGCGTCTCGAGCTACGTCTCGGCGTCGACCATCGAGGAAGTTGTCGTTGCAATGGCCGCGGGAGCCCGCCCGGTTGCAGGCGGTACCGACCTCGTCGTCGCCTCCCGGCAGGGAAAGGCGCCGCTGCCGGAGAGCCTCGTCGCCATTCACCGAGTCGAGGAGCTGCGAGGCATCGTCGAGATCGACGGCGGCCTGCGGCTCGGCGCGCTCGTGACACACGAGGAGCTCGCCTCCCACCCACTTGTCTTGCGCCGCTTCAGCGCCCTCGCCGACGCAGCGGCGATCGTCGGCTCGCACGCCACTCGCGCGCAGGGAACGATCGGCGGCAACGTGATGAACGCGTCGCCGGCGATGGAGACCGGTGGGCCGCTCATCTGCTTCGAGGCCACGGTCACGCTCCGCTCTGCGGCCGGCACGCGCTGGGTTGCCGCCGCGGATCTCTTCACCGGCCCTGGCAGCACGGTCGCCGAGCCTGGCGAGCTGCTGGTCGGCATCGACGTCCCGCCCCCGGCCGAGGGGACCGGCAGCTGTTACGTACGGCTCGAGTACCGACGTCAGATGGAGATCGCCGTCGTCGGCGTCACCGCTGTCGTCACGCTCGTTGGAGGGGAGATTGCGGACGCGAGAGTCGCGATCACGGCGCTCGCACCGACAATCCGTCGCGTCCCGGAGGCGGAGGCGGCTCTCGTCGGAAGCGTCGCCCGCCGGGCCCCGACTGAGCAGGCCGCCCGCGCCGCGGCGGACGCGGCTGTTCCCATTTCGGACGTCCGGGCGTCGGAGAGCTACAGGCGCGCGATGGCGGCGGTGATCGCGCGGCGGGCGATCGAGGCAGCCGTGACCCGAGCTCGCGGAGAAGACGTTCCGATTCCGGCCAGCCCCGCGCTGTTCGGGGGCCTGCAGTGAAGGTCGCCGCCTCGCTCACCGTCAACGGCGTCGCCTACCCGGTGGAGGTGGAGCCGGGCGCAACGCTCCTGCACGCGGTACGCGACGTGATCGGGCTCACGGGGTCGAAGGAGGGCTGCGACGACTCGGAGTGCGGCGCCTGCATGATGCTGCTCGACGGCAAGCCGGTAAACGCGTGCTCCTACCTGGCGCTGCAGGCGGACGGCCGGGAGGTGACCACCGTCGAGGGCCTCAACGGTGACGACGAGCTGAGCCCCCTGCAGCGCGCGTTTCTCGAGCACGGGGGCGTGCAGTGCGGCTTCTGCACTCCCGGGATGCTCGTCTCCGCCACGGCACTCCTGCGCGCGAGCTCGCAGCCGACCGAAGACGAGGTGCGCGTCGCCTTGTCGGGAAACCTCTGCCGCTGTACGGGTTACGACGGCATCGTCAAGGCCGTGCTCGACGTGGCTGCAAATCCGAGCGCGTCGTCTTTGGATGGCTGATGCAGCCATCTACCCGCGCTCCCAGGCGAGGCCGGCGGCGAGCACGACCTCGTCTCGCGGCGCCACGAGCTGCATGTTCCCGATCGCGAGACCCGCCCAGCCGGTGAGGTTCACCCAGCGCAGGAACGAGCTCAGCGGGAGGCGGATCTCGAGCTCGTCCACGTCCTCGGGCGGAAGCTCGATCGCGTAGCACGGGCTGACGTAGAGGTCCACCTCGGGCTCGTAGCGGCGCCACTCCTCGATCGCGCGGTAGGCGGCCGCGATCTCCCCGGGAGTCGCGCGCTGCGCGGCCTCGAGCTTGATCCGCATCACCTCCGAGTACTCGTCCGCGCGGCTCGGGAACGTGGCGGCGTGCGACTCGAGCGCCTCGTGCTGGAACTGCGGCCAGGTGTTCGCGCTCGGCTCGGGAACGCGCGACTCGACGACGCGCGCACCGAGCCGCTCGAGGTCTGCGACCCACGCCTCGGCCGCGTCGCTCGTCTCCGTCTCGCGACCGTCGCCGATCCCGGGTGGCTGCCGGAGAAGCCCGACGGTGAGGCCCTCGAGCCGCGGCTCGGGCACGGGAAGACCGGTGAGGACCGACCACACGAGCGCGACGTCGTCCACGCTTCGAGCCATCGGGCCGACCGTGTCCAGCGTCGGGCAGAGCGGGAAGACGCCGTCGAGCGAGACGAGCCCCCACTGCGACTTGAGCCCGACCGTCTCGCACGCGGCCGAGGGGAGCCGGACCGAGCAGCCCGTGTCCGAGCCGAGCGCGAGCTCGCAGAGCCCGGCTGCGAGGGCGGCGGCCGACCCGCTCGACGTGCCGCCCGTGGTCTTCCCGGAGTGCGCCGGGTTGTGGCAGGTGCCGTACCAGGGGTTCTGGCCGAGGACGCTCCAGGCGAACTCGGGCAGGTGCGTCTTCCCCACGAGAACCGCGCCGGC